>ENA-UOOM01000138-UOOM01000138.1-fermentation-metagenome-genome-assembly--contig:-NODE-138-length-92608-cov-43.357676_pt1 | contig 92608 bp, 75 predicted proteins | sample MGYA00245781_ERZ724031 | MGnify/ENA primary metagenome ERZ724031 (study PRJEB28704, sample SAMN03018317) | fermentation metagenome | biome: anthropogenic terrestrial biome; feature: soil; material...
GAGATCGACGGGATTTATTCAAAATAATTTAATCACTATTTAAAGTGGACTCAATTAGTAAATGCAACTTTGTAGGACGAATAGGATAGTTAAATTTTTTCAGAGCCAGGGGCTGTTCCAAAAGGACAGCTCCTATTTAATTTTTTATACTGCTATCTTCTGATTGTAATTGTTAATTGAAGAGAAGTTTATCGAGTTGATCTCTATTTTTTATCTATCTAACAAACAGATGCATACACTTTTAAACACCTCAACTATGTGTTTAAGTGGTTAAAAAACACTTTTCGGAGCGGACTCAAATATAAAAAAGTTCAAAACCAATTGCCAAACTTATGATAATGTGCTATCATTACATTAATTATTACTATTAGGTTTATAGTGAAATGAGCACAAATGGTAGATAATAGCGGTTTATTGTTTATTTCGGCTCTTAAGAAGTACATGTAAACAAAAATAAATCCTGCTACAGTCGTGCTTAGTATATAAAAGAGAGAGTAATAATGAAAAAGACCAAAAGCAATTGAAGAAATTGCCATTATTATCCACTTGTTAATCTTGGCTTTTTGATATATTTTATAGAAAAGAGCTTGAAAAATCAACGTTTCTACTATTGGAGCAATAATTAAGGTATCTAATAATAAATTGATAGTAACAGAGAAGTTTTCATCTATCAATTTTTCTCTAAAAGAGGTATCCGGAATTTTGAATAACTCTTTGATAATGTTAAACAATAATTTTATTATAAAATAAATTATTGATAAAAAAAGAGAAAACAAAGGGATATTTGTTTTTGCAATTTTTTTTAAGACTTTCATACAAACCAGAAAGATATTTTTAAAAACTATTTTAATGGAAAAGACTTATTTTAAGAGAGAGTTTGCAGGCATACTACAAACTCTCTCCACATTAACTATCTGAGCGGACTTGATGGTGCATTTCCACCCCAATACTCGCCAGTTTCCTCTAAGTACCATTTGCCTAATTTTCTTAAGTCTCCAGCCAGACTTCTACCTGTAAACAACTCATACAAAAAATCAATTCCTCCACCATTCACCTCTTCCAACTCTACCATTGAGAGTTCTTGAAATTCTAAATTTTTCATTTTACAAAAATAATTAAAATTGTTAATACTAAAAAAAACTTGCCGCAATTAATTCATCACTATGCGTACTTGTGATGTATTAACTACAATGCAAAATTAACGGAGCAGGGTGAAATAAAATTGCACTTTGGTAAAATCTTCCTCCTCCATTAATGTTTTTCACCTCACTGTTAGACAACTTTTTAAATGAATAAGAAATATCTAAATATATATTTCCGTTATAGAAATAGGTCTCGCTCTTTTTATCGTAACGAATATCTAAACCCATTATTCGCATCTCTTCCAGAATATTAAAAAGCTGTCTTTTACTTAACTGTAATCTGCCAGCAAAACGTGCAGGATTTCCGGTTGCTCGGTTATAAATAAGATGATGAATATATTTCATCCTGTCAATTTGTTGAAAAAGTGTCATAGTTGATTGTTTTTTTATGTCTATTAACTACAGTTTTTAGATAACGGTGGTTACACATTGTAACTCCCTAAAATCGAATGCCTGCTATCCTCCATTATTTTTTGTTACTATAATAATACTCGTGTAACATTATTTTATACGCCAAATCATATTTTGCCTGCACTGCTTGCGATTGACTGTTTGCCAACCGTTGTTTCACTTGCAAGTGCTCATAGACCGAAAGTTTTCCGGCATCAAACTTTTCGGTGACAAATCGAAATGCTTCGGTATAAGAGCTTACTGATTGATTGGCTGCCCAAAGTTTTTGACGAGCATTTAATATCTCGCTTTCCATTTTTAAAGCTTCGGCACGCAAATTGTTTTCGGTTTCCTGCAAAACAAGAGATTGGTTCCGGATATCAATCTTAATTCCTCGCAAATTATCACGCGTGACAAACTTATCGAATAAAGGGATGCGCAAAGCTACATAAACATAAGCTTGGCGATTGTTTTTTAGTTGTTCAAAAAGCGGACTGTTCAAAATCTCCGATTGTATGTAATTACTGCTCCCGATGCTTCCACCTAATGAAAGTGACGGAAAATATCCGGCTTTAGCTTTCTTGAGTGCCCACTGCGCACTTTGCAAACGATGTTGTGCCGAACGGATTTGCGGAAAATGATTGATTTGTAAATCACCTTTGTTTAAACAATCCGATAACTCCATTCGAGTGGTATCCACCACTATATCGAACTGATGAATATGCTCAGTAATATTCATCAGCCGAGCAAGTTCGATTAGAGCAATGTCCACGTTCCCTCGTGTTTCGGTTATTTTCAGTTCATCATCGGCAAGTTGAGCTTCCATTTGCAACAGCAAGTCTTTAGATGCCATACCTGCCTCCATACGAAATCGCACACGGTCAATTTGAGCTTCGGTAAGCTTTTTTTGTTCAACAGCAATGATGTGTACCTCTTTATATATTGATGCCCGATAAAACAAATTTGCAATATTGAGCCTAAGTTCATCTCTCTTAGCGATGATATTCTCTTCAATAGCCTGCATGCCTGAACGATTTTCTCGAATAGAATAACGAGTGGAAAAACCATCGAATAACGGCTTTACCACATTCAGATTAAAATTCGTAATGTGCGAACTTACATCCTGATAGATGTTTTCTCGATTGAGTGAACGACCAAAATTAAAGCGTTGCGATGCCACGATTTCGGAACTTGGCAAACGACTGTTTTTCAACATTCGTTCGCGAATGTATTGCATGTCGGCTTCGCATTGTGTTTGTTGTATGGATAGATTGTTCTCCAAGCCATAGGTTATACACTCTTCTAAAGTCCAAGCTTGTTGTGCCGTAAGTGTAGAAACATATATGCCCGCGATAAAGATGAGAATAAATAATTGTTTCATTGACGTTTTCTAATTTCTTCGGACATTTTACCCGATAATATTAAACTGTTCGTTCCACAAATGAGCATACACGCCTTTTTGTAGTAACAACTCATCATGCTTGCCCGATTCCACTAAATTTCCTTCTTTTAAAACCACTATGTTGTCGGCATGGCGGACAGTGCTTAATCGGTGCGCTATAATAATTATGGTTTTTCCTTCGGCTGCTAAACTATTAAGCGTTTCACGCACATATTTTTCCGATACGGAATCGATCGATGATGTTGCTTCATCAAAAATCAACACTTCAGGATTTTTATACAAAGCACGGGCAATTGCAATGCGTTGTTTTTCTCCTCCCGACAACGAAGCTCCCTGTTCGCCGATATAAGTGGAAAATCCGTTAGGCAATTTGCTTATAAAATCATTCAAACCCAACTGCTCCGCAATTTCCAATATTCGTTTTACATCCGGTTGAAAGTCTCCCAATGCAATGTTTTCGATAATACTTCCTGCAAAAAGCTCTATTTGTTGCGGAACAGTACTGACCAATGCACGAAGGCTGTCGTTAGTTATTTGTTTAATATCAAATTTTCCAATCTTAATGCTCCCGCCTTGAATAGGATAAATATTTTGTAACAACGAAACAAGAGTGGTTTTACCTGAGCCGCTTTCGCCCACGATGGCTGTTATTTGCCCTTTGGGAATGGTTAGCGACAAATCGGTAAAGACCTGCTTACGAGTTCCATAACGGAACGAAACATTTTGCAAAGTAATATCACCCATATAAGAACGACTAATCTCGTGCTTGCGTCCGGTATCTTGCTCTTCACGATCTAAATCCATTATTTGGAACAAACGATCAGCAGCAATAAGGGCGTCTTGTACGGTCTGATTGGCAGTGATGAGCGAACCAATAGGTGAAATAACATATCCTACCAGCGAATAAAACACCATTAACGTTCCCGGCGTGATTTGTTGTTTAATAACCAGCGTACTGCCTGCCCAAAGCACCGCTACCGTAATTGCCGACGATACGAATTGAATTCCACCTTGTGCCAAAATAGCTCCATATATGCTTCGGAACGTGTTCCGTAAAAGCCTTACAAAGCGAATTTCGGTTTTCACGTTGGCAAAATCTTCCACACCAAAGCGCTTTATAGTGTTTATAGAGTTTATTGATTCAACCAACTGACTTTCCAACTCGGCATTGGATTCCATGATACGTCGCTGGTATTTTCGATTAAGCCGATTGAAACCCACGTAAATAATTAAAAAAAGCGGTGCGGATGCAAGCGTTATCAAAGCTAACTGCCACGAATATATAAACATCACGCAAAGCGAAAAGAAAAGTATCATCACATTTACCGCAAGGTCAATGGAAACGTTATTGATAAAATTGCGTATTTTTACCGCATCTCCCACACGTGAAATAATCTCACCCACTCGCATAGTATCAAAGAATTGTTGCGGAAGTGTAAGTAAGTGTTTATAATATCCCAATATCAAAACCGCGTCAATGTGTTGTCCTGTTCGTAAAGTCAAAACACTTTTCATAGACCCTATAAATGTACGCAATATGATAATGGCAATCATTATAAAGCCCATTAAGTGCAGTAAATTATAGTTTTTATCAATAAGCACGTAATCGGTTATTTTTCCCACATAAACCGATGTAGAAAGGCCTAAAATGCTAAAAATCGCTGCACCGAACAAGGCTTGTAGCATCAACGATTTGTGTGGCAACAACAATTCCACAAAACGGCGCATCACACTTTTTGTTTGTTTTCCGCCTCGAAATGATTCCTCTTTTTTCATCAACAACAGGATGCCTGTCCACTCTTCTTCAAAAGCTTCGCGAGTAAGTTTGTGCATCTTTCCATCTTTCGGATCCATTACGTGAATATGCGTTGGTGTAGCTTTGTAAATTACCACAAAATGATGCAAAGCTTTTTTTACCACAATATGCGCGATAGCAGGAAAAACGCCGTGTTGAATTAAAGTATCGTAATCGCCTCTTACACCACGTGCTTCCAACCCCAAACGTTTGCTTACCTCAATAAGTCCGAGCAAATTTGTTCCTTTTTGATCGGTGTAGGCATATTGCCGAATTTTGGCAATAGGATAACGCAAACCGTGGTAAGCGCAAATAGATGCAAGACAAGCCGGTCCGCAATCGGTAATATCGTGTTGTTTTACTTTTATTCCTTTCTTCATTTTATTATAGCTTTTGCCTTTGTGTTGAATTGTTTACTATTTTGCCAATAGTTAACGGTTAAGCGTTATATTGTGTCGGATTTATCCAGTGATCTATCTTTTGATACAGTAAATCAAAGAGGCTTCGGCGTGTAAGTACGAAATGAGCATGCACAGTCATTCCTTTTTTCAAATGCCCCTCTCTACCGTTTTTTAGCGTTAGAAAATCGCGACTTAATTCGCATTTTACCTTATAGTAGCTCTTTTGTGAGCCTGAATCGAAATAAAAGTCCGATGAAATTTCTCTCACTTTACCACTAATAGTTCCCCATTCGTTGTAATTAAACGATTCTACTTGCACGTTCACAGGCATTCCTTCATAAAGGTAACCTATGTTACGCGGAGATACATATACTTCGGCATAGAGCGTAGAGTCGGGACTTATCACACCCAATGTTTGTCCTGCTGAAATACTGTTACCCTTGTAAATGCCTGTAAACTGCTCCAATGTACCACTTACGGGACTGGTAACATAGTGCATTTCTTGCTCCTTTTCCAGTTGATTAAGTGCACTCTGTAATTCGGCGTGGTTTATGGCAAGTGTGTTTTTATCGGTTTGCCATACACTCAACTGATTATCTATAAGCGAAGCATATTCATTTTCAGCATTACGCAGAGCAAAAAAGTATTGCTCGTACTCGTCAGGCGAAATAACTTCCTTGTCGAATAATTTTTTGTTTCGTTCGTGTTCGTTTCGGGCTTTTTCCAACAAGGTTTGCAGTTCTTTTTTACGTTTAGTGTAATAGGCATTTTGTTGCATACGCACGCCCGAAGAAAATTGTTCGGGCATTCTGCCTCGTGTAAGCTGCTCTAAATCCGAAATTTGTCGATTAGCGTCGTTTAGCTTTTGCTGCAACACTAGTTGGCGCGCTTGTAGATTATCTGTACGTAGGCGAATGATGGTATCGCCCTGTGACAAACGAGCACCCTCTTTTACATACACGCTGTCCACCCACTCAGTAACAGAGGCTTTTATTTCAGTACGTTCGTTTACTGGACGAATCATACCAGGATTTTGCACCGTAACATCCACATAAATAAGCGGTAACGCAACGAAGCAAGCAAGCAATGCTACCAGCACGGTGATATAAATGATTTGTGACTTTGTGGTATGCTTGTAAATATAAGACTCTAAGCAGTCCTCTATAAGGTTTTTCGGAAGGAGTTTCATTTTTTTACTGTAATTTGTTGATATGATTTGCTATCTCACAAAGATTCCGTCATTCAGATGTATCGGGTTATATAATATCTGAATGGTTCGTAAGGATGATTTTTTCTTGTCGTCAGGATTTAGTACTATGTTTTCTTTTTCAATTTGTCCTACTACCTCGTTATTGACACAAGATATTAGCAAGATGATGAGAAAAACACCCTTACTTACTAAAAATTTAATTGCTCTCATGTTTTTTGTTTTTAAAATTGTCACATAGGTTAGAATTCATGAAAAAAACGCACTTTTTATAAATCAATATTGTCTTTAGCTCATTGAGTATCATTAGATAAGACAAAAAAAACAGCGTGGTATTACCCACGCTGTTTCAGAGGTCCGACCAAGAACCCAACCACAAGCATAAAGTAAGTACCACGCTTTCTGCGTGGCGTTTACTACTCATCCTGTGGTTTCTGAAAATTTGGTCGGTTTCTGAAACAGAATTTAGTTAAACGCTATTATTATTTATTTTTACTTTAACGAATCATATATCGCATAAAAATAATTTAATTAAAATATCTAAGTTCACAATGAATCTAAATACACATTTTATCCACACTTATGAGATAATCCTACAAAGAACTTACCCTTACTTTTTCGTATTTTGCTGAAAAACGATTATAAGTATTTAATGCTCATATAACTAATTATTTTTAGTTTAGACATTATTTAATAATCGTTTAAGCGATAAAAAACTTGAAACACAAGTATAATAACTTTTTATTTAGATTTTGACTTATTTTCTCAAATATTCCTTTTTTCTCCTATGCTTGTCAATATTAATATCCACACAATGAATTCCCGACTAAATATGACATTACTTGCCTATTTCAAAATCATACCATTTTAAGTTTCGCTCTTTGCGCCCGATCTTCCTTCAATGGAATATTTTCAGATTAATCTTTTCCGAATGTAAACATTACTACAGTAAAATACCGACTATTACACAATGCAGCGTTATAACAGATGATTTATTTAGGCTATTAAAACTGCTTTCTTGTTGATGAAAAATGATATGGAATCAGCACAGTTAATAATAAGTTCAAATGGAAGATTTTCTTTTTTCCCATTTCTCATATCACATCTTCATCGTGCAAGTGTATATAGATATCTTTAATGTCGTTGTCTTCGGCATGCCCTATAATAATGGGCTCCGCAATTCATTCGTGAATACCTTTACGAAGTATATAATGCGCAAGACAATATAAAGCTTTGATTTAGTCTAAGATTTATAAAAGGTAAACATTTTCTGACTTATAATTTCAGTTCCGGCAAACTATCTATTGCTTTTTGTTTTAGCTCATCCACTGCACGGGTATATTTTTCTGTGTGTTGCAAACCACTATGTCCCAGTAGGCTCGCAACAGTTTTAATAATGGCTCCATTGTTTAGAATATTTACAGCAAAAGAATGTCGGGCGCAATGCCAAGTAATATGTTTTTGAATACCTGCTAATTTCACCCAATGCTTTAAGGACTTTAGGCACATGTTTTGACTTGGTAAATTAAAGATAACACCATCTATAACATCACCCTCTTCATTCTCTATTGGCTCCCCTATGAGTTTTAGGAGTCCATCATTCAGAGGGATATTTACACAACTTTTAGAACTAAAGTGACGTGTCTTTTTTTTATTAAATGATAAAAGCTTATTGGAAAAGTCCACATTAGAAAAACGTAAATCTTTAACATCGCAATATCTTATACCTGTGTATAAACAAAAAATAAATGCTCTTCTAACTTCTTGATTTTGCTTAGGATAAGTAGTATTGATCAACTTTCCCATCTCATCAACACTTAAAATGTCTTTCTTTAAAGTTTCTTCATCTGTCTTACATATTACACCGTCACAAGGATTTTTCTGGATATAGTTATTCTCAACCAAATATTTAATGAGCTTTTTAAATCTCTTATAATACGTTACAGCCCCACTCCCTTTGCCCTTTTCTTGAAGATAGTCTACAAATTTAAGCATCATTTCTTTATTAAGCTGTTCGGGCAAAATTCTGGTTTTATAGAGTGGATATTCACGTTCAATAAAATCTCTAAAGCGTTGAATGGCTTCTTTCACCATTCTCACATCTTTCTTTGTATAACTATTATAATAAGCATCCATACAATCAAAAACATTCACATTGTTTGTCGTATAGATTCGATAACCCGTTTTTGAATCTTTAAATTGCTGCTCCCTTTAAAATCTAATATTTTTTGCCAATTCAAGTGTCTCTTTATTAGATTGTCGTTCAATCGGTGTTTTTGGATTCTTGAATAAATATAAACTCAAAGACTCTTTTTTTCTATCCTTTTTAATAGTTTCTTTTCCAGTTTTTTCATCGTAAATTTTAGAGTATCCCAAATAATATTCGAGATATAAACTAAGCGTTCCGTTTTTTAATTCTTTACACAGCAACTTTGGATTATCAGTACTTTAACCCTCTATCTTTGCCATAGTTTTCTTATTTTTATTAACTTTGCAAATATAAAAAATAATTCAATATATCAGGGCGCCAAAGGAGTGCCAAAACCGATAAAATAAGGGAAAAAACAAGAAAATCAGACAAACATAAGAAACGTTCATCTATTTAGTTATCAAAAACATATCAGCTTTTATTTTCTTATATTTTCTTCAAAAATTCCCGCCGGGTGTACTCATAAACCGCTGCAGATCGATCGATCTGCAGCGGTTTATGCCATAGAAACGGTTTCCGTGTGGCAACCGTGCAGCCTTCACTACAGGCTTGTTTAGCACTTGTACCAAGAGAGTTGTTCATTTAGCAAAAAATGCACCAGATATGTAGCGACTAATGTTCTCTAAACGTGAGTGTTATTTATTTAACAGGCATGAATATGCCGACGTATCGCCGTAAACACTGTTTTTTCGACTTGAGGTTGTTTATTGAACTGGCTTGAACGGGGACGTGGCTTTTCTGCGACTTGTAACATTTCAGAACAAATCATAATTTTATCTAATAGAAGCTGGCCGATTTTTATAAATAAAAAAAAAGATATTACATTTGCTCAAATGATCTACAAAATACTATTGTGGAAAAATATTCAACTCTATTTACACTAATCCTTTTATTTCTTATATGTTCGTGCAACACGAACAATAAAGAAAAAATCTCAACATACCCCATACTTACCTCCGATTTTGAAAATACCCTTGTAATAGACGGCTTTGCTGAACCTGTTCGCTATACTACAATAGCCTGTCCTGGCAATGTAGATGCCATTATTACCTTCCTTATTGATGACGGGACGTATGTTAATGAAGGAGATGTTATGTGCATTCTCGAGGATAATAACAGTAAAACCTCTCACGATAACTTGGTTATTCAACTTGAGACGGCAGAAGCACAATTAAGTAAAGTAAAAGCTGATTTACAGATGCAATACGCCATGCTTGAAGCGCAGGTAAAAAACAATAAAGCCGATACCGAAATTGCACATTTAGACTCACTACAACTACGTTTTTCCACCCCCACACAGAAGCGAATCAAGGAATTAGAACTTGAAAGAGCTATTATCGAGAAAAATAAATTTGAGAAGAAACTCGAAGCACTTGAGATCATAAATCAATCTGAAGTAAAAAAATTAGAACTTAATATTCAACAATTAACAAACCGGTTAACCTACGCAAAAACAATCCTCGATGGCCTAACCATACGCGCTCCACATAAAGGATTAGCCGTCATATCTAATTCAATGATGACAGGAGAAAAGCTTAAGATGGGCGACAATGTATGGAGTAATATGCCGCTGATAACTATGCCCGAAGTATCTGAAATGAAAGTAAAAATGATGGCGAGCGAAGTGGATTTTCGCCAGATAAACGAAAATGACTCCGTAAGTTTCAGTTTCGATGCCATGCCCAATAACATTGCTTATGGAAAAATCACAAAAAAACTACCTGTCGGGCAACCTTATAAAAGAGATTCGAAAGTAAAGTTTTTTGAGGTGGAAGCTTCAGTCGATAGCGCGCTGCAACTTCCAGAAACCGGGTTCACTGCGAACTGCCGGGTATTCATAAAACAGGTCCGCGATACTATAGTGGTGCCGCAAATAGCCATTTATGAAGAAGACTCTCTTAAAGTTGTATATGTGAAGAGTAAGAAAAACAGATACGAGATGCGCCAAATAATAACCGGGCTCTCTTCTTCAAAAGATGCCATCGTATCACACGGATTAAAGCCGGGAGAAGTTATCGCTTTAATTAAGCCACCGCTATCTATGGTGAGAGGAAAAACGCTGCTAGGCGATTCTACAAATATGAAAAGGGCAGTTAAACCTGTCACATCCCGGTAAAGATTGCAGCGAGTTCAGTAAAACAAGACTTTATCTAAAATATTTTCAAGCCATTTCATCAAAATGAAGAATTTTTCAAAAATATTGGTCCTCATCGTTGTTTGTTCGCTACCTTTTGTGGCGTGCAAAAAAAAGGAAACCAAGCAAATACCTGTTGGAAAAGTAGCCCAGGGTACTTTATTTATCGACTTGTACGAAGAGGGTGAAATAGAGGCAATTAACTCTGTAAACATTGTAGCGCCAATGATCTCGTGGCGATATGGGAACCTGAAAATAACCGAATTGGTTAAAGACGGAGAGGAGGTGAAAGCAGGCGACACATTAATAGTGTTCGATCCGTCAGAAGTACTGAAAGGTATTGTGGAAGCAGAGTCTAGCATGGAGATTGCACAGGCGGAATTCGATAAAATGAAAGCACAGCAGCAATCGGAGTTAGAAGAGCTGAGGGCTGCTTACGAAGTCACACGTATTTCTCATGAGATATCGAAAATCCGTTTCGAGTCTGCCGGCTACGAATCAGATATTAAGAAAAAAGAAATACAGCTGAACCTCGATAAAGCAGAAATTGCGCTGGAAAGGGCAAAAGAGCAAATTGAGAACCGCATAAAAATTCAGAAAGAAGAGATCAAACAAAAAAACCTCTCCATCATGCAGTTCCAGTCGAGGCTCGACGAAGCACGCGAAACACTTCAAAAACTGTCGGTAGTAACCCCCTCTTCGGGTATCGCCATTTTATCGAAGAACTGGAGCAGCAACAATAAATTTCAGATTGGCGATCAGTGCTGGAGTGGGTTTCCCATTATTCAACTTCCCGACTTATCATCGCTTAAAGCAACGGTAAAAATAAATGAGGTTGACGTGGCCAAAATAAGCAAAGGGCTGAAAGTAGAAATTAAACCCGACGCATTTTCCGACAGCGTTTTTTCGGGAACAGTAAATTCAATTGCCAATCTGGCAGTGAACAAAGATGAGTCGTCAAAAATAAAAGTGTTCCCCGTTGAAATACTGCTCAACGAGTCCGATAAGAATTTGCTTCCCGGGCTTACCGTCAGCTGCCGAATAATTATGGACAAAGTGGAAAATGTACTTTTCATTCCGCTCGATGCTCTTTTTACCGAAGGTGACATAAGTTTTGTTTACAAAAGAAAAGGTGCCGGCTATGAAAAAACGGAAATAGAAACCGGGATAAACAACACCGATTATATAGTGGTTGAAAGCGGATTGAAAAAAGGCGAAGAGATAGCACTGGTAAATCCTTTTGCAAAAGAAACGGAAGAAAAGAAAACCGAAAACGCAGAGATATAATGAAAAGATCACGATTATATAGCCTGTTTTTTGCGTTCATTGCCACAGCACTTCTTTTTTCGTGCAAAAAGACCTCGGAACCCGTGGGCGGAAGAAGAGCATCAGACGGCACTGTTATTGTTGAAACCGGAGAACTGGCGGCAGTAAACTCCCGCTCTGTTGTCGTCAACCGGTACGGAAGGCAATGGTACCAGATGAAAATCGTGGGGCTGTTGAACCACGGCGAGATTGTAAAAAAAGGCGATTCAATAGCGCAACTCGACCCAGCTGATATTAACAAATATATTCTTGAAAGCGAGAGCAACCTTGAGACGCAATTAGCTGTACTGGAAAAACTGTATGTAGAACAAGAAAACAAAAAACAAGAAAGCGAATCGAGAATTAGAAACGAATCGGCAACATTCGATTTGAAAAAAATTGAATGGGAAGCATCACGTTTCGAATCGGAACGATTGAGAAAAATAAGACAACTAGAATACGAGCAGGCAGTCATCAATCTAGAAAAAGAGAGAAAAATATACGAACTTAACAAAGCCATCAACGCCTGCGACTTGCAAATACAGGAGATCAGAGTTGAGCAGATAAAAAAAGAGCTTGAAAACGCAAAAAACCTGATACCATTGCTTACCTTGCGTGCACCTGTATCGGGTGTGTTTCAGATTGCTACAAACTGGCAAAGCTCCAACAGAAACATTTACAAAATCGGCGACAATATTTACGCTGGCAATAACCTGGCCATAGTTCCTGAACTGGAATTTATGAAAGTGAATACCCAGGTAAACGAAACAGACTTTTTGAAAATCGCACTCAACCAAAAAGTTGCGGTAAGGCTGGATGCTATGCCTAAAGTTGTTTTTGATGGTGAAGTTGTCTATATAGGAAAACTTTGCAGGCTGAAAGACCGGAAATCACGGCAGAAAGTGTTCGATGTGGAGGTGAAGATATTAAAATCCGACGAACGATTAAAGCCGGGGATGACAGTTAGTTGTGAATTTCTTTAAACAAAAATTATGCAGTACGGTGAAAATATTCGGTTGGCGCTACAGGGTTTGACTGACCACAAGTTTCGTTCTTTCCTAACCATGCTGGGAATCATCTTCGGCGTGGCATCCGTTATAACAATGTTATCCATAGGAGAAGGAGCAAAGCGCGAAGCCATTGCCAAATACCAGGATCTGGGTGTGAACAATATCATCATAAGAGAGAAATCTCTCTCCGACGAAGAGCTGGAAGAGGTGAGGGCAAAGTTCTCGCAAGGGCTTTCCATTCAGAATGCCCAGGTGATTAAAGAAATAGTACCCGGTGTGGAAAGAATTGCCGCACAAGCTGAAAAAAATACTGACGTGAAATACAACGATAAATCGGTAAAATCTACCATTATCGGTATCACTCCCGACTTTCAGGCAATAATGAATTACAAGATACAAAATGGTTATTTCATCAGCGAAAAACATTACAACGAACGCCTGAAAGTCTGTGTACTGGGTGCGGGAGTGGCTGCCACCTTTTTTAAAGGAGAGGATCCGATAGGGAAATTAATAAAAATAGACGATCAGTGGTTGGAGGTTATCGGAGTACTTGAATCGAAAAGCCTTTTTACGGAGACCGTAGGCGAACTGGCTGCGAGGGACCTGAATACAGATGTTTACGTGCCTCTCTCGTTATTTCTGAACCGGTTTGCACGTGAAAACGCACTCTCCAGCGAAATTCAGCAAATAACCGTTCAACTGAATAATTCGGACAAACTGGTGGAAGCATCAAAAATCATTAACGAAATCCTGCGCCGCCACCATTTCAATAACGACGACTACAGCATTGTTATTCCTTACGAATTACTGAAACAGGAAGAGAAAGAGCGGCAAATCTACAACTTTTTATTAGGTGCCATTGCTGCCATATCCCTGTTGGTTGGAGGAATAGGAATCATGAATATTATGCTGGCAACAGTCATGGAACGAACACGGGAAATAGGTATAAGAAGGTCTGTGGGAGCACGCAAAATTGATATCATGAACCAATTTGTAACAGAATCGGTAGTAATAAGTATTACAGGCGGGCTTATAGGTGTAGCAGTAGGAATCATTCTCTCTTTGTTTGTAACGCTATTCACAGATATCAGCACATTTATCAAGCCATACGCTGTACTTATCGCGTTCTCCTTCTCCGTTATTGTAGGGGTAAGCTTTGGATATTTACCCGCTAAAAATGCCGCAAACCTCAAACCTGTAGATTCTATACGCTACGAATAAGTAAAACAGTATGTTAATTAAAATAGAAAACTTGAAAAAAAGCTACTCGCTTGGAAAAACTGAGATACCGGTAATTCACGGCATTGATCTAAACATAAAAAAAAATGAGTATGTGGCAATCATGGGGCCTTCCGGTTCCGGCAAATCCACTCTCATGAATATCCTGGGCTGCCTTGACACACCATCAGAGGGTCATTACTTTCTTAACCATGTTGATGTCAGCACGCTCGATGATGATGCCCTCTCAGTTATGAGGAACAAAGAGATAGGATTTATTTTCCAGAATTTCAACCTGTTGCCAAGGCTCAATGCCATTCAAAATGTGGAACTGCCACTCATCTATTCCGGTACCCCGAGCAATCTACGCAGAGAGAAAGCACTAAAGGCACTGGATAAGGTTGCATTGACCGACCGTATGAACCACAAACCTTCCGAACTGAGTGGAGGGCAACGCCAGCGGGTCGCCATTGCCAGGGCTCTCGTAACAAATCCCGGCCTGCTGTTGGCCGATGAGCCTACAGGTGCACTTGACTCAAAGACAGGTGAAGAGATTATGCGTTTGTTCGATGAGTTGCATAAGGAAGGAAATACAATTATTCTTATCACCCACGAACAGGAAATTGCAAATTTTGCAAACAGAAACATTTATCTGAAAGATGGCATGATCCATTCCGATAAAATAAATTCAGACAAGAAAATTATTTTAAACTCTAACCGGCAACAACAATATTCTCCCATAGAAAGTAACAATAACACAAAATCGATATGAGAAAATTACTATTTACAGTCACATTACTGTTCCCATACTTTGTTTTATTGCAAAGCCAGCCGGTGCAGACACTCACGCTGGATGAAAGTATTGAAATTGCTAAAAACAAGAGCTTTACGATGTTGAATCTGGCTGAGAATCTTAAAATAGCCGAGTTCAACTTAAAATCCGCAACCAGCAGGTTAAAGACACATATAGATATGACTGTCTCCTCACCTCAATATACAGAGACTATTGAAAGCTGGAAAGACACGACCGGCATAACATTCTACTACCCCATCAAAGAGCTGGGTTATGCAGGTACTCTTACCATTAATCAACCGTTGCCTACAGATGGAAATATTTTTATTCAAAACTCATTGTCAAGCAGCGAAAATCTCGAGAATAATTATCGCTCATCCCGCCTGAGAACACGAGTCGGGTTCAACCAGCCCCTCAACTCTTTCTATGCATACAACAGCATCCGGTCAACACTGAAAAGGGCTGAGCTGGACTATGAACGTTCAAACAAGCAGTTTAAAAGGGAAGAGCTAAACCTTGTGTACCAGGTCAGCAGTGCCTATTACAACCTGCTATCGCTGCAGAAAAGCACAGAGATTGCATCACTCGACCTGGAGCGGCAGACCGAAGCCTATGAGATTTCACAGAACAAGTATGCAGCAGGCCTCATACGCGAGGTAGATGCATTGCAAATGGAGGTCGACCTGGCTGAGGCACAGAACAATTACGATATTGCAGTATTAAATGAAACATCAGCAAAAAATTCATTTAAAGAGCTGTTAGGGCTAGACTTGAATGACAGCATTGCGCTAAACAGCGAGTTCAGATATGAAATTGTGGTAATAGACGCTGAAAAAGCAGTTGAGCTGGCACTTAAAAACAGGTTGGAAGTCAGGGAGCAGGAGATACAGATAGAACTGCAAAAGCTTAATATAAAGCAGCAAAAAGCGAACGGAATGATACAGGGGAGAATAGATGCATACTTTGAAAAAGCCGGTATAAATCAGCAGTCCGATCCGGGATTTTTCAACTCGATAAAAAACTCATATCATAATTTGATCGACAGAAACGCCAGTTATGGTGTCGGCCTTACAATATCCATCCCCATACTCGATTGGGGTGAAAACAGAGCACTAGTCAGAGCCTCCGAGTCGAGATTGAAACAATATTCATACAGAAAAGAAGAGGTGGAGCGTGAAATAGAAACCGAAGTAAAAAATCTAATAGCAAGCATCAACAGTAACCTGAAGAGATTGCAGGTCCTGGAAAAAAATGTGCAGGTAGCCGAAAAAAGTTTCGATATTACACGAAAACGTTTTTCCGATGGCGATATCGACAGTCAGGATTTAGCGCTGGAGAGAAACCGGCTGAACAACGCCTACACATCTCATCTCAGAGCCTATATAAATTACCAGTTGTCGCTTGCCGACCTTGCTAGAAAAACTTTTTATGATTTCCGTAATAATCAGGAGATACAATAGGCTTTGAAAGGTTAAATTGCGTGTCAATGGCACCATACTTTGATGATAGACAACAGATGCTATAGGTTTGAAAGCGGCATGCAAAAAGTCCGGAAAGAGAGCGCAAGCGGGTCAATATATGTTTTGTGCTCTCATTCAGTTTTTTTCATCCACTCAGCAAGAATTACAGCATCATACCCCAGCTCCCCTGCCTTTATAAAATCTGCTTTGGCAGCTACCTTGTCGAACTGGCCTAGGCGTACCCGTCCCCTCAGTACATAGAAATAAGGATTATCCATCTGCGATTCCCCGATTGCACGCAAATCTGCCGAAGCTTTAAAGAGCTGGCCTGTATTTAAATAACATTCGGCACGGTTCATATAAAAAATGGGATCAGGCATGGATTCCGATTTTATAAGCCCGGAATATACCCTTTCGGCTGCCTCCCAATCGTCGTCCAGCTTATAAAGTAAAGCCCCGCTAAGCTTAGTGAATATATTCCCTGCATCAATAGCTTCCGAAGCCTTAAAATCGGCTTCAGCTTTCTTGCGGTCGCTCTTTTCAAGAAACAGCAACCCTCTGCGGTAATAAGCCTCCACATTTTCGGGATAAAGGCGGATAATAGTGTTGTAATCTTCCATGGCCTCGTCCAGCCTATCCATATCACAAAGAAGAGACGCCCTGTTATGCAAGGCCACATCGGCCAGAGGATTGTTTGCGAGAGATGCTGTGAATGATATGTATGCATCGTCATATAACTTTAGCTGACGCTGCATTATGCCAAGGTTCAGCAGTAACACCGGATTATTTTCATTCATCGGGTCAAGTGACATAGCCTTCTGCAAAGCAAAGGCTGCACTGTCAAACCGGTTCACCTCAATAAAATCAGCCGATCTCTTAACCCAGCCCTCGTAGCTTTGCCCGGAAATAGGTAGAGGGAGAAGCAGCAACAAAACTATAAAAAATGGAAAAAAATATCTCATAAAAAAGAGTGATATGCAGATGTGACCAGCAAAATTAAACAAAAATATCTATCTTTGCGACTTCATTAACTAAAATAAGAATAAATCAATATGCCTCCCGAAATTTTCATTACTCGAGCCGACTCGCTAAATACTAACCCGGTGAATGTACAATTGGCTTCGGCAGCCGAACTGATTAAAACCGGCCGGTTTGAAGAGCTGTTCGATAAGTTCCTTACCGGCAGCATCGACTTTATAGGTAAACTTCTTATTGCCCTGCTTATATTTTATGTGGGAAAATGGATAATCCGCCGAATCACCAAATTTTCATACAGTGTATTTGAAAAAAAAATCTACGATACCGCGCTGCGCAGTTTCCTTTTAAACATTCTCAACATCCTCCTCTTCACCACTCTTGTCATTATGATAATAAATATTGTAGGCACAAAAACTGTCTCCATAGCGGCACTTATTGGATCGGTAGGACTGGCGGTAGGGTTAGCGGTGAAAGACAATCTTGCCAACTTTGCCGGCGGGGTAATTCTGCTTTTCAACAAACCATTCAAAGGAGGTGACTATATAGAGGCACAGAACGTGTCAGGTACGGTGCGCTCCGTCGGTATTTTATACACCACACTCACCACTCCCGACAACAAGACCGTACATATTCCCAACGGGCCACTTTCAACGGGAAACATTATTAATTACAGTACCCAGCCTACACGTCGCCTCGATCTGAACATCAACGTCGACTACGGGTCCGATGTGGAACAGGTGAAACAGCTGCTGCTCGATATAGCTGAAAAACATCCGAAAGTGCTGAATGACCCCGCACCATTATCGCGAATGGTAAAGATGGGAGACAGCTCAATTGATTTCGTGCTGAGGGTCTGGACATTGTCTGAGGATTACTGGCCGGTTACGTTCGATCTGAACGAACAGTCTTACGAGATTCTTAATGCTAACGGCCTGAATATACCGTTCCCGCAGATGACTGTACATCTGGCCAAAGATCAGGGCACCGCAAAAAAAGGATGAAAGAGGATCTGACTCAGACAAAAAAGAGATAAAAAAGTGAATCTGGTTCCGGCTTGGGACGTAAACCAAATGCCCGTCTTGTGGAACGCAAACCAGAAGCCCGGCATGAAAACACAATTCAGATGACCGCCCTGAAACGCAATTCAGATGACCGCCCTGGAACGTAAACCAGATGACCGCCATGGAATGGGAATCAGAACTCCGACCTGAAATGGAAGCGGATCTTCTTAAAGTCCTGCTGCGCCATCATCAAGATATAACTCGATTCTGCCAGAAAAACATCCCTGCCCTCTTTGTCGTGTGCCATATACTGGTATTTCCGTTTTTTGAAATCCTCCAGCTGTACCGCATCATCGCTTTCAATCCAGCACGCTTTGTACAGGTTAAGAGGTTCCCACCGGCATTGTGCACCATACTCATGCAGGAGGCGGTACTGAATAACCTCAAACTGAAGCTGTCCTACTGTCCCAATGATTTTTCTTCCGTTGAACTGATTTACAAAGAGCTGAGCAACGCCTTCATCCATAAGCTGCTCAACACCTTTATGCAGCTGTTTCGATTTCATGGGGTCGGCATTCTCAATATATTTGAACATCTCGGGAGAGAAGCTTGGCAAGCCCTTGAAGTGCAGCTCCTCCCCGGCTGTAAGAGTATCGCCGATCTTAAAGTTGCCGTTGTCGGGCAAACCTACTATATCACCCGCATAAGCCTCATCAAGAATCTCCTTTTTCTGCGCCATAAAGGCTGTCGGCGACGAAAACTTCATCATCCGGTTAAACCTCACATGCTTATAGTTCACATTCCTCTCAAACTTGCCGGAGCAGACCTTTACGAAGGCAATGCATGAACGGTGGTTCGGGTCCATATTAGCATGAATCTTGAAAACAAAACCTGTGAACGGCTCCTCATAAGGTTTCACCACACGCTCAATAGCTTGTACCTGACGTGGCGACGGTGCAATATCAACAAAACAGTCGAGCAGCTCTTTAACCCCGAAATTATTCAGCGCAGAGCCAAAAAAAACTGGTGCCAGCTTACCGGCAAGATACTCTTCGCGATTAAACGAGGGATACACCCCGGTGATAAGTTCCACATCGTCGCGTAGCTTTTTCGACAACCTGTCACCAATATGTGTCTCTAACTCAGGCGATGCAATATCGAGTCGTACCGACTCGGTCACCATCTGCTTGCTGGGCTTATAGAGATCGAGACTGTTACTGTAAAGGTTGTAAACCCCGCGAAACCGATCTCCCATGTCGATAGGCCAGCTGAGGGGCCGCACCGCTATCTGGAGCTCCTCCTCCAGCTCGTCAAGAATTTCAAAAGCATCTTTACCTTCACGATCAAGCTTGTTCACAAAAACCATTACCGGCGTATGGCGCATACGGCACACCTCCATCAGCTTACGCGTCTGCATCTCCACACCCTTTGCAACATCCACCACAATAATCACACTGTCAACTGCGGTGAGTGTACGATAGGTATCTTCCGCAAAATCCTGGTGCCCCGGCGTATCCAGGATATTTATCTTGTGATCATTATAGTCAAACCCCATAACTGATGTGGCGACAGATATTCCGCGTTGCTTCTCTATCTCCATCCAGTCCGATGTAGCGGTCTTCCTTATCTTGTTCGATTTCACGGCTCCTGCCACGTGAATGGCGCCGCCAAAGAGCAGTAATTTTTCCGTAAGTGTGGTTTTTCCCGCGTCGGGGTGACTGATCACAGCGAATGTACGCCGGCGTTGTATCTCTTTTTTCAATGTCATCTATATAATAATTCCTCTATATGAGTTGTTTGATCTGTTTTCTTCAGATTGAAAGAAACGAGTCTCCTACTACAAAAAGTATCTTTTATTTCTAACGTACAAAAGACTTATTGACTTTCAACACACTATGAATAATTGTTTTTTATATTCAAAGTTCCCGGAGCAGGTCAACAATTAATCCGTTCTACTTCAATAACATAAAACATCGTTTTAGCGACTCCTTCCACTCCGGTATCTCCACATTAAAGGCGGCACATATCTTCGAGAGACTCATCACGCTGTATGCAGGCCGCTGCACAGGTGAACCATACTCCTCAGATGTTACAGGCGACAGCTCACACGATTCAATACCTGCAAGCCTTTTTATTTCCGAGGCAAAACCATACCAGGTAGTATCACCCCTGTTTGAAAAATGATAAATTCCGCTCTTCCATCCATTCTCTTCTGACGACTGCAGAATATGAATTATCATCTCGGCAAGATCGGCAGCATAGGTCGGCGCACCACGCTGGTCGTCTACTATTGTCAGACTCTTCCGCTCCCTCATCAGCCGGATCATTGACTTCACAAAATTATTGCCGAAAGACGAATACATCCACGATGTGCGAATAATAGCCCAGTCGCCGCCTGCCGCCTTCAGTTCTTCTTCGCCAGCCAGCTTCGATTTGCCGTAAACAGACAGGGGGTTTGGTTTCATATCTTCGGTATATGGAACATCGGAAGAGCCATCAAACACATAATCCGTTGAGATCTGGATCACCTTCACGCCCTCCTTTTTTGCAACCCTGGCTATGTTCCCCACCGCTACTGCATTAACCTCGAATGCTTTTTCCACATCATTCTCCGCTTTGTCAACAGCTGTATAAGCAGCACAGTTCACAATATACTCAATCCGATAGTTCCTCACATAAGATTCAACCTGTTGAATATCTGTAATATCAACCCCGCCTACATCTGTAAAAATAAAATGAAACGGCAGATTCATACGCCCCGTCATCGCTTTAATCTCACTGCCCAGCTGCCCGTCTGCCCCGGTCACCAATACATTCTTCTGCACTAATCCGTAAAAAAACTGCTGCTTCGGGGTCTCCTTTTCCGTACCTCCCAAATGTTTGGTCGATGCTGTAAATATTGCCATAAATCTTAATTTTCAAATTAAAACACCTGCTCCTTGTCTATATTCTTATATTTTTCCGATAGTAGGCGCAATAACGCAGTTATCTGTTTCACAGCAACCTGCGTATCAACGGAAATCTCCCTGTTTTGCAGTTTCAGCAGCATGTATCCATACAATGCCGTGAAACAGGTTTCAAGCTCAGGGACATCCTTCTCAATCGACTTGTCACGCAATGCCACTATATGGGGGAGTGTATTATAATACAACCCTATATATTCTGATTCACGTGGATCTTTCAGCAACCTCAGATGAACATCGGTCATATCTGCAATGATATTCTTGTTAATCTGAAGATGCCCTTTCTTCTGTACTCCTTCAGACTTCATCATCATGATGAGCCCCTCAAACCAATCTCTGGCTTTTTCGCGCTCTTCCATCGTCTGGTAAACAGGAACAATAATTGACTGTTTAATCTTATCTATATCCAGTTCGCAGGCGCGCAGCAAATCCTCCACCTGCCACATATAGAGCAGGTATTCTGCTATGTTTTCTTGTTTATCGGGAATTTTCATGCTTTACCGCTTTACCTATCTACGGTTATTCTTATCACGGTTAATGGGATTAACGCGCAATATTTTACCGGAGAGACATAACTTTTCACTAAATTTGCCACAAAAATACAACTTTATGGTCAAGTTTCATATTATTGAATCGGGATATTTTCTCGGTGATGGCGGAGTGATGTTCGGCCCCGTACCCAAAAAATACTGGTCGGCCAAGTATAAGGTGGATGATAATAACATGTGCGTGATGTCTCTCCGGTGCCTCTTTATCGAGATAGGAAATAAGCTGATCCTGGTGGATGCGGGACTTGGAGAAAAGCACGATGCCAGATTAAAATTCTACCGGCCTTTCAACCGGAAGGTTATCACAGAAGAGATCCAAAAGATAGGGTACAAGCCTGAAGAGGTAACCGATGTTATTCTTACCCATCTCCATTTCGATCACTGCGGCGCAAGCACAACCTTCAACGAAAAAAAGGAGGCTGTCCCCACCTACCCTAATGCCACCTATCACGTGAGCCTCACCCAGTGGAAGAACTACCGCAACCCGTCGCTTTTCGAGAAAGGATCCTTTTTCCCCGAGAACATTGAACCGGTATACGATGCGGGACAGCTGCGGTTCGTCCTTGAAGATATGCAGTTCGATGAACATATCCGGCTGGAACTTTACGATGGCCACACCCCAGGTCAGATAGTGGTGCTCTTCGATACAGAAGAGGGAAACTATGCCTTTCCGGGTGATGTGGTGCCCACTTCCCTCAACCTTTCGCCGGGCTGGCTATCAGCCTACGACAATAGCGTAGCTGTAGCAATGGAAGAGAAACTGCGTTTTTTGGAAAAGGCAAAGAGAGACAGTCGTACCCTTATCTTTTACCACGACGCTTACACTCAAATGGCTCAAGTATAAATCCGATATAAATCCGACACAATTATGTGGAAAGAAATTTTATTTGCCTATTAGAACCTGCGTCTGCTGGAACTCCGGCAATGGTGATCGTTGTCGGGCTACACCCTTATAAGCGTCCTGCTACGTATCACAGCCGTTTGAGCACAATTAAAAATCGCAAGTTAAGTCCGGAACCGCTTCCTGAAATAAAAAAACAGGCAAGCGCCGAGATTACATTCCAAAGCTGTGCAGGGCAATCTTATCCATGAAGAAACTGAACAGTCCAACAACAAGTATACCGGCCGTGCAGAGTATCAGGCTTGCCTTATTATAAGCATCCGTCCTAAATGGCTGAATCGGGTTTTCGCTGCTGTCTATAAACATTGCTTTCACCACAAGCAGGTAATAATAGAGTGAGACAATAGTGTTGATAACAGCGACAAGCACCAGCAGGTAAAATCCCTTTTCCAGGGCAGCGGCAAAGACAAAGAATTTGCTGAAAAAACCGGCCAACGGCGGAATTCCTCCCAGCGAGAACATTGCCAGCATCATCACCAAACTAATTCGCGGATTCGTTGCATACAAACCCTTATAATCATCAATATTCACTTTGCCCGAATGGTTCTCAACAGATGTTACCACTCCAAAGGCAGCAAGATTGGAAAACAGATAGACAAATATGTAATATACAAGAGCAGTCATCCCGAACGCCGTCCCCCCAACGATACCCAGCACAATGTATCCGGCCTGGGAGATCGAAGAAAATGCCAGGAACCTTTTCAGGTTCTTCTGCCTGATGGCGAACAGGTTCGCAAGTGTGATACTAGCGATAATCAGCCCGTACAGGATACCCTGCCATTGCACAAAAAGGTTCCCGAACACCTTGTAGAGCAGCAGCATCAGCACAAATGCCGCCGCCCCTTTCGATACCACCGAAAGGTATGAGGTGACCACGGTAGGCGCTCCCTCATACACATCGGGAGCCCAAAGATGAAACGGCACTAGAGATATTTTGAAGAACATCCCTGCAGCAAAAAAGACAAAAGCCATTATCTGCAGCGCGTTAGCATCTATCATGGCTGGCATATCGGCAAAATAAAGCGTACCCGTTGTACCGTAGAGGTATGAGATTCCGAACAGCATTATACCCGATGAGAATGTAGCTGAAAGAATATATTTAGCACCCGCTTCTGCCGACTTGTTGCTGTACTTCTCCAGAGCGGCAAGCGTTGCCAAGGGAATGGATGCCATCTCCAGTCCTATATAGAACATCAGGAAATGGCCGCTTGAAATCATAAAATAAAAACCCAGCAGAGTGATTAGCGTGATAAAATAATATTCACCCTTTTTATTGTTTAGCCGCTCCCGGTTGAAAACCTCTGCCGCCTGTAGGAATATGATGATTACAGCAATATTCAGGATGGTTTTAACCACCCCCATCACCGGCACATAACTGTACATCCCGCCAAAAGCACTCCCCGACTCACAGGGCTGCAGGTTAAAAACGGTATGGAGAGTAAGCAGGGCAATAGCTACAACCTGAAAATACTTCATTCCCTTCGCGCCGGCAATCAGATCATACAGTACCAGCGAAATAATAACAATCACCAGGGATACCTCGCTGCGCATGAACATATAATTACTCAAATAATCCATCTCTCTGTCTCTCTTTTTTTTGTTTCTTTATTTATAATTTTTCAATGCCCGGTACCAAACCGGCCTTATTATGCCACCGATACAATTCCGGTTTTATCTGCCATCGGCACAGTGGCGGCCTTATCGTGCCAGCTGTGCAATCACACCACTCATGCTCTCGTTCAGCATATCCGAGAGTCCCAGCGGAAACGAACCTATATACACAATTCCGGCAATCAATATCACCACCACCAGCTTTTCATACCAGACGGCATCCGTCAACTGTTCATGATGCGGATTTTGCAAAGGCCCGTAGAGGAATCTACCCACCATCCTCAATATGTAAACCGCCGTAACCACTATCGACGATATTGCCACTACCGTCAACACTCTTCTGAACAGATCTGAATTTTCAAACGAACCGGTGAAGATGGTCATCTCCGATACAAATCCACTCAACCCGGGGAGTCCCAGCGATGCCAGTCCGGCAATCACAAAGGCAACACCAAGGAACGGCATCACCTTCATAAGCCCCCCCATCTCGGTGATCATACGAGTATGAGTCCGCCCGTATATCATCCCTATCAGTGCGAAAAAAAGAGCAGTCATCAACCCGTGTGAGAGCATCTGAAGCACAGCTCCGGTCATAGACGTCCGTGTAAACATCAATATGGCAAAGAGCACAAGATTACAATGGCTCACTGAAGAGTAAGCGTTTATATATTTCAAATCGCGCTGGTGAACAGCCGCTAACGAACCGTAAATAACACCTGCCGCTGTAAGCACTATGAAAAAGGGCGAAAGCAGGCGGGCAGCCTCAGGCATAAGGCAGATAGCTACCCTGAAACAGCCATATCCGCCCAGCTTCATCAATACGCCGGCATGAAGCATCGAAACTGCCGTAGGAGCAGAGGCGTGACCGTCCGGCGACCATGTATGAAACGGGAACAATGCACCAAGGACGCCGAACCCGAAAAACGTAAGCGTAAAGAATAGAAGCTGTTTATCTAACGGAATATGAATGTTTACAATGTCGGTAATATTCATACTTACGGCACCTGCACTGAAATAGATCCCCAGAATTCCCACGAGCAGGAAGGCCGAAGCGCCCATCAGCATCAGCGTAAGCTTCATGGCAGAGTACTCTTTCTTGCCACTTCCCCAGATACCGATAAGCAGGTACATCGGTATAAGCGCCATCTCATAAAACATAAACATGGTAAATAGGCCGGTAGTGATAAAGAACCCGAAGACACCCGTCGAAAGGAGGCAATACCACAGAAAATACTCTTTGGTAAGCGGCTCAATCTTCCACGATGTAAAGGTACCGGTGAGAACAATTATCGAGGAAAGGCAGATCATCGCCACCGACACGCCATCCACACCAAGCGAAAAAGCGATGTTCAGAGGTTTGTACCACATCAACGATGAAGTAAACAGCATTGGTCCCGATTCGCCGCCATTCCTGGCAATAAGGTAGCGTACCGTCAGATAAGCCGATGACACCACCAACGCCACGCTGCCCGCCACCATTACTCCCAGCACCTGCCTGCGGTTTCGTGCTGCAATCAGTGCTAGTATCATCAGCAGCGGGATAATTACAAATATCGATAAAAAGCTCATATCATCAATTATAAACCTCCGTCCTCACAAAGGGTGAGATGTATTGCAACAAGGAGGTACTGTTTGTCATATAAATATTGTCTGTTATAGTAATATTGTCTGTTATAGTAATTTCAACAGTGCAGGCTCATTTGGGTCGCACGGCTACCATATTGCCAACAACGTAATAAGAAGAGTAGCCAGCAGAAACACCCACGCGTACCACTGCACGCTCCCAGACTGTAACCCTCTTATAGCCTGCGAGGTGCGAAGGGTGGCCCTCCCCAGTCCATTTACAGCCCCATCTATCACATGGCGGTCGAACCATGCAAACGAACGCGATATGCCGTTGAATATAATTTTCTTCGTGATAAACAGATATAGTTCGTCTATATAAAATCTGTTTGATGCAGCCCTGTAAAGCTTTCCAAAGCCTTTAGCCAAATGTGCCGGATATGCGTTATCTCTCCTGTAGAGGTATGCAGCCACCCCTATTCCTGTCAGTGCCACGGAGACACTGATAGCAGCTACTGTCACGTTCAGACGGATTATGTATTGTGTACCATCGGCCGTAACAAATTTCCCGAAAGGGATAAAGCCACCGGCGACGGTCAACAGAGCCAGGAACAGAAGCGGGATAGTCATCGAACGGGGACTCTCGTGAGGCCTTCGACCATCGCGTACTTTATACTCCTTGCGCCAGAATATACTGTAATAGAGCCGGAACATGTAAAAAGCAGTCAGTCCCGCTATCACGGTCATCCATACACCCATTCCCGTGCTAAACCCATAGGCGGCGGTAATTACTTCATCTTTGCTCATAAACCCTGAGAAAGGCGGAATACCTGCTATCGACAGACAGGCAATTAAAAAGGTGATATGCGTGACTGGCATATACCTGCGCAAGCCCCCCATATCCTTCATCTCATTACTATGAACGGCATGGATTACCGAACCCGCGCCAAGGAACAAAAGCGCCTTGAACATTGCATGTGTAAACAGGTGAAACATGGAAGCCATATACCCCAACCCCCCGTGTTCATGCTCACTAAGCCCCATACCTGTGCTTACTCCCAACGCAACCATCATAAACCCTATCTGGGAGATGGTGGAGAAAGCCAGTACACGTTTTATATCGGTTTGCGCTATCGCTATAACAGCGGCAAACATAGCCGTAAATGCACCCACATATGCAATACCATGCAGCACCTCAGGAGTGAAGCCAACATAGACCGGGAACAGGCGAGCAACCAGATAGACTCCCGCCACAACCATGGTGGCAGCGTGAATGAGCGCCGATACGGGGGTAGGTCCTTCCATGGCATCGGGCAGCCATATATGCAGAGGGAACATTGCCGACTTACCGGCACCACCAATAAAAATCAACGCCATAGCCCAGCTCATTGCCGACACGCCCATAAAGGTTGTTCCAAGGGCAGGACCAAAGAGAGAAGCATCTCCCGGTATCAGCACTCCGAAATCGAAAGTCTGCGTATAGTATGAAAGCACCAGTATGCCGATCAGAAAAAACATATCGGCAAAACGGGTCACGATAAATGCTTTCTTGGCTGCAGCCACCGCTGATGGCTTACTGTAATAAAAACCGATGAGCAGGTAAGAGGAGACACCCACCAGCTCCCAGAAGATATACATCTGAAAAATATTGGTTGCTACCACTAACCCTATCATGGAAAAGGTAAAAAGGGAGAGGAATGCGTAATAACGCCCGAACCCTCTCTCTCCTTTCATATATCCTAAGCTGTAGATATGCACCATCAGCGAGACGGTGGATATCACCACCAGCATCATCACAGAAACCTGATCAAGCATGATGCCCAGATCGATATGCAGCTTCTCACCCACATTAAGCCAGGTGAAATTGCAGGGTGTGACTGACTGCCATACTCCGTTTACATTTTGGGTAGTGAAATAGTCAAACGCCGTATAGTATGAGAGCAGCGTCACCAATCCCGCTACAACGGTGCCGCCCGCTCCGGCATTGCGTGGTTTTAATGCAGTTCCCGACAGTCCGATTGCCAGAAACGACAACAGCGGAAGTATCAGAATGAAAATTGTATAGTCCATAATCAATAATTCGGCTCTCTCTTTCGTGAGAACAGTAGAGCTTTATTTTTTCTTTATTCTTTCATTTGTTCTATGTTATTCACCTCGGCGTTGCCGAATCTCCTGTACACGTTAATTACGATGGCAATGGCGACAGCGGTTTCGCAGGCCGACACAGCAATAGCAAAAAGTGCAAAAAAGAGCCCCTCCATCTCCCCGGGATACAGATAGCGGTTGAAAACCGCAAAATTCATGTCAACGGAATTCAGAATCAGCTCAATCGAGATAAGCATCATTATCATATTCTTACGTGTAAAAAAACCGTAGATACCTGCAAAAAACATTATCAGGCTTACAATCAGGAATGCCTGCAAGGGTACCGCTTCCAACGACGTGTTCAAAATAATCTCTCCCATACTCTATTTCTCTTTCTCTTTCTCTTTCTCTTTCTCTTTTCTTGCAATCATAATGGCACCCACCACACAGGCAAGCAATAAAACACTTATTGCCTCAAAAGGAAGCAGATATTGGTACTTTTCAATTCCCAGCATCGCGTGGCCAAGGTCCCGCATCCCTATTTCTCCTCCCTTCAAGTAATTGTACGCCCTAGACACATTATTTACAATAATGCACCCGCAAAAGGCCGCTCCTGCGATGGAAAGGAGTGCCGGGTAATTTATTTTTCCAACAGCTTTGCGCTTCATATCCTCTCCCGGCCTGTGAGTAAGGAAGATAGCCATGATAAACATTATCATAATACCACCCGCATATACGCTCACCTGAACGGTAAAAAGAAAATGATAGTTAATCATCAGAAAGAGTCCTGCGGTCGCCAGTAGTACGAGCAACAGATATATTGCCGAGCGAATGATCCGTTTTGCGGTGACGGCAAGTACCGAAAACAGAGCTATCACGGCCGCCAGTAAGTAAAATATAATTTGTTCAGCCATAATTTAATTCACTGCCTCCTTTTTTTTCTTTTCCCTGAGTTTTGATCCGGGCTTATTGAGCTGATGGACAAGCTTCTTCCTGTCGTACACAGCCCCCTCGAAATCGTTGTTGAAGATGATAGCGCCCGACGGGCAGTTTATAACGCAGAGGTTACAGAAGGTACAGCTTCCGTAATCCCAGATATGCCTGTCAAGCACCCTCTTCTTTTTGCCATTGCCATCCTCCATGGTCGCCGCTACAACCTTGATAGTGCCATTGGGACAGTTCATCATGCAAATACCGCACGCCGTACAGGCATGTTCATTGTTCTCATCGTGAGGCATCACCAGTTCGGCACGCCATCGGCCTGAGATGACCAACCTCTCCCTGTTCTCGGGATACTCCATGGTCACCTTTTTTCTCCAGAACTCTTTCCAGGTAACACCCAAACCGCCAAGCAGCGACCTTGCCGCAGTGAAAATTCCAGTGATATATTTTGTAAGTTTATTCATATTCAGATCAATAAATACTCAAATTGTAAATTTCCGCCCTGTTGATAATGCAACGTTGAAAAACCAAACGTCCATTCTGCAGTACCGGGCAGTAATTTCCCTGGCTGCTGCTAATTCAAACCGAACAGGCCCGGGAACAGGTCAGTCAAGGTCCATCCGGCAAGCACTACCACTACCATTACTATAATATTTACAAGATTTATCGGAAGCAGGTACTTCCACTCAAGGTTGAGAAGAAGGTCGATACGCAGTCGTGGAAAAGACCAGCGGACCCACAAGCTCAGGAATATCAGCACAGCCGTTTTACCAAGGAACCAGGCGTACGAGGGTATATACCACATCACCTGATTAAATGTATCCCACCCCTTTATCTGCACAGGCATCCATCCCCCAAGAAAGACGGTGGTGGCTATAGCTGCAATAATAAACATGTTGAGATATTCTGCAAGATAAAAAAAGCCGAACTGCATACCCGAGTACTCGGTATGGTATCCCGCAGTAAGCTCCCCCTCCGCCTCGGGCAGGTCGAAAGGAGCCCGGTTTGTCTCAGCATGGCCCGAGATCAGGTATATCAGTGAGGCTACTATTGCCGGCAGGTGCCCGTTGAATATGTTCCACACATAGCGCTGGTTCTCCACAATCTCCGAGAGCTGCATCGTACCTGTCATCACAACAACTGTCATCAGCGCGAAGGCGGCCGAAAGTTCATAGCTGATAAACTGGGCGCCGCTACGCATTGCTCCAATCATTGAGTATTTATTGTTGCTCGACCACCCTGCCAGAAGCACTCCTATGACGCCAAGCGACGAGACAGCAAGCAGATAGACGATTCCCAAATTGAAATCTACCACCTGCAATCCCTTACCGAAAGGGATAGCTCCGAAAGCCATCACCGATGAGCATATCACGAAAAAGGGCGCAGCATAGAATAGAAACTTATCCACCCTGTTGATATGTATAACCTCCTTGATCAAAATTTTTACCATATCTGCTATACTCTGTAAAAAACCATATTTACCAAGGCGGTTGGGACCCAGGCGGGCCTGAAAAAAAGCTGTCACCTTTCTCTCTGCGTAAATAAGCACCAGCGCGATGGCTGCGTACGATATGAGAAGTGCTGCAAGAACAATGATGCCTTCAGTCAGCGTTGCCCACACCGGCGGCAGGTTGCCACTAATAAATATGTGGATTTCAGAAATCAAACCGTCCAGTTCTAATGGTTGACTATATTCCATACTTCAATTTTGCATTTTCCTTATATATAATTTGACCTGCCTCTCTATATCATTATCCTGATATTACTGTGACAGGGGTTTCATTTTATTCCTTGTTCAACAGATAAGCTACCTGTCGATATCCGGTATCACGTAATCCATCGAGCCACCTATGCCTATGAAGTCGGAGAGAAGCTCACCCTTGCATATGAGCGGCATCACCGATACCGCGGCAAGCGAGGGCGAACGGAACTTCACCCTGTAAGGGAATTTGCCGCCGTCACTCTCTATAAGCACGCCGAACTCCCCCTTTCCTGTCTCCACACTCTGGAAATAGCGCCCTTCCGGCAGGCGGACGATAGGCTTCACCGGTGTCTGGACCGCTCCTGCGGGTATATTATCTATCAGCTGCTCTATTATATGAAGCGACTCCTCTATCTCTTCCAAGCGGTTCATATAGCGGGCATACGAGTCGCCCCCGGTGCGTATAACCTCTTTAAACTCAACCCTGTCGTACAGTGAGTAGGGTTTATGCCTGCGCACATCGCACGACCAGCCGGAACCACGCCCGGCTGGACCGGTAACACCATAGCTTATAGCATCCTCCAGGCTAAGAACTCCCACCTTCACCATGCGGTTGAGGGCAATAACGTTATGCGAGAAAAAATCATCATACTCCTTCAGCTTCTCCCTCATATATGGAATAAAAGCATTTACATCTTTGCAGAAATCATCATAGATATCGAACATCACCCCGCCTATCACGTTCTGGTTGATTATCAGCCGCCCTCCGCAGGCCTTGTCGAAAATATCCAGAACATGTTCCCGCTCGCGCATCCCGTAGATAAAAGCGGTAGTTGCCCCCAGGTCGTTACAGTGCGTAGCAAACGCCAGCAGGTGTGAGCTTATGCGGTTCAGCTCATCCATGATAACACGTATATACTGAGCCCGCGGCGGCACTTCAATGCCGGCAGCTTTCTCCACGCACATGCAGAGGGCATGTCGGTTTATATTTGCAGAGAGATAATCAAGACGGTCGGTAAAATGCAGGATCTGGGGATATGCCATACTTTCGCAAAGCTTCTCTATTCCCCTGTGGATATAGCCACTGTGAATATCTATCTTCTTTACTATCTCCCCGTCCAGGGCCGTGCGGAAGTGCATCACGCCGTGCGTTGAAGGGTGCTGCGGACCGATGTTGACAATGTAGTCATCATCATCAAAAACGGGCGTTGTGCTCTCCACCAGGTTCCCAGCAGCATCTTCAGTAATACCGGGAGCGGTATCCGAAAATTCCCTGCTGGCAATCGTAACGGGATTAAGCGCAGGATCACCGTCATAGTCCTTGCGCAGAGGGAACCCTTTCCAGTCGTCCGGCAACAAGAAACGGCGCATATCAGGGTTGTTAATAAAGCGTATGCCAAACATTGCATACACCTCTCGCTCGTTGAGGTGAGCCGCATTATAGATATCCGTCACAGAGTAAAGCAACGGATTATTCCGGTCGCCCACTGAGGTTATTACAACAATCTCATTTCCCGGGCTTTTTGACGATGAAAGCTGGTATATAACACCAAGCCTATCGTTCCAATCCATGCCGGTAAGGCTTATAAGGTAATCGAAAGGGATCCTTTCGCAGGTGCAGAGGGCTTTTATCAGAGGGTGCAAAAGGCCCGGCTCAACAGTCACGGTCAGCCTCTCCTTCTCTTCTATCACAGCATTGCCTGCAGCAGAGAGCACAACCTCTTTAACAACCTCTTTTAAATCTACTATCATAAAACAAGCATCTTGGTTATTGAACTTCAGAAAAAATAAATCAATGCATACACAGCTAATAAAGTTCAGTGGGTAATTTGCGGTGATCGACAGGCAATGTCCAGCTACCTGCATTCACCAATTTCACCGGGACAGGCTTCAAATTCATTCCCCGGGTCTATGGCCTCACCCGTTTCCGGGTCCCTCAGCATATCGGGGTTATAGGGACGGACGATACGTTTGTTGCCGAAGAACCTCTCAACCTTCACCTTGCGCTGCAGCTGGAGCAGCCCGTAGAAAAGCGACTCGGGACGTGGAGGGCAGCCGGGGATATAGACATCCACCGGAATAACCTTGTCTGCGCCGTTCACAACATTATAGGAGTTCACAAAAGGGCCTCCCGAGATGGCGCACGATCCCATGGCTACAACATACTTCGGTTCGGCCATCTGGTCATATACACGCCGCAGCAGTGGCGCCATCTTATTCACTATTGTCCCCGCAACAATCATCAGATCAGCCTGGCGGGGACTGTTGCGCGTCACCTCCATGCCAAAGCGTGCCAGGTCGTAATGAGCAGCAGCGGCAGCCATAAACTCAATGCCGCAGCAACTTGTGGCAAAAACAAGAGGCCAGAGCGAGTTGCTCCTCCCCCAGTTGACCATCTCGTCAAGCTTGCCTGTCACCACATTTACATTAGCCTCATTCAGCCGGTCAATATATACCTGCAGTGTCTCATTATCCTTGAACTCGCCTGAAGGAAAGTCCTTGATCTTTATATCTTTCAGTTCCATTTCAGCACCCCCTTTCTCCAGGCGTAGGCAAGGCCCAGTCCTAATATCACGATAAATAAAAGAATATTAACCAGGCCGGGCACCCCTAATTCCCTGACTACCGTCGACCACGGAAGAAGGAATATTGTCTCCACATCGAACATCAGAAAAAGAATAGCATAGAGGTAGTATCCCACCCTGAACTGCATCCATGATGTACCATGCGTAGGTAATCCGCACTCATAAGGCTCGCCCTTCTGAAAATTGACAGAGCTTGGGCAGAGCAGCCGGGCAATAGTAATGCTGGCTGCTACCAGTGTGACTCCGGTAAGAAAGATCACTACGAATAGTGATAAGTTATCCATAAATATTGTATTGAATTATTACGATTATGTACAGCTTCTATTGCAGGCATTTTTTCATAACGATGTCACATGAAGGCACCTTCCTGAAACATGTCGTTGAAGCTTTACAGAATAAAAAAAGGATATTTCCTAAAACGTGGCAAAGGTAGCAATTTATTTGTTATAAAAATAAAATAAAAAAACAGCACCAACTACGACGGCCGACCCGATAAGGAATATACCCTCCACATCGGGCTACGGTATCACCGTTTTTTATATTATATATCGAATAAAAAACAATCAATGAATGAATTTCATTATTTTAGCAAAAAAACGTATCTTTGTTGTTATTTAAGAAAATCGACCGATAGAAATTCCCAATCGTTTAATTTATAAATAATTAGTACTCGAATGAAAAAGTTATTATTCATTTCATTAGCATTTATGACACTACTTTCCTGCACCAACACCAAGAGCAGCAAAAGCTCAGGTGAAGCCGGAAGCATTTTCTTTACCGAATATGACACACAGTTCGGTATGCCTCCGTTCGATAAGATTACTTTTAGTGATTACAAACCGGCCTTTCTTAAAGGGATGGAAGAGCAATCCGGAGAGATTGACGCCATCGCCGGTAACCAGGAGGCGCCCACTTTTGAAAACACCATCGCAGCATTAGACAACAGCGGAAAAATGCTGACACGCGTCTCTCGACTGTTCTACGGATTAAAAAGCGCCGAAACAAACGATTCCATTCAGGCGCTGGCTGAAGAGCTTTCTCCTCTTCTGTCAGAGCATAACGACAATATCTACCTGAACGGAAAGCTTTTCGACCGTATAAAAACGCTTCACGACGATACAACAGGCATGAACCTCACTACCGAACAGTACCGGTTATTAGATAACTATTACAAAGATTTCGTACGCTCCGGCATCATGCTGGGTGAAGCCGAAAAGACAAGGCTGCGGGAGATCAACAAAGAGCTCTCTGCACTTACACTTAATTTCGGGAATAACCTGCTTAACGAGACAAACAATTTTAAGCTTGTTATCGACAACAAGGATGATCTTGCAGGCCTTCCCGAAGGAGTGATTGCCGCTGCGGCCGAAGCAGCCAAGGCTGCAGGTGAAGAGGGGAAATGGGCCTTCGGGCTGCAGAAACCCAGCTGGCTGCCTTTTTTGCAATATTCAGAGAAACGCGATCTGCGCGAGAAGCTTTATAAAGCCATGTATAACCGTGGCGACAACGATAATGAGAACGACAACAAAAGGATCATCAACGATATTGTCAACCTACGCATCGAGAAAGCACAAATGCTTGGCTACAAAACACATGCCGATTTTATTCTGGAGGAGAACATGGCTAAAACTCCGGCTAATGTTTACAAGCTGCTTAACGAAGTGTGGGACTACGCACTTCCGCAAGTAAAGAAAGAGGCTGCAGAGCTGCAGGCACTCATTGATGCGGAAGGCGGAAACTTTAAGCTGGAGTCGTGGGACTGGTGGTACTACACCGAAAAACTGCGCCAGCAGAAATATTCACTTAACGAAGAGGAGATCAAGCCCTACTTCAAGATGGAAAACGTACGTGAAGGGGTGTTTGAAGTAGCCAACAGGCTCTACGGGCTGAGTTTTAGAAAGCTGGAAAATGTCCCCGTATATAACCCCGAGGTGGAAGCGTATGAGGTGCTCGATGCCGACGGATCACACGTTTCGGTTTTCTATACCGACTATTTCCCGCGTGCAGGCAAGAATGCCGGCGCATGGATGAGCAGCTTCCGCGGTCAACAGGTGCTCGACGGAAAAAACATAAGGCCTTTAGTTTATAACGTGGGCAACTTTACACGCCCCACAGAATCAACACCTTCGCTGCTTACACTCGACGAGGTGGAGACACTTTTCCATGAATTTGGCCACGCACTTCATGGCATGCTATCCAACGTAACCTATGCCGGGGTTTCGGGTACCAGCGTTCCTCGCGACTTCGTAGAGCTCCCTTCACAGATCATGGAGCACTGGGCATTCCATCCCGAAGTACTCAAACTATATGCCAGGCATTATCAGACAGGCGAGGTGATTCCCGATGAGCTGATTGCCAGGATCGACGCCGCTTCAAAATTCAACATGGGTTTCATAACAACCGAGTTTGTTGCTGCAGCTCTGCTCGATATGGATTACCACACTCAAAGCGAAAAGAGGGAGTTCGATGTGCGCAGCTTTGAAACAAAATCGATGGAGAAGATCGGGCTTATCAAAGAGATTATCCCGCGCTACCGCAGCACCTATTTCTCTCATATCTTCAGCGGTGGCTACTCAGCAGGGTACTACGCTTATCTATGGGCAGAAGTGCTTGATGCCGATGCATTCCAGCCGTTCGTGGAGAAAGGTGTTTTCGACAAGGCAACAGCTACCTCATTCCGCGAAAATGTGTTGTCAAAAGGTAACTCCGATGATCCGATGGTGCTATACAAAAAATACCGCGGCGCTGAACCCAATCCAGTCTATCTGCTCAAAAACAGGGGATTTGTAGAGTAATAATTACTCACCAACAAATATCCATGTCACCGGATTAGTTCATTGAAAATAATCCGGTGATATTGTTCTTAAAAAGATAAAAAAAACGTATATTTGCACGCTTAAAACAAGGAAGCTCGTATTATGCCTCTATTTTTAACTCGTGAATAACGGTTACCAGCCTGCAAAATAACAAATTGTAAACAAAAAGTAATATTGAAATGCAAAACAAAGGATTTATTAAAGTTTTCAGTATTATCCTTACTGCTATCTGTCTGTTCTATCTCTCCTTCACCCTGGTGGGAAGGCAGTACAGCAAGAAAGCGGATCAATACGCCAATGGAAACTTAGCCCTCAAGAGTCAGTATCTTGATTCATTATCCACCGAAAAGGTTTACCTAAACTACACACTCAAACAGGTTCGTGAAAAAGAGATCGGACTGGGACTCGACCTCAAGGGAGGGATGAACGTTGTTCTCGAGATCGATGCAGCACAAGTGCTCTCTTCGCTGGCAAACACCGATGACCCCCTGTTTAATCAGGCACTGAAAGAGACTATTGTGCAAAACAGGCGCGGCAGCTCTTCAGACTTCATCTCACTGTTCCGTCAGAATTACGAAAGGATAGCACCTGACGGCAAGCTGGCCAATATCTACAGCATCACCATGGGTGACAGGGTAAGCCCCTCTGCCACAAACGACCAGGTGATATCGGAACTACGCAAGGAGCTTGTCAGCGTTGCCAATAACTCTTTCAACGTGCTTGCTACGCGTATCGACCGTTTCGGGGTGGTTGCACCAAACATACAGCGGTTAGACCGTGCCGAAAGAATTCTTGTGGAACTTCCCGGAATTACGGAGCCGGAACGTGTGCGCAACCTGCTGCAGGGTAGTGCCAACCTCGAATTTTGGAAGACCTACAACGTTAACGAGCTAGGCTCCTATTTCAACGAGATGAATGCCAGGTCGGGCGAGTATGCCGCAGCAAAGCGTTCGGCAAAAGCAGACGGTGACGGCAGCGAAACAGCACCCGGTGATACCGTTGCAGCCAAGGCAGAAGAAGCAGCCGAAGTCTCATTTGCCCTTACCGATTCACTTCTTGCCGAGGTGACGGGCGAAGGTGAAGAGATAGTCATAAACAAAAGCTTCATAGAGTACTTCAATGAGCCCTACTTCGCCATGAGCGGTGCTTCAGGGCCTATAGTCGGAAGCGTTTCAAAGCTCGACACCGCAGAGGTCAACTTCCTACTAACGCGCTACAAAGATATATTCCCCGCCGATGTAAAATTCAAATGGGGTTTCAAGCCCATCGATCAGCGTGAGACCTATTTCCAGCTGTTCGCTCTTAAAGGTGATGGCAGTAAACGAGGCCCCGCGCTTGAAGGCGACGTGGTAACCAATGCCCGCGCCGACCAGGGCCAGCATGGTTCTGCCTGGGAGGTGAGCATGAGCATGAACTCCGCCGGAGCCAGCCGCTGGTCCACCATCACCGGAGCCGAAATCGGCAAATCCATCGCTATCGTACTTGATGGTTTTGTATATTCTGCGCCAACTGTTAACAGCCGTATCGACGGAGGGCGTTCATCAATCACCGGGAACTTCACTCCTCAGGAGGCCCAGGACCTTGAGAACGTGCTCAAATCGGGCAAGATGCAGGCAGGAGTACGCATAGTACAGGAAGATGTTGTTGGCCCTTCTCTCGGACAGGAAGCTATCCGCGATGGGCTGGTGTCGTTTATCATCGCACTTGCCGTACTGTTTCTCTTCACCTGCTTACTATACGGATTTATCCCCGGCACTGTAATAAACAGTGCACTGCTCCTTAACTTCTTCTTTACTCTTGGGGCACTTGCTGCATTCCAGGCGGTACTCACACTGCCAGGTATTGCCGGTATGATCCTCTCCCTCGCCATGGCAGTCGATGCCAACGTGCTAATCAACGAGCGCATAAAGGAGGAGATGGCAGCGGGGAAAACACTCCGGAGGGCACTTGAAGATGGTTACAAGAATGCTTTCTCGGCCATCCTCGACTCTAACCTGACAACCATCATCACCGGTATCATACTTGCAATATTCGGCGTTGGTGCCATCAGAGGATTTGCCATAACCCTTATCATAGGTATAACCGCCTCTTTCCTCACAGCAGTATTCCTAACCCGAATGGTGTACGAAACCCGCTTAGGCAAAGGCAAATGGCAGAATCTTACTTTTAATACTCTATTTTCGAAAGCAATCTTCAAGGAGTACAATTTCAACTTTATACGCAACAGTAAGCTTATACTTATTATAATAGGTGCATTTGTTGCTGTCAGCATCATCTCATTCTTCACCCTGAAGATGAATGTGGGTATCGACTTTACCGGAGGGCGCAACTATATTGTTCGATTCGACCAGCCTGTCCGCACGGGCGAGGTGCAGGATGCACTTACACCCTACTTCGGCGAGTCCGTTCGTGTAATAACCATTGGTTCCAGCAACCAGGTGCGTATCTCCACCAACTATATGATAGACTCCGATGGATCAACCGTTGAGGAAGAGCTGCGCGGGCTATTAGCCGAAGGGCTTAATGAATTCATGACTCCCGGCAAGAGTATCGACGATCATATTCAGAGTTCTCAGAAGGTGGGTCCGAGCATTGCCGAAGATATGATAAAAAATGCCTTCCTGGCACTCTTCATAGCGCTCATATGCATGGGGCTCTATATCCTGTTTCGTTTCCGCAACATGGGATTCTCCCTTGGTACAGTTGCGGCACTTGCTATCGATGCCTTCTCGGTTATAGGCCTTTATTCGCTCCTATGGAAGATAATGCCCTTCTCCATGGAGCTCGATCAGACCTTCGTGGCGGCTATCCTTACCATTGTGGGTTACTCTATCAACGACAAGGTGGTGGTGTTCGACCGTGTGCGTGAATATATGCATCTCTATCCCAAGCGTGGACTGTTAGATCTGTTCAACGACTCAATGAACGCTACACTGGCACGTACCATCAACACGGGCTTGAGTACCATCCTCGTAATCATCTGTATCTTGTTCTTCGGAGGCGATGCAGTAAGAAGCTTCGTCTTCGCAATGCTTATAGGAGTGGTTGTAGGTACTGTCACCAGTCTCTTCGTTGCCTCTCCCGTAGCTTACAGGGTTATGCTGAAAAGCCATGTCAAGGCAGAAGAGAAAAAAAATTAATAAATTAAGAGTTCATAAAATCATTTTGTAAAACGGGTGGCGTTACTGCCACCCGTTTTCTTTTGAAAAAGAGTAAAAAATGAAAAAGAGTTAGCTCGTATCATAATTTTTTTTTACTTTTGCACTCTCAAATCAAGCCACAATAGCTCAGTTGGTAGAGTAACGCATTCGTAACGCGTGGGTCGCGAGTTCAAGTCTCGCTTGTGGCTCTACTCATGAAAAGTACCTCCAGCCTGCAGATTTTAACAGCCGTAACTACTTAATAATATTTAATTAGCCTGTTCCTTCTTTAATTTTTGTATCTTTGTAAGAGGCTGGCCAAAAGCTGCCCAATTTATCACTTTTTGTATATTATGCCCGAATTGATAGGACACATTTCACAAATCATAGGACCTGTGGTGGATGTTCAGTTTGAACTTTCTGAATCACAGGAGATCAGATTGCCTGCCATTCACGAAGCACTGACCGTAGAAAGGCCCGGGCTCGAGGAGGTATTCCTGGAAGCACAACAGCATATCGGTGAGAATATTGTTCGCACCGTAGCAATGGAAAGTACCGACGGGCTAAGCCGCGGGCTTCCTGTAAAAGCATTGGGACGCCCAATAAGTGTCCCCATAGGCGATCAGATAAGGGGGAGGTTACTCAACGTTATAGGGAGGCCTATCGACGGGCTCTCCAGGCTGAGCCGCGAAAATCAGTACCCTATCCACAGGGAGGCTCCCAAATTCGAAGAGCTCTCCACTACCGAGGAGGTGCTTGTCACTGGCATCAAGGTTATCGACCTGCTGCAGCCATACCTCAAAGGGGGCAAGATAGGCCTCTTCGGGGGAGCCGGCGTGGGCAAGACAGTCATCATCATGGAGCTTATCAACAACATTGCCAAGGGGCATAGCGGCTTCTCGGTCTTTGCCGGCGTGGGTGAGCGTACCCGTGAAGGCAACGACCTCCTGCGGGAGATGATTGAATCGGGTGTGATAAGATATGGAGAGGAGTTCAAAAAGAGTATGGAGGCCGGTCATTGGGACCTATCGAAAGTGGACTATGAAGAGGTTAAGAAGTCGCAGGCAACACTGGTATTCGGCCAGATGAACGAGCCGCCGGGCGCCCGCGCCTCCGTCGCCCTCACCGGCCTGGCAGTCGCCGAGTCGTTCAGGGACAGCGGCGGAAAAGGAAGCGACACCCTCCTCTTTATCGACAATATTTTCCGTTTCGTCCAGGCAGGATCGGAGGTGTCGGCCCTGCTGGGGCGCATGCCTTCAGCAGTTGGGTACCAGCCTACCCTAGCCTCCGAGATGGGTGCACTGCAGGAGCGCATCGCCTCCACCAGGCAGGGATCCATCACATCGGTCCAGGCTGTTTACGTGCCCGCCGACGACCTCACCGACCCGGCTCCGGCCACCACCTTCAGTTATCTCGACGCCTCCACGGTGCTCAGCCGCAAAATTGCATCACTGGGTATCTATCCCGCTGTCGACCCCCTGGAGTCATCATCACGAATACTCGATCCGCACGTCCTTGGTGAAGAGCACTACAACACCGCGATGCGTGTGAAACAGATATTACAGCGATACAAAGAGCTGCAAGACATTATCTCAATTCTTGGAATGGAAGAGCTATCAGACGAAGACCGACTGACGGTCAACCGTGCCCGCAAGGTGCAGCGGTTCCTCTCACAACCCTTTCATATGGCGGAACAGTACACCGGCCAGCCCGGCGTAATGGTCTCCGTAGAAGATACAGTCAAGGGTTTCAAGATGATTCTCGACGGCAAGCTCGACAGCTATCCGGAAGCAGCTTTTATGAATGTAGGCACCATTGATGATGCCATAGAGAAGGGCAACAAGTTAATGGAACAGAGCAAAATGGCAAAAACTGAAAAGTAATGAGGCTCGAAATTATAACTCCCAATGGCACTTTCTATAGTGGCGAGGCCGATTCGGTCACCCTTCCCGGCACAATGGGATCGTTCCAGGTGCTCAGGAACCACGCCCCCATTATTTCGTCGCTCACAAAGGGTATGCTCTCCTTTACTGCCGAAGGGCACAATCGCGCCATGGAGGTAGTAGATGGTTTTGTAGAGGTAAGCAATAACGTTATTACCGTATGTATTGATAAGATAAAAGGAAAATAAATTTTCCTGAATATGCAAAAACTGACTAAATATTTTCTCATTTTCCACACAGCAATGCTGCTCATCACAGGGTTCGGCATATGGATAATCATTAAGCTGTTTTTTCCGGTGATGATGGTCAGGGGCTATTTTATCATTCCCCTATTTTTCTATCTTCTGGGGATCATCTTTATCCTCCGGTTCAGTAAAACACCGCTCGACAAGCCTGCCAACATTGTAAATGTGTACATGCTGATGCGTATGATCAAGATATTCGTCTCATTTGCTGTAATTCTTATCTACTGGATGGTACATAAGGAGAATATCCGCAATTTTGCTATTATATTCATCTTTTTTTATATTATCAACCTGATCTGGGAGACTTACATCTACCTGAGAATGGAGAAGTATATCAAATATAAGAAAGATCAGAAAAAACCACCAAGAGAACGAATCGATCAATGAAACCGAAGATAAATATCCAATATATCCTACCGGCTCTTATTATTATCTTTCTCATGCTATCCTCTGCAGTAGCAAAGGGTAATAATGCGGTGAAGGAAAATGGTCCGGCAACAGGGAGCGCCGCGGTGAAGGAAAGTACCTCTTCGGGCGTTACTGTAGCGGAGAAAGGGAAAGCCGCCGAGTGGGAGAATGGCGGAGCAGGCGATAGTGCCTCAACAAGCGGAGAACTCAATGTGCGGGAATTCATCCTCAATCATCTGGCCGACTCATACGAGTGGCAGTTAGTCAGCAATGGCGACCGGCATATAACCATTCCGCTGCCGGTCATCCTGTACAGCAAAAGCAGCGGGTGGCATATTTTCTTTTCGTCGCTACTTCAGCATGGAACTGCCTCATACAAACGGTTTTACATAGCTTCGGAGGGTAAGTTCAAAGGGAAAATCGTTGAAAACGATAACATGGGCAACATGGTGCGCCCCCTCGACCTCTCTCTTACAAGGAATGCGGCATCTCTTATTATAAGCTCACTGCTGCTTGTCATACTTATGATGAGCGTATCCCGAGCTGTCAGGAGAGATCCCATGAAGCCTCAAAAAGGATTTGCAGGGATGATGGAGATGTTTATCCTGTCCATCTGCAACGAGATAATTAAGCCGGCGGTGGGGAAAGACTATAACCGGTATGCCCCTTACCTGCTGACAGTTTTTTTCTTTATCTTCTTCAACAACCTGCTGGGACTCATTCCTTTCTTTCCGGGAGGAGCAAATGTGACGGGAAATATTGCGGTCACACTGGTACTGGCCACCGGCACCTTCCTGGCGGTGAATCTCACAGGAACAAAGGAGTACTACAGGGAGGTGTTCTGGCCCGATGTACCAGTATGGCTAAAGGTGCCAATACCGCTTATGCCAATTATTGAGATAGTGGGACTGTTCACCAAACCCTTTGCGCTGATGATACGTCTTTTTGCCAATATCATGGCCGGGCATGCTATAGTGCTGGGACTTACCACACTTATATTTATCACGGTAAAGCTCGGCACAACCATCAATGCATCCATGACGGCCGTTTCGGTATTTTTTACCGTCTTCATCAATTTTGTAGAGTTGCTGGTCGCCTTCATCCAGGCATATGTCTTCACGCTTCTCTCCGCCGTGTTCATCGGCCTTGCCCGAGTTGAAGAACCCGGGAAAAAAGAGATGAAACCCGAGGCAGTCAAAGTGAAATCTGAATCATAACACTTTGCTCCGGGGCCATATTTATATAGAATCAACAACATAAAAATATTACAGATTATTATCAATTAAACCTTTTAAAGAAAAAATTATGGAATTACTTTCAGTATTATTGCAGGCATCGGAAACCGGAATAGGTACAATTGGCGCTGCAGCTGGTGTAGCCATCGCGGTTTTAGCAGCAGCTTTTGGTATAGGGAAAATTGGCCAGTCGGCTTTGGAAGGTATTGCCCGCCAGCCCGAAGCAGGATCAGATATCCGTACCACCATGATCATATCGGCTGCACTTATCGAGGGGGTGGCCCTCTTTGCCATCGTCGTTTGCGGATTTATACTCTAAGGGAGCCGAGATATGTCGTTATTAACACCCGAACCGGGATTGCTGTTCTGGATGACCCTTTCTTTCGGAATAGTGATATTGATACTGGCAAAATATGCTTTTCCACCCATTCTCAGATCGGTGGAAAAGCGGAAGAACTTTATCGATGAGTCTATCATTGCGGCACGCGAAGCTTACCAGGAGCTGGAAAAGGTAAAGGAGGCCGGAGAGGCGCTGATGGAGGAGTCCAGAATTAAGCAGGCCGGCTTGTTGAAAGAGACATCTAAGCTTCGTGAAGAGATGATCGAGGGTGCACGTGAAGAGGCGCAACGCGAATCGGAAAAAATTATTGCCGCAGCACGTGAACAGATAGTCGCCGAGAAAGAGGAAGCCCTCCGGCAGATCCGTGGAGAGGTAGCCACTCTATCGTTAGAGCTTGCCGAGAGGATCCTTCGCGAGAAGTTGTCAGCTGAAGGGGAGCAGATAAACATGATTGGCAGGCTGCTTGATGAGATGGAAATTTCAAAATCCTGAGTCACAATATGAATACCGGACTTATATCAACACGTTATGCAACAGCGCTTCTCGACTATTCACAAGAGCTTGGGCAGCACGAGGAAGTATATGAAAAGATGCATATATTGTCAAGTATCTATCTCGAGGTACCTCAGTTAAGATTTTCTATCCAGAACCGGTCTGTCCATCCCCGTGCAAAGAAGAGCATAATCATCACCGCCTGCGGGGGCGATGTGCCATCGTCACTACGGAAAATGATCGATCTTATTTTGAAAAACGAAAGGCATGAGCAGATACAGTACATTGCCCTCCGCTTCATCGAGCTCTACCGTGAGAGGTTCAACATACGCCACGGCAAGCTTATCACGGCAATCGCCATAGACGAGGAGAAATGCTGGCAGCTCACCTCACGGTTTGAGAAGATTGTTGGAGGCAAGCTCGAAATAGAGAACGTTGAAGATCCCGATATCATAGGCGGGTTCATACTGAGTCTCAACGACTACAGGTGGGATGCCAGCGTTTCGGGAGAGCTCTCAAGAATCAGGAGAGTGTTACAAGATTGATATTCAGCAAAGTTAAAAAAGATAATTTAGGATATATATGGCAGAAAATGTAATCAGGATAAGCGAGGTTTCCGAGGTGTTGCGCATGCAGCTCAAAGGGATAGACACCCATGTTAAATTCAACGAAACAGGGGTTGTCATCAGCGTCAGCGATGGTGTTGTACGCATCTTCGGGCTGCGCAACGCCGAGTCGGGCGAACTTCTTGAGTTCGACAACGGCATGCAGGCTATCGTGATGAACCTCGAGGAAGACAATATTGGAGCCATCCTCCTGGGCAGCACCAGTGAGATCAAAGAGGGATTCACAGTCAGGCGGACCGGCAGGGTAGCCTCGCTCTTTGTCGGGGAGGGCATGCTTGGCCGTGTCATCTCTCCCATCGGTGAGCCTATCGACGGCAAAGGGCCTATCAGGGGAGAGATGTTTGAGATGCCCCTTGAGCGGAAAGCGCCCGGCGTCATCTTCCGTCAGCCGGTAAACACACCCCTACAGACAGGGCTGAAGGCTGTTGATGCCATGATTCCCATAGGGCGCGGGCAGCGGGAGCTGATCATCGGCGACCGGCAGACCGGCAAAACCAGTATAGCCATAGACACCATCCTCAACCAGCGTGAAAATTTCGACAATGGCGACCCGGTATATTGCATCTATGTAGCTGTAGGACAGAAAGGTTCATCGGTAGCATCTATCGTCAAGAGGCTTACCGACGGGGGAGCCATGGACTACACCACGGTCATCTCCGCCAACGGCTCCGATACTGCCGCTATGCGATATATAGCCCCTTTTGCCGGAGCTGCCGTAGGCGAATATTTCCGCGACACGGGCAGGCATGCCCTGGTCGTTTACGACGATCTCTCCAAACAGGCGGTAGCCTATCGCGAGGTCTCCCTCATCCTCAGGCGCCCCTCGGGCCGCGAAGCATATCCCGGCGACATCTTCTATCTCCACTCAAGGCTGCTGGAGAGGGCAGCCAGCATCATCTCACAGGAAGATGTAGCCGTCCTGATGAACGACATTCCTCCCAGCCTCGAGGGTAAGGTGAAAGGTGGCGGTTCACTCACAGCGCTGCCCATCATTGAAACGCAGGCTGGTGACGTGTCGGCATATATCCCCACCAACGTTATCTCAATCACCGACGGGCAGATCTTTCTTGAGGCGGACCTCTACAACAGGGGCATCCGTCCCGCCATAAATGTCGGTATCTCCGTCTCCCGCGTGGGGGGAAACGCACAGATAAAGGCAATGAAGACGGTAGCAGGTACCTTGAAGATCGACCAGGCGCAATACCAGGAACTGGCTGCATTCGCCAAGTTTGGCGGTGATATGGATGCTGTTACCGCCATGACCATCAACAAGGGACAGAAGAACGAACAGCTGCTTATTCAACCGGTCCACAGCCCAATGAGCATTGAGCATCAGATAGCCATACTCTTTTGCGGCACCCACGGGCTGCTGAAGGATATACCCCTTGAGAAGGTGGGCGAGTTCGAAAAAGAGTTCCTTGCCACACTGCAGGCAAGCCACCGCCACGATGTTCTCGACCAGCTGAAAAAGGGAGTGATAAACGATGAGATCAGCAAAATAATCGAAACAGTAGCTGAAGACACCGTCAAAGCAATGCAATCCTGAATTCTATGGCACAACTGAAAGATATAAAAAGCAGGCTGCATTCGGTACGATCCACTCAAAAGATCACATCAGCCATGATGATGGTCTCTTCCGCAAAGCTGCAGAAGTCGCAGCGCATAATTCTCAGCCTCAGCCCCTATCAGAAGAAGCTCCAGCATATGATGCAGCTTTTCCTTAGTCATGACGAACGAGGAAAAGATGAACGTAGAAAGAACGAACTCATAGGTAAAGGTATCAACTCCCCTTTCACCGTGATGCGTACAGTCAAGCGGGTAGCCATCATAGCCTTTTCATCCAACAGCGGTCTGGCGGGCCGGTTCAACGACAATATAATTGAAAAGCTGAGAGAGGTGGTGAAGGGTTACATGCATCTTGGCAAAGAGAACATTCTTATCTATCCCATAGGCGAGAAAGTGGCAAAAGCGGTACGAGGTATGGGGTTCGAACCTCAGGGCGATTACAATGAGATAAGCGGAAAACCGGAATATATCCATTCGCAGCTTATGGCAGATAAGCTTATGGAGATGTTTCTGAACGGTACTGTCGACCGTGCTGAGCTTATCTACCACCATTACCGGAGCAAGGGCTCACAAGTGGTTATCCATGAACCGTTCCTGCCACTGGAGCTTAAGGCCGATATGATTGATACAGAGGCGCCCGCATACATCATTGAACCGGACAGGGAGACAATCATGCAGGAGCTTATCCCAAAGTCTTTAAAGGTGAAGCTTTTCGCCACCCATCTCGACTCGGTAACCTCTGAGCATGCTGCCCGCATGACTGCCATGCAGATAGCCACCGATAATGCCGACGATCTCTCCGAAGAACTCACCATGGAGTACAACAAGCTTCGTCAGGAGTCTATCACTAACGAGCTTTTAGATATTGTTGGCGGCTCATTCGGCAGGTACGGTTGAAACTGGACCTGAAACTGGACTTGAAACTGGACTTTGACCTGGGCCGCCCCCCTGAACCTTGACCTGAAACTGGACTTTGACCGGTCCCCCTAAAGCATGTTGTTGATTTTTTCAATATATTCAAGAAGCTCTTCCCTACCCTGCCCCTTCTCCGATGATGTTACAAACAGCGGCGGCAGCTCCTCCCATGTTTCTTTCAGTTTTTCCTTATAGGCATTAATACTCATCTGCAGCCGTCCGGAGCCCAGCTTGTCACTTTTGGTAAAGACTATAGAGAACGGCACACCGTTCTCGCCAAGCCACTCCATAAACTCAAGGTCAATATTCTGCGGCTCGTGCCGTGAATCAACCAGCACAAACAGGTTAGCCATAGCCTCCCTCTCAAGAATATAGTCCTCAATGATATTACGTATTTTCTCCCTGCTCTCCATACCTCTTCTTGCGTAGCCATACCCCGGCAAATCCACCAGGTACCACTCACCGTTGATAAGAAAATGGTTTATCAGCATAGTCTTTCCCGGTGTGGAAGAGGTCATTGCCAGCCCCTTTCTGTTAGCAAGCATGTTTATGAGCGACGACTTGCCAACGTTCGACCTGCCAATAAAGGCGTATTCGGGCTTGCCGTCATTCGGGCAACTCCTATAGTCTGTGTTACTTATAATAAACTCAGCTGTTTTAATGATAATCATTTTAGTTTTAGTCAGATATTTTTCACAACGCCGGCAACTTTATACTCATCGGCCATAGGCCTGAATTTTATTTACCCTTTTTAATCTTTTCGCCTGTTGCATCGTTATACAACATAGGCCACAGGGCGGTGACTTTATGCACCCGCACTTACATCAATTGCTGTCTCTTACCCTTATTAATAAGCCAGAGCCCAATCCCAGTCAGCAGCCCGTTCATAAGCAGAAGCTCATACCCCACCCTGTAATTGAAAAAGTGCATCATCAGCGTCTCAATAACAAAGCATAGCACCGGGGCTGAGAAAGCCACATAAGGCACATATCTGTCCTTAGGCTTCACCCTTGAGTAGAGCCCAAAGAAATATAGTCCCAGCAGCGGTCCGTAGGTGTATGATGCAAGCTTATATATTGCAGTTATTATGCTGTCAGAGCCGATCGCCTTTATCAACAGGATTATAAGCACAAACACTGCACTTATACCTACATGCACTCTCCGCCGTATTTTCACATCCCTCTCCGCCTGCACTTCGGACTGCCTTACAGCCTTCATATTCAGAATATCTACGCAGAACGAGGTGGTGAGTGCCGTCAACGCCGAGTCCGCGCTCGAAAAAGCAGCTGCCACAATTCCCAATACAAAAATACCCAACACCACCGGCCCCAGATGCTCGCTCGCTATCACCGGCAGTATATTGTCCGACACCTCCGGCAGCTCAATACCGGTTTGGCCGGCGAAAATAATCATCAGCACCCCAAGGCATAGGAACAGAAAGTTTATCGGCGTAAATGCAAGCCCATACGACACCACATTCTTCTGAGCATCCCTCAGCGTGCGGATTGTCAGGTTCTTCTGCATCTGGTCCTGATCCAGCCCCGTCATCACAATAGTAATAAACATCCCGCTGAAGAACTGTTTAAAGAAATTCTGGGTCGATGCCCAGTCGTCGAACACAAAAATCCGGGAGTGGCTGCTCTCCCTTATGGTCTTCACCATCCCCGCCACATTAAGGTCCATCCTCATGCCCACCTGCCACACTATAAGTACAAGTGCAGTAATAAAAAGGATTGTCTGCAGCCAGTCCGTCCATATAATAGTCTTAATCCCGCTCCTGTGGCTATAGAGCCATATCACCAATATTATACCTGTCACCGTCACCACGAAAGGCACTCCCCACGAGTCGAACACCAGTGACTGCAGTATAAAAGCGACCAGGTAAAGCCTTGCTGCAGCTCCCACAATCTTTGATATAAGGAAAAACCATGCTCCCGTCTTGTACGATTTCGGTCCATATCGTTGATCCAGGTAGCCATAAATGGTAGTCAGGTTCAACCGATAATAAAGAGGCAGCAACACAAAGGCGATAACCAGATACCCGAAAAAGAACCCGAACACCATCTGCATATAGGTCATATCAAGGTTCCTCACCATCCCGGGGACAGATACAAAGGTCACTCCCGAGATCGATGTCCCTATCATCGCTACCGCCACCACATACCACTTCGATGATTTGTTGGCACGGAAGAACTCATCATTACCCGACCCTTTCCTGCTGGTAAAATAAGAGATAAGCATCAGTACAGAGAAGTACACTGCTATTACTATCAATATAAATGCCGACTGCATAGGCTAAAGGTTAAGGTAATAATTCACCAGTTCGGGAAAAGTATCAAATTTCAAGTTAAAGTTTTCGGCTTCACCGAATCCGTAAGTAACAAATACAAACGGTACAACCGCCATAGCCGACTCTCTGCTGTCAGAATCGGTATCACCTATATACACCGGCGCCTGCAGCCCGTTCTTTTCTATCATTAGTTTCAGATTGTGATGTTTCGGCTTCATGTTCATACCATGTTCCATGTAGTCCGTAATAAGATGTTCTGTTTTGGTATGGTTCATAAAATTCACCAACCCGCCCTCCTCGCAGTTACTCAGAAGGAAGAGCCTATATCTTTGCGAGAGCAGCTCCAGCCCCTCAGTCACCCCATCGAAGATCACCGGCTTCATCGTTGGCACCAGCTCCTGATACGATTCAATTACCGCGTGAAACAACCTGTTCTGCTCCTCCTTAGTCCATTCCGGCACCAGTACTTTCAGCATCACCCCAATTTCGTTGCCCATCTGCGACAGAATATCCTCCCTGGTGACCTCTTTGTCATACCCCATCTTTTTCATTCCACGGGTCCATGAAACGGCATAAGTATCCACATTATCCCAGAGGGTACCGTCCATATCAAAAATTAAGCTGTCGGGAATATAAGCAGGTGTAGTTTCTGTTAATCTTGTGTCGTTAGAAAAACAATTAAAATTCATCATTCGGCATACTTTTAACTTTAGTGTGCAAAAGTACGCAACAAACCCTTTAAGGACAAATAAAAAGGGTTAAAACAAAATATGTGGACCTGGTTTTAAACCTTCCTCCTAAATATTGTAACGGAATAAGATACCATCGCCAAGAGGCTTAACCGGTAAGGTTTAGGCCTTCTTTTTCCATATTGTAACCTGCAAAAGCCTGTATTCAGTGATTCGTGACGATTTTTTCACAGCCCTTAAAATATCCGCCGGCTCATCATGGAGGTAGAAATGCTTCTCCAGCACCTCCTTTATCCCGTCGAACGAAGTCACAGGCTCTCCATCCTGCTTGAATCCCCCCGGCCATCTGTCACGGTTTATCTTTTCCCCGTCCCAGTCGTAATCCGATGCCAGCATCAGGTATCCACCATCGTTCAACCGCTGGTGAATCTGTGTCAGGAACAGTTTCGGATCGCTCAGCTCCTCTAGTAGAGAAGGCACAATAATCAGGCTATACCCAGAATAGTTAGGCTTCAGGTTCATCGCGTCAGCCTGCATAAACAATATCCTATCCTTTGTTGCCGTCAATCCAAAATTATCAAGCACCACATCGCGGTAGAACACCAGTTCCCCCTCATCCTTCATCGTGTAGCGCACGTAACCCTGCTCCTGGAGCTGAATAGGGATACGTATCATCCTCGCCGTAAAATCAAGTGCCGTCACATCCGGGTATTTTACCGCCAGCTCAAAAGCCAGTCGCCCCGTACCGGCATTCAGGTCCAGGATACGCGCCCCGGGCGTCTCTTTCAGCAACTCGTCAGCAATCTCAGCCAGCTTCTTAGCTACCGGCGGTTCCTTTGCAAAAGCATCTCCCCAGTTCTCTTCGCACGAAAGTGTGACCTCAGGGTCCATCTCATAATCAGCCTGTTGTATCTTCAGCTGCACATCCGATTGAATATATCGGAATCCCGCATGCTGATAAAAATGTCTTCTAAAAGCGTAACGAGAGTGGACTGTAGCCTCGTTACCCGTGGAGATCCACGACCCCCCTTTTATCAGGTTATGCTTACTATCGAATGTAGGTGTTGAAAAGTCGTCATACATCGGATGAACCTTGAAACCCGGGAAGCCGGTTATCGGGGTCTCGGTCCATTGCCACACGTTGCCTATCAGGTCAAAGAACTCCCCCTGCCCGAACATGTTAACCGGGCACGGCGATGTAAAATATTGAAGGTTGATGTTCCCCGGCGCCCTCTCCCACTCCGGCACATCTTTCAGCCCTGAGGCCTCATGCATGCGGTACCACTCCGCCTCAGACGGCAACCGGTATGTTTTGCCGGCCTTCGCACTCTTCCAGTTACAGAAAGCTTTAGCCTCAAGATAGTTCACCTCAACAGGCCAGCTCCATGGCATATCAATCTCCTCAGCCACCAGCCTCAACCGGTACTTATCACCCTCACTGCGCCAGAAGAGCGGCATCTGCGCCTGCCTGAAATTTCGCCAGTTCCATCCCTCATCGGTCCAGTAGCTCCGTGTATTGTAGCCATCATCCTCAACAAACTCAAGAAACTCCCTGTTCGACGTCAAGTACCTGGCCGCGGCAAAGTCGCCCACCTCCTCCTCATAGCTCCCGTACTCGTTATCCCAGCCATATAGCGGGTGCCCGAACGGTTTACCCAGCTTCATAAGTCCCCCCTTCACCGGCACCAACACGTTTACGGGCGCTTCTTCATCCCGGGTACAGCGCTCACCGAACACACCCTGCACCACCTTATCTATCGGCAGCTGCCTTATCAGCACCGAAGATGTCTCAAGGTGAATCCTTTCATGCTCTATCCCCATCATCACAATCCAGAAAGGGCTATTCCACCCAATAGGCATCTCTAAAGGAGCATTATCTATCACACCCAGGATCAACTCCTTCGCCTCATCGCGATAGGCACGCACCTCCGGCACCGGAGGCCAGTCGTAGTGCCGGTTATCGAGGTCGTCCCAGCTCATCTCATCCACACCTATGGCAAATATCGATTCAAACTTAGGGTTTATACGCCTGTCAATTATCTTTGCCAGATACAGTTTATTAATAAAGAATACCGCTGTATGGCCCAGATAAAAAAGTATTATATGCCGCAGCGGGTCGCCCCTGTGATAAAACACACTATCATCCTTCAGCTGGTTATATAAGAGCTCGTCTACCGCCCACGTCTTCAGGAAGTAGTTGCGTATCTCCGCGCGTTTTTCTTCCGGCGATCCGGTATTCAAGTCTATAGTTTTTGTAATTAATTCTTTCATTTTCAATTTGATAATTGAGTCTCTTCCGATAAGTCTTTTTTCTTGAAAACTTCACAAGATGATCATTGAATTTCAATAAGTTACAAACCGATAAAATTGGGTTTTGAGGTTTTCGGAGAGGACTCATAATTAATATATTAATCTCGGCGCCTTACAGCTATTTGTAGTGACCTGCATTGATCTGCAGTGCTTTGCATTGCATCCGCCTCAAACCCTCTCGTCCAGCCCATCAGCTGTCGCCGGCAGCTACGGGCCGCAGCGGGTCGCCTGTAGCAAAAACACCTCCTATTCAAGCTCGTTGTCTTCCAAATTTTTAATCAGATATATCTTTTTCATTTCCAACTCATCACCACAAAGATTTGTTTTCTCCTGTGTAATTGTTGCAGCGCGTATGAACCCGAATTTTTCGTATAGCGACAATGCCGGCACATTCCTCTCCCATACCCTGATTACGGCGCAAGAGTAAGTCCCGGCAGCCTGTCGCAGCACATCGGCAACCAATCGTGAAGCTATCCCCTTTCCCCTGTAATCGCTGTGTACCATGACCTCAGCGATGTAAAGCGACCTATCACGGGGAATATCGCTACACACATTCCAGGGGAACTCCGGATCCTTCTTCAGCGGAAAGGCTATTAGCACCCCCACCAGCTTGTCACCAATAAACGCCATATTGCCAAAACCATTACGAATCATCTCGTCCAGGGTGCTTTCCGCCGTTTCGGGAGCAATATACTGCGCGTACTCACCGGTAGTAAAAGCGTGCAGGTAAAGATCAACAATCTTACCTCTTAACTTGTAATAATTGAATTCATCAAGTTTGTTTACACGCGGATTTTGCATAAATTCTTCCATCACCATCCTCCTACATGTCCACCGCCGCCGCCCATACCTGAAAAACCTCCCCCGAAGGAACCGCTTCCCCAGCTTCCACCTCCGCCCGCGGCAGCTATCTGCGGCGGTGTGGCTGCATGGATCACCGTATTCGAGAGTGTGCTGTTCAGCACATGCCCGAACATGGCTGCGTTAATAAAGGTGCCAGAGTACCATGCCGGACGGTAAAGCTCAGGCCGGTCCATGGCAGCAAGAAACGATTTTTCGAACTTCTCGCCCCACACCTTCTCCATATCAAGCGCAATAGCATACGGCAGCAGCTGTTCAAAGACCTCCGGCGTGACAGCAGGAGGATTAAAGAACTGCAGCCGTTTCTCTTCCGCCACATCCATATACATCTTCAACCCGGCAATGGAAGACTGATATTGCAGCTTCCTTTCACCCGGGCGTATAATCAGCCAGGCATACACCGGATAAGCTACCACCATTGCAGCGAGCCCCACCTGCATGGCAATCCTGTTCGCCTGAAATTCAATCAGTCCATCTTTCACAAAACTGATCACGGTAAAAACATAGATAATCATCACCAGCCAGGGAAAAAGATGAAACTTAAGGTTGCGCCCCTCCCTCAGTACCGGTGAATATTGGTTGCTCAGGCTATAACGGAAAGAGAGCATCAAGCCGGCAATACGCTCGTCGTACTTGCCATCAAGATAAACCTTGTCAACCCCCTTAAACAGGTCGCGCATCACAATCTCCTCCTCCTGCGCAAGCGAGTTGTCGCCATCCTTCAGTTTTACAAGCGAGTAGCACCTGTCCCTTCTTATTCCAAATAGCCCCCCCTTCTCAATCACCTCCTCAATACGGATATAACCCTTCACCGAAAGGTTCACAATAGAGGCTGTCACAAGGTCGTCAAGAAACCGCCCTTTGTACAGCATGCCCACGCTCGCAGGTGAGAGTCCGTCAGGTGGGGAGAACTGTGGGATGACTACCGGCTTCGGCGGGTCCACACCATATCTTCTCCATGTATATATATAGTATGTAAACAGAATTAACAGAGCAACAACAGTAACAACCGCCAGCCCGTTCCTGTCAAAAAAGCCCAGCCTCCTTGCAGGCTCTACCGCTGGAGGCTGAACCGCCCCTTTCGTAAAACCTGCCGAGATGGTCAGCATCGCATATGGCTGCAGATCGATAGCCGAGGCATACACCATTCCGGTCCCCAGGCTCTCCGCATTACAGTCGCTTTCTGCCGATCCCTGCGTACCGGTATAACATCTGTAGCTCAAAACCTCAGCCCCTTCTGGCAGTCTCACTACCACGCTCACCGAGTCCAACATCTTGTCAGACACACCGTTTACGTTCCAGCTCAGTTCATCGTAATCATTAAAAAATCCAACCTGCCCCGCCGTCTCATACACAATTACATATGAGTAGTACCCAGGATGCAGGAACCTATCCTTTTCTCCCACGTAAATCACCAGGTCTCCACCCTCCTTATCAGTAAAGAAACCCGCCGCGACACCATCAAGCAGCACCTCTTTCACAGCATAGCCCACCCTTACAGGGTTCCCGTCCCTGTCCCGCCTTGTCAGCGGCAGCGACCTGGTTATACCCCTTTTAAAGAGATCTCCCTTTGCGAATATGCGTATATCTTCCCTCACGGTAATCATTCCCGACGAATCCACGCTTATATCCGAATGAAACGAATATATCTTCTCCTCCTGCGCCATCAGCAGTGCAGTAGAGAGAACAATAAGCAGGGCGGTAAATATGTTACGCATCAGAATTGTACCTTTGGAACCTCTTTTTCCGCTTCGTTTTCTAATTCGAAGAAGATCGACTTGGTAAAGTTGAACATGTTTGCAATAATATTACTCGGGAATGTGTCGATAACGATATTCTTTTCGCGTACCGTCCCGTTGTAATATCTTCTCGATTTTTCAATATCCGACTCTATCACGCTCAGTTGATCCTGCAGCTGCAGGAAGTTCTGGTTGGCTTTCAGATCGGGATACCGTTCAGCAACAGCCAGCAGGTGTATCAACGCGGCATTAAGGTTATTTTCGGCAGCCTCCTTCGACTTCACATCGTTTGCCTGCATGGCGCCAGCACGGGCTTTTGTAACACTGTCAAAAGTCTCCCTCTCGTGAGACGCATAACCCTTCACGGTCTCCACAAGATTCGGAATAAGGTCGTACCGTTTCTTCAACTGTACATTGATGCCGCTCCACGCTTCATCGGCCATAGTGCGCAGCCTCACCAGCCTGTTATAGATAGAAACGCCATACAAAAGCAGAAGAACAACAAAAGCAAGAATAAAGAGAGTAATTCCCATAAGTCTAAATTTTTAGTCAGTTAATTTATCAGTAAAAGTCGTAACTTATCAATATGTCTATATCTCCATTATATTATATTGAACAACTACTCCCCCGGAATCGTTTAACCCAAACAGAAAAAAACAGCATTAAGTCGAAAGGGTTATACATATCCATACCGCGTACCGTTTAATCAGGACTGAAAAATCGCACCCGGATAAACATCAATATTATAAAAAAACCTGGGGCGGCGGTATCACTACAGATGAATACGTCGCCGCCCCGGGTAAAAGAATGTCACATGTTAAAAATCACACAATTTCCACAAGCGGAGCACCTTCCCCAACAGTCTCGCCCTGTTTCACACACACACGTTTTATCGTGCCCGAGAACTCCGTGAGAATATCATTCTCCATTTTCATCGCCTCCAGCACTAAAACCTTATCACCTTTCTCAACACGGTCCCCCTTCTTTACAACAACCTTAAGTATGCTGCCCGGCATAGGACATGTCACATAAAAGCCTTTGGGCTCTTCCGGTTGCCCGGCCTGCACCTTTTGCTCCTTCTGCTTCGTTTTGGCAGTATAGTTCTCACCACTATTGGCCTCCCACTCCTTTCTACGCTTATCTCTGAGGAAACCGGCAGCAACGGCGGGAAACAACTCCAGCAGCAGTAGCTCTTTCTCATCTCTGGCCAGTGTAACGCCTCCCGACTCTTCAAGCACCGGGTTGTCCTGATGTACATAGGCAGAAGTGTCATACGGCACCTCTTCACGCGTACCTGTAATCTCCATCCTGAACTCGGGATCTACGGGAACAGGTGTTTTTCCATATTCACCTTTTACAAGCGAGACAAACTGGTTAGACGGGTTAGCATACTTTGGGCGTCCGTTCTTCAGGTTCAATGCCGAAGCCACCGCCTGCACACCCACTATCTGACTTGTTGGCGTCACCAGTGGCGGCAGTCCCGCATCAAGCCGTACACTGGGTATCAGCTTCATCGCCTCCGGAAGAATATCCAGTGAGTTGAACTGCTTCAGCTGCGCAACCATGTTCGTGTACATACCCCCGGGGATCTCCGCGTTCTTTATACGTTCATCGGGTGCAGGGAAATTGAAATAGGACTCAATGGCGTGGCATGCGTTCAGCAATTCTGCTTCATCATTGCGCTGCGCCGCTTCAATAGCCCTGTCGAACTCACTGTCTATCTCGGGCGGCAGCGAGTCTGTCAACGGATTAAAAGGCTTGGGGAATTGTTTTACCGGATCATACATATCCAGCTCCTTGCGTATCTCCTGCAACTCCTTGTTTATACTTGCCACTGCCTCCATGTTCACATCCATCTCTATGCCAAGCTTACTGCAGAAAACATAAATCAGCTCTACGGCAGGAGCAGCAGGGCCACCGGCAAAATTCCATATTACCGTATCCACAATATCAACACCGTGAATAATAGCGGTCAACACCGCTCCCAGCCCGAATCCCGGCGTACAGTGGGTATGAAAATCAATCGGCACGTTCAGTTGTTCCTTAAACAGTGGGATAAGCCGTGCAACACGCGAAGGAGGTATCAACCCGCTCATATCCTTTATCGTTATCATATCGGCACCCAGTGCAAGCATCTCCCTGGCTTTATTCACAAAGTACTCATCTGTGAAAACAGGCTCATGCATGGGCTTCACAGCCTCCTTCTTTTTGAAAAACAGCCTTGATAATCCTCTTTTTCTGTTATCGGGAGCACTATTCCCGTTAAACTTCGGATCCACCGTATAACAAACTGCACAATCGGCTGTCCCCCCATATTTCTTAATGTACTTTACGCTCGATTTAACATTGTCAACATCGTTAAGGGCATCAAAAATACGCATGATATTTAATCCTGAAGCGACGGCATTCTTAAAAAATCCATCAATAATCTCGTCGGGGTAAGGTGCATACCCGAACAGGTTCCGTCCCCGGGAAAGCGCGGTCAATTTTGAAACACCGCCTACGGCATGATGAATTTTCTCCAGCCTGTCCCACGGGTTTTCATTCAAAAAACGCATCACCGAATCGGGCACGGCACCGCCCCATACCTCCATTGCATAAAAGTTGGCATCCTTGTAATAGGGCAATACCCTGTCTACTTGCGATTGGTTCATCCGTGTGGCGAAAGCGGATTGTTGGCCGTCTCTCAGCGTGAGGTCTCTGATCAAAAGTTTCTGTTTCATACTTGGTCTTTTCACTTATTTAATTGGTCCTTTAATTGGATATTTATCCGATTCAGATTAATAACAAACGACACCCGGATTAGTTGTAAACCGGTGAATCTTTCCATAAATATACAACATAATATCTGGTGCCGGTAATTTCAAGTTTATCTGGCCGGTAATTCTTCCCATATTAATCAACAGTCAGGCATTTTTCAAAAAACAGCCCCAACCAGATGATTATAGGCAATATGCATGTTTTTTAAATTTATGCTTTCTCCGGCTTGTCCCGAAGGTATTAAGAAAATAGACTTGGGACTGTAAAAATAGATAAAAAAGTTTATTTAACATTGAGCGAGGGCAGATAATAGGGACTTCGGGAAAAATTTGTAAATTTGTCAGTAAAAATATCCGAAACATGAAAAGACTTTCTACACTAATATTGGCAAGCCTCTTTATTATGCAGGCTTCAGCAATAGATGACGCCCGCATGCTGCGTTACCCCGATATCAACGGCAACCTTATAGCGTTCGTCTATGCAGGCGACATATGGACGGTTGACAGCAACGGCGGTACAGCCAAACGGGTCACCTCGCACCCAGGCATCGAGCTGTTTCCAAAAATCTCACCTGATGGCAAGTGGATCGCTTTTTCGGCCGAATACTCCGGGAGCAGGCAGGTCTGGGTGATGCCCTCCGAGGGGGGTACAGCGCGACAACTAACCTTCTACAACTCCGTAGGCGAAATGCCGCCCCGTGGTGGGTTCGACAATGTGGTCCTCGACTGGACACCCGACAGCCGCCGAATCCTCTTCCGTGCCAACCGCACAGGGTTTGGCGACCGTAACGGCCGCTACTTCACCATCAGCATCGAGGGCGGATTTGAAGAACCTCTACCAATCGTCAATGGCGGATTCGCAACCTACTCACCCGACGGGTCGCAATTATGCTTCACACCCGTTGATCGCGAGTTCCGTACCTGGAAAAGGTACAAAGGGGGCCGTGCAACCGAGCTTTGGAGTTACGACCTAAGTAACGGCAGCTCGCGGCAGATTACTAGCTGGGCCGGCTCCGACCAGTGGCCTGTTTGGTATGGTGAGAATATCTTCTATGCTTCCGACCGCAGCACGCGCCTCAACATTTGGCGATATAACACATCTACTGGCGAAAACGTACAGATCACTCATCACGCCGTGTTCGATGTAATGTGGCCCTCCGGCAGTAACGGCAGACTGGTGTATGAAAACGGCGGTTATCTCTACGTCATGAACCTCTCAACAGGTAAATCCGAAAAAATAGAGGTCGCCATCAACTACGACAACCCCAACCTGCAGCCCTATTTCAAGAATGTAACTGAATTTATCGGCAGCTACACACTCTCTCCTACAGGAAAAAGGGCCCTGTTCGAAGCCAGGGGCGATATTTTCTCCGTCCCTGCAGAAAAAGGAGAGATAAGAAACCTTACCAGTACACAAGGTGTGCGCGAACTCTCTCCCGCCTGGTCTCCCGATGGCAAACAGATAGCCTTCTACTCCGATGCCACTGGTGAGTATGAACTCTATCTCCTCGAAAACAGGGAAGATGCCGTACCGCGACAGGTCACCAGAGGCTCAGCTGCCTGGAAGTATGCCGCCGAATGGTCCCCGCGCAGCACACACCTGGTATATAGCGACCGCACTATGAAGCTATGGCTGGTAGATGTCTCCACGGACAGGCAGACGGCTATTGATGAAGCTACGGCAGAAGAGATAAGGGACTACTCCTTCTCTCCCGATGGCGACTGGATAGCCTACAGCAAGACATCGCCCAATTACCAGTCGGCTCTCTGGCTCTACCAGATATCTACAGGCAAAAAACAACAGGTCACCGACGCCTCTTTCTCTGACGGCAACCCAGCATTCAGCCGCGATGGCAAGTATCTCTTTTTCCTATCCAACCGCGACTTCAACCTCACTTTCAGCAGCTTCGAGTTCGATTATCTCTACAATAACGCTACTCGCATCTACGCTATTCCCCTGCGTGATGACGGCACCACACTCACTCCCTATAATGAAGATTCAGAGCCATACGGCAAAGAGGAAAACGAAGATGCCGGCAAGAACGGCAACACTAAAAAAACGGTCAACGGCAAGGGCGGCAAGGGCGACAAGGACGATAAGAGCGATAAGCCGGCAGCCACAGAGGTGAAGGTTACAATAGACTTCAACAATATCGGCAACCGCATAGAAGCACTCCCCATGCCGGCGGGCAACTACCGCATAATAGGCACAACGGAAGAGGGGCTTCTCTACTCATCCGGCAACAAAATCATGCGTTACAACATCAAAGAGCAAAAAACAGAAGAGATTCTCGATGGAGCCGGCAGCGCCATCCTTGCTGCCAACGGAAAGTCGTTTATCTACCGTACAGGCAACAACTATGCAGTGGCCAAAACGGAGCCGGGGCAGAAAGCCGGCAACGGCAGAATCGACCTGAAAAATATGATAATGAAGATCGAACCTCGTTCAGAATGGAACCAGATCTATGCTGATGCCTTCCGCATCTTCCGCGACTATTTCTACGTGAACAACCTTCATGGTGTAAACTGGGAAGAGATACGGAAGAACTACGGAGCTCTGCTGCCGCACGTACCCAGTCGTTTCGATCTCGACTACATCCTCAACGAGGTCGTCAGTGAGACCAATACAGGCCATGCGTATGTAGACTGGGGCGATATCAACAGGGTGGAAAGGATCAATGGCGGACTGCTGGGAGCTGAGCTGGAAGCTGACCTCGACGCCAAGCGCTATCGTATCCGTAAAATCTATCACGGTGAGAACTGGAACGAAAACCGCCGCTCGCCACTCACCGAAAGCGGTGTAAACGTAAAAGAGGGTGATTACCTTCTTCGTATCAACGGCAGTGAACTCACCACAGCACAAAATCCCTACGAACTATTGGAGAACCTTGGGGGCCGGCATGTGGAACTCACGGTCAACAGCACCCCTTCCGCTTCCGGCGCGAAGAGCTACACAGTAAAAACCATCACAAGCGAGATGGAGCTCAGGTATATCGACTGGGTAATGAGCCGTCGTGAAAAGGCCGATCAGCTCTCGGGCGGTAAGATCGGATATATCCACGTGCCCAACACCGCTATAGAAGGGAACAGGGAGCTATTCAAAGGGATGCTTGCCTATAACGATAAAGAGGCACTGATAATAGACGACCGATATAACGGCGGAGGCTTTATACCCGACCGGATGATCGACCTGCTTAACCGCCGCACCCTTGTCTATTGGTACCGTAACGGACTGCCCCAGCCTATGAAGTCGCCGGGCATCGCCCACGACGGGCCCAAGGTGATGCTTATCAACGGCTACTCCTCCTCCGGAGGCGACGCATTCCCCTACTTCTTCCGCAAAACCGGTGAAGGTAAGCTTATCGGCACTCGCACCTGGGGCGGACTGGTAGGTATCTCCGGCAACGCACGGCTTGTCGACGGGGGATATATCTCCGTGCCCCGTTTTGGCATTTATGACAACAAGGGTGAATGGATAATAGAAGGTATCGGAGTTTACCCCGACATAGAGGTTGTGGATAGGCCCGAAGAGCTGGCCAAAGGCAATGACCCATCTTTAGAGAAAGCAGTAGAAGTGCTCCTTGAAGAACTACGTAATAATCCTCGCAAGCCGGTCACCGCCCCTGCACCACCCGATCGTTCCCAATGGATAGAACTTGATGTGAAATAGGAACATAATCACATATAGCCCGGCGTAATAAATTAAAAATACCTGTTTTTTGTTTGTAAAAAACAGGTATAAAAACAGAGAAAGTGATTTAATAAAATGAAATGCTATTAAATATAACAGCCTGTTTTATTTATTATCATAGTCAAGGTATATTTCATTATAATATAATTACTTTGTCAACGCCATATCCAACTTTTCTATATTTTCATTTTCAGTGATTAAGGAAAAACTTATAAAATCGATTTTCCATTTATCGCCAGCCTTCAGCATATGGGTAATGTTACGTACCGGTATCTTGGAGCTTATAGCGGGCACGAATAGTTGCACAACAACAATTGCGGACTTCCCGTCAGGAGAAACTTTAATCTCTTTCTGAAGCGGAATTGTCTCTAAGATGACGGAGTCGGGAAATTGATCATTCCTGTATTCTGCAAATTGTTTTTTAGACCACAGTTCACGTGGATCTGTACCGCAGACCAGCACATCATCCAATAGATATGCAGAGTACGTATTCAAATCGTTCGAAGCATATGCACTATGGAATTTGTCTGCTTCAATAGATACAGTATCCTCCACAGCGGCAAGGTCGACAGTCTTAACCTGTTCCTTTTGCTTGCATCCTGCAAAAACCGCTACTACAAGAATCAAGAATAACATGTATTTATTCATCTTGATAAAATTTAAATGTACAAAACAAATATAAATCTATTTTACACAGTATTATATAACTATAATTGCAAAAATTTGTATTATTTTGACACTGTGGATTTTCAAATTTGTGCTATAATCTCATAGCCTAGCATACAGTGTTGGTAATCAGCGTGTAAGCTAAACCTATCCGTACAAATCCGTTTTTCAGAAAATTAATGCAGTAATTGATGTTTATTCCAGCCTTATTTTATCGTTTTCAAGTGCAGCAGATATAGCTTCCCTAGCTGCCGGATAAAGAAACTCATAGCCGGCAGCACGAACCTTTTCCGATGATATGCGGCTCCCGTAGAGAATCATCATGGAAGCCTCGCCCATGAACATCCTCAATAAAAACGACGGCACACGGGGCAGAAAAAAAGGGCGCTTCATCACCTTCGATAGCGTCTTCATAAACTGCGCATTGGTAGTAAATTCAGGTGCAACGGCGTTATAAACACCCTTCATCGATGCATCCTCAACTGCCCTTATATAAAGCCTGCAGAGATCATCAATATGAATCCAGCTCAGGTATTGCCTTCCCGATCCTAACGGTGCCCCCAGCCCGAACCTTGTGGGGAGCATCATCTTTTTGAATCCCTCGCTATCGTTCGATATAACGAAGGCTGTACGCATCACTACTGTACGAATCCCCATCTCTTCCTGAAACATGCCTGCGGCAGCTTCCCATTTCCTGCAGGTGCTGCTCAAAAAATCGCTTCTTGCGGGATTATCGTCCTCAATGAATATTCTCTCACCTATCTCAGTACCGTAGAAACCCACAGCCGAAGCCGAGATAAACGCCTCCGGCTTTTTATCCGTCAATTTAACCGTTTCCAGCAGTAGCTTTGCCGTATTCACCCGGCTCTCCACAATCTTTTTCTTTTTCTTTTTTGTCCAGGACTCCTCTCCAAGGTTCGATCCCGACAGGTGAATAATCACATCGGCCTGCTCCACCGCATCTTTGTCTATTTCGTTTTTCAGGTAGTTCCACCTATATCGTGGAATCTCCGCTTTCAAATATCTTTCGCGGCTGAGCCAGATCACTTTGTATCCTTTCTCAAGAAGCAATTCAGAAAGCTTTTTCCCAACCATGCCCGAACCACCTGTAATTAAGATTGTTTTCATTGCATTGCATAGTTAGTTTCTCTCTTAAACAGCTAAAGACGGCAAATGTTGCCGTCTTTAGAAAATATTTATCAGTTTATGTTACGACCTCCTGCTGCCGCTCATGGCAATCATTATGTAATAGAGTAGCGTCGCGAGTGAGCCGAGAGCCGCAACCACATAGGTATATCCCGCCCACCGTAGCGCATCTTCAGCCTGGTTATGGTTGCTCATATCGGTTATACCGGCACTGCTCAGCCATCGGATCGCACGGTTTGTCGCGTTCTTCTCCACCGGCAGTGTAATAAAGCTGAAAAGGGTTGTCAGTGCAAACATACCTATTCCGAACCACAAGAGCATCGGAAAAGTCTGAATCATGATTATCCCCAGCAATATCACCCACATCACCCATTTAGAGGTAGATGAGATCACAGGCACCAATGCCGATCGCATTTTCAGTGGTGCATACCCCAAGGCATGCTGTATGGCGTGGCCTGTCTCGTGTGCGGCTACTGCTGCAGCCGCCACGCTGTTGGAGCCATATACCGGCTCGCTCAGGTTAATTGTCTTGTTCAGCGGATTGTAGTGGTCCGTCAGCTGCCCCCTCACTGATATCACCTGCACATCATAGATGCCATTGTCGTGCAGCATCTTTTCGGCCACGTCCCTGCCCGTCATACCGTTGCGGACAGGGATCCTTGAATATTTTTTAAACCGGCTCTGCAGCGTACCCTGTACTATCCACCCGGCCACTGCAATAGCTATAAATAAAATCCAGATTGTTGTCATAAATAATTAATTGATGAAGCAATGATGTTTTCTAATTAACATTTACTCCCCGCAAAAGTTCATCCCCGTATAATTGTCTGGGCACGGTCGGGACCTACCGAAACAATAGCAACAGGCACGCCAAGCTCCTCTTCAAGGAAGGTGATGTAGTTATTAAACTCCTCTGGAAATTCATCCTCCGACTGCATCTTGGACATATCCGTCTTCCATCCGGGCAGCTCCACGAATACTGGTTCAATACCTTCCGCAATATCAAACGGCAGCTCCTCAATCTCTTCACCATCAATATTGTAAGCCACACATGCCTTTATAGTATCGAAGCTGTCCAGCACATCACTTTTCATCATCACCAGCTTAGTCACCCCGTTCAGCATAACCGTATATCGAAGCGCCACCAGGTCAATCCACCCGCAACGGCGCGGCCGTCCGGTAACCGACCCATATTCATTTCCGTTGTCGCGCAGTTTCTGGCCCTCATCATCGAACAGCTCCGTAGGGAACGGCCCGCTCCCCACGCGTGTACAATAGGCCTTGAAAATACCATACACCTCACCAATCTTTCCCGGTGCCACACCAAGGCCGGTGCATGCTCCCGCGCACACTGTGTTTGAGGAGGTCACGAACGGGTAAGAGCCGAAATCAATATCAAGCATCGATCCCTGTGCGCCCTCAGCCAGTATGCTTCCGCCTTCGGCAAGATGCCTGTTTATAACATGTTCACTGTCTATAATCTGGAACTCCTTCATCTTCTCCACCCCTGCAAACCATTCCGGTTCCAACTCCTGCAGGTCATATTCGAAATTATAGCTATCCAGTATCTCTTTATGTCTTTCCACCGCCCTGCGGTACTTCTCTTCAAAGTTATTTAAAAGGTCGCCCACCCTCAGTCCGTGGCGGCTTATCTTATCGGTATATGCCGGCCCAATGCCACGTCCAGTAGTACCTATCTTCGATTCACCCATCGCCCTCTCCGATGCAGCGTCAAGCAACCGGTGCGTTGGCAATATCAGGTGAGCCTTTTTAGAGATGCAGAGCTTGTCGGTAAGCGTGTGGCCGGTAGTCTCCAGTGCCTCAACCTCCTGTTTGAACAGAGCCGGGTCAATCACCACACCATTACCAATGATATTGAGCTTCCCCTGCTGGAAGATCCCCGATGGAATCGATTTTAGAATATATTTTTCCCCTTCAAACTCAAGGGTATGACCCGCATTAGGCCCACCCTGAAAACGCGCTACCATCTCATAGTTTGGCGTAAGCACGTCCACTATCTTACCTTTGCCTTCGTCGCCCCACTGGAGCCCTAAGATTACATCGACCTTCATTTTTGTTTTTTCAGTTATATCTTTTTTTGTCATTGAAATATACATTCTTCAGCCTATTTTTCATTCAGGCTGTCGCCGCCGGTTTTATCAGCTCCGTTGTTTTTGCCACTGCTTTTTTTGGCCAGCTTGACAGGACTGCTTTTTTTGGCCCGCCCGCCCGTACTGCTTTTTGGGGTCCCTCCGCCCGTACTGCTTTTTGGGGTCCGTCCGCCCGTACTGCTTTTTTTGGCCCTCCCGGAAATATTTGTACGTGCCAGCCTCCTCAGTTTCATCCGCTTGGCATGCGTACACTTGCTGCACGTACCGTATATATACATGCTATAGTAGCTCACCGTGAACTTCCTTATCTTTTTCAGCTGAGCAGATGTCAGCAGGTCTTCGTTCTTCATCTCCCGCACCTCACCGCAGGTGGTACATATCAGATGGTTATGGTTTTCGTTCCCGTATGCCCTCTCATATTTAGATATGTTCCCCCCGAACTGATGCTTCACCACCAGCCCGCAATCATGCAGCAGCTGGATAGTGTTGTATAGTGTTGCACGGCTCACACGAAAATTCACCTCGATCATCGATTTGTATAATGAATCCATGTCGAAATGTCCTTTTATTGAGTATATATGGTCAAGGATAGCAAAACGCTCCGGAGTTTTGCGGTGTTTATGAAGAGTAAGGTACTCCATAAACTCCTCCTTTACCTGTTTCTTTAATTTCTGACTGCCGTCCATAAATTACAAAATTATTCTATTTTTTCGACTTTTCCGAGTATTTGCAATATAAAATAGAGGCTGTTAAAGTCATTTTTCCATTTCAGAATGAAAGAAAAAAGCCGGCAAACTTGCCTCACTCTCGTTATGGAACGAGTCCGATACAGTTACAAAGTAATAAAACGCCTCATCGTTGTCAGGCACACTTATTGCCAGCAGCGGCTGTCTTAGTCCCACCGCCAGGATATTCGCCGCGTCCTCCCTGTCGAGATGCTCCGTCCGGCAACGATACACGTTGTAAGTCACCCTTTCGCCATCATGGGCCGATTCCCATGCCAGTTCAAACAGTCCATCCTCCCTCTTCTCCGCCCTTATTTCGTGCGGCATTGCTGGCGCCGAACTGCTCAGCCAGGTCATTGCAGGCAACTTTGCCGGGTATCGGTAGTACTCCTCCAACGACCTCAGAATTCCCTTCGTATTGGCCAACACGTTCTCCGCACGGAAATATGCCTGGCCATACACTTTCTTTTGCCGTGTATAATCAACCTGGTTAAGTATATCCTGCTGCGACCATCCAAGCTCCACCATCTGGTAGGCTCCCAATCCCGGCACCACAATACGTCCGTTCCCCTGCCTGACCCAATCGTCCACAAAAGGATAAAACAGCGCCTCCTTGTAATACATCATCGGGTAGAGCGCATCATGCTTACCTATCCTCATCCACCGCCCCGCATCCTGATAGACCGTTTCAAGGGCAGTCCATCCGTGCCCCACGTTTTCCAAAGCACGGTAACGGCCTAGTGGCGAGCTGCTCACTTGTACCCACGGTTTTACCTTTTTAACCCGGTCATACGCCTTCGTCACAAAGCGGGTGATGTTATCCCTGCGCCAATCGGCTCGCGACTTGCCCTTGCCATACAGACGGTACATCCCATCGTCGGGGAACTGTCCCCTGTTGTCAGGGTACCGTATATAGTCGAAATGTATCCCATCCACATCATAATTTGTAACAATCTCGTTCACAATCGAAAGAAGGTAGTCGTCCGTCCTTGGATTTCCCGGGTCGAGAAACCATTCGCCCCTGAATTTTTTAGTTAAAGAGGGGTTTTTTTTTGTCACCGACTTTGAGCCCAGCTCGCGCACATGCTTATCACCTCCCAACGGATAGGTCACCATCCAGGCATGGCATTCCAGTCCCCTTCTGTGGCACTCTTCAACGGCAAAAGCCAGCGGATCAAAGGCTCTCCTACCTGGTCCCCGAGATGCAATCATCAACGACATCGGCTCAATATCAGAGTTATATAACACCTCACCCCTTGCCCTTACCTGAAACATGACAGTATTGAAATTGTGCTTCTGCAGATTATCCAGTATATCCGTCAGTTCCCTCTTCTGCACTTCTATGTTACTCCTGTTACGAGGCCAGTCAAGCCCATAGTTGGTGGTCAGCCATACCGCCCTCACTTCCGTTGCCGGTATTCCAGTTGCAGGTATTTCCGTTTCGGCTATTCCCGTTGCAGGTATTCCCTCGGCAAGAATTCCCTCGGTGGCTATTGCATTTTCAGCTTTTCCCGTGGCAGCCCTTTCAACAGTCGGCGGCCCGGCAGAGAAAGCGCTTATAGAGACAAATAAAAAGAGATAGAGAAAGAGAGATATTTTGTACATTAAAAAAACTTCAAAATATAACTGAATACTAAACTATTAACTCATAATAACCACGAAATATCAAACGGCCTGCTTAAAATCCGCCAAATAATAAAACGGCCGGATACTAAAACAACTGGCTACTAAAACTGCAGGATGATAAAACGGCCGGATACTAAAAATAATTTCAAAACAAAATCTGCATATTAAGCTGGTAATGAAAACTCGATTGTGCCTAATATGTAGTAGAACTATTTTTCCAAACGCAAATTTAAAATAAATCCCATTCCCCTCACCTCATTTTCGTAACGTTAACAGTTCAGAAGTACTATTTTTTAATTATAAACCGCCAACAGCCTACTTTGAGTTTTTAAAGTTTTTAAAAAAAATAATAAAATTGTCAGAAAAATATTTTTTTATTAAAAAAATTGTCCTATTTTTGCAACCAGCAAGGGCCGTTTCTACAATAATGAGACACTCTCTTTTTTCGCCATTAATAAAGAAAATATCATAGATGGAAAATTAAAATTGGAAAATCATCTTGGCGGGGAAAGCAATTGACTTTAAAAAGTCATAGTTTATAATATCAATTTAATCCATGCATTATGGTTGGTTTGTACAAATATCTGTTTAAATCAGAAAACAAAGATATTTATCGCTCCATTGCAAGGCAATACCAGTCAAACCCGTTGCGAGTATATAAGCTGGCACACGGTAAAAAGGCAAAATGCAACAAGGACTATCAAATTCTTAAACAATTGCGTAAGGAGGAAATTATCGAAGGTGTTCTGAATGTGGTTTAAATACTTCAAACATATCGGTATTTTCCCTTTTTTAAGGCATCAGTTCTTGGTTGTCGGGCTATTTTTGTACCTTTGCACTTCTAATCAACAAACTGAAGCAATAGGTTATGATTATAGCCGTAGATTTTGACGGAACCATCGTGGAGCATGCCTATCCTGAGATTGGCAAACCCATTCCATTCGCCATAGAGACACTTTTGCAACTTCAGAAAGACGGCCATAAGCTTATATTGTGGACAGTAAGGCGAGGCCGGCTTCTGCAGGAGGCGGTGGACTACTGTGCCGAAAGGGGATTGTATTTTTTTGCGGAGAACGAAAACTACCGTGGCGAGACTATCGAACGGGAGGAGTTCTCGCGCAAGCTCAAAGCTGATATGTTTATCGACGACCGAAACCTGGGGGGGCTACCCGACTGGGGTGTGATCTACAATGCTATAAGGACAACGGCCGATGGGGGCAATGCCCTTCAGGTTATGGCAGGCAACTCGTCTATGCCGGCACCCAAAAAGAGAAAATGGTGGTCTTTCTAAGCTTTTAAACATAATGCAGCTTTAACCAACACAGCAAACACTTTGATGGGAGCACAAGCAACACCGGGACAACCATAATGGCCGCCCCGGTGTTTAAAATCATTCACTCCTGCTGACAATAGTTCAAAATGCTAACCCTACGGATTAATATTCTGGATAAAATATCCGTAATGGAGCACCTCCAGCCTTATAAACGAGTAAACCGCCCATATCTTATTGCCATCATTCTTTATAATCTCAAAATCTATATGATCGGCAGAGATGCTTGTCGATCCGTAGCGATAGACGAGAGAAGCGTTTTCTTTCTTCCCGACCTCTTTGTCTCCGGAGAAATAAATCTTCAGGTAATAGAAGTTATAATAATCCCATCCGTACAGATTCCTCCCGTTTTCAATTCTGTTAAGCGGGGTGAAGTATGTAGTAGCGTTCTCCTCAACAGAGTTGTTAAACACATAGCTCAATGTCTCCTTCTTCATTATCGCATCGAGTTCCGATTCGTCGTAAGGATCGGTTGTAGATATCACCTCCACCTGTATGGTGGTAGTGATATCAAGTGCGTCTGTCAGGGTGATGCTTGCCTTTCCCTCTTTTCTCCCCGTGATGAGCAGCGATTCACCAGATGTTCTTACGAACACTATTTCCTCATCGCTGCTTTCAGCACGGTAATCACCGTTCCCCTGCAGTATCGCCACACTCTTCGTCTTGAAGGTACCCAGAGGCAGCATCATTTTTACCGCCTCATTCTCCACCTTTATTGCATCGTAATAAGTGATGATGCCAATGGAGCGATACTGAGCGCTTCCGTCCGATACAATAACCGAGGTGTTTCCTCTCTCCAACGCATCTATAATCAGCTTGTTGCCAGAGATACCCACAGTAGCTATCTCTTCATTCAATGAAAAAGCCTTATAATCATTATTACCTTTCACAATCTCCAGTTCTGCCTTATCACCGACTAAAATCTTCACCTGCTCCTTCTCAATTACCAGGTCAGAAAGCTCCGCAACGGGAGTGATATCCTCATCATCTCCGCACGAAAGGAACATAAGAGCAGGAAGAGCAAGCAGCAATATCCCAAGTAATGTTTTATATCTTGTCTTCATATTATTTTAATACTTTATATTTTCAAAGACTTCTCATTTACCAATCTTTCTTATATGGTTTTCCGTCGTACACCAGTTCGTCGTCGAACAACGCACGTGCAATACGTTCCATTGACGGCTTCTGAGAGTAACTGAAGTTTCTTCTAAACGGATCCATCGCGAAAATCATATGTGCGCCATATCCCCCATCCCTCAAACTTTTCAAATTGGTTTCAGAGGTGGTATATCCACGGGCATACTCCTGTGAGTAGAGCGCCATACCCGAGCGGGGCAGGCCGGGATAATTCCCGCTTAAGTCATAACTACCGCCGTAATCGTGTATCGCATAGTCGATAAACGTACCCGAATCGTGTCCGTCCACTGCCGGCAGGCTCGATGTACGGCTATATACATACACCGTCACCAGCTTGTCAGGCATAGCCATCTTTGTTTCATAACACAACCGTGCTGCTGCAGCGTTCGACGGTGTAACAAAGCCCGGAGGTGGCGGATTCTTGTATGATGAATATTCATCATCGAAGAACACACCGTCGAGCTGGTAAGCATCGCACACCACCTTCAGCTCCTGTGCAAACTGACGTGCAGCCTCGGTCCCCAGGTTAGCCACCCCCGAATGGTCGTGGTTTCCCAGAATTCCCAGAACAACCTGTATTCCCCGGTCCTGCAAAGGTTTTAAATATTTCTCCCTGTTATCAAGAAGATGCTGCACGTTTGGGTTATTATAGACAAACACCTTGCCGGTTTCATTGTTATAGTTAATATTGGCAGAGAAGAGAATAACCATGTCAATCAGCGGCTTACCACTGTCTGCCAGCGTGAAGCAAAGATTATTCAACGGGTTGGTATCATTCACCTCCATACAACTAATAATCTTGATGCCTGACGGCTTATCAGCGGTTGGAATTTTGCTCAGGTCATCAACAAAGATCAGAAACTCAGATTCGGCTTCGGAAAGCCCTACATTGCCCGACGCCAGCTCCGCCTTCAACGGTATAACGTAAGTCCGCCCCTTTTCCAGAGTTTCGGCAGTTTCAAACACCACCTCGCCTTTTCCCGATACCTTACCCCCCTTCGCAATAGTCACCTTCCCGGGAATTGTCACAGCCGACACGGGAAACAGCTGGTATTCAGTGTCGTTATTACTGTTATAAGCATCTAACAGAGAAGGTTCATACCTGAATGAAACGGTAACATCCTCCGGCGCCTCCTCCGTCAGCCCTACATAAATCTCCTCAGTACCCTTATCACGAAAATCTACAAAACTCATTTTCCTGTCCCCCCCGTTGTTCGTGATATACCCGATCACTTCGCCGGGTACTTCGTAAGAGGCCTCGTCGAGCTTTGCCAGGTCGATACTTTCATCACAGGCGCTAAAAAAAGCCCCCAGCATCAGGAGAAGTACAACAAAGCACTTCGATGCATTTAATATATTGTTTCTCATATAATTAAAACTATTAATATGGTTTATTCGGCAGACGCAGGCAATTTCACCGGCGTCCATTTCAATGTATTATTTGCCACGGCATTGTTCCCGTTGACGGTATGATCCTTAACGGTGCTGCCCGCTCCCTCATCGAACTTCCAATAGGCAACCAGGCCCTCCGATGCGGGATCAACATAGTAGGGATTATCAGCTATCTCTTCCTGCGTGCGTACAATATTCCATATCCTGCATTCCGATATCTCACCGGCAAGCCATCGGTTATTGTCATATGAACGCCCGATAAAGAAATTACTGTTCCCCAGGTCCACATTACCTGCCGACAAGGTACCCTCCGACTGTTTCCTTCCGTTCACATAAACAATCATCGAGCCGCTGGTAGCATCATAGGTCAACGCCACATGCACCCATTCGTTCACCGGCAACCCCTTGTTAGAGTCGGCACCGGGAAAATTACCCCAGTTAGTGGCTATCTGTATCTGGTTCGACGGAAAGTTCGCATCTCCTATACGGATCAGGAACCTGCCTTCTATACCCATCACGGTACTAATCATCTTATCGAAATTACGGACCCTGATCAGCGCTTCCATCGTCACCTTTGAAAGGTTGTTGCAAACACCGGGATTAGACCAGTTCACAGAGAGGTAGTTCTCATCAATATCAGCCACCACATTTATAAGCGATGCACCCTTTATCACATAATAGTAGGTGCGGGCGCTCTTCAGGATATCAATATTAGCCTCAGAGATTGAGACCGGCAGAACATACACCTTGTCACGGTTCAGCATCGAGAATCCCTTGAAAAGGATACGCGCCTCCGTAGATAACACACCTCCCGCGTGAATCATAGCTCCCGCTTCAATCCACTCGTAGTTTTCGGCAGGCAGCATCTCCGCATTATCGTAATAAGCCTCGTTGTAGGTCTTCACTAACGATTCATCCACCCTGTATGTAATTTTAATATCCTGTTCGGCGGGCATTGCCAGCTCTGCCTGAAGCACTTTCTCCTGGTCCGCTTCACCTGCGGTAAAGAGTATCTCTCCTGTCTTCGCAGCGCTCTTTATATAGAGCTTATTGTCAAAACTGCCGTCACTTTGGCAACCACCCATAAGTAGTGTCAGCAGCAGTATTACATATATATTATTGTATCGTTTCATTGTTTTCATTTTTTGGGAGAAGGATTCATATTAGAAATTGCATCGCGTGTACAACGATAAATACGTGCAATATTGAAATAGTCGTTATTCACGTTTTTAATCCCCAGTCCAGCTATAGAGTAATCATCGTGGTTAAGCATCACCCACTGCGAAGCGCCTGTCACCGCCCGTGTCACACCATCGGCCCAGTATCCGGTCTTCACATCTTCTTTATCCAAAGAAACCGTCTCCACCGAAATAATATAACGGTCGGAAGGTACACCCTCAACATTGGCAGCCATTATGTTATAGCTAAGCTTCGCACTGTTGCCTGCGTCCGTTGAGGGAATAATTATATAGCTACTCTTTTCCAGTATGCTTTTGTTCAGCAGGTTCTGAGGATACCCTTCAAAGATGATCATCTTGTCGCTGTTCCTCTCGTGCCAATCTTCGGCAATACCTATAAATGCTTTTTCATAGGTAGTATATAGCTGCTTTTCCGCTTCATCCATATGCAGAATATTCTTCCCCTTGTAACCTATGATGATTCCATCGTAACTGTATTTCCTTGCCAGAGGCAGTATCTGGTTGACCGTATCCACGAGAAAATCGACGAATGCCGGTATCTCGGCCATAGCCACCCCTTCTTCCGGGGCAGCATCTTCCATATCAGCCACCATCTCTTCATAGATAAGCTTGATAGCTTCAAAATTCATGTCATACACGAACTTCGTTCCCTTTTCACTTCTCACCTTTTCCATCTCATCCAGTTCATACTGTGCCGGATTGACGGGATGCATCATCGATACTATATCGATACTGTCGGGAAGCACATCAGTATGATCGGCGCGGCTAAGCGGCACCTTGTTGCTGTTGTTGAACCAGGTGATCATCACCTTATGCACCGACTTCTTGTAACTCCTCAAGTTTTCGAGGTATCCGGCGTAAAGCGCGGGATTCTGCATCGCGATGTCAGCCTCGTTAATTGCCACCGGCTCCACCTCTGTCCAGTCGCTACAGGCAGTGAGGACCAGTGCTGCCAGCAAGCCGGCCACCCACTTGCCTCTTTTTAAAGATATTATATTGTTCATATGATTATTCTATTTTATTTTTTAGCATCCCACCATACATGTGTAGCCATATTATCGGGACCTTTCAGGTAGTTGTCGATGGCATACCGTACATTCTCCTCGTTGGTAGTAATCTCTTCACCCGGATAAGCAAGCCTACGCGGGCCCTGGTCCGTACTCACCACTCCCCCGCTGTTGTTCACCACTACCGGCATCAAGAGGGGATAGCCTGTTCTGCGACGTTCCGCCCAGGCCTCAAGTCCCAGCGGAAACATAGCAATCCATTTCTGGGTAATTATACGCTCAAGGTTCTCTTCAAGGCCTGCATCCTCATCCCATGCCACGGTTATGTTACTCACCGTTCCACTGTGGGTGTTCTTCCCCATCGGGTCGATATATGGCGACGGAGTTCTTTCGCTATCCGTAAGGTAGCTGTCCGCTCCGCCGGCACCCCACTCTTCGAAAGAGAGCCGTATGCCCTGTTCGTAGAAATCTTCAGCACTCTCAGCACCCATATTCCATCCGCGCAAGGCGCCCTCGGCCTTCAGGAATGCCACCTCTGCGGCGTTCATCCAAAGCATAGGCGTATTGGGGGTAACGTTGTAATTGGCATACTTCTGCGCCTCCTGTGCTGCCGGTATCATAATGCCGGAGCGCAAGCCGAAATAGCCGTTCTGTGCAACGTTATCGCTCCCGGTGAAAGTGGTCTTTGTAAAATACTTCTCCCTTCTCGGGTCCTGAAACCCGTTCATATATGAGGTGATATCTGCCGATATCCTTGAGTCGCCACCATTCCAGAGATACATGATACGGTGAAGCGGATTCCCGTCCTTACCAAATCCGCCAATCTGTGCGTTATCGGCATTAGACTTCATCACACCCACCTCATGGGCTACCGCCTCTTCAGCCATCTGCTGTGCCAGTGCAGGATCAACATAGGCAAGTCGCATTGCCAGGCGCAGCTTAAGCGAGTTGGCGAATTTTATCCATGCCACAATATTGCCGTTAAACACCTTGTCGGCGTTGGGACTGAACGATTCTGCCTGACGGATAGTAAGTATATCCACCGCACCGGTCAGCTCTTCGAACATGGTGCGATATACCTGCTCCTGCGAATCGAACTGAGCATTCAGCTCTCCGTTCTCCCCAATTCTGGAGTATGGTATAGGGCCGTAGGCATCCGTTATACGGTGCAGTGCCGCCACCTTGCAAACCTCTGCCACCGAGAGTAATATCTCATCATCGGTCACATCTTTTAGTCCCCTGTAATTGGGATAGATATTGGTGATGATATCGGTGAACAACACCTTGTTCCAGTTTGGCTCGGGACGGTAAGTCGCAAAATTCTTTCCGTTGAAACCCGGGTTAGAATCGGAGAGGTATCCCCCCCAGTTGCCACCCAAGAGGCACTCGGTAAACTGGCTTGCGTTAGGAAAGGTGGGTACCACCCAGCTCTGAATGGCAAGCATGGCAGCGCTTTCGCTGTACGCATCCCTCGATGCCTCATCTTTGGTAACCCCGTACGGGTCTTTATTTATATCCTCAAAACCGTCGGTACAACCGGCAGGCAATAGTATGCCGGCCATCACGAGGATTATATAGCTTATTTGCCTGTAATATTTCATCATAACCTGTTAATTTAAAAAGTTACTCTCAGATTCAACCCAAAGCTTCTTGTAGCTGGAGTCATAAAATAATCCATTCCCTGATAGTAGTTCTCTGTAGATGCCACCGACTCCGGATCGAAAGGAGCCTTGCAGTAAATCATCAGCAGGTTTCTTCCGGTCAGCGAGAGCGCCACATCTGCAACCCCGTTAAACCATTTCCCCGGGAAGTTGTAGCCTATGCTTGCCTCCTGCAGCCTTACGTTGGTAGCGTCATATATATAATAAGGCGAAACCGCGTCGCCGCTACCTATTGTGGTGTACCATTTTTCGGCAGAGATATGGTCGCCGCCATTCACCACCATGCCGCCGTTGTCACGCGCCATTGCCGATGCTTCAGACACACCGTAATAATCCATCGCCGCCTGTGTCCGCGAGAACACCACGCCTCCAAAGCGGGCCGAGAGCAGGAATCCCATGCTGATGTTGCCATAGCTGAAATCGTTTTTCCATCCCATGTTCGATTTTGGGAACACGCTCCCCAGGCTTATATAGTCTTCTAACCGATTAATCTTGGCCGACTGAATATCTCCGTTCTCATCTATGTAGATATCGCCATTACTGTCGCGCGCCAGATCGGTAGTGGAGTAAATATCTCCCAGTCCCCCGCTCTTCTTCAGTATAAAGCGCGTCTGTCCCAGTCCACCCACATCGAGATGCTCGATAGAGAACTTCTCCCCGGTTATCGGGTTAACGGCATCATCTGCCAGGTCGAGAATCTTGTTTCTGTTCATGCTCAGCGTGTAGTACGACGACCATGAGAATTTATTCCAACTATTCTTGTAACCCAGTCCCAGCTCAACGCCCTGGTTAAGCACACTTCCCGTCTGTATAAAGATATCAGACCAGCCCGACGACACCGATAGATGCGGGTTAAACGTCTGGTTGTATGTGTTAGCATAATAGTAGGTAAAATCGAAGTTAAACCCACCCAGGAAGCGGGCATCAAGTCCAAACTCCCACGAGTTGGTCCGTTCCGGCTTCAGGTTATAAAGCGGATAATGAGTCTTTGTTATCCACACCTTGTTGTTGGCGTCCCACGAGTATGTAGGGTTTGCCAGGAAACGACGGAAAGGTAGTCCCACCGAAGCCCACGAAGCCCTCACCTTCATATAAGAGATCTCCTTAGGCAGGTTCACAATCTCAGAGAGCAGCGCCGATCCTCCCACTGAAGGGTAGAAAAACGACCTGTTAGCTGAGTTTGGCCCGGCCAGCTGTGAAGGCCAGTCGTTCCTCCCCGTAAGCGTCAGGTAATAAGTGTTCCTGAATCCAAGTTCGGCACTTGCGAATGCAGAGTTTGTCTTTTCCCTCCATCCGTTCTGTTCCCTCAGCGTCTGCGAGTCGCTCAGATGAAACACGTTAAACACGTTGGGGATACCCACCGGCTCATTTATTCCTTCCGCTATCTCCAGCCCATAAACAATAGGCCCTCTGTTCAGAAACGCATCGGAGCGCATATCGGAGAATGAAACCCCGCCGTTGAACTGAATCGCGAGTTCATCAGTAAGCTCTTTATTAATGTTCAACAGCATATCCCCGTACATCTGTTTATCCACTGAACGGGTAATACCGTAGAAGCCGTTTGGCGACCCCTCTGTCATCAAGGTGTTAGTCGATGCGTACAACTTCTCGGTAAAATCATTGCCAGAGTGGTCCATCCTGATACGGGCCGATACATTCATCCAGTCGTTAATAAAAAATGTGAGTCCCGCATTAGCCATGTAACGGTCTCTTTTGTTCTCACGCAGGTTGCGGTGATTAATCCAGTAGGGATTCTGCATCACGTATGTAGCAGCTCCCGAAGGCCAGTACTGTTCATATATCTTTCTTGAAGGGTTATACCGTTCATACATACTTATATCGTTCCAGTCGTTCCCCCTTGGGAAAAGGTAGGCCGATGTAAGCGGGTTAAGATATATCCCCTGGTTGGTCATATTGCGGTCGTCCTGCCTTATATAGCTTACCCCTGCATCAAGTTTCAGCTTATCATCATAGAACGTTGTAGTGTTACGGAATGTAAAGTTATACCTGTTATACCTGTTGTTGGGAATAATCCCCGTTGAGTTGACAGCCGAAGCGGAGAGGTACGACTGGTTCTTTTCCGTACCTGTGGAAAGGGATACCGACTCGGTAGCAGCCATTCCCCGTTCAAAATAGTCCTTTGCCGGATCATACCCCATGAAGTTAGCCTCGTTAAGGCGCCTACCCCAGCTCAGGTACTGATCAGATGTACCGTACCTGTTCTGGAACTTTGGAAGGACAAACGGGTTCATCATCTCCATGTTGCTAGAAACGGTGATTCTTGTTTTGCCTGCCTGCCCGCTCTTTGTGGTAATAACAATAGCTCCGTTGGCCGCATCGCTGCCATACAATGCTGCTGCCGCCGCTCCTGTAAGCACCGATATGGTTTCTACATCTTCGGGATTGATATCAGCTATACCCTCGGTAGCCCCTTTCGAGCCAAAGACGGTCTCCCCGCCCCCACCGAAGTTATAAACCGGCACCCCGTCTATCACATATAGAGCGTTACTGGTCTGCTCAATACTTTTTGTACCGCGCATTATCACCTTGCTGGCTCCTCCTATACCTGAAGAAGAGCTGTTGATATTCAGCCCGGCAATCTTTCCCGACAGCGAGTTGATAAAGTTGGCATCCTTTACACCCACCAGCTCATTGCCGCCAATCTGCTGCACGTTGTAGCTGAGAGCTTTCTCCGAGCGCCTTATACCCAGGGCGGTCACCACCACCTCAGTAAGCAGCTGTGTATCCGGCACCATACGTACTGTATAGCTGTTCTGCCGGGTTATCACCACCTTCTGTGTGTTATAGCCGATATAAGAGACGTTTATCACATCCCCCTCCTTCAACTGAAGAGAGAAGTTACCATCTATATCAGTAGCTGCCCCTCTGGAAGGATCACCCTCCACAACGACCGTCACACCAATCAGCGGTTCATTATTTTCATCCAGCACCCGGCCGGTCACACTTTTCTGTGTAGTTTTACTTTCGTTACCGGGAATAATCACCACATATCCGTTACTTATCCGGTATGTAAAACCCGATCCCCGAAGAACACCGGTGAGAGCTTCTTCCACTGATCCGTTCTTCACCTCAAGATTAGTTGCTTTCTTGCCGGCCAGTTGAGATTCATTAAAAGCGATTGAGAGCTTCGACTGTTTTTCTATCTCCCGTAATGCGTCAATAACCGATATACTCTTGTTTATCAAGGTTATTGTTGCATTGTTTTGCGCATAAGCAAATGTTTGAAGCGATAACAAACAGAAAAACAGGAAGAAAATCTTTGCTTTAGCGTTTGTAATTAGATTAAAATTCATAAATTTGATGTCTTTTCTTTAGCGTTAGGTTAGACACTTAGTTGTTTTTTCGATTAAAGAGTTTACACTCTAATGCTGATTATACCGGAGTAAAGTAGCCGCTTTATTCCGGTTTTTTGTTTATTATGATGTATCCATGCAATAAAAATTAAATGTGAATAATTATCTTGTCCTTTGTTCTATAAAGCATGTGTCGCCGGCAATATTGTAACTGATATAACCCGCCACCTGTGTAATAATCTCCATCACCTCCTCAAGGGGAGCATCCTCCCTGAACCTGAAAGTATATTTATCGTTACCGAACTGCTCTTCATGATATACAAACTGACAGGGGTATTTTCTCTTTAACACGGTAATTATCTCGCCAAGGGTAGTACCCTTGAAAATGATCTCGCCCCGTTGCCATGCCGTCACATCCTCTATATCGGGATTGTTGATATATGACGATTTCGATATTTTATTGTACACCAGCTGTTGGTCCGGCGAGAGGACGGTACACATTTCCAGGTTGTTGTAGGTTGCCTCCACACTCCCCGAGAGCAACGTCACCCTCACCAGCGAGTCGCCGGGATAAGCAAGAAGATCGAATTCGGTTCCCAGCACGGTCACCTGAAAATCATTAGACTTCACCACAAAAGGCCTCTTCTTGTCCCCCTTCACCTTAAAGTTAGCCTCACCCGATAGATACACGCTCCTGCTCCTGCCGGTAAACTTCTCCGGATAAATAAGCAGGCTTCCCGAGTTGAGATGCACCTCACTGCCGTCTGGCAGCACCAGTCGCTCCGTAACGGCAACAGCTGAATATTGCTCTAACAGCCCTGCATAAGAGCCACCACTTTTTTCACGATAGACAGTATATATTGCGGAGATAGAGATCAGCAAAAGTACAGCAGCCGCCGTCTGCCAAACCCTCAGCCGCCTTAGTCGTGGCACCCTCTCCTTTAGGCCGGCTTTTCTCACGAAAGCCCTCCACGATTCGCGTATACCTGCATCGGTAGCGCTACCGGAATTATCCCACATCTCCCTAAGCACCCGATCTTTCTCCACCGAATGCTCCTCATCGGCAAGCCAACGGAAAAAAGCCCGCTTCCCCGCATCGGAGAACTCCCCGGCAGTAAAAAATTCAATTATCCGTTTAAAATAATCCATTCACCTCTGTTTTATCTTCTTAATAGATTATTCAAGTTTCGCATTTTAAGTATTCAACTAAATATTCGACTGACAATGTTTTAATTTATATATGCGAAACTTGAGTAGATTATATACTGTTGTCAAGCCAGGGGCAATGGAGGGAAAAGGCCCTTTCACCACGGCTTTCTGTATATAGTACGGATAAAACAGGGGTACTACTTAAAGGAAAAGTAACAAAAATGCAAAAATTAACTTTTTTTTCAGTTCCGCTAACGCCAGGTAAATGTGATGCTCCACGGTCCGGACCGAAAGGCCGAGCTCTTCAGCAATCTGCCGGTTGCTCATCCCGGCAAAGCGGCTCATCTCGAATATTCTCCGCCGCTGTGCCGGCATCTGCTCCAGTGACAACCTTATAATCAGCCCCGTCTCCTTGTAATAGATGTCCGGCAGTGTAGAGCCGGCCACTGCTGCTTCAGGAAGGCCTGCATCATAAAAGGTGTCGGTGGCATGGCCCGGTTCGCTGTATCTCTGCCTTATTAAATCGATAACTTTGTTCTTCGTCATCTTGTAAAGGTAGCTGTCCAAGGCTTTAGGGTTGTCGCTCCACAACCCGGGTGTTTTCCACAGTTTCAGAAATATCTCCTGCGCTATATCCTCCGCGTCGTGTTCCGATTTCAGCAGTTTCCATGCGAAATTCTTCACCTTGGGAAAGTGACACATAAAAAACTCTTCAAACTTACGTTCAAGGAGTTTCTCTATCTTATCAGCAGAAGTCTGGTCCATGTAATATATTGGCCGGTAGCAGTCTACCGGAGTGAGGTTAAAAGAGAGTGATCTCCGTCTGCCGGCGGAGCGGGGAAGGTTACTTTTTACTTTTTTTCTTCCCGCCTTTGTTGCCATAGCCATAGCCATAGCCATAGCCGTATCCATAGCCGTAACCCCTGTGAAATTCGGTTACATCGTTTATCACCAGCAACATGTTCTTCAGCTTCTTTGTCTCCATCAGGCTATTTGCGAAACGGAGGTTCCCCTTGCTTGAGTAGTCCGCACGGCACACATATACCGTTGCATCAGAAACACGGCTAATTATCAGCGTATCGGTCACCTGGCTCGAGGGAGCCGAGTCGATAAAAATATAGTCGAACTCCTCTCTCAGCTTCTCTATCGCCCTGTCAAGCGTGGGGCGCGAGAGCAGCTCCGCCGGGTTGGGCGGTATCGGCCCCGAAGGAAGTACATATAGATTCGGATGCACTCCCGACGGCACAACCAAGCTGTCTATATCTTTCTCAAAGCCCGAAAGGTAGCTTGTAAGCCCGTTGTTTGTCTCCAAGTTCATATACTCCTTCAGCCGCGGGATACGCAGGTCCATACCTATCAGCAGCACCCTCTTGTCAAGCAGGGCCGTGCTGATAGACATGTTGAGCGCAACAAACGTTTTTCCTTCGCCCGCCACGGTAGAGGTAAACACCACCACCTTATTGTCCGAACCCAACGTCAGCAACAGGTTTGTGCGCGACATGCGGAACGCCTCGTCGATGGGTCGCGTCTCATTCTCCAGCACCGCTATATTTTCATTCTCCTCATGTTTCGGTATCTCGCCCAGCACCGGCACCTTCGATATCCTGTCAACATCGGCGCGGGTACGAATCTTATACTGCAGTATATCCATCAGATAGATAATCCCCGCCGGTATCAGCAAGCCCAGCAGCAGCGCCGCCAGCAACACAATCATTGGCCTTGGGGCCACCTGTCCGGCCGAGATCGCCTCATCGAGCACCTTAGCCCTGTTTGCCGTGGCTGCCAGCGCCAGTGCGTTCTCTTCCCTTTTCTGCAGCAGCATAAGGAAGAGGCTCGCCTTTATCTGCTGTTCTCGCGACAGCTCCATGAACTCACGCTCCTGGGTCGGCACGCTCCCAATACGTCCCCCGTAGATATTCGCCTGGTTGTGGGCATCGCGCCGCTGTATACTCAGCCCCCTCTGCACACTGCTTATGGAGGAGTTGATATTCTGTCTCAACCCCGAGATCTGCTCGTCCAGCTTCCTCATGGCAGGGTTATCCTCCGTCATGCTCTGCGAGAGCCGCTCCCTCTCCAACACCAGTCGGTTATATTCGCTGGCAGTAGCGGCCAGCGTGGGATCCTCCACCCCCACGTTCGTGGGAATGGTCTTGTTTAGGTTCGCGGGATTGTTTATATACTCGTTCAGCGAGTTCACCACGTTCAGCTGCGTCTCCACCTGCACCAGCTCCTGCTCATATCGACTTCCCATCTGCATGTTCCGCTGCAGGTCCACCTGCAGGTCGGTCATCCCCCGGCTCCGTTTATAGTCCTCCACATCTCTCTCCGCCTCCGTAAGCTCCTCGTTGATGATCGCTATGCGCTCGTTGATAAATGTGTGAGTGTTAAACGCCTCCATCTTGTTATCCTCGATGGTCTCGTTGTTATATACCTCCACCAGCATATTAAGAAAATCCTTACCCTTTTCAGTATAGGGAGTCTTTATTGAGAGGTCGAGCACCGATGCCTGTCTCGACGCCTGTTGCACCGACAGGTTTCCCCTGTATTCCCTTATCACCGCTTCGGGATGCTGAATAACCACGTTCACGGGCTTGTCACCTGCCTCCACCCCGGGCCTGCGGGTGAAGCTGATATCCCCCTGCGGGGTATTCAGCAATGCCGGCAGCGAACTGAAAACGGTATCTGTCTGTAGCCCTTCAAACAGCCCCGACACCTTCACCGTTCCCTCCCCGTTCATCTGCATGGTAAACTCAATATTACTTTTCAGTTCATCAAGCCTGCTCTGCTCCATGCTCACTACCACCGGGCTCATCTTATAAAGGTCGGAACTCTTTATCCGCCCCTCCACTATATATGATGTATGCAGGCTAAGCCTGTTTATCACGTTTCGTATCATTGATCGGCTCTGCAGCACGTATATCTCGTTCTCCAGGTTGCTCACTGCCCCCAGCCCGCTCAGCTGCAGCCCCTCCATGACGCCCATCGAAGGTTCAAACCGCTGGTTCTTTGCCTCTTTCAGAATAATGCTTGAGACGATGTTATATACCGGAGTAGTATATCTCAAATACAAAAAAACAAACACTAACGCTATAGCTATACCCGCGACAAACCATTTCCAGTAACGCACAAAACGCAGCACTATCTCCATAACGGAGATAGTCTCCTCGCTGTTCTCACCAACAAATGCATCACCGGGTATAACGTTTTTTGAATCGGTCATTCTGTTTAAAGTTGATTATTAAGAAACGGTTATAGTTATTTGAAGATGTTTATCAGCAATCCTGCAACCGATATCAGGATAGATGTTGCCGACAGCCATATGCCTGTTGCGCTGCCAATCTCCGAGTTTTTAGCTTTCGTCTTGTTAGGCTCTACGTACACCACATCGTTCTGTTGCAGGTAGTAGTATGGCGAAAAGATTATATCCCTGTCGTTCAGGTCCATCAATATCACGTTCTTGTTCCCCTGCGCATCTTCGCGAATTATCTTTACGTTGTCGCGGCGCCCCCATATGGTCATATCTCCCGCCATTGCCAGCGCCTCAAAAATATTCACCTTCTCGTTGCTAATGGTAAACGTGTTGGGGCGTGCCACCTCACCTATCACCGAGATCTTGTAGTTTACAAAGCTTACCGTCACCACCGGCGGCTCTTTCAGGTACCTCCCCAGCAGGCTGGTAATCTTCATCTCTGCCTCCCGCTTGGTCAGCCCGCTCAGTGTAATCATTCCTACTACCGGGAAGTTAATCTGTCCGCTGTTATCCACAAGATAAGCCTGCAGCTGCGGTTGCGAAGTAGTGGTCAATCCTGTCGACCTGCCCGGCACGGTAAGGTTAAACGCCTGCACCGCTTCGGGATCGGTAGCCGAAACTGTTATGGTAAGCAGATCTTTCGGCATGATACGGGCATCGTAAAGAGGTGTGGTTTGCATATATCCGGTCATATCGTCCTCCCCGGCTCCCTGTATATAGGCCACTTTTTTGGCTCCGGTACAACCGGAGAGCCAGGTTAAAGCCACTATAACCTGGAAAAGCAGCAACATCTTTCGCATAATGTAATCTGTTAAGTTAATTTTTTCACACGCAAAAGTAGCATTTTTAGCTTAAATAACCATCCCGTTAACAATGGAAAACGCTGTTTTTATGTTTTTTTGCAGAAAAACTCCTCAACCATATCATCAACACCTGCCAAGGGAGAAACAACTAACGCGATTATCAGATTAAAAAATAACAATCCCATATTTCATATTGCAAAACCAATATTCCAAATCTAAAAATAGTATCTTTGCACATTCATGCTAACAAAATCTTTACAAAAAATCATGCTGTCAAAATCCCCCCCGAAAACAGACAAAAGATGGCTGGCCGTCTATGTGAAGATGCACCACGAGAAGCGGGTGCGCGACCGGCTTACGGATCTGGGAATTGAGAACTTCCTGCCGGTACAGATCGAGGTACGCCAGTGGAGCGACCGCAAAAAGCGGGTAGAGCGGTTACTTATTCCCATGATGATCTTCGTTCGTGTTGATATGGTAGAGCAGCACACTGTCCTCACCCAGCCCTCGGTGCTTCGTTACTTAGTGCTCAGGGGTGAGCACTCCCCCACAGAGATACCCAAAGAGCAGATGGACCGTTTCCGTTTTATGCTCGATTGCTCCGACAGCCCGGTATCGTTCAACACCAACACTCTAAAGCCCGGGGAAACGGTGCGTGTCATCAAGGGCCCCCTTGCCGGCCTCGAGGGCGAGCTGGTAACCGTCAACGGCAGGTCGAACATCGCCATCCGCATCAACCAGCTTGGCTGCGCCGTGGTGGAGATGAGCGCTTCCATGGTAGAAAACAACAAGTCTTTACAGTAACTATCGTGTCTTATAAGCTGTTTTAGCAAAGCTATTTATTTATCAGATAGTCTGTGAGCCGGTAACAGATAACAAAACATTGTCAGTTATAATATTCAGCTATTTTTGCAACACTCACGAAAGTTCAATAACACAAAAGTTCAATCACACGAAATATAAACAACAAAAATGAAAAGAAAGATTACCATTTTTACGCTGCTGATACCTCTCTTTTTAGCAGCTCAGGAGATTAAAATTGAAAATGGCCCCTACCTCCAGAACGTCACTGAGAATGAAGCCACAATAATCTGGACAACTAACAACACCGCCGTATCATGGGTTGAAGTGGCGCCCGGGGGAAACGACAGTTTTTACGCTGAAGAGCGCGATAAATATTACGAAACGTCACATGGCAGCAGGGTCGCCGGAACCCTTCACCGAGTCACCGTCAACAACCTGAAGCCTGGCACAACATACCGTTACCGCATCTTCTCGAAAGAGGTACTCTCTTACAAAGGTCACAGAGTCATTTACGGCAATATAGCCTCATCCAATGTCTATAGCAGAAAGCCCTACACTTTTACCACTCTCAACCGGGAGAAAGAGAAGATATCATTCAAGGTGGTAAACGACATTCACGGCAAGAACGACAACCTCGCCCGCATGCTCGGCAGAAGCACAAAGGAGAATACCGATATAGTTTTCTTTAACGGCGACATGGTATCTATTCTGGAGAATGAAAGTGATATATTCACAGGATTCATGGACAAATCGGTTGAACTGTTTGCATCAGAGGTACCCGTGTTCCTGGCCCGGGGTAACCACGAGACAAGAGGCCGTGCCGGTGTCACTCTCTATAACTACTTCCCCACAGGTAGCGGCAGATTCTACTACTCCCTACGGCATGGGCCAGTCCATTTCCTTATTTTAGACGGAGGAGAAGACAAGCCCGATTCCGATATCGAATATTCCGAGCTGGCGCGGTTCGACTCCTACAGGTCGGAAGAACAAAAATGGATTGAAGAGCAGGTAAACGATCCTCTTTTCCTGTCGGCCCCATTCAGGGTAGTAATCATGCATATACCCCCCACAGGTTCCTCCTGGCACGGCACAAAAGATGTTGCAGCCAAGCTCCTTCCTGCCCTCAACCGGGCAAAGATAGATATCATGCTTTGCGGCCACACCCATAGCTACAAATATATTCCAAAGGGAGAGCAGCAGGAGATTACTTTTCCCGTGCTAATAAATGATGATGAAACATACCTCGACATTGAATCCACACAAAATAAAATGTCGATACTGATAAAGGATATGTCAGGTAAAACAGTCACCACTCATATCATCAGCAAGTAAATTGTTATTGCATTTTTCACAGTCCCGGGCACTCCCCCCTTCCCGGCTGTGAACTTATAAATAAATTTGGATAAGGCCTATAGGATTGTATTCTTTTTTTGTGTAGTTTTGCAGACCGAATTGTTAGCTCAGCTGGTTTAGAGCGCTGCCTTGACAGGGCAGAGGTCGCCGGTTCGAATCCGGCACAATTCACCCTGACTGCTGTCACTGCTTAGCCGGTTTAAATGCTTAGCCGGTTTAAATCAAGTTATCCAAAATTTTCCATTTATTGCTTATTACACCCCCGGAATTTCAGTTACACCCTGAAAGAGCTTACCAAAGTTTTCCCCTTATTGGTTATTACCCCCCCGCGGGTGGCATTACAACACACTTTTGCAGCGGTTCCTTTTGCAGCGGTTTCACCCGTCCCTCGATGGTATGGCGGTGGTATGAAGCCAACATAGGTGCTACTCGCGTGCATCAGTATGCACAACGGTAATCCATAAGAGAGTAGCTTCTCCTGTACGTTGCTTGAGAGATAATTGAACACAATTTTAATAAATAACGGCAAATTACTTCAATAAATAACGATAAATTACTTTTAGGAAGAAATTCTAAATTAGGGGAAGTTAAGGGAAATTAGAGGATAATTTCCCCTAATTACAAAATATGTTCTATATTTGTGCTTTAAAATAGAAGAATATGATTGAAAAACCGCCAATTTTAGAAAAAGATAAATTCAACGAAGTTATGGAGATACTTGTCAATCCCAACTTCAACACTCTATTTAATAAGATAGATAAAGAATATCTTTATTGGGATAGGCTAAAGTATCATGTTCCTGCTGATGTTAATCCAACAGCGTTCTGGCACGCTGTTAAAACTAAAAGAAATTTAACAGCAAAAACTGTTACATTTGGCAAAACTAAATTTAAGTTCTCCGTAACCGACAAGATGCAGGAGATGTTGCATACCCTAGACCTCAATCTTGGTGGAAGTCTCGGTACTCAGGGAATCATACCGGAAAAGGACAAGAGGTTTTATCTGGTAAATTCCATTATGGAAGAAGCAATTGCTTCAAGTCAGATGGAAGGGGCCTCAACTACCCGAAAGGTTGCAAAAGATATGTTAAGAAAACAGCTCAAGCCACAAAACAAGGGGCAACAGATGATTTCAAACAACTATGTCACAATCCGGTATTTGGTTGAAAATAAGTCCAAGACCTTTTCGGTTGAACAACTAAAAGAGATACAACGCTTAATTACACACAACACCCTTTCTAATAGCGAATATGAAGGTAGTTTACGTACATCCGATGATGTGATGGTTGTCAACAGTATTACCGGTGATGTGGCTCATACACCTCCTACTTACAAGGAGATTAATAAATGGCTAAACGATCTATGTAATTTTGCAAATAAAGATGATGATGAATTTTTCATACATCCAATAATAAAAGGTATAATAATTCATTTTATGCTTTCGTATATACATCCGTTTGTAGATGGAAACGGCCGTACAGCACGTTCTCTGGTGTATTGGTATATGATAAAAAAAGGATATTGGTTAACCGAATATCTATCAATTTCCAGAATAATTTACCGAAGTAAGAAAAAATATGAAACAGCATTTCTTTATACCGAAAATGACGAAAACGACCTCTCATATTTTATACAGTATAATTTAGAGACAATGCAAAAAGCTTTTGATGAGCTGAAAATATACCTACAGAGAAAAATTAGCGAACAAAACGACTTGCTCTATTTCAAAGAAATCTCAGTAATAAACGAACGTCAGGCGCAGATCCTAAAAACGCTTACAGAGAAACCAAAAACTATTTTTACTGCCAAAGAGCTCACAACCATATTCAACGTTTCAAGTAAAACTACCCGAAAAGATCTGCAACATCTTGTTTCGTTAGGTCTTATGCAAGAGATAAATATTAACCAAAGACAAATTGGTTATATAAGAACAGATAATTTCGAATACAGATTAAGGGAAGTTAGGGGAAATTAGAGGAAAATTTCCCCTAACTTTGGAATATCTCACAAGTCTTTATTAACTTATAATTTTATTACATAATACTTTTCTTCATGAACTCGTTTATTACCACTCCGTTACATAAGGAGCGACTTGCTTCTCTCGACATTTTAAGGGGTTTCGATCTGTTTATGCTGGTTTTCTTTCAGCCGGTATTTGTGGCTTTTGCAAAACATTGGAGCGATATTCCGCTTTTCTCCTTTCTGCTCAATCAATTTAATCATGTTAGTTGGGAGGGGTTTGCAACGTGGGACCTGGTAATGCCGCTATTTCTCTTTATGGTGGGTGCTGCAATGCCTTTTTCTTTTGATAAATATATCCACGGCAATGATAAATCGGCTATTTACAAGAAGATAGCACGCCGTTTCGTTATCCTTTTCATACTGGGTATGGTTGTGCAGGGAAATCTTCTCAGTCTCGATTTAAAGGAGATTCGTATCTACACCAATACATTGCAGGCAATTGCAGTGGGTTATCTTATTGCGGCTATGCTGATTTTGCATCTTTCAAAACGTTGGCAAATTATTATCACACTTTTGCTGCTGATAACTTATTGGGGGCTGCTTACGTTTTTGGGTGACTTCACACCTGATGGCAATTTTGCAGAGAAGGTAGATCGTGCTGTTTTGGGAAGAGTAAGGGATGGTGTTTATTATACCGAAGATGGCTTGTGGCATTTCTCAAACCGTTATAGATACACATGGGTGTTAACCAGTCTGGTATTTGGTGTAACAACCATGATGGGGGTGTTTGCGGGACAAATAATGAAGAGTGGTAAAGATAAGCTCAACAACAGTAAATTGCTTCTTGCAGTAGGCGCTGCTCTGTTGTTATCAGGATGGCTGCTTAGCTTCCAAACACCCATCATCAAACAGATTTGGACGGCAAGCATGACCTTATGGTCGGGTGGCTTGTGTTTCCTGCTGATGGGGCTGTTTTATTATCTTGTCGACTACAAGGATTGGTCTAAAGGTCTCAACTGGCTTAAAATTTATGGCATGAACTCAATCATTGCCTATACCCTGGGGATGGTTGTCAACTTCAGAAGCATTGCCAACTCGTTGTTGTGGGGATTAGAAAAATATGTTGGCGATTATTACGGCGCAATCTTAACCTTTGCCAATTTCACGATTCTGTTTCTAATACTCAATTTGATGTATAGAATGAGGGTTTTTGTGAAGATATAAACATCAATATCTTAACAATAACCTCAATTTAAGAGATAACATTCCTAATATATTCAATGTATAACTTAATATTATTTTATATCTTTGTGAACTGATAACATCAAAAATTAGTGTTATTGGTTTACGTATGAAAAGAGTAGACTATATATTTGATATCTATAAAGACAAGCGAACGGTATTTCAACTAGCCGATATAGCTATGCTCTTCCCCAAGTCTGAAAATAAATTCCTGGCCAATAAAATGGGGTATTATGTTAAAACCGGCAAGCTTCTTAATCTTCGTAAAGGTGTGTATGCCAAACCGGGTTATAATCCTCTTGAGTTTGCCAACCTTCTATACACCCCATCTTATATCTCTTTAGAATATGTACTTCAGCAAGCCGGAGTTGTTTTTCAGTATGACTCGCGCTATTCAAGTGTAAGTTATTTGAGCCGTGAGATAGAGGTTGATGGCAATACTTACAGTTATCGCAGAATCAAGGGGGATATTATTATAAATACAATTGGAATAATTCGTAAAGATAATGTTAATATAGCTACTCCCGAAAGAGCATTTTTGGACATGTTGTATCTCAATAAAGATTATTATTTCGACAATCTTAATCCACTCAACAGGCTATTAATTTCTCAGATTCTTCCGGTATACCAATCGGCAGCATTAGAAAAAAGGGTGACTAAAATAATTAAAAATGGTTGATATTAATAAACATAGATTTTTTCTGTTCCAAATTCTCAAAGATATATACGAGGATAAAGAATTAGCTGGAATTCTAGGTTTTAAGGGTGGTACGGCGCTCATGTTTTTTTATGACCTTCCTCGATTTTCAGTCGATTTAGACTTCAATCTACTTAATAGCAGCAAAGAGGATATGGTGTATGATAAAGTTCGCAAAATCATCCTTAAGCATGGCACCATTCATGATGAAGCTAAAAAATATTATGGTATTATTTGTGTGCTCGATTATGGGGTGAGAGAGCGTAAGCTCAAAGTAGAAATATCAAATAGGAGTTTTGACGACCGATATGAGATAAGAAACCTGCTTGGAGTTAATATGCAGGTAATGGTTGCCTCCGATATGTTTGCTCACAAACTATGTGCCGTGCTCGACCGCTCATCCATAACCAACAGAGATATATACGATTGCTGGTTTTTCATGAATAACAAAACCCCTGTTAATAAGTCGATTATAGAAACACGAATGGAAATGCCTTATACCGATTATATCCAAAAATGTATTGATGCGTTGGAAGCTATGAGCGACAAGGGAATGCTAAATGGCCTTGGTGAGTTGATGGATGAGGATTCTAAGAAATTCGTTCGTACACGATTACGGACAGAAACAATTACATTGCTTAAATTTTATAAGCAGTTTCCCATTTTTTAATTTGCATTCACTATTCTGTTTCTTATCCTCAATTTTATGTATAGAATGAGGGTGTTTGTTAAGATATAAACAATTAAAAAACCGCCGCAAGTAATTTTCTGCGGCGGTTTAAAGTATTTAATAAACAGCAATCAATCGTTAAAAATGTGCCTTGCTGCATTATAATTATAGAGATCATAAAAATCATACAGACTCTTTAATCTCAATACAAACGGGTCGTAATCTTTTTTGCTGGCATCAGACCACTGCACTTCGCTAATTGCGGCCAAGCGGGGCAATAACATATACTCGGCATGTTTCGGGTCCGATACATACTCAGTCCACAAGTTCACCTGCGTACCAATAATATGTTTCTTCTGCTCATCATCTAACTCTGCAGGCACAGGCTCGAAGTTATAAACCCTCTCGAGAGGAACAAAACCACCAATAGCCAAAGGTTCGTTCTCTTTGTCTTCCCACTGATAATAATCGATATAAACCTCCTTATGTGGGGTCATTATCACATCATAGCCTTTTTTAGCTGCCTCTGCGCCGCTCTCCTCTTTGAGCCACGACATTACAATTGGATCTTCGGCAATGCCACCATCCAATATCTCTTCCCATGCAATAACACGTCTGCCTTTTTCTTTCAAGAACTTCTCAACTCTTGCCATTGCATAGCTTTGCAATTTCTGCTCGGCTGTTCTGTTGCCATCACTTTTCAAACCTAGTTCAGCAATCATATTCTGACAGTCGTTGCACTCTTCCCAACGCACTTTGGGGCACTCATCGCCACCAATATGAATATATTCAGATGGAAACAGATCTACCACCTCACTGAATACATCTTCAAGAAACTGGTATGTGCTCTCTTTTCCCATACATAGAACATCCTCAAATACACCCCATTTTGTAGCCACTTCATATGAACCGCCCGTGCATCCCAAATTTGGGTAAGCAGCCAAAGCAGCAAGCATATGTCCCGGCAAATCTACCTCCGGAATAACTGTAATATATCTCTCCTGAGCATACTTCACAATATCTCTTATCTCATCTTGTGTATAAAAGCCTCCATGTGGAGTGCCATCAAACTGATGAGGCACATCATCTCTTAAGTGACCAACCAGAGTCTCTTTTCTCATGCTCCCAATCTCGGTAAGCAACGGATATTTCTTAATCTCTATGCGCCATCCCTGATCTTCGGTGAGATGCCAGTGAAAATAATTTATATTGTGCAGTGCAAGAATATCTATGAACCTCTTAATAAAATCGGTTGAGTAAAAATATCTTCCCACATCAAACAGCGCAGCTCTATAGCCAAACCTGGGGAAGTCGTAAACCACACCTGCAGGAAAAGCAATCTCCTTGTTTTTGTAAAGAGGCGACACCGATTTTCTAATTGTCTGCACAGCATAAAACAGTCCACTCTCAGATGCACCCTCCATCAAAATACCCTTATCCGATACAGTAATCTTGTAAGCTTCGGGGTTCTCATCTTCAAGTTCACCCTTCAATAAAATAATATTATCTCCCTCAGCCGCCACTTTCACTGCAAGCTTAATACCCACAGTCTCGTTTATGTAGCTCGATAGGAACTCAGCACTCGCCTTAATCTTATCGTTCCCCTCAGGGTAACCAATGTAGGTAGATCTGCTTATTACAAAAGGCTCTTCATCTACTATAGTAATATTTTGGGGTAGGGGAATTATCTCATAATTCACCGTAACCCTCTCCTTCTCGGCGCAAGAATTGCCGGTTAATAGTAGAGTGAATAAAAACAGTTGAGTTAATAGTTTAACTTGTTTCATCATTACAATTTCTATTTTTGATTAATGTTACAATTTCTCTTTTTGATTAATGCTTAAATCTCTCTTAAATAATTTCTCTTCTGATTAATATCTCAATCTCTTCTTAAAATTGGTTCTATATAGATTTAAAAATGAGTCGAAGTTCGTATGAAACTCCGACTCATACTT
>ENA-UOOM01000139-UOOM01000139.1-fermentation-metagenome-genome-assembly--contig:-NODE-139-length-91876-cov-30.321920_pt1 | contig 91876 bp, 78 predicted proteins | sample MGYA00245781_ERZ724031 | MGnify/ENA primary metagenome ERZ724031 (study PRJEB28704, sample SAMN03018317) | fermentation metagenome | biome: anthropogenic terrestrial biome; feature: soil; material...
GAAAACCCATATTTTACAAGGCCTTAAGACATCCTATAGTCATTTGATACTATTTAATGATTAGTAACTTATTAGTCTGACTTAAGGTACCTCTTTCCAATCTATATACATATATCCCCTCTTGGCATTGACGCCCATGTTGATCCAAGCCGTTCCAGGTTATACCGCCTTCTGTTGAGCTTAAGCTTGTTCTCAGCACTTCCTGCCCCAAGCTGTTAATAATGGTAAATAGCCATTCGCCATCGCCTATTCCGCGGTAAGGAATCGTGGTGCTTTCACCATAATGCATGGGATTGGGAGTCGCCTCGCCCAGCCAGATGTCATTGCTAATTTCTGCAGGGTTGCTGCAAGCGCCCAGCACCAGCAGCAGTAGCATCAGGATATAAATATATGCTTTCATCGTATAACTCCTTTGTCTTACCGTCTTATGCTCATCAAATCCAACACACCGAATAAATCCAGGTAGGCTCCAATCTCGATTATGCTTTTTTCTTTAGCTAAATAGCCGGTAGGAAACAAAGCTACATCACCGCGGATGCCGACCACATTGCCATAGTGCATATTCACACCCAGGCCGCCAGTAAAGCCTTCGATCTCCCCGGATGAATCATGATAATATCCTCCCCGGCCATATATCACGTCAAACAGGCCACATTCCATACCGCAGCTCAGAATCAAGGGATCATCGGCAAAATCCTCAGTTAGCCCGGCTACTATCCTGAAGGTGGCAATATTGGGTAAGATCTGCTGGAATTGGGATCCCCCAAAGCCCTTATTTTTATAGCTTCCACCCAGGCTGAAAGAGGTATTCAATCGCTTGTAGATTCGTGCCGAACCATCGGAATTCGTGTAGGGCTTGCTTTGATCAAAGGCATTGAAGAGTGATGCTCCGGCAGCGGCTTCCCACCCCCATGTTTCATCTTGGAAAACCGGGACTTTGGCCAGGATCCCCAAGTTGTTGCTTTTTGCCTTCACCTCGTGGCCTTCCCAGCCCAATTGACTGATATAGTTCATGTGATTCAATCCCAAAGCCAGATCCATCTTCAAAGGCAGGATATCCCCGTCTGCGCCAAAATTGCCCGCAAACTCATTCACATCTATGGAACATCCGATCAGGCCGGATCTTTCCCGGGGATAAAACAAGCCCAATGGATTACCTGCCGTGTCATAAAGCACAAATTCCCCATAGTCCGTTTCAGTAGCATAAGCATCCCCGTTCAGCGGATCAAGGGAAAGCAGCAAACCGAAGCCTCTGTAGCCTATCCTGAGAAGCTTGCTATCATGCTCTAAAGTTTCGTTCTCTTCCCCGCTGTCATGCTCCAGGAAATTCAGAGTCGAGACGGAATAACTCAAACCCTCATGCTGGGAGCTAAAGGCCGGATTGCTATATGCACCGAGCGCACTGATTTGCCAATATGTAGCAGCGGAGATCGGACTCCCCCCCATTCCCATGTTGACAGCAGATACTTCAAAAACACTGCTGATAAGCCCGTAATTAGAAGCTGCCATCATCTGGCTTGCCAAAAACAAAATGATGATGATGAGTTTGAATCTCATTTCTTTCTCCTGTTTAATAATGAAAACATCTTGAAAACTTACGCCAAGTTTGTCAATGATTATCTCTCTCTAGAGGATAACTTTTTAGCATGCCAAATATAAAGAGTCACCGACTCATTTCATTCACTCTCAGAGAATTTCCGCAGATCTTCCTTGACAAAAAAAGCAACTTATAAGAATTGAACATAAGTTCACATCAAGCCCCGGACACAACGAACAATATCAGGAGATAAGATGCCACGTGCCAAAAGTTTAAGAACATTGCAGGAACTGCCGACAGTGAAGGGTTTCCGTCCACTTTGGATGCGAACAAATTATCGTCGGGCCATTACCCTGAATCTGGAAGAGTATGAAGTAATCCGTCTGATTGACTATGAAAATCTCATCCAGGAACAAGTGGCAGAACTGATGAACGTATCCCGACCCACCGTTACTCGCATCTATGAAAGCGCGCGTAGAAAGCTGGGAACAGCTATAGTGGAGGGCAGGACATTTGTAATTGAGGGTGGAGATGTGCAGATGGCCAGAACATATTATCAATGCGAAGATTGTCAACATCGTATAGCGCTAGATCCCCATGATGAGAGGCCCGAGCTATGCCCCACCTGCGGTTCCGATCGCATCATCTCTCTGGCAGATTGTTTTATACGTGGTTGCCGTCGCTGCAGAAGATGCAAATAAAGGAGTACAAATGAAAGTAGCAATTCCGGTAACACAGGGAGCACTCAGTTCTCACTTTGGTCACTGCGAGGTATTCGCGGTGTTCCAAATCGAAGATGGCAAGATTGTAAAGGAAGAAATGGTAGATCCTCCCATTCACGAGCCCGGATCCCACCCCAAGTTTTTACACGAGATCGGCGTGAGCGTGGTGATCTCCGGTGGCATGGGCATGAAAGCTCAGGAACTGATGCATCAAAACGGTATCGAAGTGATCATCGGAGTATGCCCGCTGCCCCTCAGAGATATCGTAGAGATGTATTTGCAAAACAAGTTGGAAAGCGGCGAAAACCGCTGTGAACACTAATGCGCATAGCAATCGCCAGCGGAAAGGGTGGCACCGGAAAGACCACTTTGGCAGTAAACCTCGCCCTTTATGCCGCTGAATTCGAGCCTGTCCTACTGATGGATCTGGATGTGGAAGAGCCCAATGGCAGCATCTTCGTGGAAGGCGAAGTGCAGAGCGAAACGGCGATATACCGCAATGTCCCCCAGTGGGATCAAGGAGCATGTACACTGTGCGGAAAGTGCACATCATGGTGCGCTTACAACGCGCTGTTGAAACTGGGAGATACCATCCTGGTGATGCCAAATCTGTGTCACTCCTGCTTTGCCTGCAGCGAGCTTTGTCCCGTTCAAGCCTTACCGATGATACAGGAAAGCATGGGTAAGCTACTGCATTTGCAAAGGGGAAAGCTGAACTTCGTGGAAACAAAACTGGATATCGGTTTGGAGCAAGCTTCGCCATTGATCGCCGAAAGCCTGCGCTTTGCAGATAAACATTTTCAGAACACCGGTATGCAGATCCTGGACAGCCCGCCCGGAACAGCCTGCGCGATGATCTCAGCAGTAAAGACAGCGGACTTTGTAGTCTTGATCAGCGAGCCGACTCCCTTTGGTTTGCACGATCTCAAACTCGCGGTGGAAACCATCCGGCAATTGAACATTCCTTTCGGAGTAGTAGTTAATCGCGATGGCATCGGTAACGATGACATCTACGAGTATATTCAACAAGAGGATATTGTGCTTTTGGCACGGATACCACATCAACGGCGGATTGCCGAGCTCTATTCGCAGGGAAGGCTACTCTATAAAGAAGTTGAAGAGATCCGAACTGCTCTGCAGAATATATTGGGTTACGCTAAGGAGCTACGATGAAAGAGATAGTGATCATATCCGGAAAAGGCGGAACCGGCAAGAGCTCGATCTGCTGTGCTCTGGCACATTTGTGGAAGGAAGATGCCGTGATAGCGGATTGCGACGTGGATGCCGCCGACATGCATTTGATCCTGCATCCGCAAAGCTCTGACAGCAAGGATTTTTTCAGCGGAGTAAAAGCCATAATCGACCCCAAAGTATGCAGTTCATGCGGCTTGTGCGCTTCTGTATGCAGATTTGATGCCATCCGGAAGCATGAGGGTAAATATCTGGTAAACGAATTGGATTGCGAAGGTTGCGCCTATTGTTATCACATCTGCCCCACAGGAGCCATCAGCATCCCGGAACAGAATGTGGGACAATATCATATATCGCAAAGTCGGTTGGGCTGCACTCTGGTTCATGCAGCGTTGAATATCGGTGCGGAAAACAGCGGCAAACTGGTCTCAAAAGTAAAGAGCGAGGCCAGACATCAAGCTAAACTGGAAAATAAAGAATTCCTTTTGGTGGATGGATCTCCGGGTATTGGATGCCCCGTGATCGCATCCCTATCCGGAGCACATTTTGTGGTTTTGGTTACAGAAGTAAGCAAATCCGGTCTCAGTGACCTGAAACGCGTGTGGGAACTGGTAAAGAAATTCAAGATACCGGGAGCCTGCATCCTGAACAAAGCCGACATCAACCCTGATATCTGCAAAGAGATGAAGGAATACCTGCACAAAGAAAAAATACTGAATTTGGGCGAGATCCCATATAGCGAGGATTTCCCCGCTGCCATATCCATGGGCAAAACCTTGATAGAACAAAACGAATCAACATGGCGTCCGGTATTTGAAAATATGGGCAACGCCATAAAGGAGAAAATATGAAAATAATCTTTACTTCCAGCGGAGAAAGCTGGGATTCCATGATAGACCCCCGCTTCGGCCGCACAGACTTCATCCTGCTCTACAATGAAGAGACAGATGAACTAAGCAGCATAGACAACAGAGACATCAAAGACGTGGCCCACGGTGCCGGGCCAAAAACTGCCGAGAAGATTTTCGGACTGAAGGCGGACATCCTGATCACCGGAAATGGTCCCGGCGGCAATGCAGCCTCCATCTTGAGAAAATTGCCCTTGAAAATATTCGTAAAAGCAGGTGGGATGACAATCCGCGAAGCTTATGAAGCTTACAAAAACAACAAACTCGAGCAAGGATTATAGCATGCCAGGCATGGATGGAACAGGCCCTTGGGGCAATGGACAGTCGGGCCGGGGGATGGGGACCTGCCGCAGGGCTAAAAGTGCGGGAAGAGGACGCGGTTTCGCTGCGCGCTGCCGTAGCGGCTTGACAGATAATGCCGCTCCCTCAGACATGTACCCATATACCAAAGCTGACCTTCAGGCACAGAAGAAAGAGCTTGAAGCACAATTGAATTGGATAAATAATGAACTGAATAAGGAACAGTAAATGGCAGACGAAAAAGATCAAAAAGACCTGCAGGTTCAGGCGAACCTAAAGAAAATCAAACACCGGATCATGGTGATGAGTGGCAAAGGCGGCGTGGGCAAAAGCTTTGTTGCCACAAATCTGGCCTATGGTCTGGCTATGCAAGGCAAGACAGTCGGCATCCTGGATGTGGATGTGCATGGACCCTCAGTTGTAAAGCTGACCGGCATCGAAGGCGTGGAAATTCCCGCTGCGGAGAACGGTATGCCTGCACCGATAAAAGTACTCTCCAATCTCTATGTGCTATCGGTGGCATCGCTGATAAAATCTGAAGATAGCGCGCTGATCTGGCGTGGGCCCATGAAGATGGCATTGATCAAGCAGTTTTTCAGCGATTTCGAATGGCCGGAATTGGATTACCTCATCATAGATTGCCCTCCCGGCACCGGCGATGAACCACTATCCATCGTGCAGACAATGGGCACAATGGACGGAGCGGTTATCGTGACCACGCCTCAGGATTTGGCGATATTGGATGTGAAGAAATCCGTAGATTTTGCCCAGCAACTGAAGCTTCCGATCTTGGGAATGGTGGAAAACATGAAGTATTTCCGCTGTCCGGATTGCGGCAAGGCCACCCAAATCTTTAGCGGAAATGGGCTGGAAAAGCTGATCTTTGAGCATCAGCTCGATCTGCTGGCAGAGCTGGAAATGGATCCCAATATCGGTCTCTCTGCCGATCAAGGTAAGCCCTATATTTATTTCTACAACAAAATGCCCTCGGCGCAGAACCTGATGGACATGGTATTGAAAGTAATGGAAAAGGTAGAAGAAGCATAATAACAAGGTTTATAAAGCTAACCGGATTCACACATCTCTACGTATGAAAGCCCTTGCTCATTATGGGAAAACCGGGATGTTTGGATCCGGTTGTTCGTTTATTATGCGGAAAGAAAATACACTGCTTCGGCGGATTTATATTGACGGATTTTTGAACCTTTGATAGTTTGTAAACACCTCTATTTTAACAGTATAATGTGACATTTATGAGGTATATTCCGAGATCTTGACTCTGGAGGAAAGATGCTGCAAGGATCTTATGTTGCACTGGTAACGCCATTCAAAAATGGCAGTGTGGATTGGACTGCTCTGGAAAACTTGATTAATTTTCATTTGCAAAACGGTACGGACGGAATTCTGTTGCTAGGGACTACCGCCGAAGCTGTCGCCTTGGCCGGGGATGAGAAAGACGCCCTCTTGCGCTTTGCTCAACAAAGAATCGCCAAAAAAGTCCCGGTCATGATCGGTACTGGCACAAACAACTACCTGCAAAGCCTTGCCAATACCAAAAAGGCTGAAGAACTGGGAGCAGATTATGCCCTGGTGATTACTCCCTACTACATCAAACCCACTCAAAACGGCATGTACGAATACTTTAAAAGCATAGCGGCTAAAGTGAACATTCCGATCGTGATTTACAACGTTCCCGGGCGCACAGGAGTGAATATAGCTCCGGAAACCACTATCCGGCTTGCTCATGAATGCCCCAATATCGTAGGCATCAAAGAGGCCAGCGGCAATCTGGTACAAGCTACCTTCATCCTGAGAGACGCTCCTGAAGGCTTTAGCCTGATGAGTGGAGAAGACGCCCTGAATATGCCACTTATGGCAATTGGAGCAAAAGGCTGTATATCTGTAACGGCAAACGTGGCACCAAAACTGATGAGCGAACACATCGCCAGTTGCCTGAGCAATGATTGTGCCGCAGCCAAGGCTCAGCATGCCTATCTGGCGCAGTTGAACCACCTGATGTTTATCGAGACCAACCCCATCCCGGCCAAAGAAGCCCTTCATATGATGGGTTTTATGGATCTGGAATTTCGCCTGCCTCTCTGCAAGATGCAGGATAATCACCGCGAGATATTGCGTGAAGGATTGAAGGCATACAAGCTCATCTGATTATACACTTAAGGATATAAGCATGAAGAAAACCAAGCTTCTACATGGTTTTGAATTGATTCAAAGCCGGGAGATTAGCGAAATCAATTGTCACTATAATCGTTATCATCACCAAAAGAGCGGAGCCGACCTGATTCATCTGGCGTGCTCAGACAACAACAAGACTTTCAACATCACTTTCAAAACTATCCCCGAAGACGATACCGGATGCCCGCACATCCTGGAACACTCGGTATTGAACGGCAGCAAAAAATACCCTGCGAAAGGCACCTTCATGGAGCTGATCAAAGGTAGCCTAAATACTTTCATCAACGCCATGACATCTTCAGATTGGACTTCCTACCCGGTAGCTTCCACAAACGACAAGGATTTCATAAACTTGATGAGAGTGTATTTGGACGCAGTGCTGCATCCCAGAATCTACGAAGAACCCCGCATATTAGATCAAGAAGGCTGGCATTACGAGCTATTCAGCGAAGAGGGTGAGATCAATTATCGTGGCGTGGTCTACAACGAAATGAAGGGTGCATTTTCCTCTATCGACAGCATTGTGGGACGCTTTTGCATGCACGCGCAATTTCCGGATACTCCCTATGGCTTCGAAAGCGGTGGCGATCCGGACGCCATTCCGGAGCTTACACATGAGAAATTCCAACAGTTTCACTCAAAATATTACCACCCTTCAAACAGCAAGATCTGGCTGTATGGAGATATGGATATAGACGCCACTTTGAAGATCATCGATGAAGAATATCTCAGCAATTTCAAAGACACCGGCGTCAAAGTGGAATTGCCCTTACAAAAGCCCTTTGAATCAGCAAAACAAATAGTGCACCAATACCCGCTGGGCGACGATACAGATCCCCAAGATCAGTATTACCTAGCCTTGAATTTCAGCTATGGCAAGGTTACAGACATTTATCTGGATCAGAAGCTCTCGCTTTTGAGTGATTTGCTGATGTATAGCCCGGCATCGCCTTTGAAAAACGTGATTCGGGAATCCGGATTGTGCAAGGATTCCACCATGTCCGTGCAAAACGATATCCTCCAACCTACCATCACGATTATCTGTAAACAGGTAAAAAAAGAAAGCTTGAAGCCTCTTGCCGACCTCATCCGTAAAGAGTTGTTACGGATCTCGAAAGAGGGATTTGACAAAAAGATGCTTGAGGCTCTGATCAATTACAAAGAATTCTTCCTGCGTGAAGCTCAGTTGAATCGCATCCCCAAAGGATTGTTTTACAATCTCAACAGCCTGGGCTTGTGGAACCACGGTGGCGATCCGCTAAATTTCCTGGCATTCGAGGCCTACCTGAAAGAATTGCGTAAGGGCCTTGCCGAACCCATCTTTGAAAGTCTGCTGGAAGATGTCTTTTTGAAGAACACGCACAGCACTCAGATTCACTTTGAGCCGGTGCCCGGTCTTATCGCCAAACAAGAAGCGATCACCAGAGCAAGGCTGGATGACTACAAGAAAAAACTAAGCAAAAAAGATATCGCCAAACTGATCGAACACAACAAAGATTTGAAGGCCTGGCAGGAAGCTCCGGATAGCGAAGAAGACATTCAGAAGATTCCGCTTCTAAGCCTCAGTGATGTGGACCCAAAGGCACAATCCGTGCCCTGTGAAAGCGAGATCAACGGTTCCTTCACTCTGTTAAAACATCCCGTTCACACCAATGGCATCGTATATATGAAGGTGTTCTTTGACCTCGCACACGCCACCGCCGATGACCTGCCCTGGATCAAGCTTTACACTCAGCTTCTGGGCCAGATCAACAGCGAAAACTACAGCTTTGGGGATCTATCCAATGAGATCAGTAACAACACCGGAGGCATCAACTTGCAGGTGGATGTGGCAAACAGCTATCAAACTCCGGACGATATCCTGCCCAAACTGGTGCTTTCCGGCAAAGCCATAGCTTCCAAAACCCCAAAATTGATGGATCTCTGCGCAGAATATGCCCTGAGGGCAGTATTGGACAATCCGTCCCGGATCAAAAGTCTGATCCTGGAATTTAAGACTGCCATGGAACAAACCGTGATCAACGCCGGCATGATGATAACCATCCAGCGAATGTTCGCACCGTTCTCGCAATATCATGCCTACAAAGACAAACTTAATGGCCTGGAATACTTGAATTTCCTCAGCGATCTTGCCCGAAATATGGAAAATGATATTGAAAAGATCATTGGCGAGCTGAAGTGGGTACAAAAGCATTTCTTCAACATCCACAAAGCCATCATCAGCATTACCGCAAACGCTGAACTCATCGATGATGCAGTGAAACAGCTGCCCTCGCTAACCGCGGAATTTGGCACGGATGAAGTCCCGGCTATCGACCATGAATTTGTAACCGCCGGCATCAACGAAGGGATCGCCGCCCCCATCAAGATACAATATGTGATCAAAGGCGGAAATTTCTTCCGTAAAGGCTACTCATACTCCGGCAGACTGCGCGTTCTGGCCAATATCCTCAGCAATGAATTTCTGTATAAAGAACTACGTGTAAAGGGCGGAGCCTATGGTGGGGGAACAAATTTCGGCATGGATGGATATCAATATTTCTATTCCTACCGGGATCCCAACCTGCGTGAAAGCCTGGATGTGTATAACAATGTTCCGGAGTTCATTCGCAGCTTCAAATGCAGCAAACGAGAAATGGACAAATATATTCTGGGTGAGATCTCACAATTGGATTATCCCAAAACCCCCGAAGGCGTGGGCAACACCGCGGCAATGGATTATATCACCGGTTTTACCCAGGAAGACCGCCAGCAAATCCGTGATGAAGTGCTGAGCACAAACCTGGAAGACCTGCGTCAATACGCCGATATGATCCAGGCAATTTTGGATAAAAATCACTATGCTATAATGGGTAATGAAGCCAAAATCAAAGATGCGGCAGAACTCTTTGATGTGATCACGCCCGTGTTCAAGAAGTGAAACAAAAAGATAAGAAACGTAGCAAAAAATACGACGGCAGACTGAAGAACATCAGTCTGCCGGATCTTGAAGTACTGGACGACGAGAAGCATAATACCGGCTTCAAAAGCTCGCGCAGCGCCCATAAACGGGACATCATCCACAAAAGTGGATCGAAGTTGATGAAAGGGCGGGTAATCGAAGTGATGAGCAATTATCAATGCCGCATAAAACTGGAAGACAAAGAAGTATACGCCTCCATCGGTGGACGCCTGAAGCAGTTTAAAAACGAAGCTAGCGGCATCCTGGCAGTGGGAGACTATGTGCAAGTGGATACATCCCTTAAGCCGGATTTCCGCGTCGAAAACATCCTCCCCCGCATAAACAGTATGATCCGTTATAGCAGCGGTTCCTTTCAAAAAGAAATCGCTCTGGCTGCCAATATCGACCAAATCGTAATCACGACTTCCTGGCGCATGCCGATCTTCAAACCGGGCCTCGTAGATCGATATCTCATAATGGCGGCAAAATTCAATATTCGACCTATCCTGGTGCTAAACAAAATCGACCTATGCGAGGATTTTGATGAGCTTGAGGATGAGATCGCCTACTACAAAGAATCCGGCATGTCGGTGATCCTCACTTCGGTAGTAGATGGTCGCGGCATTGCGGAGCTGAAAGCAGAATTGAAGGGAAGGGACACCGTGTTCTCCGGTCACTCCGGAGCAGGGAAAAGCTCGCTGATCAACGCTTTGGAACCGGGGCTGGAATTACTCACGGCCGAGGTAAGCGATTATAACGAAAAAGGTAAGCATACCACAACGCAGGCTGTGATGTTGCCCTTCAGTTTCGGGGGATACTTAATCGACACCCCCGGCATCAAAACCCTTGTCCTGCATCAGGAAGATAAACCTATAGTACCAAAGCTTTTCCCGGGCTTCGATCGCTTCTATCCACATTGCCGCTTTCGGGATTGCACACATATTCATGAGGAGGGATGTGCCGTTCTCGCAGCGATGGAAGCTGGCGGTCTGGACCCTTTACGTTATGAATCCTACCGCTGGATAATGGACAATATATGAGAAATTTCGCAGTATATATCAATCCCGGTTTTGCCGATAAAGCCAGCATTTTCCGCCTGCTTTACAGTCTCATCGAGGAAGATAAGAGCCAGAACACTACCGGAAAAGCATTACTATTCTATGGAGAATACAGTCAAAAAGATATCCTTCAAGAGCCCGTGAAGGTAGTCGATTTCTACCAGAAAAGTAAGGTTCCGCCCATAGATTGCATTCTGGTCTTTGGCGGTGATGGCACCATCCTGAGAGCAAAAGACCTGGCGCTAAAGACCGGTGCACCCATTCTGGGCATAAACTTGGGCTATCTGGGCTTTCTTTCCGAGAGCACCTTGCCGGAGATTAGCGCCTCCATCCGGGATCTGGTGGCAGGAAAATACAAGATTTTATCCCGCATGCTGATCACCTGTATGCTGAAACGTGGAGACAAGGTGATCCAACAAGGACAGGCTCTAAACGACGTTGTGGTATATAAAGGAGAGAATCCGGGCTTGATTAATACCCGCATCTTTGCCAAAGGACGCTATGTCTTTGATGCCCGTTGCGACGGTGTCGTGGTTTGCACTCCCACCGGATCCACTGCCTATTCACTATCCGCCGGAGGACCTATCCTTGCTCCTCAGATGAAGGCCATGGTTCTCAGCCCACTCAATCCTCATATACTCACGATTCGTCCCATGGTATTTCCCTCGGATGAAAAGCTGTGCCTGAAGATATACAAACTCTCTCAGAGTGCGTGGCTCCAGATCGATGGCAGCAATGTGTGCCCGGTTCAAGAACAAGATGAGTTGCACATCACCGCCTCCCCCGGGGAAGTTCGCTTTATCAAGCTGTCCAAACGTACTTTCTACCGCATTCTGCGCAATAAAATGCACTTAGGAAAATGATGCTGAGCGAGATCTACATCAAAAACTATATTCTGGTTCCCGAGCTGAGGATGCCGTTCAAAGCCGGGTTAAGCGTGATTACCGGCGAAACCGGTGCCGGTAAATCCATCCTGGTGGGCTCTATCGGGATCATCCTGGGCGATAGCCCTGCAGGATTGGAAGCTTGGGATAAAGATCGTCCCATATACCTGGAAGCCAGCTTCAAACCAGGAGATAATGATGAACTCAAAGCCGATTTACAGGATATCACCATTGACCGGGAGGATGAACTGATCCTGGCGCGAGAGATCTCCAAAACCGGAAAATCCTCATATTATATTGGCGGCAGAAAAGTCTCGGCATCTGTAATGAAATCGCTGAAGCCACTACTGCTGGATTTTCACCATCAACGCGATCAACAGAAAATACTGCTCTCCGCCTATCAACTGGAGATAGTAGATCGCTTTGCCGGCTGTGTGGACCTACGGGAGGAATTTCGCCGGGACTGGCACGCTCTGAAACGCTTGCGGGCAGAACTGGAAGCAATGCAAAAGCAACAAGAAGAGCAAAGCCGGATGATCGAGCTTTATCGTTATCAATTTGCAGAATTGGAAAGCGCAGATATCAAAACCGGGGAAGATATTGCTTTGCAAAAAGAGTATGAATTGCTCTCGCACTCAATGGATATCCTCAGCCTGGGGCAAAGCATGAACCAGACTATGTTTGAAAGCGAAAACAGCATTTTTGACCGCCTGGGGCATTTTGCCGGACAGTTGGAACAATACAAAAGCTTGAACCATTCACTGCAGAACGCCGGGCGATATCTTGCGGACGCGCTGGAAGCTCTGCGCTCCACATCCTTCGAACTATCCGGTATACTGGATAGCCTGAATCCGGACCCCATCCGCATCAGCGAGATCGAGGAACGCCTGAATTTGATCAATTCCCTTTTGCATAAACACAGAGTAAAAAGTGTGGAAGACTTGCAACAGCTTTTTGCGCAACGCAAAGCCGAGATTGCAGCCGCTCAAAGTTTTGAGAGCAACATCAATGATACTCGCAAGAAACTGGATGATAACATCTTAGCCATCATAGAAAAAGCCGATGAGCTGAGCCAAATTCGTCAGAAAGCCGCTCAAAAATTAAGCTCAGCGTTGGAACAAAGCATCAGAAAATTAGCTATGAAAGATGCCCGCTTCAAGATTAGGATTGACAAAAAAAGTAAAATTCAAATAAATAATCTGGATGCTTTATCTGCCTTCTCAGATACTGGACAGGACAGAGTGGAGTTTCTCTTTTCGGCAAATGCCGGCAGCGAATTGAAAAGCCTTGCCGCAGTAGCCAGTGGTGGAGAAATGAGCCGAATCCTATTGGGAATAAAGGAAGTATTGGTTAGCAAAGAGAGTGCGAGACTACTGATTCTGGACGAAATCGACGCGGGAATCGGGGGAAAAACAGCCGACAAGGTTGCCGCTTGCATAGCTCAGATAGCCACAAAGCATCCGGTTCTTGTGGTAACACATCTGGCACAAATAGCGGCCGCAGCGAACACTCATATCGCGGTTGAGAAAAGTGCCGGCACCAAAACTAGTGTAAGCCTAAGAGTTCTAAACCGGAAGGAGCGCATCAGTGAATTGGCTAGGATGCTTTCCGGTAGCGCTTCACCCACCGCGTTGAAGCACGCGGAAGAGCTCATCAGCAAAAATAAAGAGGAACAAAGTGAGTAAAAGATTACCTGCCAGCAGACTAAAAGGGATAGCAATATTCATCGTATTCTTGGCTTTAGCCGTCACCATAGTGCAATACCAGGGTCGTGATTCCAATAATGTCAATATGGATTTCAAAAACAGCGCCAGTGAATACAGAGACCTGATGTTCATCAATAAAGCACGCATAGAATTTAGTGCAACGGATATCCCCACAGCACAAGATGGGATAAATAAAATCATCAACGAAAAGGGCAAACAGCGCATCCGCAAGCAAAATGACAGCAATTCCGGGGCTTATCTTTTCTCCGTTCCTCAAAACGAGCTGGATGGCATTATCGCCGAACTGAGGACTTTCGGCTCCGTTGGCGCACAAACAGAACAAATCGATACATCTTTGGTGAATCTTGATTACAACACAGAAAGCGCTCGGCTTGCCAGCTACGAAAATGAACTGGCAGAGCTCGACAAAGTCCGCTTTCCTACCGAGCAGCAAAACCGCAGAAAGGAATCTTTGCATCAGTTGATCCGCGAATCCGGCCACAAGCTGGATAAGCTTCGTGAGGAAGATAATGTGCTGCTGTATATCACATTAAAGCCGATCCAAGCAAGCAACCACTGGTTAAGTACAGTCAAAACACTCAGTGCCATGTTTATCTTTTGGCTAGGTATCTTTGCCGTGGCCTTTATCTTGATTTATTTCGGTACCAAGCTCCTGATGTATTTACTTGCCGCTCTTGGCGTAAAGGGAATCAATACCAGCGGTTTGGGAGGTAGTTACAATTATAATGGTAGCTATTCCAGTTATGGTCGCTACAATTCTCGCTATGGGTCCAACTCCAGTAAGCGCAAGGTAAAACGTATCTACAAAGACAAAAGCGATTCCTCCGGGGATAAGGACAATACCGATAACTAATATATAAAGCAGGAGTTTATAATGGTTTTACTGGCCTGGCATATCTGGATGATCTTGGGAATCATCTTCATCATCATCGAAATCTTTGACCCGGCATTCTTCTTTGTATCTCTGGGTATTGGCGCTATCGTAACCGGTCTCCTGGCTTTGTTGCCCTTTGTGCAAAACAGCGTCTTACTCCAGATATTCCTGTTCGCGATCTTCAGTTTCATTGCTTTTCTCTTTATGCGCAAACTGGGCAAAAAGGTACTGGCTCATCCGGGTGAAGAGACCAATGTATATGCTCTGAAGGGAAAGATTGCCCATGTAAGTGTCGCCATCCCCGCGGAATCCAAAGGCTATGTGAAAGTGGGTGGCGAAGAATGGGTGGCCGTTGCTGAAGACAATATGCCCATAGACATCGGAGAAAAAGTGCTGATTACCGGTATTGACGGCAATAAATTGATCGTAAAGAAAAGTAACTGATAGAGATAATGTCTCTACCCGAATATCGAGCGCCACAGCATCTCAAAATAAAAGGAGAAGACTTATGATAAAAAAGCTATCCTTCATATCTCTTTATGTTTTACTCACAGTCCTACTTGTTTCTTGCAGTACAAAAGAGAAGTCCGTGCTTCGCATCGGGATGAATGTGGAATTCCCTCCCTTTGCGTCTATTGTGGACAGCACTTTCGTGGGAGTAGATGTGGATATCAGCCACAAAATCGCCGAGAAACTTGATATGCCATACGAGATTGTAAACATGCAGTTTGATAATCTGATCAACGCTTTGAACTCTGATAAGGTGGATCTAATCATCTCTGCGATGTCCATCACCGAAGACAGAGCACGCATTGTGGATTTCAGTAAACCATACTACAGGGCCACTCAGGTGCTGATTGCCTCAGATAAGAGCCCGGAAATGCCCGAAAGTGAAGAACAATTGAAGAACTTCAAGATCGGTGTACTTCATGGCAGCACTGCCCATAAATACATCACCGAGACCTTTGTGGACAAGGATCTGATGCCCAAAAGCGCAATGCTAAGCTACGCCACAAACACCGAAGCTATTGCTGACTTGATCGCGGGGAATATAGATTTTATGGTGAACGACAGCAGCGCGGCTTTTGGTTTTTCTCAGAGCCATCCTATCTTTATGGGAATGGAATTGGACACTCTGGAAGAATACGCTATCGCCATGCCCCGTGATGGCCGCTACAACGAGAAAGTAAAGAATGCCCTGCAAGATCTGATCGATAGTGGAGAGCTTGCTTCGATTATCTCAAACTACATAGCAGCCCCAAAATAAAACAGCAAAGCCCGCTTGACTCTGCTGTTTTATATCTCTAACTTAATTATTTATTCGCTGATTGGCTCAACGCTTACGAACTTTTTACCGGCCTTTTTGGTGACGAATTTCACGTGACCGTCGATAAGGCTGAATATGGTGAAATCTCTTCCGAGTCCCACATTGCTACCGGGATGAATCTTCGTGCCTTTCTGGCGCACAATGATATTGCCGGCGCTTACATACTCACTGCCGTATTTTTTTACACCACGGTATTTGGGATTGCTGTCCCGACCGTTACGACTGCTTCCAACACCTTTCTTATGTGCCATATATGTATCCTTCCTTAAGCCCGAATTTCGGTAACTTTAATATCGGTGAATTGCTCACGGTAACCCTTTTTCACACGGTAGCCTTTACGGCGTTTGTGATGATATATTACCTTTTTCTTACCTTTACCGTGGTCAATAACTTCTGCTACGATCGCGGCGCCTTCGACTACGGGAGTGCCCACTATTACTTCTTCGTCTTTGCGAACCAGAAGTACGCGGTCAAATTCGATAGTCTGACCGGGCTCTGCCGTATTCAGCAAGGGAACGCGTAGTACTGCGTTTTTTTCAGCCCTGAACTGAAATCCTTTAATGTCAACGATGGCGTACATCATATCTCCTTGTAATTTCTATATGGAAAAGCATGATTTTTGAAGACCTGATATCTGTCAAGCAGAAAGCTTCAAGAATATTGCATCTGAATAGCACACATGCACTTGCGCTCCGGATAATTACCCCGGATAGCCATTCAGCCCTGCCAGAAAATGTATTACTTAAGTCTTTGGACACCCTGTCTGATATTGAAGACAGCGGTTCTTGCCGGCTTGTTTGGCTTTATACATCGCCTGATCAGCCTCATTGACGATCGTGTACACGTTGTCATTGCCCATGTGATAAGACAATCCGATGCTCACGGTAAAGGCCAGCTCTCCTCCCGGGATCGGAATCCGGATGTTTTCTACCTGTTCTCGCACACGCTCAATCACGATCATCGCTCCTTCACAGGTAGTTTCCGGAAAGATAAAGAGGAATTCTTCTCCACCCCATCTACCTACAAAATCCGTGGTACGTATCTCATGGCTTAGCACTTTGGCAAGCTCTATCAATGCCAGATCCCCCACATCGTGCCCATAGTTGTCATTGACCTTTTTGAAATCATCCACATCCGCCAGTGCCACTGCCATGCCGCGTTTGCTACGTATGGACCGCTGGATTTCGTGTTCCAGAATCTCGTTTAGAACTCTGCGGTTGTACAATTGGGTCAGACTGTCGTGCCGTGCCAGTTTTTCCAGCTCTTCCATGGCACGTTGAAGTTCTTGATTGGTGCCGGTTAGTTTCTTATTCATTTCCTGCAGATCCGATTCCGCTTTAATCTGCGGATCGATATTCACAAATATCCCCACCAATTCTACTGTTGCCCCATCGTCATGTATTACTCTGGACACATGCAAATCGGCCCAAAAACAGCTGCCGTCTTTCCTCAGGTAGCGTCGGCTCAATCTTATCCCCGGGATTTCTCCGGATATCAGTCGCGCAAAATTCATACTGCTGGATCCCCGGTCTTCCGGGGGAGTGACATCATTTACATGCAAGCTTTCAGCTTCAGTGGCAGAATAGCCCATCATGCGGCACCAGGCCGGGTTCACCATCACATATTTCCCTTGCTGATCGGTTATGCCTATCGCCACCACCGTGGAATCAAATATCTTTGCGTAAAGGTCTTCTATCATCCAATGCTGCATATTTGCTCCTTGGTCCTCAGTTTTTTCGAACAAAAAGGGGAACCCGCGGCTTTTAGACCGGATTCCCCTGTTTTACTAATCTATATTACCCTTACGGGTTTTTTATTCTTCGCTGTCCGGGCTGTATGAGCGTTGAGCCAAGTCACGGTCTATCATCATGATGCCATGTCCATGATCGCCAACCATCTTTAGCATATTTACGATTCTATCCACCGATGCTTCTTCTTCCACCTGTTCGTCCACATACCATTGCAAAAAGCTGCGGGTAGCGTGGTCGTTTTCTTTGATCGCTAGGTCCATCAGATCGTTGATGCTTTTCGAAATGAATTGTTCGTGTTCCAAAGCCATTTTGAAAGCTTTCAGCGGATTATCAAATTCATATGTCGGCTCGGCGATAGCTTTCAGCTTCACTCTTCCGCCGCGTTCCACCAGATAGTTAAAGAATTTCATGGCGTGATAGCGCTCTTCCTTACCTTGAGCGTCCATCCAATTTGCCATGCCGTCCAGATTTTGGTCTGAAAACCACGCTTGCATAGCTATATACAGGTATTCTGAATACAGCTCTCTATTGATTTGTTCATTTATGGCACTTACCATTTTTTTGCTGATCATTGTTCCTCCAGTTTTGATTTTATATTTTGTTCCAATTTTAGCTTGATATTTTCCAGGTCTTCTTTTGAGGGAATATACTGATGTTTAATAGGCTCCATCATATCAAATCCGCATTCTTTGGGATCTCCCAACAGTTGCTGCAGAATGGGGATGCTTTGACCGCCCCAACCGTAGGAACCAAACGCCAGGCCGATGCGATCTTTGGGGGATAGGCCCTTCAGATAATACATAAATGCTGCCACTGTGGGTAAAATCGACGAATTCAAGGTGGGCGAGCCCACGGCGATGTATCTGGCATCGATGATATCAGTCATGATGTCCGAGATATGATTGTGCTGCAAAGAGATCATTTTGGCTCTGATCCCCATGTTTTCAAAGCTTTCGTGGATTGCTTCCGCCATCATCTGGGTCGATTTCCACATACTGTCATAGATCACCAGCGCGCGGTGTTTATCGGACACGTTGTAAGCCCAGTCCTTGTATCCCGATAATATATGGCTTATGTTCTCCTCTGTCCAGATCACGCCATGACTGGGGCAGATCATCTTTATCGACAGCGGAGCTGCCAGATCCAGCACCTTTTGCACTTGTTTGGAATATGGCAACACGATATTGGCATAATATTTCTTGGCTTCTTCCATCACGATACCAATGGGAAGCTCGCTTGCGAAGCGCTCTGAGGACGCGATATGCTGCCCAAACGCGTCGTTTGAAAACAGGATTTCCTCTTCGGGGCAATAGGTGATCTGATTGTCCGGCCAATGCACCATGGGTGTGGTAATAAAGCTTAAACTGCGCTTCCCGATACTGAGGCTGTCTCCGGTTTTTATCTCTTCAAAATTCCACTCTTGCTTATAGTGAAGCTTCAGACCTTTTATGCCATTGGCATTGGTGTAGATCTTTGCGTTCGGAATCATTTTTTGCAACATGGGTAGCCCACTGGAATGATCCATCTCCACATGGTTTTGAATCACTACATCTATTTTGGCAGGATCCACCACATCCTTGATACGAGCTATCATCTCATCATACAGATAGTATTTCACGTTGTCGATCAGAGTAATCTTCTCATCGATAATCAGATAGGCATTGTAGGTGGAGCCTCGCTGTGTCATATATCCGTGAAAGCTCCTCAGATCCCAATCTATGCCACCGACCCAATATATTCCTTCCCGCAGTTTTACTGCCTTCATATGTATATCTCCCATAATAATATTAAATTTGGCAGGCACAAGATTTGCTTTTCAAATTCTTGCATCATACCTACATTATAGTGTAATTAGTCCAAAATCAAACAAGATTTTTTGCTTATTCAAGATAATCCTTGACCAAATATCCCCTCTTTTCATCGTTTTATTAACATCCGAAACAAGGAGTCCGCGATATGGCCAGCAGCATAGATACCATGGAATACATTTTTGAGCAGCTTCAGGCTCTACCCGGCGCATATTCCCGCAAAATGTTTGGTGAATATGCCTTTTATTTTATGGATAAAGTGATCGGCCTGCTTTGCGACGATCAGCTTTTTGTAAAGCCGACCGAAGCCGGCAAAGCCTTTCTGGGCGACCCCGAATACGCAGCACCATACCCCGGAGCGAAAGACCATTTTCTCATTCCCGAAGACATGTGGGACGATTCAGCCTTCCTCTGCGAACTCTTCCGGGTATCCGAGCCGGAGATAACCAAGCCCGCCCGGAAAAAGCCCAAGGCTGCCAAATAGTCGCATCTGCGCGCGTCGCTTTAGCGTGGGTTTGCTTACTATCTCTGACACACAGGGCAATAGAAGCTGGAGCGCCCGCCCAAACGAATGTTTTCCAGAGCGTGTCCTTTGGGGCATTCCTTTTGTTGATACACTTGCAAAAAGTTTTGAAACTCGCCTGTCTTATCATCGATGCGCCGAAAATCCGAGATGCTGGTTCCGCCTACTTTTATCGCCTCTTGCAATACAGCTTTGGCGTGTTTCACCATCAGCCTGGACTCTTTACGGCTGATGGACTTTCCCGGGCGCTGAGGTCTTACTTTTGCCCTAAACAATAGCTCACAAACGTAGATATTGCCCAATCCTGCTATCAAGCGCTGATCCAATAGCAAGTTCTTGATGGGCGCGCTTCTACCTGCAAGAATCAGGTGAAGATAGTTGGCGTCAAACTCCTCCGATAACGGTTCCGGCCCCAGTTTGGGCATGTAGTATTCCAGGTTTTCACTCTTCAGCAAGGTAATTTTGCCAAAAGTGCGCGGATCTATAAAGCGGATCGCCTCCCCTCCTTCCAGCAGGATGCGGGCTCGCTCGTGTTTGTGAGTTTCCATGGCTTGGCTATCGTACACCAATTTCCCCGTCATCCTCAGATGCACGATCATCGTTACTCCACTATCCAGTTGGAACAGCATATATTTGCCCCTCCGGGTAGCCTTGTCAAGCCGGCTGGGGAAAGCATCGTCACTCAGCTCCGGATCCAAGATCACCGTGCCGGGATAGTACGATTCCAAACCGGCCAAAACGCGTCCATTAAGCACAGATTGCACCCCATCCAATACGGTCTGGACTTCAGGTAGTTCCGGCATCAGGCATCCCGCTGTGTTGCTTCGATATATTTATGGATGTTATAGGCAGCCAAAGCTCCATCGCCTACAGCGGTTGCCACCTGCCTCAAAGTTTTGGCTTCCACGTCTCCCGCTGCCCACACTCCTTGAGCAGATGTGGCATGGTTTCTGTCTGTCTGGATGTATCCTTCATCCAGATTTAGCTGATCTTCAAAGAGCCTGGTATTTGGATTGGAACCGATAAATACAAACAGTCCATCCACTGCCAATTCGCTTTGAGCTCCGCTGGAGGTGTCTTTCAGTTTCAGTTTGCGGCTCTCGGATCCAAAATCGATCTCTTCCACCACTTTGTTTGTCAACAGTTCAATCTTGGCATTGGCTTTCACTCGTTCTATCAAAATCGGATCCGCACTAAAGCCTTCCCGGCGATGGACGATGTAGATCTTTGCAGCGTATTTGGCTATGAATAGAGATTCTTCAAAGGCTGTATTCCCTGCTCCCACTACCGCCACTGTCTTATCCGGATAGAAAGGTCCGTCGCAGGTAGCACAATAGGATACTCCACGTCCGGAAAACTCCTGTTCTCCCTTTACGCCCAATCTGCGCGGAGAACTGCCGGTCGCGATCAACACCGTACGTGCTTTCCAAGTATTAAAGCCGGTCCTGATCTCTTTTACAGAAGAAACCAAGTCCACACTCTGCACATCTTCATGCACTATTTCCAACCCAAAGAACTTTGCCTGTGTCTCCATATCCTCCGCCAGCTTCTTTCCCAAAACGGGTTCCGGAAAACCGGGATAGTTTTCCACCCATTCGGTGGCGGTCAGCTGTCCCCCTGCCACCGGAGCTTTTTCTATCATCAAAGTCTTGAGCTTGTATCTGGCGGCATATAAACCGGCGGAAAGCCCCGCGGGGCCTCCACCGATTATTATAAGATCATACACTTGCCTGCTATCGGCCTCCGCAGAAAAGCTGAAATTGAAATCTAACATAGCCTTACAATGACTCTTTGATCTTGGCCACTATCATCTGTTCCGGAGCGGCGCCTTCCTGATACCAATTCTCATTTATCGTGGTGCGGGGAACGCCTTGTACATTATACTTCTGAGCCAGATGCGGATACTCGGATATCTCCACCATATCAGCTTTTATTTTATCACTGTAAAACGCCATCTGATGCGCCAGAATAACCGCTTGCGGACAGTATGGACAGGTTGGGGTCACAAACACCTGCATATGCACGGGCTTGGCCAGATTGTCCAAGAATTTCTTTGTATCTTCTCCCAGCTTTATGATGCCGGTAGATACCATCAAGATCGCCGATAGCAGAGATGAAAACTCATATCCCGCCGGAATGCCGTAAAACCTGATTCCGTAGTCCTTTTCGCCTAGCACGGCAATCGATGGGATCTTGTCCACACCATATTTTTCTACCGCTTCCTTGTCACTTTCAAATTCATGCACTTCCAACTTCAGCAAACTATTCGTGCCGGCAAGCTCTTCCAATAGCTGGTGTGTTTCTTTGCAATACCCGCATTCAAAGGACTGTGTAAACAGCAGCAAACGTACTTCATTCTTCATATTTTGCAAAGCTTTCTTCACTTCACCTATTACTTTTTCATCGAGAATTGGCATTGTTATTCTCCTCCTGTTCTGTGATTCTGTTTAACAATATAATGAATCATATCCGAATAGCAAATCTTTCCGTTAAATCCTTTTTACCGTTAGCAATCCCCCCTGCATAAATATATCTTATTCTTCAGCTTGCGTTAGTATGCTTCGGACCAAAATATCATACGGCGGCAGTTAAATTGGGTCTGGCAGCAGCATAGCGACCCCCGCAATTTTTCATCTTATCCGCCTCTGCTTTCCGGCTAATGCAATCTTGATCCCGTAAAAGTTTATTAGGAGATACAGCAGATGAATCAATCCATGATCGGGACACAAAGAGATTCTTTACAAATTGCTGCAAACCGCTTATATTGTATGCAGAAAAGCAAATCACCTGAAGAAAAAGGTTGACTAAGCCTTTGGAGGTAAATAATGTGTCCTGAAAAGTGCTATAAGAAGAGAATCGCATTGGTATTTAAGCGAATATACGATACGTTGCCCATGTTGATGCAAGCGGCCCTTATTCTTGTCTTTACCATCATGATAGTAAAACTCCCTGCCCAAACGCAGAGTGAGGACTATATGGCGGTAAAGAACTGGGATTTGCCGGAAAACGCCATTGCCATGACCGAATTGCATAAATCGGGGCAGAGGCTGTATTATGAGGACCGCCCCTTTTCGGGCTGGGCATATGAGCTGTACCCGGATGGAGCTTTGATGCAGGCCACTCAATACAAGGACGGGGTGATGCACGGCTTGAACCTTTTATGGTATCAGGACGGCAGCCCGCAGATGAGCGCGGCTTATCGCGACGGATCCCTACACGGCCGTTTTTTGGGCTGGTATCTGAATGGCAGAGTAATATACGACATGTTTATAAACAGAGGAACTTATGCCTCGGACAACCTGGAGAGCAGAGACGATCTCCGGCAAGAGGAGGCGGAAATATATGAAAGAGAAGGTAGTACCGATGACAGCACCAGTGAATAGGTTGCTTAGCGCGCAAAGCTTTGCTCTTATGAAACAGAAACAGCAGAAAATCACGATGATCACCGCATACGATTTTGCCGAAGGCAGCGCGGTCGCAGACACCGATATCGATGTGATTCTGGTGGGAGATTCCCTGGGCATGGTAGTGTTGGGCTATGACAGCACCCTGAAAGTAACAATGGAAGACATGATCACGCATAGCGCGGCGGTTCGCCGGGGAGCACCGGACAAATATATCATCACAGATATGCCCTATATGAGTTATCATCTGGATTCTCGTGAAACCCGCGTAAACGCGTCCCGCCTGGTGCGTGAAGGTGGAGCGAACGCGGTGAAGCTGGAAGGCGGAGCAAACTCACGTCTGCAAGCTATCCGGGACATCGTGGATATGGAAATCCCTGTCTGCGCTCATATCGGGCTCACCCCACAATCTATCCTGAAATTTGGCGGATTCAAGGTTCAAGGCAAGAGCGAGCAAGCTCACGACGAGATCCTCAGGCAAGCTGCAGCTGCGGAAGATGCGGGAGCATTCATGCTGGTATTGGAAGGTATACCGGAGCTTTTGGGCAAAAAGATCAGCGCATCTTTACATATCCCCACCATCGGCATCGGCGCCGGGCGTTACTGTGACGGGCAGGTCCTGGTATATCACGATCTGCTGGGCTACAGCCGAATGCAGGCAAAATTTGTAAAACAATACGCGGACTTAAATGAAAGCATTCCCAAAGCCATTATGCAATACAGCCGGGAAGTACGGGAAGGGCTTTTCCCCACCCGCGAGCACAGCTACTACCCCATAGATTAAAACAATAAAGGAATACAATATGCCAAACGATAGAACAGAAAACATGAGTCCCGACGAGAAATTCTCTGCCATCGCAAATCTGAAAGAGAAATTGGAAGACAATTTTGTAGCGCTGGGTGATCTCTTAAGCGAGATCAAACGTAGCAAGCTATATAGATTCAAGGGTTATGAGAGCTTCAAAGACTTTGTGGAAGCCGAGTATCAGCTCTCAGGGTCCTTGGCCGGCAAATTGGCAGCCACCTTCGATCTCTACATCGAAGAGATGGATATAGACGAAACAAGTGTAAAAGAAATCGGTTTGGAACGCTTGCAATTGATCAAACCCATGGTGCAAAAGGCCGGTTGGGATGAGCGGGAGCTTTGGATGCAAAAGGCGCTGGAAACTCCCACAAACGAATTGCGAAGCGAGATCAAAGAGCTGAAAAAGAAAGACAAAGAGGACAACCAGGACCTCAAAAAAGTATTTATAGATCAATATTTGGAGAAAATGACTACATGGTTCAATTGCTCAAAAAGTGAGCTGAATTTCAAGCTCGCTCTTTATTTTCAGGAAAGTGACCTGGACGACGTTAAGAAAGTGGTGAAAGAGCGCCAACGCGCATTTGAACAGGAAATCCAAGCAAACAAGGACTAAGCTATATGAAAATAATGAAAATACTTTGGGTCGACGACGAGATCGATCTGTTAAAACCATTCGTGCTCTTTTTGGAAGAGCGTAACTATACAGTAGATACATGCAACAACGGTGCCGACGCCATCGAAAAAGTGGTGGAGAACAAATATGACCTCGTAATCCTGGACGAAATGATGCCCGGTCTGGACGGCCTGGCTACTCTGCAGGAAATCAAACGTATCAACAACGCTATCCCGATTGTGATGGTAACCAAAAGCGAAGAAGAAGGCTTGATGAACAAGGCCATAGCCTCGCAGATATCGGACTACCTCATCAAACCTATCAACCCCTCTCAGATCATCATGGCGATCAAGAAAATCTTCCAGGCGGATGAGATTCGGGCAAACGAGATCGGTCAGCAATACTCGCAGTATGTGGCCAAGCTCAATCAACGCCTATTCGCGAATCCAAACTGGGATGAATGGGGCGAAATCTACCGAGAGATGGCGCTATGGGAATTGCGTATCGACGAGGTCAATGACGATGGCCTGAGGCAGACTCATTTTCTGGAAAAGCGGAATTGCAATACCGAATTCACCAGCTATGTGGAGCGAAACTACAAAGATTGGTTGCGGACGGACGAACGTCCCAATCTGAGTTTCGACCTCATATCGCAGTATGTGGCACCCCATTTTGAAGCCAATGTGCCTATCTACTTCATTATCATAGATTGTATGCGTCTGGATCAATATATGGCGATTCAGCCTTACATCCAGGAACTGTTTGAGGAAGAGTTGGATCTGTATTTCTCGATCCTGCCTACCGCCACGCCATATTCCAGAAATTCCATCTTCAGCGGGCTCTTGCCCATCGATATCGCCAAGCGTTTCCCGGAGTACTGGGTAAATTCTTCCGAGATGGACAACAGCCGCAATCGCAATGAACATCAGCTGTTGGACGAGCATATCGCGGAGCTTGGCTACAAACTGGACCCCAGCTCCAAATATGTGAAAATCTTCAATATGGAAGAAGGTAATTTCGTATTGCGCAAGATTGAAACATGGAACAAGGAAAACCTCATCGTCCTGGTCTACAACTTCCTGGATCTGCTGGCTCATCACCGCTCGCGCGATCAGATTTTGCAAGAAACCATTCCGCACGAAGAAGGTCTGCGCGCTTTCACCAAGCATTGGTTCCTGCATTCCAGCCTCTACGAAGCACTGAAGCAGATAGCCAAACAGGACGCCGTCGTGGTTATCTCCACAGATCACGGCTCCATCAAAGTGAACCGTGCTACTCAAGTGATTGGAGATCGAGATACCAGTGCCACTGTTCGCTACAAGGAAGGCAAGAACCTCACTGCCAACGACCGGCACGCGCTTTACGTGAAAAAGCCCGTGGACTTTGGCTTACCTTCAAAGAGCATTGTGGACAACTTCATCTTTGCCAAGGATGATTACTATTTTGTGTATCCCAATAGCTATCATCAATATCAGCGCCAATACAACGGCACTTTCCAGCACGGCGGAGTATCTATGGAAGAGATGATTTTGCCCATTGCTACCTGTCGCAGTAAAAAGAAAAAATAGGAGGGATAATGTATCTCTCAAATCTTCTGGATGCCAGGGCTATCGTGCATGAAAGACGTGTTCTCACCAAAGAACATGTCTATGGCATGCTGGTAGAGCGAATCTGCAAACACAACCAACTACCGGTTTGTGGCGACAAGCTGATCCGATTGATTCTGGCGCGGGACGAACAGAGCAGTACCGCCTATCCAACGGGGATCGCCATCCCGCACATTCGCATGGAAGGTTTTAAAGACACCGTGATCGCGATGGCTTTTATGCAAAATCCCCTGGATTATGAGGGCACAAAAGTTAATTGGGTATGCCTCATTATCTCGGATAAAAGCTCGTCAAACCTGTATCTGAACTTAGTGGCAGCGCTGCTGAAGATATCCAGAGATACAGCTTTTGTGAGCCAGCTAATGAGTGCCCACGATGGCTTGCAGGTAGTTCATCGCTTCAAAAACCCCGAAATTCAGTTGAAAAAAGAGATCACTCTCTCCGATATAATGATTACGGATGTGGTAAAGGTGCGCCCGGACGCTTATTTGAGTGAATTGAGCAAAGCGCTGTTTAGTCGCAAACTGTCTTTCGTCCCGGTAGTAAATGAAAATGACATCTATCTTGGGGAAGTCAGCATTATGGACTTCCTCAAAGTAGGTGTGCCAGACTATCTGATGATGCTGGACAACATTAGTTTCCTAAGTTCATACGAACCTCTGGAAAGGCTGTTTGAGCAGGAAGATATCCTGGCCGTGAAAGACATCATGCAAAGTGATACCGAATATCTGAGCCCGGCGGCTTCCATCCCCGAAGTTGTCTTTATGATGACCCAAAAGCAAAAGCGCTTCTATTCGGTTGTGGATGACAGCGGCAAGCTGGTGGGCGTAGTTTCGGCGATGGACATCTTCAGGAAAGTGATAAAGGCATAGAGACAAAATGACTTTGATGCTTGTCGCACTCGCCATTTTCGGCGTCACCTACCTGCTGATTATCACCGAATGGATCAACAAAATGCTGGCCGCTCTGATGGGTGGCTTTGCTATAGTGCTTACCGGCATCGTGCATCAGGAGATAGCCTTTGCCGCAATCGACTGGAACGTGATATTCTTCCTGATCGGGATGATGTTGGTGATCTCTGTGATGCGTCAGACCGGGCTGTTCATGTATCTGGCCATCCGCATAGCCAAGATGGCAAAAGGCAGGCCTTTGTCCATCATGGTTTTGATGTATCTGCTCACAACTTTTATCAGCGCATTTATGGGTAGTGTAACCACCATCATGATCCTGGTACCCATCGTGCTTTTGATCGCCAGCGAACTGAAGATCACGCCTGTGCCCTTCATTATCACCATGGTGATAGGCTCAAACGCCGGCGGTGCTGCCACCATGATCGGTGATCCGCCAAACATCTTGATCGGTAGTGCTACAGATTACAATTTCATGGATTTCTTGCTGAATCTCACGCCACCTGTGCTGATTATCACTATATTCTCGGTTGGCCTGATCTGGCTGCTCTATCGCAAGGGCATGCATGTCTCCAATGAGAATCGCGCCAAGTTGATGAGTTACAACGAACACAACCTGATCAAGAATAAAAAACTGCTCTATATCAGCCTCATCACTCTTGTGGTGATGCTCACAGCCTTTTCACTGCAAGGGGTAATGCACTTTGAAACTGCCACCATCGCCATGAGCGCGGGACTCTTTCTGCTGGTGATTTCAGACCGTAAAAAGGTGGAACACATCCTCGCCAGCGATGTGGATTGGGTAACCATCTTCTTCTTCATGGGCCTCTTTATGATTGTGGAATCGCTGGTGGAAACGGGCTTTATCAATATGATTGCCGAAGGAGTGATGAAAGTAACACACGGCGAACCTCGCTCCACTTCGATGGTAATCCTCTGGGTATCGAGCGTCTTCAGCGCCGTGATCGACAACGTCCCCTTTGTAGCCGCGATGATCCCCGTGCTGGAACGCTTGAGCACTCTGATCGGAAAACCCGATATGATGCCCCCCATCTGGTGGTCATTGGCGCTGGGCACCTGTCTCGGAGGGAACGGCACCCTGATCGGAGCAAGCGCCAATATCGTAGCCGTGGGCATCGCAAACCGCAACGGCTTTCACATCAGCTTCAAAGAATACACCAGAATCGGCGTAGTCTTTACCTTGAGCGCTATCATCGTCAGCACTATTTATATCTTGCTGCGCTATTATTAGAAATGCTTCGAGCTCAGAATCCCAATATAAAGGACTTGGCTTGCGCAATTGATCCCGATACAGATTATCGGCCCGCACGCCTGTACGGTTTCCCCCGGGACGCGCGATAACTCTATACAAAACAGAAGCGAAAATGGCAATAAACAATACAATTACCATAGTCACTCAAAAAAAGCTTGCCAAAAGTAGCCTAATTTGTTTTTAGGTTATTATATAACCCTTATGAGGACGGATATCAAATGAAACGGCTTGCAATATGCATTCTGGCGGTTTTTACGCTGTTTGGATGCGTGCACTATGATGAAGAGCTCTGGCTGCATCGAGACGGCTCAGGCAAGGCGAAGCTACGCTTGATCAATCGTTCACCCTACGAGAATACCGAGGAGATTTTGCGCAAAGCTGATCTCCCGGGGATCAGCCTCGAAAGCTACAACGTTAGTCGTCAGGGTCAAAACGTGATCTACGATATTGTCTTCAAATTCAAAGATATAGAATCTTTCAACAATGTGAACGACCAGCTCGGGGCCGCTGATTTCTGGGGCAAAATAACCCTGAACAAAGAGCCAGGCCGCCGCATCACCTTCAAACGCAGAATCGCACTAGGCAGCCAGGAAAACGACGACGAGCTGGAAAGCATTTTCAGCCAAAACCAGGGAGTACACCCGGTGTGGAACTACAAACTGCACGTTCCCTGGAAGATCGTGAATAGCAATGCCTTGCCGGAAAACATCGATGTGAAAGGCAAAAGCATCTCTTGGAGCTACGATACCGCGCAGATGTGGAACACCCACGAATTTATGACTGCGGACTTTCGCAAAGCCCTGCCCTGGTTTGTCTTTGTGATCGGCTTCATCGGCATTGTCCTCATCGCCTTTGTTATCTTCTGGCTATTTCGGATCAGCCGAAAATCCCACCTTTTGGAGCGCTTGAAACACCATTCCTAATGGGCTTCAAACCAGTTTTTTCCCACTCCGATATCTACCACCAGTCTCACGACTCCGGCATATTCTGAGGGCATGGCACCCTCCATCCCTTTCTGTACCAAGTCTGTGGCCTTATCCACATAGTCCTTGCTCACTTCAAATACCAGTTCATCATGAACCTGCAAAATCATCTTGATTCGCTCGTCATCCCTTATCTCGGCGTGAATGCTCAACATCGCGCGCTTGATGATGTCCGCGGCACTGCCCTGAATAGGCATGTTTACTGCCACCCTTTCCGCTTCACTCTGGATGCCTTTATTTTTGCTGTGGATACCGGGAAGATCCAGCACTCTGCCAAAAATCGTGCGAGCCTGCCCCTCCGCTTGAGCTTGTGCGATGCAATTTGCCCGATAATCCCGGATCGAAGGGAATTGCGCGAAATAGCTCTCTATCATGGTTTTGGCCTCTGTCTGACTGATGCTTAAGTCCCGTGCCAATTTCCTGGCACCCATGCCATATAAAAGCCCAAAATTGATGGTTTTCGCCGCCCGGCGCTGCTCGTCACTCACCTGCCCGATGGAAATGGAATTGATCTGGGCAGCAGTCTGACGATGAATATCCACATTGTCTTTGAAAGCCTGAATCAGCACCTTATCCCCGCTCATCAATGCCAGCAGCCTGAGCTCGATTTGTGAATAATCCGCCGCCAAGATCACGCGGCTATCATCTGCCGCCACAAAGGCTTTGCGGATTTCTCTGCCGATCTTGGTTCGGATCGGGATATTTTGCAAATTGGGGTTTGTGGAAGACAGCCGTCCCGTGGAGGCAACGCACTGGTTGAAAGAAGAATGAATGCGCCCGGTATGGGGATTCACCAGCTTTGGCAGCGCGCTTACATAGGTACTTTCCAGCTTCACCATCTGGCGATAATCAATTATCTTTTGCGCGATCTCATATTCCTCGGAAAGAGCTTCCAACACGCTGTTATCTGTAGAATAGCCGCTTTTGGTTTTCTTCTTTGAGGGCAAGCCCAGCTCTTCAAACAGCAGCTTTGCCAATTGTTGTGTACTGTTCAGGTTAAATTCATAACCCGCGGCTTTATACAAATCGTCGCTGAGGCTTTTGATCTGGATATTCAGATTATGTGAGATGTCTGATAATATCTTTTCATCGATGCTCACACCGTTGTCTTCCATCTTCATCAGAACCGGCAAGAGCGGAAGATCCATCCGGTAAAACACATCCCGGGCAGGGCTTTTGGCCAGGCGCGGCACATAAATCTCACGCAGCTGGAATGCTGCCCAGGCATCTTCTGCGGCATAAAAACAGGCATCGTCTTGAGACACAAGATCGAAGCTGATCTGCTTTTTGCCTTTACCGATGAGTTCCTGGATGGGCATCATTTTGTAATCCAATTCCTTGCGAGCACATTCATCTAGGGAAAGGTTGAAACTTCCGGCATCCAGGATGTAGGCAGCTATCATGGTATCAAAAAACTTCTTTGGAACTTCAAAGCCATAAGGTCTGAGCACCATGAAGTCGTATTTGAGGTTGTGTCCAATTATCTCCTTACCTTGCAGCGCCTTAAACAATTCACTCAGGGTCTTTTCCGGGGGCAGATTATCCTCCATCTGATGCCCCAAGGGCAAGTAATAGGCTTTTTGAGGCTGCAGACACAGGGATATTCCCACCAGTTTTGCCTGTCTGGCATCCAGAGAATCCGTCTCTGTATCCAGGCTCACCACCTTGGCGGCAGCCAGCTCTTGCAGCAAGCTGCTCATTGTATTCCGATCTATTTTTACCGCTTCAAAGGGAGCTGTAGATCCACTATCGGGCCGGGCTTTTTCCTCTTCTTTCGCTGCCGGGACCACAAAGATGTCAGCTTGCTCTTCCTGAAGGCTTTCCGCCGGCTTATCAGCTTCGATGCGCGCCTCGATCTTACGCTGTAAACTGGTGATTTCATAGCGCTTCAGCAAGGGTAAAGCCTCTTTCAGACGGGAGGCATCAAAAGAGAGCTCTCCGGATGCCGGCATGGGGAGATCGGCATCGCGCACAATGCGTGCCAGATGTTGGGAGAGAAAGGCGTTTTCCTTGTTTTCTTCCAGTTTCTTGCGATACTTGAGCTCCACATCTTCCAGCTGCTTATAGATACTCGCCAGGCTCTCGAATTCTTGCAAAAGCTTTGTGGCAGCGACGGGGCCGATTCCGCGCACTCCGGGGATGTTGTCCGAGCTATCGCCTACCAGTGCCAGATAATCGACAAATTGCTGCGGATGCACGCCATATTTTTCGTACACTGCCCCGGCATCCATGATGCGATCTTTCATGGGATCATACATCACTGCAGTCTCGTCCACCAATTGGCAATAATCCTTGTCGCTGGTTACATACACAATATCGAAGCTCCGGCAAAACCGTGCTCCCATGGTACCCAGAGCGTCGTCCGCTTCATAGCCGTCCGCTCCAACTTGCGGTACATTGATGAGGCGGAAAAATTCATACACAGGCTCGATCTGACTTTGCAGATCATCCGGCATCGGGGGACGATTGGCTTTGTAAGCCTCATAATCCTGATGTCTGAAGGTAGGCGCTTTACGATCAAAAGCTATGGCCACATGCGCGGCATCCATCTTGTCCACGAGTGTGATGAAGGAATTCAGAACACCAAAGATGGCGGAGGTGTTTTCCTGTTTGCTGTTGATTAGCGGATTGCGAATGAAGGCAAAGTAAGCACGATACAAGAGTGCCGTGCCGTCGATCAGATACAGTTTTTCTTTCATGTTTTCCACCACCAGGTATTTCTTCAAGGATTCGCGATGTGCCGGCGACCTTTGTTCAATGCTGAATATGCTTTAGCTTTTGTAAAGGAAAATCTTCCCACCGCCTTCACTCCCTGATGCTCAAGCTGTGCCGAAGCTGATATAAAGGCGTTATCTTCCGGTGCTCACCCGATGATAACGCCTTTATATCGGCATCGGCACCGGATGAAGTACAGAGCAAGAATCGTCTGCCCTCTTTGAAATACGCGGCTTCTGCCCGGCACGCTATTCTCCGCTGCGGGGATGCCCTTTTTCATAGGCTTCTTTGATCTGTTCCAAAGTGAGATGAGTGTATTTCTCTGTGGTGGAGAGCTTTGAGTGGCCCAATAGTTCCTGTATGGCCCGCAAATCTGCGCCCCGTGCCAGCAGATGGGTGGCAAAAGAATGGCGGATAGTGTGCGGCGAAAAGCCCTTTTCCCGGGCGATCAGATCCATATAGTGGCTCAAGATTGTGTTTAGCTGCCTGCGATCGAAGTCTTTCCCGCTTTTGGTGAGGAATACCTTTGTGGAGCTGTCTTCATGTGCCAGAAGCTCTCTTTTTCCCAGATACTGTTTCAGAGCATCCAATGCCTTTGATCCGAAGGGAATCACTCTTTGTTTATTGCCCTTTCCCATCACCCGAATCACCCGGCGGCGAAAATCGACATCTTCCAGTTTCAGATTTGCCAACTCCATCAAACGCAGGCCACAGCTATAGAGCAGCTCCAGCATCGCCAGATTGCGCACACCGAAGATATCGCTTGTATCCGGGATCCTCATCAGCAGTGCCATTTCCTCTTCGCTGAAAACCTTTGCTAGGGGTATTTCAAATTTGGGGCGGCGAATCCTGCGCATCGGATTGTCGCTTCTAATCCCTCGTATTTTCAGAAATATGAACCATGAATTCAACGCGGCTAGTTTGCGGGAAAGGCTGCGGTTACAATTCGGCAATTCGGAGAGCCATTGCAAGAACGCGCGGATGTGCAGCGCTTGGATATCGCGGGGATCTTCCAGGTGGAAAGACTCCTTTAAAAAGCCGGCAAATTGCTCCAGATCACTCTGATAGGCATCCAGAGTGTTGAGGCTCTTGCCGTCCAATTTCAGGTATTGCCTGTGTTCGGATATCCACTCTTGCATTCGATAAAGCTCCTTAAGCGCTGATAAACACATTTTTTGCTTGCCTTATTCCTTGTCTATAGAAAACTTGCTCAAGCATAGTGGAGGTATTATGAACCAACATATAGATAGCAGCGCCAGTATGGGAGCGGATGTAAAAATCGGCTTCAATACAGTGATATTGGAAAACGTGACAATTGGTGACAACTGCCTGATCGGCCACAATGTGGTGATTCATCCCGGCAGCATTATTGGCGACAATGTGCGTATCGACGACAACGTGATAATCGGCAAAAAGCCGCTTTCTTCTCCCCGCAGCATCTTTAAGGTTCCACAAAACCTTGCTCCGGCAAAGATCGGCAGTTTTTGCCAGATCGGGGCAAATGTAGTGATATATGTGCAATCTGAGATCGGCGAACGCAATTTGATCGCGGATCTTGCCACCATCCGCGAAAATGTGAAAATTGGTAAGCTAAATATCATCGGTCGCAATGTGACTATCGAAAACTATGTTGAGATAGGAGATCGCAACAAATTTGAGACCAATTCATATATAACGGCGTATTCGAAGATAGAGGATTACTGCTTTGTTGCCCCCTGCGTGGCCACCAGTAACGACAACTATATGGCTCGCGATAAAGAACGCTTCAATCACTTCAAAGGCATCACCATGAGAAGCGGTGCCCGCATCGGAGTGAATGCCACAATCCTGCCCGGAAAGACCATCGCCACAGACGGCACAGTAGCCGCAGGCGCGGTTGTGACCAGAGATGTGGATGAGGGCAAGATAATGCTGGGGAATCCCGCCAAAGCCTTCCGTGATGTGCCCGAGACCCAACTGTTAAAAAACAATATGGATAAACAATGAAAGCTCTACTGATAATACCCACATACAATGAAGTGGAAAACATACAGCGCTTGCTGGATATCTTGCTGAAAGGCAATCAGGACTTGGAGATCCTGGTGCTGGATGATAATAGCCCGGACGGAACTGCCCGGGTGGTGAAAGAGATGATGGAGCAGGAAACCAGAATCCACTTAATTGAGCGTCCCGGCAAAATGGGTTTGGGTTCCGCCTATGTAACGGGCTTTAAATATGCCCTTCAAAAGGACTTTGAGTTCATCATGGAAATGGACGCGGATTTCTCTCATAATCCGGACGATGTGCCCCGGCTTTTGGAAGCGGCACAGAAATGTGACCTGGTGATAGGCTCTCGCTATTCAAACGGCGTAAATATCATCAATTGGCCCTTCAAACGGCTGTTGATCAGTTACTTTGCCTCAAAGTATGTGAGGATCATCACCTCCATGCCCATCAAAGACCCCACCGGCGGATTCAAGTGTTTCCGACGCAAGGTGTTGGAAAGCATCAATCTGGACAAAATCCTTTCCGATGGCTATGCTTTTCAGATTGAGATGAACTTCCGCGCCTGGGCCAAAGGATTCCGAATCAAGGAAGTGCCCATTGTCTTTACCGAACGGATAAACGGTGTGTCCAAAATGAGCCGGAACATAGTGTGGGAAGCCGCATGGATGGTGTGGCATCTGCAGATACGCAAAATGCTGGGCTCTTTACACTAGGAGGTTCCCCATCAAAAGAATATTGATAATACTGGCAATCGCGCTCTTGGCTTGTTCGCTGCCGGGTATCACCATACCCAGGGTCTATGTGCAAAAACTGGTCTTAGAAGACGGCAGCAATCCGATAGTGACAGCCGCTGAGAAGCAAAGCGCCAATGAATATCTCCTGCGCGCCTGGATGCATGCCAATCCCGATGAAGTGATCTCCACGCAAACGCATCCCATTCACACCATTACCATCAAAGAAGTGGGGGACGATATCAGGTATCCCAAGACCGTGATCGTGAACATCCAGCTGGGCAATTTCAAGCGCCAGTGGCAAGCAGGGGACATCATGCACATGGTGCTTACGCACAAAGCCAGCGGACAGACCAAAGGCTGGCAAATAACTATCCCGGAAGGAACTAACCTTATTAAATACCTGGATGAACCCCTCGTGATTCCTCCTTACGCAGATAAATAGTATGCTGGAAAGAATAAATAATCCCACTCTGCAAACGGACGAAACGGACTTTGACCGCGCCCTGAGGCCACGCACTTTGAGTGACTTCATCGGACAGGATCACATCAAAGAACAGCTGGATATCAGCATCCAGGCCGCCCGCTTGAGGTCTGAACCCCTGGATCACGTGCTCTTTTATGGCCCACCCGGTTTGGGAAAAACCACTCTGGCCTCGATCATCGCTCGCGAAATGGGGGTAGACATCACTGTATCCAGCGGTCCCGTTATCGAAAAGCCCTCGGATCTGGCAGGCATCCTCACCAATCTGGGTAAACAGGAAGCCTTGTTCATCGATGAAATCCACCGCCTCTCCCATGTGATTGAAGAATACATCTATCCTGCCATGGAAGATTATGAGATGGAGATCATTCTGGACAGCGGACCCTCTTCCCGCACGCTGAAAATACCGATCGAGCCCTTCACTTTGATAGGGGCCACAACCCGGGCAGGATTGCTGACACCGCCGTTGAGAGACCGTTTTGGCATCGTGTTGAGATTGGATTATTACGACCAGGCGTCCATTGAGCGCATCATCAAACGCTCAGCTAAGCTTTTGAACATCCCCGCCGATGAAGAAGGGGTGAAAGAGCTGGCCCGTCGCAGCAGGGGAACCCCCCGTATCGCCAATCGTCTTTTACGCCGGGTGCGAGATTACGCCCAGATCAGGGGCGATGGCACCATCACGTTGGAGATAGCCCTTGCCGCGCTCACGATGCTGCAAGTGGATCACGCCGGCTTGGATGAGATGGATAAACGCATACTATCCACCATCATAGAAAACTACCGCGGCGGGCCTGTGGGCATCAAAACAATCGCCACTGCCATCGGTGAAGATGCGGGAACCATCGAAGAAATCTTTGAGCCATATCTGGTTCAACAAGGCTTTTTGGAGCGCACAACCCAAGGCCGCAAGGTTACTTTCAAAGCCTATCGGCATCTGGGATTGAGTCCCATCGCGGAGCAAGCTGAGATCTTTTAGCGATAAATGGGCTACAGTAAAAATATAGGTCACAACCTCTTCACACAAGCCCTGAAGATCATCTTTGGGGTTGTGACCGGCATAGTGGTGGCTCGTGCCTTGGGTCCCACCCGTCAGGGTTACGTAGCATACATCATCCTTATTTTCACACTCATTGGAAATTTCGGGCATCTGGGCATCACTTCCGCTGTGGCTTTCCATCAAAAACGCAGTGGCTTTGAACGAACGGCAATCTATAGCACCAACATGAACCTTTTGGCTTTGCTGGTCGTGTTTTACTTCGGCCTGGTAGTGCTGCTGAGATACTTTAACCTCGTGCTGTCAGACTACCAATGGCCGATGGTAATCGGCGGGCTGGTGCTGATGCTGTCCTATCTCTTCATCGGACATCATCAAGCTTGGCTTACCGGAGACGAACGCATCATCCTGAACAATCAGATCGGCCTGATATCCTTCTTTTTGAAGAGTGGAGCAATAGTGCTGCTGTGGCTGTGGGGCATGCTTAACGTGAAGTCCTATTTCCTGATTACGGTGCTGGCTTTGCTTTTATGGTTCATTCTCATTCAGATCAAGCTAAAAGAAAACTATTTTGCTAGGATATCGGTGCCCATTTTAAAAGCCGAATTTGCCTATGGCAGCGTTTCCTGGGCCTCCGCCCTTTTTGCCTATTTGCACTACAGGGCAGATCAGATCATGATAAATAGCTATCTGGGCTCTAAAGAACTGGGAGTATATACCATAGCCGTCACTATCGCCGAACTGATGTTTTTGCTGCCCATATCCATCAACACGGCACTCACCGGCAGGCTGTACAACCTACCTGAATCGGACAACGGCAGGGAGCTTTTGGCACGCACAAACCGCATCAGCTTCAGCATCTGCATCGCGCTATGCCTGATCGCGATTCCCGGTAGCTTGCTGATCCCATTGGTCTATGGAACAGACTACGCTCCGGCAACCGGATTGATGCTGGTACTACTGCCCGGTATACTCTTTGCCTGCATCCCCAAAGTAGTCTCGCCATGGTTTTTCAGTTCCGGACGCCCCAAAGTGCATCTACGCATCACTTTTGCCTGCCTGGTCCTTAATGTCATCTTAAACGCGATTTTCCTCCCCCTCTGGGGAAGCTTGGGTGCCGCACTGGCATCCAGCATCTCATATATGCTTTATGGTATCTACTATCTGGCAGTTCTAAAGCTAAACGAACGCTTTTCCTTGCGGGAACTGCTGCTGCCGGATAGTCAAGATCTGGCACTTTTCAGCAAATTGAGACGCAAATGATCCTCACAAAAAGCGACTGGATACACATCTCCAATGTCCATTTTATCGGTTATATCTATGATGATGAAGGTAATATGGCAGATCAAAGTGAGATTGCCCAACGCTTTGGCCCGGATAAAAGCATCTGCGATATCGAAGCAAACCTGAAAAACACAAACGGTTGTTTTGCCCTGGTGATTGAAGGCGCGGATTTTCTTCTCGCCGCCGTGGATCGCGTCCGCTCTATCCCCTTGTTTTGGGACCAGAACGGCATATTGGCAGATAGCAGCGAAGCATTGCACCATCTGGACATCGATACCCTCAAATCCGGTGAACCACTGATATTGGCAGAGTTTTTCTGCACGGGATATGTGTGTGGAGATGAGACTCTGGATCCCGGTGTCAGACAGATCCCTGCCGCTAATTACCTAGTCATAAAACGAGGCACAAAGCCAAGCCTGAAAAGATATTACAGCTATTGTGACAATCCCTCAGATGAACAGGACCCGCCCACATTGTGCAAAAAGCTGCACCGGGTTCACAAACAGGTAATCAACAGGCTGATACAGTCGCTTGAAGGTCGTCCGGCACTGATTCCTCTAAGCGGAGGTTACGATTCCCGCTTGATAGCGTATCTTTTGAAACGCGCCAATTATCCGCATATTATCGCCTTCACCTACGACTCCCCAAAGGGCCCGGAAGCACTCATTTCAAAGAAAGTGGCGCATCATCTGCAAATACCGTGGCTCTGTCTGGAACACAGCCGTGAAAGCTGGTATAAAGCCTATATCTCTGAAGAACGCAAGGCACACTATAAATATGCCGTAAATGCAGTATCCAGCGCTCATATCCAAGATTGGCACGCTGTGCGGGATATGAAAGAGAAAAAACTGATCCCAGCCGACAGCGTTTTCATACCCGGTCATTCCGCGGATCTCCTGCAAGGTTCGCATCTGCCGGGACTGTACCTGAAACAAGAGCGTTTCAGCGATCTGGAACTGATAGAACAAATCAGACGGCAGCACTACAGTCTGTGGCAGAGCAATTTCGGAGAGTGGCAAGAGCTTTTCGCGCAAAGGATCCGTGAGACTATCGATATCCCCGAGAACATGAGCGCCCACGAAGCTTCTGGGCTGGCTCTGCGCTGGAATATCCGCGAGCGACAGGCAAAATTCATCGTTAATTCTGTGCGGGTATACGAAGACTTTGGCTATCAATGGCGTCTACCCTGGTGGGATAGCGAGATCATGGATTTCTGGGCCAAAGTGCCGCTTCAGCTAAGGGTAAATCGCCTGCTATGGCACATCTATCGCAAAAAATACCTGCCTGTCCCTTACCCGGCTTTTCGGGATTACAGCATCCCGATTAGGGCGCGAAACAAGCTTTTACGCATCATGTTTGGCGAGATCATGGACCTCCGTTATGGACGCTTTGCCCAATATCGCAATCCCTTCCAATATGCCTCAGAAAAAGTAGGTACTTTCATGCGGGAAGATCTTGTGTATCCGGATTTTGTGGATCCTCACCTGCCCATATTGCGCTGTAATATGAACGCGCTTCAAGCCCTGCGTGCAATCTACGAATTGTGAAAATCCGGCTTTATATATAGGGATTACTACTCTTTTTGCCCCGGCTATGTAGACCCGAGCTATACTCTAGCCGAATCTGCCGTTTAGTCTGAGAGTAAGCGCAGTGTCTTGTGTGTCCGTCAAATCCTGATATAGCCTCGCCTCCAGACTAAGCCATTTCCATTGATAAGTGCCTTGCAGTTCGGCACGTACGGTGTTTTTGCCCAGCAGCTCATAGCCGGCATCGTTATCCTGATATATCATCATCTTGTAATTTGCACTGGAGCTGATGGCCAACCCGCCTTTGGCCTTGAAGGCAGGATGCTTGTAGCCAATGTATTGCGCCCAATATGAACCGCTGCGGAGGCTTGTTGTTTGCTCTTGATGGTGGTATCGGGCTTTGACATGAATGTCCCAGTGTGAATTGAGTGTATATCGGCCATTAAGAGCGAAACGCCAGTGTTTGGGACGACTGTCCACGTATGTGCTATCTACCAGGCTGAGTATCTCTCTGTCTATCAGCTTGATATCGCCGGTCAGCATACTTTGAGAATCCCGGAAAGACAGTTTCATACTGCTGTGTGACAGCCAGGTTGGATCGGATACATCACCGCGACGATGGTTCAATACTGTGCCAAAAGCAATGTTCAGGGTTTTACAAAGATGATATCGAAGCTCTGCCCGCAGCTCTTCCCGGCAATCCAATGAACTGATCAACATTGCTTTGGCGGCATATGCCGGTCTTTGATAGCGCTTCAGCTTTGTGTAGGTCCACTTGTTTTGCACCTTGCCATCGTTCATTTCCCACTCCGCTTTCACAGAGGGTTCATCATCCTGAAACACCAGCTCCGCCATTAGCCTGTGTTTGCTTGTGTGCAAACCAAGAAACGCGCTGGCTGCATTCAGCAAAGAATCCGTCTCCGCATTGCTAAAGCTTGTGTCATACTGTTGGTGATAGTACAAACCACCGGCACTGATCCACTGTGAATTGTAGTATAAGCCCAGAGCGCCGATTTGTTCCCTGCTCGTGTTCATATAATCCCGCTTACTTTTCGGCAATTGAGAGATGCGGCCTTCCTTTAGAATTACAGCCCGATCCACCTGTGATATTGAGCCCAAAATACCCAGTTTTCCCAACTGAAGATTTAGCCCCAGCCCGGTGGGAGCGTAGGTTTGGGGATTTGGGGGATTGAGCAATCCGATTGCATCAGGACCGCGATAGAGCAGCAATCCAGCGGCCCAAGCCGGCCTGAAACTACCGATCTGGGCTTTATCCCGAAACATCAGTTGCAGATTGCCGGCCGCAAAATCTTCCACCCGCAAGCCTCCCCGCACCTGCCAGCTCTGCTTTTTCAGATGCAAATAGCCGGTGGCATAATCGCTGTTAGCGCGGGATACCGAGATTCTGAAAGCGCTGCTGAAGGGTTCATAAGTTCTATAATATTCATCTGTTACATTCTCACCCAGCTCTTCCGGCAGCAACTCCGGAAAGCCTAGAAGTTCATCAGTAGGGCTTTGGGCAAAAACCACGCTGTATATTGCCAGAAAGATAATCCCAAGGACAGCTTTCACCAATATATATCCAGCGAGACGGCATGACCGGGATCCAGCGCGGTGTGACTGCGGATTGAATACATTATGCTCCACTTCCCCGGGTTTACCTGCAGACCCATCCCAAAGCGATTGGGATCGTTTTGCCAGGAGCCGTACAGAGTGATAAATCTGTGCAGATAGGCAGATACAGCTACGCGGTAATAATCCTTCTCATCCCTCTGGCTCACAAAGCCTATCGCCGCATCCAGATCTTCACCCAGCTTGCCTTTCAGGCTGTAGGCCACTTGCTGTATGGGGCTGTTGCTGCGCAATAGCTTCATTTCTGCTGCGTAATCACCGCTTTTGAGCGCAGCGCCCAGATCGTAGTACCAGGCGTATTCTCCGTCCTCATCCGCTACAGAATCGTAAACCATGTGTCCCGTAGCGCCAACAGACAATCCCAAAACGCTAAAATGAGCGTTCAGATAAGGATTGTGTCTTGTGTAGTCTGCGTGATGAAGATAGCTATTGCCAATGCCGACATATAGATGGTTGAGCCGGATCGCGTTATGAAGGCCAAAGATGCTGATGTCCGGTGAGTTGAAGGGGCGATAATAGTTTGTACAAAAGCCGCTGAGATTCATCACCGGAGAGATCCTGTAATCTGCCACAGAATGCGATAGCAGGCTGAGTCCGGACAGGGCATTGGCCATGGCGGAATCTTCGTCTATCGATGCTGCCAGGGGTAGCACACACAGCAGCAGCATCCCCAGAAGGATGCGCTTCATTTCAATATAGGGCGAGCTCGCTTTCGGGATCGAAGAAATGGGCTTTTACCATATCTACGGTAACCGGTAGTTCAGCGCCCACTTTGGGTAATTCTTTGGGGTCAAATCTGGCGACAAAGCTATATTGCTTGGTTTTGAGCACCACGTGAAACTCGTTGCCCAAAGGTTCTACCAGATCACAAGTGGGTGTGAACTTTTGGGGATATTCGGCCATGCTGTCGTGCCGGGCGTCATAAATATCTTCGGGACGGATGCCCATGATGATGGCTTTGTTTTCGTATTCTTTCAGCTTTGCAGCTTGATCCATAGTGAGAGACAGCTGATAGTCTCCACTATCGAAGGCAAGAGTGCCGTCTTTTGCCACCAGACTGCCATTCACCATGTTTATGGCGGGACTGCCGATGAAACCGGCAACAAATACGTTTGCGGGATTGTTGTATATGTTTAAGGGACTGTCAATCTGGTGGATAATGCCGTCTTTCATCACGACAATGCGATCTGCCATGGTCATGGCTTCCACCTGGTCGTGAGTTACATAGATCATAGTGTTTTCCAGGGTTTGATGCAACTTAACGATCTCCGCGCGCATCGCCACTCTCAGTTTAGCATCCAGGTTTGAGAGCGGTTCATCAAAGAGGAATACTTTGGGATTGCGCACGATGGCTCTGCCCAAAGCCACACGCTGGCGCTGGCCACCGGAGAGCTGTGCAGGTTTGCGTTTCAGCATGCTTTCGATGCCTAAAAGGCTGGCGGCATTATCTACTTTCTGCTTTATTTCTGCCTTGCTCTCGCCACGAAGTTTGAGAGCAAAGGCCATATTGTCGTACACCGTCATGTGGGGATAGAGAGCGTAGTTTTGAAACACCATGGCGATATCGCGGTCTTTGGGGGGTTTGGTATTTACCAGATTATCGCCGATAAAGATGTCTCCACTGGAGATTTCTTCCAAACCGGCAATCAGGCGCAACACAGTGGTTTTGCCGCATCCTGAGGGTCCTACCAGCACCACGAATTCCTTGTCTTCAGCTATGAAGCTCACGTCTTTCACGGCGTGGAAACCGTTATCATAATACTTGTTCAGATTCTTTACAACTATCTTTGCCATGGCATTCTCCTTATCAGGAAAAGAAATTTTGGTTATGTGTTAAATGTCAAGCAGGATTTTTCTCCGGTTGATACATCTCGACCCGGTTGCGTCCGCTCTCTTTGGCTACATACAAGGCTTTGTCAGCGTTTTTAATGGATTGCAACAGATCCCCATATTCTGAAGCGGAATATAATACATTACAGGCGAGGCCTATGCTGATCGTAATCTTTATCTTGTGCCTTTGGTATTTGAAAGTCCTGATCTCTATCTCGCGTCGCAGGTCTTCCATCATCTTCAAACACTTGTCGGGCATGATGTCAAACAGCACCACCAAGAATTCCTCACCCCCGTAACGGATGATGATATCACTCTTACGGAAAGCGGATGCCAGCATCTTACCCAATTCCCGCAGAATCATATCTCCCGCGGCATGACCATAAGTGTCGTTTACCCTTTTAAAGAAGTCGATATCCATCATGGCAAAGCTCACCGAGGCCTTGTGCCGAAAAGCCAAAGCCACGATCTGCAGCAGGTTGTTTTCCATGTAACGCCGGTTGCGCAGACCCGTCAAAGTATCCCTCAGCGAAAGCTCGCCCACCTCAGTGTACAACTCCTCAATGCGATCGTAATTTGCCTGCAAGTTTTCCACATAGCTGTTGTTGCGCATGCTGGTCTGATGGCTGAGATCCAGATAGAGCTTGTCCAGATAGCCGATGCATACCTTATAATCGCATGAACCACCATGCATCCTCAAGTATTTTGATATCCCTATCAAACGTTCCCAGCATTTATGCAAAAAGTAGTTTGAAGATTTGAAGCTTTGGATGCTGTCTCTGAAGTTCTCGTTGCGGCCACTCACATAATTGCCGGCAAAGAAATGCAGCGCATGCAGTTGTTCCGCATTCAACATGTTCTCTTTCAGAGACATAAGGTCGCTGAAAAGACTCATCTTAAGGTCCGGAGAGATCAGTCTGTCCTCCATCGAGAACAGCTCGTAGCCCACTATAGCGCTGTTGATGTTTTTGTGCTTCTTCACGATCGCGTAGAGGTTGCTGGCCAGAGCACGATAGTATGGGGTGGGCCTCAGAATATCCAGTGAACTGATCCAGCGCCCTATCAGGAACAAAGCACACTCTTCACCTTCAGTGTGAAAGATGTGGGTAGTGAGTTGCAAGAGAATATTGATCTTGGCTTCCACATTGCTGAAAGCATCCATAATCTTGAAGCGGCAGATCTGATACATGGTGTAGAAACTCAGGTGTTCCTCGGTGATTTCATGCTCCAATTCAGTAGCCAGTGCTGCGGCGGCGTCAAAGTGTTTGATCTCCACCAAAAGATAGAGCAGCTGCAGCTTGTCGAAGAGCTTTATTACAGATGAGTCTTTGCGAAAGTATTGAGAAAGTATATCCAGGGTCTGCGCGTAAAAAGGAGAATTATCCAGCACCGGCAGATGGTTCATGATCACAAAGAACTTGTAAAGCTCGCTGTCATGGCCTTTACCGGGTTTGCTGAGGCAACTGAAACAGGCATCGAAAAACACTGCTATAACCGCGACGAAGCGCTGCGGATCCTCAATCATGCTGATGTGCTGCACCGTAAGATTCACTATGTGTTCGATATTTTTATCCAGAGTTCTATTGTGGATATCAAACAGCTCGGTTGCCAAACGTTGAATCTCAGCTACAGCCTTGGGTGAAATCTCAGACATGGCCGGAATATCATAAGGCAGCTTCATCAATCATCCTCTTTGGCGGGGACAAATCTGAACACCTTTTCACCCGGTTTTGTGAGGCCAAATTGCTCCCGCGCTGCTTTTTCGGCAGCCTCAGGATCCGTCTTTAAGCGTGCGTTTTCCCTGGCTAAAGAGTCGTTCACAGCCCTCAAGTATTCCGCTTCTGATTCCAAACCCTCCACTTTGCGTTTCAGCTGATATGTGTTCCAGAAGCTATTTCTGCTGATCAGCAATATCCAAAGCACCAAAAGCGCTATGGCGATGATATAAATATAGGATACAATCCGGGGCGTTTCCCGGGATTTCACTTTCATTTCATAAACCTCTTTGCCACAAAGGATTTGTGTATATCTATTGCTTGCGTGGGGCAGAGTTCATGACAACACATACACTTTATACACTTATCTTTATCCACCCCGGGATAGCCATCTTCCTGCCAGGAGATTGCCTCCACCGGGCAACTGCGCACACACACTCCGCAGCGCACACAACGCTGGCTCACCACCGGATAATAGTAGTATACTTTCTTAAAAGCATAGCCTAGAGTGCGTGGCAGGTAATTCAATCCGGTCTTCCTCATCTTCACGATCCGGATGTCCACACCGGGAATGGAGTGATGCAAAAAACTATGTGGAACCTGAATATGAGACGGGATGATGCCTTCCATATGCAATGCCCCCCAAAGATAGGGCAGATCCTTGATCTTGAAGCCCATCATGCGTGATGCCACCGTATCCAGCGCGGGAATGCTGTCTGATCCCATCAGCAGGCCAAAATGCTTCGGATTTCCCGCCGAAGGACCTGCTCCATCCATTCCCATGATCCCGTCTATGATACTGAATGTTATCTTGGAACGGCACAGTCCATAGATGGCAAGGAGCATTTCTGCAAAGCTTTTGGTATCCGGATTCAGACGATGGTACTCGCTTTTCACCATGCCCGGAACCAGGCCATAGAGGTTTTTCAATGCTCCGGTAAAAGCCATCAGAGAGTGGGTTTTGTATTTTGCCACATTGATCACAATGCCACATTTGAACAGTGCTTCAGAGATCTTTACATGGGTTCCCTCATAATTCAGCTCCCGATATTTCTCTGTGGAAAGATTCACCAAGCGTATTGGATAGCGTTCGGCAAGATCTTTCAAGCCACAGGTTTCCCACACTTTTTTTACAGATACAGAACCACCGGGGCTATCGCCCAGCCACACCTCTTTTTTCAGGCTCAAAAAATAGCGGATAATGGCTTCCAGCACTTTGGGATGCGTGGTGACAGCGCGCTCGGGGGGATAGGCTCCCAAGAGGTTGGGTTTTATCAACACTCTTTTGCTACGCTTTATTTTGTTGTCCCTCAGCTCCGAAAACCATGTGCCAATGGCATCTTCCAACACCGGCAGATCATAATTGTCAATAGCTCGTATCTGTACTGTGGGGTGCTTCATCTTTTCACCGCTAACTCTTTGGCAAAGAATGTGCTCAGCTTCACACCAAGCCCGATATTAACTTGAGTTTGTCGGTTTTCCCCTACGATGCAATGCATAATAGATGCGTCTATCTGCCCATGTTTGAAGAGATAGGTGATCCCGGCAGTGAGAAAGTGTTGAGCACCATCCTTGATCAACATACTGGTGGGGACATCATCCCAAAACATCGATGAATCGGCATTCGCGGCGGTGTTTTCGGGCAGCATGATCTCGCCGTCCCACACATTGGAACGGAACATATAGCCTGCTCTGAAGATGCGGTTTTCGCTATGCTTTTCTGCCCCCATATGGAGGCTGTAGCGATCGTTGAACCGGTCATCCACGGCAGAATCGTTGATGTATCCAAAGTCACCGGAAAGGCGATACATACCCTTGGTATAGCTCAAACCTGCACTGAGTTCCAGGGGCAAGGTGTAATCATAACGGGCATAGCGCAGATCCACATCGATATCCGTGGGTAAGACAGCAGACACGCCTGCCATCACAGGTCCGCGTTGCAGCAGGATTCCAGGTTGTAATCGCAACGCGGGAGTGGATTTTGTAACTCTGTCGTAGGTGCGCAGGAAGATGGGATCGTCGAAATTGTGCAACTGGTAATGTGCTGCCATGCCCACACTAAGGCTATACAGAACTCTATAATTTGCCAGCAGGCTAAACTGATGAAGGTTATATTTCGGCGACCGCTGCACCAGATCCGCACCCTGATTGATCTCGATGATAAAATCTTGCAAGTCTATACTTTTGGGGTTGGAATACATGGTAGACAGCAGCATTTTCTTCCCCAGGGGAAAGCTGAAGCCAAAGATTCCCAAGGGCATGGGCGACACGTAATTCGCGTTAAAGATCATTCTATCCACATTCTGAGGTGGCTTTATGCTCAATTCGGCGAAGACGGACGCTGAATCTGCCCTCATTACTGCCGGATTGATCAAACCGGATTGAACTCCGCCCAAGACAGCCGCACCGGTATAACCCCGGCCTGCTGCTTCGGCTCCGTGAAAATTCCGAGAGTAATACTCGTAAAAGGGATTGGCGTACATGGGCGCGTTCAGCACAAACAGTGTGTCCACTCCCTGGGCAAAAAGACCCGTGCATGCTAGCATCAGGATGAAGATAAAGCGTATTTTCACATCAAGCTCCTTGTGTATCAAGTCCTTGTATTAAAAGTCTGGCTGCGTTCTTTGCCCACCGATACGATCTTCACCGGGCTTTCCAACAAATCTTCGATGGCTTGAAGATATATCCTTGCATTTTTGGGCAGAGCGGACAAGGAACGGACATTAGCGAGATCTTCCTCCCATCCCTTTAGCAGCATATACATTGGCTCTACTTTTTGCAGATCCAGAGGATGAGATGGTGGGCTGCTAAGTACCTTTTTACCCAATTTGTAGCCAATGCATATCTTCAAATCTTCAATGCCTGAAAGCACATCCAGCAGCGTGAGTGCGATCCCGTCCAAAGTATTCAGTTTGGCGGTGAATGCTGCCAATACGGCGTCGAAATGCCCGATTCTTCTGGGTCTGCCGGTAGTGGCGCCAAATTCATTGCCCTGAATGCGGATTTTATCTGCCACATTGCCAAACATCTCTGTGGGGAAAGGACCTTCACCCACTCTGGTGCCATAGGCTTTGAACACGCCCAACACTTCATCGAGCAGTCGAGCCGAATATCCGGCACCGATACCAACTGAATCCACAATAGTGTTTGATGACGTGACATAAGGATAACTGCCCCAAGAGCGATCCAGCAAGGTGCCCTGCGCCCCTTCAAAGAGTATCTTGGCGTCCCGCATACGCGCGTTTTGCAATACTTCAAAGCTCTGTGTAACATTCTTTTTAATGATTTTCCAGCAATCCTTCAGCCTGTCCAGAAGCTCTTTCAATTGGGCCGGATCCACCTCTTGATTGTGGTATTCATAGAGTTCACATATTCTTCGTTTCAGATAGGCGGGATGCGCCAGATCGATCATGCGGATCCCGGTACGGGCAGTGAGGTCGGCATAAGCCGGGCCGATTCCGCGCCCTGTAGTACCGATTTTCGCACCCTTCAGCAGACTTTCAGTCCGGCGATCCAGCTCCATGTGCAAGGGCAATACAATCCCGGTTCGCTCATCGATGAATAAGCGTTTATTAAAATCGATTCCCGCAGCTTCCAAAGCTCGGATTTCATTCATCAAGGCAAAGGGATCAACCACCACTCCGGGGCCTATTATACACTTCGTACGAGGATACAATATACCGGACGGTACCGTATGAAACACGTACTTCATGGCATCTACGACTATGGTATGACCGGCGTTGCTGCCACCCTGAAAGCGCACCACGTAATCGGCATCTCCTCCCAGGTAGTCAACAATCTTTGCCTTCGCCTCATCACCCCACATACAACCCAAAACAGCAATAGCAGGCATCACATTCTCCAGATTTATTTAGGACTCCATGTATTAAACAAAGACATCTTTTGTCAATGCAAATCTTTGTGTCTGCACTCCTTGTTCAATAGCGTTTCCAGCGCTGATGATTATAATAGCCCTACGCTATGGTTGATCGAGATTATCGTAAACTTCGGGCTCAATTTCCCTTATCATAATATGTCACCATCTCTTCGATGGGCTGACGTTTTGTGCTGCCGGCAAAGCTGGATACCACCTTGCCCCACATACTTTTCTCATCTTTGGGATAGCCAAAGGCTGAGATTGCCACAATGCGCCAGGTCTTGGGAAGAGCTAGGTATTTTGCCAAAATCTTTTCTGAAAATGCAGCCATCCAGCAAGAGCCAATACCCATTTCCCAAGCGCACAAAATCATCTGTTGAAAGGAGATGGCGGTATCCACCAGATAGTAATCCTGCCCGTTTACGCGCAAATTCTTTTTCGTGTCCGCGCAGGCCACGATTACACAAGGGGCAGATTTGATGAAGAAATTGCTAAGCCCCACCAGGCCGGTGTGTTTTACCAGCGCTTTGATCTGCTCGGGCTCGGTGAGGACGATATAGCGCCAGGGCTGACGGTTTTGCGCAGATGGAGCCACTCGTCCTGCTTCCAGAATCTTATCCAGGCTTTCTTTGGGAATGGGATCCGGCTTATAATTCCGAACGCTGTGCCGGCTTGCAGCAAGCTCTAAAAAGTTCATAATCAATATCCTTTATCAGTGAAGCGGTTGAGATCTTCCAAGGTATTTACATTCTGCATGATGCCGGGATCGTCCACCGCCACGATCACGCTTCCCACGCCGCTGTGACGTAGTATCTCTCGCAGAGTCTCGTAGACAGGATTTTGGATATCCAGATTGCGGGGGATAATGATGGGATGTCCGCGTCGACCCAGATACTCGGGTTTGATGATACAATCCGGGTTTTGCACCGCACTTTCTACTAGGATGTCCAGGGTAGAGCCGTGTACAAAGGGATGATCTACCGGCCAGATCAGATAATGCGAAAAAACGCCTTTGATATCCGCGATAGACCGGCGCAGAGATTCCAGCATCGAGCTTGTTTCCAAGTCTTTGGCCAGCACGATGTTTCGTATACCCGTCTCCAGCAGGCTGCGGCTGATCATCTGTGAAAAGAGCAAGCCGTCCACCATCGCTTCAGACTTTGGTATGCCAAAGCGCGTGCCTTTGCCTGAAGCGAGGATGATGGCGCAGATATCAGAGGGAGTTAAATTCTTCAATGGCTTTATCGAGCTCTTCCAAGTTGTTTTCGAAGGTTTCGATCCAATACTGAGGATCCCATTGCATGTTCAACTCCTCCTCGCTACGGCCTTGTTGTTCCACCCAGGTGAAGTACTTCAGGTGGTGGATGCGCTTTTTGTCTTGATAGCTCAGTTCCAAGAAATTGTCGTAAGATTGCGCGTTGAGGCATCCTTCCATATCGATGGCTGCCTGCAGCGTGTCGTAGTCTCCCTTATCCTTTTTCAGCTTCTCGATGCGGCTGGCATACATGGACGCGGAATCCGTGAAACAGGTAAGCAGCACGTCATTTTCGTCAAGTTCGTAGTATCTAGCAGTTTTTATGGCTGCCAGCATATTCCCGATGGAGGATATTCCCATCAAGGGAAGCTTTTTCAGGGTATCGAAATCCACACCCTGGCGGTGGAGATATTCGTGCCCGGCAGCTTCATTGAACAAGCGGAGCAGACGGATGCAATCTTCGTCGCGAACTGCTGCCACATTATCGGTACTGCGTACATTATGTACCCAGGGTATGTGTTTGTCGCCGATGCCTTCGATGCGGTGTTCGCCAAACCCGTTATTCAGCATGGTGGGGCATTCCATGGCCTCAGCCGCGGTGATCATGGTGTGGGGGCTCATCTTTTTCAGGTAATCCCCGGCGGCGATGGTGCCAGCGGATCCGGTTGCACTCACAAACGCACTCAGTCGGTTTGCCGGTTTTTTGATGTGCTGGAAGGTTTCCCACAACGCGCTGCCGGTTACCTGATAGTTCCAAAATGAATTCCCCGGCTCTTCAAAGTGATTGAGGATCGTGTAATGGGGATCGTGACTCAATTCTTCACATTTGTCATAGATTTCTTTCACATTGGATTCGCTGCCGGGAGTAAGGATGATCTCAGCTCCGATCTCTCGCAGCCAGGCAAAACGCTCTTCACTCATCCCTTCGGGCAACACAGCCACCGCGGGACAATCCAGCAAAGCGGCGTCAAAGGCTCCGCCACGGCAGTAATTCCCGGTGGATGGCCACACAGATTTCTGGGTTTCTGGATCGAAGGCACCGCTTACCAAAAGAGGCAGCAGACAACCGTATGCTGCTCCAACTTTGTGCGCCCCGGTAGGGAAATACTTACCCACCAAGCCTACAATCCTGGCTCTCACTCCACTGATCTCAGGCGGTATTTCAAAATAGTTCGGCGCTCCAAACAGCCCCGTTTCCATGTCGTTCTTCCATGTGATTCTGAACAAATTGAGCGGATTCAGATCCCACAATCCAATCTCTTTGATCCGGTTTTGCAATTCCAGAGGGATATTGTGGGGGTTCATCTGCTGCGATATCGTAGGCAATATGATGCCATGCGCTTTGCATCGGGCAGCATTTTTCCTGATGATGTCCATGTTTTTATGAGGGATGAGTTTTGGCATTTTATCTCCTAATTTGCTATATTCTAATAAGGTACTGGGTACGACAGGGAATCCAGCCTGCTCAGCACATCCTTTACTTTGCTGTTAAAGATCATCGCGGCGATCACAAAGGGTTTGTATCCCGCTTCCTGATAGGTGTGCAGGCGATAACGCTCAAATACGCTTTTGGCTACTTCGCCACGCTCGCAGCTCACGCCACTGATATCGGCAGGGAGACAGTGTTCATAGAGTGCGTTTCCGCCTTTGGTCAGCTTCATCATATCCTCGCTGCATTCCCAATCGATATGCCGTTTATTTTCAGCCAGACAATGCTGTTCAAGATCTTTCAAGCCTTGTCTGTCGCCTTGTTTCAAAAGCTCTGTGCGTTGCTGCATCACTGCCATTGGCGCCCAGGATTTGGGATAGACTACATCCGCAGCTTCGAAAGCCTCTGCCATCGAATGAACCCGCCGAAAGCTTCCACCACTATGTTTGGCAAAAGCTTGGGCACTATCCAGGGTATCCGGCAGCAAGTCATATCCTTCGGGATGTGCCAGCACCACTTCCATGCCGAAACGGGTCATGAGGTTGATCACGCCTTGGGGCACAGACAGGGGTTTGCCATAGGACGGGGAATATGCCCAGCTCATGGCGATCTTTTTGCCCGACAGCTTATCCCAACCGCCAAAATAGTCCTTCAGCTTTAAGAGGTCAGACATACTCTGAGTAGGATGATCCAGATCACATTGAAGGTTCACCAGGGTAGGGCGTTGTGCCAATACTCCGTTGGCATGGCCTTCAGAGACGGCGTCTGCCACCTCTTTCATATAAGTATGCCCCTCTCCCGGATACATATCGTCACGAATGCCAATTACTTCGGTAAGGAAGGAGATCATATTGGCAGTCTCCCTCACGGTCTCGCCATGAGCGATTTGGGACTTCACTTCATCCAGCTCGGACAAAGCCAAACCCAAGCCATTCACCGCGGAGGCAAAGCTGAAACGGGTGCGGGTGCTGTTGTCTCGGAATATCGAGATAGCCAGGCCATAGTCGAAGATCTTCCAGGGCTTTTTTTCTTTGTGCAGCTCTTGCAAAATCTCAGCAACCAGCATCACGGCTTTCAGGTTGTCCACGCTGTTTTCCCAGGTGAGCAAAAAGTCTTTGCCAAAAAGATCTGTTTTTAGCTTTTCCAGCTCTTGTAGCCTTTCCTTTATCTTATTCATAAATCTACCTCTGCTATATTAATTTATTGATTGGGATACATGGTTTTGGCGGCTGTCTCCACAGCGTCCACGATCTGTTGATAACCGGTACAGCGGCAGAGATTGCCCTTGAGGGCTTGCCTGATCTCAGCCCGGCTGGGGCGATGGTTCTTCAGCAGCAGGGCAAGCGCGCTCAGCACCATACCGGGTGTGCAAAAGCCACATTGGATGGCACCGGCATCCATAAATGCCTGCTGCAAAGGGTGTAAACTGCCGTCTTGGGGACTAATTCCTTCGATTGTGATTATCTCACAGCCCTCCACATCACTCAGGACAAGCTTGCAACTGCGGCGTGCCTCACCATTCACCAACACCGTGCAAGAACCGCAAACTCCTATGTCACAGCCGATTTTGGTGCCGGTCAAACCCAGATCTTCCCTGATGTATTCAGAGAGTTTCTTATTGTGGATATTTTCGGGGATTTCGTACTTCTTTGTGTTTACAATTATCATGGTTTCCTCAATTTTATCGGCTGATCCACACAGCGCTGTCCGGTAGCGCGGTAAATAGCATTGGCAATGGCAGGAGCGGTAATCTCCAGGGTCGGTTCGCCCACACCTTTGGCTTTGGAGGGTGAGCAGGGATCAGGATTTTCCACGATTATGGCAGTCATTTCCGGCAGATCGGTGGCCCGCATCAGTCTATATTGATGCAGGTTTGTGGGCAATACCGCTCCATCCTTGAGCGCTACTTCTTCAAAGAGCCCGTATCCTGCGCCGGTAGCCATGCCGCCGTAAAACTGGCCTTTCACCATTTCCGGATTGATCGCCCTGCCTACGTCGTGGGCGGCCACCATATTCAACAGGCTCACTTTCCCGCTTTTGGCATCCACTTCCAGCTCCACTGCCTGACAGCCATAAACCCATGTGAAATAGGCATTACCGTGCCCGGTTTCTTCATCCCAGCTAACTCTGGGTGCCTGGAACACACCGAAGGCATAGGGATATATCTGTTTGCTGAAACACAGGCTGATGGCTTCATTCCAGGAGCAGATCAGATCGCCATTTTCATCATAGATCTTTTCATCCTCGAAGGTAGTAGCTTTGCGCTGCTTATCGGCTGCCAAAGCTTCCGCGATGATGCCCTTCAAGCTGCGTGCCGCGTTAGTGGTGGCTCCGCCTCCCAAAAGAGTCCCGCGTGATGCCACCGTGGTGCCGCCATCCGGGATATTCGAAGTAGAGGGCATGCGGTAGCGGATACGAGTCAAGGGAAGGCCCAGCTCTTCCGCGGCAATCAGGATCATAGCGCTTTCCGCGCCCTGTCCGTTTTCATGCACACCTGTCTCCAAAAGCACACTGCCATCCTGCTGGACATTGATGATGGCACTGTTGAAATCCACACCTTCCGCACCCAGGCTCATGCCCCGGTATGAGATGGCAAAGCCGATACCGTACCATTTATCCAGATTGGGATCGCCATAGCTGCAGCGCTTACGTTTACTTTTATAGTCTATCTCTTGTAAAACCTTATCCATCACTTCATTGAGGGATACTTTGTGCTTTTCCAGCACTTGTTTGGTAATGGTCACAGAGCCTTGATGCAGCATATTTATGCGTCTAAAATCAATCTCATCCATGCCCAATTTCTCCGCGGCCATCTCTATCAATTGCTCGATAGCCCAATTCACCTGAGGAGAACCAAAGCCCCGAAAGGCACCGGTAAAGATGTTGTTTGTATACACTCCGTATACATCACAATGCACATTTGGAACTTCGTAGCAACCGCAGCATTGTACGGTGGAACGCCAGGTGACCCATGGGGTAACGCTGCAATAGGCTCCGCTGTCTGCCACCATGCGCACTTTCACAAATGTAATCTTTCCATCTCGTTTCAGGCCCATCCGATACTGCATCTTGTAAGGATGACGTTTGTAGCTTTCCCGCATGCTCATTTCCCGGCTGTAGCTAAGCTTCACCGGTCTTCCCGTAAGCCGGGCACAGAGAGCCGCCCGGGCGCAGACCAACGCGGCGGTGTCGTCCTTACCGCCAAAACCACCGCCCATAGGCACTGTTTTTACTTCTACATCCTTCAATTCCCAGCCCAGAGTGGAGGCCACAAAACGCCGTGTGCTAAAGGGGTGCTGCATACTGCCTATCACTTCCATCACTCCATCCGGACGCTGGTGGCAAAGCGCGGCTTCCGGCTCCATATAGGCGTGTTCCACGCGCGATGTATTAAATTCCTGTTCCAAAACCAGATCGGCAGATTTTTCTCCGGCTTTGATGTCTCCTGTTCTCACCCTGTGGTAATTGCACACATTGCTGCCATGCTGCGGATTGATCAGTTCCGCATCCTTTTGTAAGGCTTCTTCCGGATCGTACAAGCCGGGTAGTTCTTCCAATTCCGGTTTGATCTTCGTGCAGGCGGCCATTGCTTGCTTCCGGCTTTCTGCAACCACCAGAGCGATCACATCCCCGGTGCTGCGAATCCGCCGGTGCACCAAAGTGGGATAGTCCCGGATAATCTGCCCAAACTTGATCTTGCCGGGGATGTCGCCGGCCAGAACAACACGCACTACGCCAGGCATGGCAAGGGCCTCAGTGCAATCGACTTTCTTCAGAATGGCGCTTGCTACCGGAGCATGCAGGGGCACTGCATGCAGCATATCCGGCATACTGTAATCATCTGTGTATTTCGCTGTTCCGGTAACCTTGGCATAGGCATCGTTTCGATATGCTTTGTTCATATTTCGTCCTGTAGCTCCAAATTCATCAAGCGGGCGGGATTGATTCTTGTAAGCCGATCCAGCATATCCGGGCTTATCTTCCCGCTTTCCACCAGGTTTTTGTGCATGGAGGCGAAAAGCTCTCCAATTCCTGCAATGCCGCAGGGCACCTTTTGAGGATTGTCTTTAAAACGGTCTTTGTCTTTATCGTTAAACGCGCAATGATCGCTGGCCAGGATGTCGAATACACCATCCTGCAAAAGTTCTACCAGCATTCCCCGGGAACGCTCTGCCCTGAAAGGTGGAGTGCAGATGCGGCGATGAGCATCCGCCCCTCGCAGCATATCATCGTTGTACAGTAAATAGTGGGGCGCGGTTTCACAGCTGATCCCGCCGAAAGCTTTTTTGGCTTCCTGGATGAGAATGGCTGCCTGCGGAGTGGACACATGTACAATATGCACCGGATGGCTGTATTTGATGGCCAGATCCACAACTCTTTCCACTGCTCTTAATTCGGCTATTTCAGGGCGACGGAGAAAGTGGTCGTGTGGATGATGGAAGGGATGCCTTTGAGAGTATTCCTGCACCGTGGCTTCATCCTCGCAATGGATCAGGATTCGGGTTTTATGCTCCGCCAAAGCCTGCATCCAGCGCTCAATTTGTTCATAAGAACTGTAAAGACCTGCTTCACGATAGCAAGTGTATAGCTTCAGATCCACATTCTTGTCCAGAAGGGCTATGATGTCCTCCACCTCGCTGTAGAGCGGGCTGAGGTGCCAAAACACTTTGCCGCTAAAGTCCCGGTTCGCTACCCGTTTCATCCTGAGATATTTGTCTTTGAGGGGAGTACCGGCTTCTTGAGTTACAAAAGCCCCTATCGAGCCCAAGGCTACGCCCAGAGAAGCAATTTCGGGCCTCCGCAACAAGTTCAGGTCGGCAAAATCATCGCGCAAGCGATATCCGCCGATGCTCTCTCCTACATGTACATGAAAATCATGATATATCCGCTCAATCGGCAAATTTCACCGCCTGTACATCCTTAAGTCCATGCCCGGTAAGCATCAGCACCACGCTTGCTTTGTCCTTGATCTTCCCCTGTTCCCGGCAGTTGAAGTATGCCGCCAAAGTGGCCGCAGATGAAGGTTCACAAAATAAACCGCTGCGTTCTGCCAGCATTTTTTGCGCGGACAATATCTCCTCATCGGTCAGTCTGATCCCAAATCCCTCGCTATCTTGCAGTACTCTTAAGGCCAAATGCGCAGCAGAAGGGGTTTTTACGCAGATGGAATCCGCTATTGTACGAGTTTGATTGGCATCGCCATATACGCCACTCTCCCAATAACTTGTGATGGCATCGGAACTCTCTGCCTGAGCAGCCACCAATACCGGCACCTTGTCGATGAGCCCGGTTTTTTGAAGATCGCTGAAGGCTTTCGCCATCCCGCAAAGGATCACGCCATCACCGGTAGGGATAAAGATGTAGTCCGGCACAGATTCCATCTGCACAAAGAGCTCCAGCCCGGCGGTCTTTTTACCTTCGATGGTAAAGGGATGGTAAGCAGTATTGCGATTCAGGCAATCGTGATCTTTACCGTAATTTAAGGCAGCGGCAAAGGCATCGTCGTAACTGCCGTCTACCAAATTCAGTTTTGCCCCGTGCACCTTGATCTGAACCAGCTTGGCTTCCGGGGCGGCAGCAGGCGCGAAAATCACCGCTTTCAGACCCGCAGCCGCACAAATTGCAGCCAGAGACGAAGCCGCGTTACCCGTAGAGGCAGCAACGATCTCCCTCATCCCCAAACGTTTAGCCTCTGCCACCACCAGTTGTGATGCGCGATCTTTCAGCGATCCGGAGGGATTCAGCCCGTCGAACTTCAGATGCAGGGTTTCTCCCGCCAGGCTCTGACTACAAACCAAAGGCGTTTTCCCTACGGGCAGATTGGGAAAATACTCTTTGTCTACAGGGCAGAAGATCTCGCAGAGTTCTTCCATGCGTTTGGCTTCGTGGGCGTCTGGAAAGGCGATATTGAACTCTGCCCATGCCCGGGCAATTCCCTCGTAATCGTACACACATTCCAGGATTCCGGGCAAGGGCATCCCGGCTTTGTAGTCCCTGGCACACACCGGGCAGAGGTAGATAAGATCTTCCGGGGAATACTCTGCCCCACAGTTGCTGCAGCGATATCCAGTAAAATAAGTCATGATTTCAATTGATAGATCAGCGCTGCATAGAAAGCAGCCGCTTCGTTTAAGTGTTCTATGGGTGTAGCTTCATTGGGCGCGTGGGCATACACTTCATTACCGGGTCCCAGACCGATGCAGGGGATTTTGTGCATTCCGGATATTGCTACACCATTGGTGGAAAAAGTCCATTTATCTATCTTGGCTATGCGGGAAAGAGTATTTTCATAGGCCCTTGCCGCCGCTTGAATCCATGGGGAATCCTCCGGTGTAAGCCAGGTGGGATAGTATTTTTCTGTGGGATACACCAAGCCGGTGAAAGCAGCTTCTTCATAAGTGAGCACTTCTACCCGAGCGTCCGGCTCACCCGCAAGCTTGCAGGCCTCTCTCACCTCTGCCACCGCGCTCTCTTTGGTCTCGCCCAAAGTAAGGCGACGATCCAGATGGATGCGGGCACTATCCGGCACGGCACACTGCGATGGCCCGGTGAAATATACTTCGGTAACCGCCACAGAGCCTTTGCCCAGAAAATCGTCCTTGTGCAAACGCTCGTGCAGCTTTTCGATCTCCAAGGCGATGCGGGATATCTTGTAGATCGCATTATCGCCTCGTTCCGGTGCGGAGCCATGACAGGAAAGGCCTTTCACGTGTACCTGCATTTCCATTCTGCCCCGGTGACCACGATAGATATTCATATTCGTGGGTTCCGTAATCACCACCATATCCGGCCTTATCTTGTCTTCATTGATGATGTATTGCCAGCAGAGTCCGTCACAATCTTCTTCCATCACGGTTCCGGTAAAATACAGCGTAAAGCCTTCTTGCAGATTCAGGTCTTTTATGATGCGCGCCGCAGTGAGCATGCTCGCCATGCCGCCTTCCTGATCCACAGTTCCTCTGCCCCAAACCTTAGCGTCCTTCACGTGAGCGTCAAAGGGATCAAAATCCCACAAACTGAGATCTCCGGGATACACGGTGTCGATGTGGGCGTCAAACGCGATCACTTTGGGTCCAGTGCCGATGCGGCCGATCACATTGCCCAGAGGATCCACAAACACTTCGTCAAATCCCGCGCTTTCCATCTCCCGCTTTATGCAATCTATCACATCCTTTTCTTTGGTAGAAAACGCGGGAATGCGGACCATATCCATCAGGAAACGTACAGTCTCACTTTCATAAGCTTTGGCTTTCTTCAGAATCTCAAAATACATTACAGCCTCCTTGGCGGCTTTATCTAAAATCTTTCCCACAGTGATGCGGCAAGCGCTCTGCTTTCGGCACGTAAGTCCTGTTCGTCCACACCCAAAAGCAGTTCACCATCCCACATCAGGAATTCTCCGTTCACGATGGTAGCCTCTACCGGTGCCTGAGATATGCCATAGATCACATGACCAATCCAGGTCTCGGCGTTCAGGGGTGTATGGGGATCGTAATCCACCAGAATCATATCCGCGTTTGCACCTTCAATAAGTGTACCATGCCCTTTTCCCCAATACTTCTGCGCGATCACAGGATTATTGAATAGCAGGGTGGAGGCAATCTCCATGAATCCGGCAGAGGGATTCTCCTGTTTGAGATGCTGCGCCCAGAGACCCACGCGCAGCTCTTCCGGCATACTCACCGTCATGGCATCCGTGCCCAAGCCCACTGTTATTCCCAATTCCGTCATTTTGCACACATCGGCGATGCCTACCGCATTATTCAGATTGGATTGCGGATTGGTAACCACTGCCGCACCAAGATCTGCCACTATCATCATTTCCTTCGGAGACAGATGCACTCCGTGCGCTAACACGCTGTTAGCATTGATTAGTCCAAAATCTCGCAGGCGCTCCACCACGCGTTTGCCATAATGTTCGATGTTGTAGCGCTGATCGCTCTGAGCCTCTGCCACATGGATGTGGGTGCCGCAGGCCGCATCTGCTACTATTCGCGCTATTTTGCCCAAGCTGTCGTCGCTGAGAGTGAAGGCGGCATGCATACCAAACAGGGCCTTTAACTGCGGATCCCGGTTCTTGCCATAGGCCTCGATGAAGCTCAGGTTTTCCGCAATCCCCTCATCCCTGCGCTGTATGCCATCCCGATCCGATACTTCATAGCAAAGGCTCGCCCTCAATCCGATGTCTTTCACGGCTTTGCCAATCTCGCTTAAAGATCCGGCAATGTGATATGGGGACGCATGATGGTCGATGACGGTGGTAGTACCCTTGCGAATACAGTTTATTGCCGATATGGCAGCGCTGATGTAGCTGTCGCGCAACATTAGTTGCTTATCCAGTCGCCACCAGAGATTGTTTAGTACCTCATTGAAATCCTTGGAAGGCGCAGCTTTGCCCAATCCGGTAACGAGAGTGGAATAGAAGTGGTGATGGGCATTGATCAGGCCCGGCATGAGAATCTTGCCCGTGGCGTCGATATGTTCGCAGTTTTCATCTTTTAGCTGCGCGTAGGGAGCTATCTTTGCGATCCTGCCATCTTCCACCATCAGAGCGTGGTCTTTCAGGTAAGGCTTCCGGCTATCGAAGCTGAGAATCTCAGCAGAATGAATAATGTATTTTTTCATATTTCTTCCTTTTTATTCCAAATCAGGGATTCAAGAGTATATTAACATCATAACTTGTCAACATAATTCCCTGCTTTGGCTTTTCCCCTTTTTCGATCCCGGCTAATCTGGGTTTGGCATATACACACTCTTTCCCGGATGCCGGGCCCCTTCAGTGGATGTCCTTAGAGCTGTCTTCACAGTACTGTAGTTGTCGGGCAGAGCAAAGAGATTGATGGGATAGGGCAATTGGAGGCATATTATTCTGAATTTTCTTAGTATTCCAGAAATCCACCAGAAATCCATCCGGTTTTGTCACCTCTTATCCTCCCTTTTTGCGTAGCCTTAATCAAGTGACCATCAAGCGTTCATCAAGCGTTAATAATTAACGCTTGATTAAGGCTTGATTAAGGAGTGATGAACGCCGTGAATACAGTTTGGAAAATGACAAAAAGAATGGTATAAGAATCAGGACAATCAGGACATGTATAACCGGCAATAACACTCAGATAGTCTCAAAACAATAGATGCATTTACCGGCTTGTGGAGGTCTCTCACAGATTTCTTTGCATCAACCTTGAACCTATTACAATGGCAGGATTCCCGGATCAGGATATCTAATACATCTGATATTCCCACAAAGAAAAAGCCCCGGACTAGCATCCGGGGCTTTGTTATTATCTTGTTGTATTTATTTCATCAGGATCATCTTGCGGGTCTTGCTGTAGTGCCGTGCAGACAAGCGGTAGAAATACAATCCGGAAGAAACCGGACGACCGCCATTATCGCGTCCATCCCACACCAGATAGTGTTTTCCGGTGGTGAATTCGCTGTTTGCCAATTGGCGTACCAACTGACCTTTGCTATTGTAGATAGACAGTGTTGCCGGGCCGGCTTCAGCCATACTGAAAGCAATGGTAGTGGTAGGGTTGAAGGGGTTGGGATAGTTACCATTCAGAGCGGTTACCAGCGAGGGGATATCATTTTCCTGGTTATCCGAATAGGGATTGTCCAAGAGCAAGGTTTGGGAAGGACTACCCTCATCTCCCAGATAGACGGCGCATACATAATAGTAGTAATAACCGATCTGATCGCGGGATTCGCTGAAGCTGGTCTCGAGAGATTCCTGCACTAATTCGAAGGGGCCGGAATTGAAGCGTTTGTACACTCTGTATCCGGTTACGGGCAGAACGGTATCTATCGGAGCTTGCCAAGTCAAATCCAATTCCACAGAGTTTCCGCTGAGAGTGTGAGCCAATTGATCAACCGCAGGGAGGTGAATCAGCACGAAATCCGAGCTTGCGACCGGGTTTTGGGGTGATATATGGAAGTTATTGTAGTTCGAGCTCTGGTGATACTTTAGGGAGGCAGATACTGAATGAGTACCATTGGGCAAGAAGAGTTTGAAATTCCCTTCAGAATCGGGTCTGGTGGCAAAGCGTGATGTAGACATCACTGAAGCCTTGGCGGGATCCAGTCCGGAGCTGGCAGACAGCGTGCCTTGCAAGAACCCTGTCTTCAAGTTCACATTGGAGAGCAGGAAGTCGTCGATATACCAGCCGATGCCGTTAGTGGCTCCGTTTGAGCCCAAGCGGAAACGGAACATTACTTCCTGATTGGCGTATGCGCTCAAATCGAAGCTGGCAGGCAGCCAGCCGTTACTATTACCTGTCCAGCCTTCTTCCATATTCAAGCCAACGATACCGCTGGCGTCGTAACCTCCCATGGGAGTCAGGATGGTCCAGCTGTTACCGTTATTGGTGGAGATGGCCAGGTTTACCCCATCATAGCCTGCTTCGGTGCCATAGTAGTGCATAAAGTTCAGTTGGCTGCCGGTTTCCAAGGTATAGCGGGGTGTGTAGAGGTGGTATTGCACGTTGATGGGATACTGTCCTTGCAGGTTAGTTGCCCATACTTTGCTGCCGCTGTAGGCTTCCACGTTTTGAGGAACTCCCCAGGTCCAGCCGGTCTCTGATACGAAATTTCCGTTGCTAAAATCGAAGTTTTGCGCCACATTGGGTTGGTTGAAAGGTATATTCAGCTCTATTTCCACGCCTTCCCCGCTTTGAGGTGAAGCGTTGAAAACAAAGGGAATGTTATCCAGGGAAGCATCTACCCCGCTGAAATCCAGATTGAAGGCGATCTGCATAATCTGATTGGCGTCTATCTTGATGCCGGAGATCTGCGGATTGCCGATCACCAGGTTGGGGATCTCGCTGGAGAGATTTGCCACCACTCCATAGGCTTCCACATCGGTGGTATTTTGTAGATTTACAATCAGCTGCACTTCTTCATCGATATTGATTACGCCATCGAACTCGGCATCATAGTCGTTTATCAAATAAGAGTGATAGCGCAATTTCGCTGCCTCCACCCGGATGCTGAAAGCGTGATTCCAAGAAGCTTCACCGGATTGAATGTTCAGATCAAAGCCGATGAGTTCTCCCGAAGGACAGTCTTCACTTACGGTGAATCTGTAGGCATAGCGGTTAACACTGCTTTCGCCGGGATGCAGCGGGAAGTAGTCAGATGTGGCGTTCAGGAAAGTGATATAAGGACTGTCTGTACTCAGAACAGCCTGAATGTCTTCGGCCACAATATTTCCCGAGTTTTCCACCAAGATCCCCATGCTCACGCTTTCACCGGGTTCGATCACGTTGTTCGCGTCAGTAATATAGGTCTCAGCGATCAGCAGGTTTGCGGCTTCGTAATAGGTGGGCACATTCGTGATAAACAAGGCTTTGCCATTGCTCAGGGGTTGGCAGGTGTCCGGATAGAGGTTGTTGAACGTATATTCTAGGCCCCTGGTTCCGGTGTGGTCTTCGATACCGATGGTACAGTAGTTGCCATGACGGGATCCTGATTGAGAATCTACATTGTTGAAAGTGTGATATTGGAACTTGATGGGACCATCGCCCAAGCTGGTATTGTAAACGGCTTGATCGTAGAGGATCACCTGGAAGGTTTCGGGTGATGACCCGTTTTTACCATTGTAGAGATTATTCCATTCAATAATGAAGGCATGGTTACGGCGATCGAACATGGTGTATATACCGCTTCCGGCGTGGGTGGCAAGATCGTCCCAGAAGGGGGCTATCATGGGGCTAGGTCCCATCGCGCCGGGTAACCGGAAGTTGCGGAATTCTGCATTTTCGGTTATGCCCATAGCGATAAAGCCGTTTGAGCAGACAGTAATCTGAGTGTAGTATCTGCCATAGAAACGGAAGGGGAAGGGAAGATCGACAACTTCCAAGGATTGAGCTCCCACCTGATCGCCTTCATCGTAGCCGTTATAAATATCGGAGATGGCCAAAGCCTGGCCAAAACCACCGCTATCGGGTGAGATCGAGACCCAGCTATAGGCCGCAATATCATCCGGAGCACTGTCGGTTTCATCATAGATTACGTAACCGTATTCATCCGGACCCAAAGGACTGTTCAGGCCGGGGCTGCCTACATTGATATTAAGATCTACAATCTGTTCGAATCCATCATTATTATACAGCTTCAGGTACAGGGGAATCTGCATTCCGACAAGAGTTTGAGGTCTTAGCCAGACCGAGAAAGTTGCGGTGGCTGCCACTCCGCTTGCGCTGAGATCGCCAAGCTCTGCCACATCGCTTTGTAACGAAAGTAAGTCGTTGTGGGTATAGAGTCTGGCAGTAACAGCGGTAAGCGGCACCGAGTTTGTATTCATGATGCCCAAAACCAATTGAGCCATCTCTCCGGGATCCAGGATTCCGTCTCCGGGGCTTAGGGATGATGTCTCTGAACCATCGGCATCGGCGTCTCCGACAATGTTCTGAGTGGAGATCTCGATAACCGGAGCTTGCACGGCGATGAATTCGGATACATCATAGCTGGCACCCGTTCCATCACTGAGGTTGAGATGGATGCGCAGCATGGTGTCGTTCGGGGTAGCCGGGTCAATTTCTATCAACACGGGCAAAGTGTTGTCCAGAGAAGCACCACCGGGAATATTGCCGTAGGAGATTTCTGGGTTCGGTATGCTGAGCCAGGGGCTGTCAGAATTCACGGTTCCGGAGATGGCAGAGATGGTATCCGCACCGGTATTGCGCAAGCCAAAGTAGACATTCACGCCTTCCCCTGCATCGGCAATGCCATTTGGCAATATGGAGCCGGCATCGTCGATAACGATGCCTCCGGGGACCAGGCTGGGTTGATCGATAATATTTATGTAACGTTGCAAAGGTTTATAGTTGTGTTTGGAAACAGTGAGAATAGCTTCTCCGGCGAGCATGTCTTCCGGAAGGATGAGGATCACATTGCCTTCGGCGTCGGTATAGCCACGAGCAAGGATGTCTGAATCCAGAGACAATACTACTGAAGCACCCTCAACCGGTGCCAGACTAAGGGTATCTGTAATAGCTACATCCAAAAGCCGCAGGCCCCGGGGGATCTCGCCCAAGGTTACCATTTGGAACTGATCCGGAATACCGGTAAACACTTCCATTGTGGGATCTCCCATCAGGTTGCACCAGTGGGCAAACTTCTGGGCGTTTGTGGGTGAAGAGATGCCAAAGATCTGATCAATAAACAGTTTACCGTGCAGAGCGGCTTCACCCATCGTGCGCATATCCCGCGCAAAAATACCTTCAAAGATACCGCCGTGTAAGACGTTATTGAAAGTTGTGTGGGTACTGGAAGTACTCATGCCAATGGCAGTTACCGAGCCCTTGGGGGCTGCAGTGGTACCATAACGGATAAGGGCTTCTGTTTCAGCCGGGCTGGTTGAATCGAAGTTACCTGTGGCGCAAGTGATGTTTACGGCATGAGGAAGCTTCTGACCGTTGTACAGAGAGCCCTCGGAGGGAGGGGTGAAATCGATGTATCCCCGAAAACTGTAGAAACTGATGCCTTCATTGAAGGCGTTGTTTATACCGGTAGAAAAGCTGCTGAAGTTTGGGCCGTAGAGTTCGGTGAAAGTATTGTCCGGATTCACTTCCAGAGCCATCTCTTTAATGTATTTACTGATGTACATGGTGGAGATGCCGGAAGGGTCGTTGTCTCCCACCAACAGCATATGATTCAGCCAGTCGGCTTGCTCGATATTGATATCCTTTTCGTACAGATAGATCTTGTTCAACAGCACCAGAAACTGGTTCACATCTGCCACAGAGATTCTGCCGATGAAGACATCGCCCAGCAAATCCCCCGATGTCATGTGTGTGTAGGGGTAATCTGTAGCACCATTGTTGTTTGAAAAGGCCGGGATGGGAAAACTGCCCTGAGTATCACCGATCAGGATCACAAAATCCGGTCTGGTCTCGGGATTGTTATAACGACCCCGGATATAGCTTTGGATGGCGGAAGTGGTCGTTCCTGCTCCCGCAGAACCGGTGGGAACCACGTCCACATCGGCACCTTTCTGGCGTTTCCAAGTAGCATAGCCGTTCAGGGCAATATTAAAGAGATTGTCCGTAGATTGACCGTGGATAATCAGATAGCGGGGTGGGGTGTTGGCAATCAGGAGATGCCTGTATTCGTCATAGTTCTGAATCATCGAAGCGTAGGTTTTGTCGAAGGCGGGAGAGACATAGGTGACCGGAGCAGCTAATTCGTTTATTCCCGGTTCAGCAGTGAAATTCAACCGTAGAGAGATGTTGTTGTGCACGGTAAGCTCATGGCTTTCCGCATTGTAGCTGAAGGGGTTCACTTGCAGAGTGATGATTCTGAAATCCCGCAGGATCTTGGGATCGCTGTATTCAATAGCAGCGGCGGGATATTGCCCACCGCTACTATAGTATTGCGTGTTTTGAACAAAGGATTTGGGGCTTTCCAGCTCCGATCCCTGTTGCAGAGGGTAAGCGTTGAATTCACTAAGTACGCTTTGCTCGCTAGAGAGCACTTCAATATTAACGCTGCCTTGATGCGGAATCGCGATTGAGGTAGTGATAACCGGCAATTCCGGCATCCCACTTTGCATTAGTGTGGCTGCGCCGGGCAGGTTTATCCGGTGGAAGCTTTGAGATCCTGCTAAATCTGATGTCACCTGATATTGAGGCAGGTGAAAATCGATGTCCATATAAAGCGGACTTCGGTGGCTGATCTCAAATGCAGACTTAAATGCAGTTGTTGAGATATCTGCAGTGGAGGCAAAAGCAAGCCCACACATCAGGCTCACGAGCATCAGAGTAATTAATTTTTTCATTAGCTATCCTCTGTTGGATTTGATTTTGCAAGAATCTAATGCAAGTATTATTCCGTTTTTTTACAGATTGTAATACAGCATCATTTCATGAGGGTGAGGGCGAGCCGTTACAGCCTCATGTTCAGCTAGTTTCAGCTTGATGTGGCTTTCAATCAACTCTTCATTAAACACATCTCCTGCCAGCAAAAACTCGTGATCTTCTTTGAGAGCTTGCATTGCTTCCGGGATGTCGGCGGGAATGGACACAAGTCCGGCCTTTTTCTCTTCACTCCATGCAAATACGTTGTCATCGAAGGGTCCAAAATTGTATTTGGCGGGATCTATCTTGTTTTTGATGCCATCCAGACCTGCCAGCATAATCGCGCTCATGGCCAGATAGGGATTACAGGTGGCGTCTCCGGTACGGAATTCAAAGCGTTTCTCTTCGGGGCTGTTTGCGTATTTTGGAATACGGATCGCCGCAGAGCGATTGGCCAGACCGTAAAAGAGTTTTACAGGAGCCTCGAAACCCGGTAACAGACGCTTGAAGCTGTTTGTAGAAGGGTTGGTAAAGGCTACCAGCGCACGTCCGTGATACAGTATGCCGCCGATGAACCAGATGGCTTCTTTGGAGAGATCGGCATATCCGCCCTTTTTGTAAAATATGTTCTTCCCGTTTTTGTGCAGCATCATGTGAAAATGCATTCCGTTTCCGGCGTGATTGAACACAGGTTTGGGCATAAAAGTGGCTGTGAGACCGTAGTCCAGAGCGGTCCTGCGGATAATGTCTTTCATCACCATAGTATCATCACAGATTTTGGGAAATTCCAAAAGTTCGGTTTCGATCTCCTGCTGTGAAGATAGACCAACTTCGTGGTGATGATAACGTACCTTGATGCCGGATTTTTCCATTTGATCCACCATCTCCTGGCGGATTTCGTAGAAGCGGTCGAAGGGCGTATCGGCATGGTAACCCTTAACGTCCTGGCGACTTACACCATCCAGATCGTCAAAATCTTCGGGAAGGGCATCCTTGCTTTCGCTGGAAGCGATATTGAAACCGCTGGAAAAGCTATCGGAATAGAACTGCACGGTATCGAAGAGATGATATTCCAATTCCGGAATCCATGTAGATCTATCCGCTATCTTCGTACTTTTCATATATTCATGAGCCCTCAACGCCACGCTGCGTGGATCCTTTTTGATGCCGATTCTGGTCTCGGCATCGCAGATGGAGCAAATCATGCGTAGAGTGGGGACCTCGTAGAAAGGATCGATCTGAGCGGTAGTGATGTCCGGCATCAGCACCATGTCTCCACTTTCCACGCTTCTCATGCCGGGGATGGAAGAGCCATCGAAAGGTACGCCGCGCGCAAGCACGGTCTCCAATCTGCGCGCCGGGAATGTGATGTGATACCACTTTCCGTCCAGTCCGCAATACTTCAGGTCGATCGCTTGAACGTCGTTTTCGCTGATCATTTTTTGTAGGTTTTTTTGGTCCATGTTGTTCTCCATGTATGGTATTTTTTTAAAGATTTGTATAGGGGCCTGTTTCCGCATTACAGAGGCAGGCCCAAAAGCCTCATCACAAAGGTCACCGGTGGCAACACTATTTTGCTGATCAGATTGAGTCCCAAGAGATTGGAGATAATGATGAAGGCAAACAAATAGATCATGCCCTTGCGCTCTTGCGCTGTCCACTTAAAATATGCCTCATCCGTGAGGAAGATGCCCAATACTTTTGATCCATCCAGCGGCGGCACCGGAATCAGGTTAAAAAAGGCCAGCAGAAGATTCAGAAAGATCACATACCACAATACATGTTGCACTGCGGGCATAGACCCCATCAAGTGGAAGATCACGCTTAGCACAATGGCGATCAGGATGTTTGAAGCCGGGCCTGCCAAAGCAGTCAAGCCGGAATCCCGTTTGAGATTGCGAAAGTTGTAGGGATTGAATGGCACCGGCTTGGCATAGCCATAGATGAATCCGGCGCTGAAATAGAGGATCAAGGGTAAGATCACTGTTCCAAAGGGATCAATATGTTTTTTGGGGTTGAAGCTGAGGCGTCCAGCTCGCTGTGCGGAATCGTCACCCAGGGCAAAGGCGGCGAAGGCGTGACTCACTTCGTGGATGATGATGCTGTAAAACACCATCAGGATGATTGCGGCGTTTGAGATAAGGCTTTGGATATTCAATGCGCTGATCCTTGTGCTTTTTTCAGCTTCAGAAACTTGCGTTTGCCCGCGCGCAGAACCGCACCGTCACAAATATCGATCTCGGCATCATAAGCGCGTATCTTTTGCCCATCCAGGCTAACACCGCCGCCCTGGATTAAGCGCTTTGCTTCACCGTTTGTAGCGCACAATCCGCTTTGCACCAATAGTTGCACCAGCTTCATGCTGCTTTGCTCCAGTTCATATTCCGGCATCTCATCCGGGATTTCCTTTTTGGAAAAGAGTTTTTCAAAGCCTTCCTGCGCCTTATGAGCTTCTTCTTCGCCATGATAGAGCTTCACCATCTCCCAAGCCAGCCGTTTCTTCAGGATCATGGGATTTGTGCCTGTTGCCAGTTCTTGTTTCACCTCTTCCAGGCGATCCGAATCGTATGACGTGGCATAGCTATAGTAGTTCATGATCAGGCTGTCCGGGATGCTCATCACCTTACCATATTTATCGGCAGGAATATCGAACACGGCTATGTAGTTGTTCAGAGATTTTCCCATCTTGTTCACCCCGTCTGTACCCAGCAGTATGGGAGAAAGCACGGCAATCTGCTGTTCCATACCAAAGTAGCGCTGCATATCGCGCCCACAGAGGATGTTAAATTTCTGCTCCGTGGCACCAAGCTCCACATCGCTTTCAATTGCTACAGAGTCGTAACCCTGCAGCACCGGATACATCAGCTCGTGCATACCCAGAGAAAGCCCCTGTTCATAACGGTTGCGAAATGTGTCGTGAGCCATAAATTGCGCCAGAGTAAACTTGCCCAACAGCTTCAAAACATCCGCCATACCCATAGCCCCGAACCATTCGCTCTGATAGCGAACTTCGGTTTGTTCGGGCTTGAGAATGGTAAAGAGCTGATCCATATATTTTTCACTATTTATCTTCACCTGTTCATGTGTGAGCGGAGGACGGGAATCATCCCTACCGGTGGGATCGCCGATCTGGGCAGTAAAATCCCCGATAATGATGACACCGATGTGCCCCAGATCCTGAAAATCACGCATCTTGCGGATGGGTACCAGGTGGCCGATGTGAACATCGTGACCGGTGGGATCGATACCATATTTGACACGCAGGGGCTTGCCGCTTTTGCTGCTTTTTGCCAGCTTGCCTTTCAGCTCTTCCAGCGGGATGATCTCTTCCACGCTTTTTGTAATTATCTTCAGTTCAGTTTCAAAATTCATTATGTCTCTTCCTATCAGGATTTATTTGGGGTTGTGCATGTTGCTTGGGACGGCTTTTCTTGTCAAGGATAGTGTGGTCTATAGCCTTGTCAGCCAAGTATCAGCTATGTTCTACTTTTTTCCCGAATAGGGGAAGCATCAAAACAAGCTCGCATACTATTCCCATGCCCCATACACGCGATAGAATCTCTTGGGATGATCGCCCACCGTACAGTTCCACCCGGTGTCATCAAAAGTTCCCTCCGCACTCACATCGCTGTATGCGCCATCCGGAGTGTCTGAAGCATAAATTCTGTAAGCACTTAATCCCGGTATAGCCGTGATCTCTAGGCGCACAGATGAGTTTTCAATACTGATGCTCGCTGTAGTGGCTTGAGGTTGGGCCGAAACAGTGCTTACCATATACGCCGGAGAAAACATGGAGAATCCGTTTTGCAGAACTGTCCTCAGACGGTAGTAATAGCTGGTCCCGGGTGCAAGTCCTCCGATTGTCAATGCGCTGGAATCACCCGCGTTGTACTCCTCATAGCCCGGCACAAATGTGCTGAACAGAGAATCTGTAGCCACCTGCAGGATGTAGGCATGGCCGACCAACGGCTCAGCCCAGGTTGCCGTAAAACTGTTTGCTGATACTCCCGTGGCTCCCAGCGGGTAAGGAGTCCAGAGCATATAGGCAAATTCCGGATGATCCACAAAGGGATTACGGTTGCCCTGACGCTCGGCAATACGCTGATTGCGGCGCAATTCCCAGGCGTCCGGAGGATCCTGATCATGCCATGCCAATAGGGTGGATAGCTTGCCATAATAAGGTTCGTTGTCCGGGGCTGTATTCGTGTAATCCACAATCTCCAGATCGTAGGAAGTGTCTGTGCCCTCATAACGCAAAGCCATATACATAATCATCCGTGCCACATCACCCTTGTCTTCGTCGCGGGGTTCCCAAGTGCTTGTAGTGCTATAGTTTCCCGTGTTGCCACTGAAACCGGGGTAGGGAGAGGCATCCACATACAGCGTGCCACCCTCGTCAAAATCCTTATTTCCTTTGGCAGAATTTACCGTGGCATCACAAGGTCGCATGTGATGCAGGTCTGTGCCGGCAGGACGGCCCTCGCCAAAATCTCCGTGCGATTTGCTCCAGGTGTGTTCACGGTTCCATTGCGTTACCCCACCGCCATTACTGCTTTTGGGAATGCTCCAGCCGGTGTAGATCTGGATGATATTGTTGCTGTTGTCGGGATCTTCGTCAGTATAGTTCAATTGCGTCCAGAGTGCGTCATAGCTGTATTGTGTAGCGTGAGTTACGCGCAGAAGCTCGTGCAGCTCCGCTTTCAAGGTAGCTCCGTAGCCATCGATATCTTCATAGTAGCCACTAAAGCTGCCACTAAGCGTGGTAAACAGCGCCGGATTACCGGTCGCGGTAGATGAAAGATACATCGTATTGGCAGCAAAGCCATTGTATTCGAAAACCCTGAAATGATAGCCGGTATTGGGTTGCAAGCCCTCCACCACTACCCCATTGAAGGGTGCATCTTCTATGATCTGGGTAGCGCCATTGTATATCACCTGCTGGCCGGAGCCGCTATAGATGGGATTTGCTACGGGATCGCTTCCATCGGCTGGCGTATTGAAATAATTCTGAGTATTCATCACCACGATGCGCCCGGCTCCATTACCGGGAGTCCACGCCAAAGATATGGTGTTGCCGGTAATGGCTGCCTCGATCTGCCGCGCTTGAATCGTAGGCGCGCTGATCACCCCGGTAAAGACCTCGATTACATTGGAGTTTTCGCTATGGCCATTGTTATTCACTGCCCTCAGCACATAGTAATAATCCGTATTGGGCTCCAAGCCTTGCACCACGAAGCTATTCACATTGCCCACATCCAGATTCCGGTAACCAGCCACATAGCTGATGCTGCTGCGGCTGATGCTGTGCTCACCCAGATCAGTGAAAGTATCTGTGTCGTACATATTCCATTCTGTGGCCAGAGTGCTGAATGCGCTGGCCCCGGTTCCGCCGGGGTTTTGGATGATTCCACTGTGTATCTCCGGCTTGCGCAGCAAGGTTCTGTCCATAGTGCTGTAAGCTGCCTCAGCAGTCCAGGCAGTGCCCGGGTCGTCACCAATCACGCCAAAGATATCCACATATTGACTTGTGTTTGTGTTGTAGATTGCCAGTGCGTCATTCCCGTTAAAGCTGATCGCGTAAGCATTCAGATAGTCCGCCACAGCCAATATATCCGCGTGCGCAGAGCTATGCGCCATTACATATACATCTCCATGTGAGAGGCTTCCGCTCAGGTTTATATTGTGTGATGGCGACGTGGCACCATTACTGAACAGTTGCAGGGCGTAATCTGCCAGATTCACCGTGGCACCGGTACCATTGTAGATCTCCAAAGCTTTGTTGTTGCTCGATCCCTCGATGTACTCGGAGATGATAAGATCTTCAAAATCACTCTCGACATTGAGACTGTATACATCAAGTTTGTAAGAAGCAGCGCCCGCGACGGGCATCCAATTCGCTCTGAATGAAGTAGCTGTAACTTCTGTGGCATCCAGCGCCTCCGGAGCATCAGGCACGGATATGAAGTCTACGCTGCCACTAAGCACCAGAGTTTTACTCTCGGCTCCGGCACTGCTGAGCTGAATATCGCCATCATGAGTACCCGGCGACAACGCGCTTTTCATACGTACATAGATAGTTTGAGCGATGGTCCCGTCCTCCGGTACCAAGCTGATTTGAGCCAAAAAAGTATTATTATCTACAGAGATTTCAAAAGCTGTAGATGCTGCCAGCAAGAGATTTGCCGATAGCAAGATACCGGATAGGGCAAATGATTGCACGGCAGAAGGCCCCTGGCCGGCCCGGTAACTGAACCCGCTTAGAGATGTGGGATTGGATGAGATTGCAGGACCGGGCACTCCCGCATCCGAGTTCAGGATGATGTTCTTTAGACGAACCCCACGGCCTGAGTCGGCATCGCGGCGAAAGCGGAATTTTACTTGGGAGCCGGGCGCGGTGATGCCAAAGAATCCGGAGGAGATGAACGCGCTGGATGTAGGGGTGGGGCTTACAAAGCCGGCAAAGGTCCAGCTGGCACCGTTATCGTTCGATACATCAATGGTGAGGGGATTGGCTCCGCCGGAACCATATGTGGCTACTTCCATGGACAATTGCAACCCGGAGTAGGCACTGAGGTCATAGGAATTGCTCATCACCCAGTCTTCACTGTGATCAAACAAAAGATAACCACCGTTGCCGCTTTGGTATATTTCGAGCCCACCACCGTTGTGGGAGGTCCAGAATTCCGGTATTGCACCAAAGGGAGTCACACATTCGTTAAAAATAGTTACTTGCCCCCACAAAAACCCGGCAATCAGGCCCAAACTGAGTATTATCAAGGCTCTTTTCAGCATTTATCTCTCCTTATATTTCAAGGCTTTGTCCGTATTTCTTTGAGCTATGTATAATACTGGAGAATGCATTCATGTCAAGCAGAAATGAGAAAAGGTAACAACGATGCAAAAAACCATCAACGCATCATTCAGATTCTTCTGTACCACAGCCGGGAAATCAGCAACCATGGTACCAGGCGCAATGGGTATTACGCGCTTTCATCCACCATTGTCCGGATTCTCTTGTTTCAAAGATACACAGATTGCAATCTCTCGGATAGCCAAAAGAAAGAAGGTCATCAGCGCAGTGATGACCTTCGGGGATAGCTTTATGAAAATACTACCATCTCAGGTGAGCAAAAGCGCGGTTAGCTTCTGCCATCTTGTGGGTATCTTCGCGTTTTTTGATCGAGGAGCCTTCTTTTTTGAAGGCGGCGATCAATTCGGCGGCGAGCTTTTCAGTCATGGTTTTTTCGCTGCGGGAGCGAGAGTTTCCGATGATCCATCTGAAGGCTATGGCACGGCCGTTTTTCTCGTTCACTTCCATGGGGATCTGGTAGTTTGAACCACCAACGCGGCGGGAAACCACTTTCACCTGCGGGCGAACGTTTTCCAGAGCGGTTTTAAAGACTTCCAAGGGTTCCTGTTTGGTCTTTTCCTGGATGAGTTCGAAAGCACCGTAAACGATCTTTTCGGCGAGAGATTTCTTGCCCTTTACCATCAAGCAGTTCATGAACTTGGTAAGGACGACGTCGTTGTATTTGGGATCCGGCAGTACTTCACGTACGATAGCTTTGCGTTTTCTTGGCATTTAGATATCCCTCCTACTTTTTCTTGGGACGCTTAGTTCCATATTTGGAGCGTGAATTTGTGCGTTTTTCCACTCCGGCAGAATCCAGAGCACCGCGGACGATATGATAGCGAACACCGGGAAGGTCTTTTACACGGCCACCGCGCACCAGCACGATGGAGTGTTCTTGCAAATTATGTCCTTCACCGGGAATATAGGCTGTAACTTCAAATCCGTTCACAAGACGGACACGAGCGACTTTACGAAGAGCTGAGTTGGGTTTTTTGGGCGTAGTCGTGTAAACACGAGTGCATACTCCGCGCCTTTGCGGACATCCCATTAGCGCCCTGTTTTTCTTTTTGATCTCAACAGCAGTTCTTCCTTTTCGGATCAGTTGATTGATGGTCGGCACTGATTTTCTCCTTATCTTTATTTCAGTGTATGTGTAAATATCTAGAAATCAAGGATATCCTCAGCTTCCTCACTCACATCCGGGTGCGCAAGTTTGCTGATGATTTGGGCAACCGTATCGCCATTGGCAACGGCTTCCTTGATCATATTGTTATAGGTTTTGGTACCGGTACCCACAGGGATGCGATGGCCCAGGATAATGCTCTCTTTGAGCCCCTCCAGATAGTCCATGCTGCCTTCTATGGCGGCCTTTGTGAGTACTTTTGTAGTTTCTTGGAACGACGCTGAAGAAAGCCAGCTATCCGTCAAGAGAGAAATTTTGGTGATGCCCAAAAGCAGCTGTTCAAACTGAGCAGGTTGCTTGTCGAAGGAGATCGCTTCGCGGTTTTCGCGCTCCACGCGGATTTTGTCCACAATATCTCCTTGCAGGAAGCCGGTGCTGCCACTGTCTGTAATGCGTACTTTTTTAAACATCTGACGGATTATCACGCTCACATGTTTGTCGTCGATCTTCACGCCCTGTTTACGGTAGATCTCCTGGATTTCGTTCAGAATCAACATCTGGGCTTCGATCACACCTTTTACCAGCATATCATGAGGATCCAGCGGGCCGTCGGACAGAGCATCGCCACTCTCAACGCGGTCGCCTTGGTGAACGATGATGCGCTTTCCGGTGGGGATGGAGTATTTGCGGCCGGCCAGGGGCTGTCCGTCACTCACCATATCCCCGGATTCCACGATGCTTTCTTGTTCCGCAGGAACCATGAAGACTTTGCCACACAACGCGGCACCTTCTTTCACGGATTCACCTTCGGAAACGATGAGTTCCTGAGATTTGGGGATGGCATATTCCACCGGTTTTTGGCCACGTTTGCCGATCTGCACGATAGTTTTTTTACCTTCGGTGACAATCTTGCACTTACCGGCATTTTCTGCCAGCACGGTCTTTTTGTTCAGTACATATATGTGCTGCCGCTTATCGTCGTCGGTAAGCACCACCACCTGCCCGTCGTTGGGAGCAAAAAGTCCATTGGGCGGGGTAACGAAGATATCACGTCCGGTTTTCTTCAGGCCACCTATGGTAACCACCCCGTCGATATCCGAAATGCGGGCTTTATCTTTGGGCACGCGGGCTTCAAAGAGATCCTGCACGCGGGGCAGACCACCGGTAATATCGCGCTGTTTAATGGTCATACGGGAGGTCTGGCCTAGGATATCTCCCTGGTGTACAAAACTGCCGTCTTCCACACGGACCACCAAGCCGGTGGGAAGCGGGATCAAGCGGATCGTGCCGTCCTGATCCACAATCTTGAACTGGGGCTGTTTTTTGCGGTCTTTGGATTCGATGATGGTGATATCGCGACTGAAGGTGATGTCGTTGTACTCTTCTTTGTAAGTGATATCTTTGATGAAGTGTTCATAATGCAGCTTACCCTGGGCAGTCGAAATAAGGGGATTGTTGAATTGATCCCAGGAAAGCAGCTTGGTATTGGTGGCAATCTTTTGTCCGTCACGAACGTGAACGGTTGCAGCGTATTCCACCTTGTATTCTTCCAAGACTTTGTTTTGGTCTTTTTCATCCACGATCATCATTTTACCCAAATGCGATACCGAAATCAAGTGGTTTTCGGTGTTTGTGACGGTATTCATTCTATCGAATACCACGATGCCATCGTGAGCAGAAGCTACTTCTGCCAGGTCGGTAGCCGTGGATGCAGCGCCACCGATGTGGAAAGTACGCAGAGTAAGCTGAGTACCGGGTTCACCGATGCTCTGAGCCGCGATAACGCCCACAGGGTCGCCCATAACCACGGGTTTGAGAGTGGCGAGATTGCGTCCGTAGCATTTGGCACAAAGGCCACGCTCGGCTTCGCAGGTCAACACACTGCGCACATGGACACTTGTAAGTCCGGTATTTTGGATGATACGCGCCATTTTATCGCTGATCTCCTCGCCGGCATATACCAATACCTTGTCGGTGGGAGAGGTAGGATCTATTATATCCTCTGCGGCATAGCGGCCCTGAATGCGCTCGGCAAGAGCTTGAATGATCTCGTTGCCTTCTTTCAAGAAGCTCATATGAACGCCACGGTTTGTGCCACAATCGTCCATCGTGATGATGGCGTTTTGAGCCACGTCCACCAGACGGCGGGTCAGGTAACCTGCGTCGGCAGTTTTCAGCGCGGTGTCGGCCAGACCCTTACGGGCACCGTGGGTGGAGATGAAGTATTCCAGCACGGTCAGGCCTTGCTTAAAGTTAGATTTGATGGGGGTTTCGATCACATCAGCACCACCGGTGGAGCCGATCTTGGAGGGCTTGTCCATCAACCCACGCATAGCACCCAGCTGTTTGATCTGATCCTTGGATCCACGAGCACCGGATTTGAACATCATATAGATGGCGTTCAAGCCGTTACGGGTATTTGACAGCTCGTCCATCATCTCGTCGGTAACGCGTACGGTGGTCTTTTTCCAAGTGTCCACCACACGGCCCATACGTTCGTTTTCCGTAATTCCGCCCTGTTGATGCAGATTTGAGATCTTCATCACTTCCTGTTCGGATTCATCGATAATCTCGTCTTTGCGTTTGGGAACTATGATGTCACCAAAGCTGAAGGTAACACCGGCGCGGGTGGCATAACGGAATCCCGTAGCTTTGAGTTCATCCAGGAATTCCGCGGTGCGGGCTTGACCCACAGCGTCGTAGCTCAGCATTGCCAGATCGTTGATCTTACCTTTGTCATAAGTGATGTTTTGATATCCCACTTCTTCCGGGATAATCTGGTTGAAGATCACACGGCCGACAGTGGTTACGATGTAGTTTCCTTCGATCTTTACACGGATCCAGGTATGTAGATCCAGACTACGCTCAACCACCGCATCACCTTTCACGCTGCAAAGCTGTTCTTCGTTTTCGTAGGCGGAGATCACATCGTCCGGACCATAGAAGTGCTTCATGTTTGTAAAGTCTTCCGGCGGGTCACACTCTGTCATGGTGAGATAATAACATCCCAAGACAATGTCCTGGTTTGCAGCCATAGCCAATCTGCCATTCGCGGGCAGTAACAGGTTTCGGGTAGAGAGCATCAGCACCCGTGCTTCGATCTGCGCTTCCAGAGAAAGCGGCACATACACTCCCATCTGGTCACCGTCAAAGTCTGCATTAAACGGCACACAAACCATAGGGTGCAGTTGGATGGCTTTATTGTCCGTAAGGATCGGCATAAATGCCTGGATACCCAATCGGTGAAGAGTGGGCGCACGATTCAGCAGGATAGGATAATCTTTCACCACATCTTCCAGAATGCTCCAGATTTCCGGTTGCTTTCTTTCGATGAGTTTCTTGGCATTCTTTACCTTATCCACTTCGCCCATCTTCTGCAGTCGTTCGATGAGGTAGGGCTTGAACAGCTCGACTGCCATATCTTTGGGCAAACCGCATTGATAGAGTTTCAATTCCGGACCCACGGTGATCACCGAACGGCCGGAATAATCCACTCGTTTTCCCAGCAGGTTCTGGCGGAATCTGCCTTGCTTACCCTTCAATTGATCAGTGAGGGATTTGAGCGGACGGTTGCCTCTGCCACGCACGGGGCGGGCTTTACGGCTGTTGTCGATCAAAGCGTCCACCGCTTCTTGCAACATGCGTTTTTCATTGCGCAAGATCACCTCGGGTGCGCGGATTTCGAGCAGACCCTTGAGGCGGTTGTTGCGGGTGATCACGCGGCGATAGAGATCGTTAAAATCTGCCGTGGCAAATCTGCCGCCTTCCAGTGGAACCAGCGGCCGCAAGGTAGGCGGCAATACCGGTAAAGCTTCCAAAATCATATGAGCGGGAGAGTTTCCGCTCTTGATGAAGGCGTCCACGATCTTCAGCTTGTTGATCAGTTTCTGCTTTCTAAGGGCAGATTCCTCAAATTTGAGGCGAGTTCTCAGATCCAGCGCTTCGTTTTTCAGATTGATGCGGTCCAGAAGCTCTTTCACAGCCTCCGCTCCCATCATGGCTACGAAGTTATCGCCGACCTTATCTTTGATTTCATAATATTCATCTACTTCCAAAAGCTCCATCTTCTCGTAAGGACTATCACCCGGATCGATCACGATGAAGGATTCATAATAGAGCACACGCTCCAGATCCTTGATCGTCATATCCAACAGCGTACCAATCTTGGAAGGGGCGGATTTTACGAACCAGATGTGGGCAATAGGTACTGCCAGCTGGATATGCCCCATGCGAGTGCGGCGAACCCGGCTGGTGGTTACCAACACATTACAGCGTTCGCACACTGTGTTTTGAAAGCGTTTCTTTTTATATTTTCCGCAAGCACATTCATAATCCCGTTCCGGGCCAAAGATGCGCTCGCAAAAGAGACCGTCTTTTTCCGGCTTCAGAGTACGGTAGTTGAGGGTATCAGGCTTGGTCACCTCACCGTGCGACCACTCGTTGATTATGGTTTCCGGGGAAGCTATCTTGATGCGAACAGCGTCATACTCACCGGGTCTTACTTCACGTCTTGTATCTTTCATCCTGTAATCCCCCTATTTGCCTTCGTCGTCTTTAACGAATTCGATGTCAAAGCCCAGAGATTTGAGCTCACTAACCAGCACGTTGAAGGATTCCGGCACTCCCGGAGGAGGCGGATTCTCGCCGCGCGTTATTGCTTTGAAGGCGTTGTTTCTCCCATCCACATCGTCACTCTTGATGGTGAGCATTTCTTCCAGGAGATGAGCTGCGCCATAAGCTTCCAAAGCCCATACTTCCATTTCTCCCAGACGCTGACCACCATGCTGAGCCTTTCCGCCCAGAGGCTGTTGCGTAATCAGAGAATAAGGCCCCGTGGAGCGGGCATGCATCTTGTCTGCTACCAAGTGGTTCAGCTTCATCATGTAGATTATGCCGACCGTAACTCGTTCCTTGAATGGATTGCCGTTCTTGCCGTCGTATAACACCATCTTGCCATCTTCGGCAAAGCCGGCATTACGCAATTCTGTACGGATATCTTCATTGCTGGCACCGTCAAAGATGGGGGTTTCCACTTCAAAACCAAGATATTTTGCGGCCAGGCCAAGGTGAGTCTCCATGATCTGCCCGATATTCATACGGGAAGGCACGCCCAGCGGATTGAGAACGATGTCTACCGGAGTGCCGTCTTCCATAAAGGGCATATCTTCGATGGGCGCTATAATGGAGATAACGCCTTTATTTCCATGACGTCCCGCCATCTTGTCGCCAACCTCGATCTTGCGTTTTTTGGCTACATAGACCTTCACCATCTTGCGCACGCCGTATTGCAGTTCATCACCGTGTTTGATGCGTTCGCGGGATTTCTTGTAGATGTTTTCGCTTTGCTCCAGAGATTGCTTTATCTTCAGCGCGATATCCTGGTAGATGATGTTGTTTACTTCAGCATCTTCCACCAATTCCACATCCAGATCCAGCTTCTTGAAGTTGATCCGTTTGAGATCTTCTTTATTTATCTTCTTGCCCGGTGCGATAAAGAACTCGTTGGTCTTTTCGTCCCAAATGGTTTTGGCTTTTTGGCCCAGCAGGATAGCGGAGATCTTTTCTTCTTTGAACTCATCCACTTTCTTGCGACGCAAAGCCAATTCCGCTTTCAATTTGCGAATCTTCTCGTCACTCTCGTCTTCCTGATCGCTACCATCTTCCAAGCGGGAAAACACCTTAACGTCTATCACAACGCCTTCCATGCCCGGCTTGGCCTTCAGAGAACTGTTGGTAAAATCACCGGCTCTGTCGCCAAATAGGGCACGCATCAGGTTCTCTTCCGGAGAAGGATCGATCTCAATGCTTTTGGGAGTAACCTTGCCCACGATGATGTCCCCGGCCTGGATCACGGAGCCTACCCGGATAATACCGGTTTTGTCCAGATTGCGCAGGGCATGAGAAGGAACATTAGGGATGTCGTAGGCCAGTTCTTCACGACCGTTTTTCACGTTGCGAACCAACACTTCCATTTCTTCTATGTAGATGGAGGTGAGAGTGTCTTCACGAGCCACTTTTTCGCTGAGTATGATGGCGTCTTCATAATTGTATCCATACCAGGGCATAAAGGCAACCATCATGTTTGTCCCCAAAGCCAGTCGGTTGTCTTCCACGCAAGCGCCGTCCGATAGCGGCTGACCCTTGCGCACGGTGTCACCAATCCGCACGATCGGTCGTTGATTGGCACAGGTGTCCTGGTTCGTACGCACAAATTTCTTCAGCTTGATTCTGCTGCCGACACCCAGATACAGGGCTTCGTCTTTTTCATCCAATGCCTTCAAATCGATGTAAGCAGAGGTTACGTTCACCACTGTGGCATCGTAAGGAGCGATGGCAATATCCGAAGTATCCATGGTGGCGATCTTTTCCATTCCGGTGCCCACGATGGGGGCTTGCGGATTGATGAGTGGGACCGCCTGACGTTGCATGTTCGAGCCCATCAGAGCGCGGTTCGCGTCGTCGTGTTCCAAGAACGGAATCATCGCCGCGGATACAGAAACCATCTGCTGCGGAGCCACGTCCATATATTGTATTTCATTGGGGCTCACCTGGATGAATTCTCCCCTTTCGCGGGCAAAGATCATCTCGTCCGTGATGCGGCGATTGTCGTCCAGATGCACATCCGATTGAGCAATAATGTATTTCTCTTCCTCGGCAGCGTCCATATACACATATTCATCGCTTACCACACCATCCGACACCTTCCGGTAAGGAGTTTCGATAAAACCAAGGGAATTGATGCGGCTATAGATAGCAGGCGACACGATAAGGCCGATGTTTGGCCCTTCAGGAGTCTCGATGGGGCACACGCGCCCATAGTGTGAAGCATGAACGTCCCGAACCTCAAATCCGGCACGATCACGAGTAAGTCCGCCGGGACCCAACGCGGAGAGCGCTCGTTTATGACGCAATCCGGCAAGAGGATTGGTCTGTTCCATAAACTGAGATAGCTGACCGGTGAGGAAGAATCCTTGAACCACATTGATCAGCGCATTGCTGTTCACGAGGTCATGAACTGTTATTTCATCTATATTTGAGATTGCCATGCGTTCCTGAATGATGCGAGCGACCATGGCAAGCCCGGAATTATACTGTTCTTGCAGCAATTCGCCTACGGTGCGAACGCGGCGATTGGAGAGGTTATCAATATCGTCCACCTCGTCCTGATCGTGATAGATATTGATCAGGGTTTTAAAGATATGAACGAAGTCTTCCACCGTGAGTGTCATCACGGAGCTGTCCACATTTATGCCCAGACGGGAGTTTATCTTGTAGCGTCCCACATCGCCCAGGTTATAACGCTTTTCATTGAAGAACATGCGATCCACCAGCTGTCGAGCCACTTCCAGTGGAGCGTCTTCGCCGGGCCGAATGAGAGAATAGATCTTCTTTAGCGCCTCTTCCTGGTTATAGGTGGGGTCTTTAGCCATGGTGTTTTCCAACACCTTGCGGGCGATCTCAAAATCATAGTCTATTACTTCAACTTTCTTGATCTTATACTCGCCCAAAATCTTGATCAGAGTATCGTTCACCTGTTCGTTGGCAAAGGCGATCGGTTCTTCCACGCCACTTACTTTTATGTCTTTGAACAAGTGGCGGTTTTTTGCCTCCGCGATGCTTACAGTTTCCGTATTATAGAATGTCTTTCGCAAGTCATGGTTACCGGAGATGCCGATTGCGCGAAGCAGAGTGGTAACCGGCAATTTGCGGCGTTTATCGATGTGAACATACATCACGTCGTGAATATCGATATCAAATTCTAGCCAGGAGCCGTTGTAGGGTATCACTTTCGCGGAATACAAGGTTTTGCCGGAGGGGTGTTTTTCTTCGGAAAAAAATACCCCGGGAGAGCGTTGCAGCTGGGATATGATAACGCGTTCAGCGCCATTCACCACGAAAGTACCCTGATCCGTAACCAGTGGTATTTCGCCCAAAAACACGTCTTGCTCCAGGGTGTCTTTATGTTCCCGACCGGTTTCGGTGGTTTCAAAGACGGAGAGGCGCATTTTGGCCTTTAATGGGGCTTGATAAGACAGATTACGCTCACGGCATTCGTCTATCCCATACTTTTCTTGCAGCACATTGTATTCGATAAATTCGAGTAGGAAATTGCCTTTGTTGTCTTCGATGGGGAAGATAGATTCAAAGACGGCCTGCAGTCCTTTCTTCGTTCTGCGTTGCGGGTGGATGTCCTTTTGTAGAAACTCATTGAAAGATTCCAACTGCATAGCCAGCAGATTGGGAATCTCTACTTCTGGAATACCCAGCTCGGCAAATCGTCCGGAGATACGGGAATAACTTTTGATCTTTCTCAAAAGCTCACTCCTTTGTGCCCTTTAGACACATTCGGTAGGGGTTGGTATTGTGTATGGCACACGCTTCTTGCCAGCGGTCCACAGCTTTGCCAAAAAGATCGGCGGGTTTTGCCATTTTTCTGATGATAATTAGCTAAATTAGTCCAAAAAAAGTCCGGTTGGACTTTTTTTGGACATATGTTTTGGCATATAGCCGAATTACTTAAGTTCGACGGTTGCGCCGGCGTCTTCAAGTTTCTTCTTTAATGTTTCGGCTTCTTCTTTGCTTACTTTTTCACTGATAGCTTTCGGAGCGCTATCTACGAGGTCTTTGGCTTCTTTCAGACCAAGGTTGGTGATTTCGCGAACCACTTTGATCACGTTGATCTTCTTGTCCCCAGCACTGGAGAGGATCACGTCAAATTCGCTTTGCTCTTCTTTAGCTTCGGCAGCGCCACCGGCAGGAGCGGCAAAGGCGGCCACAGGAGCAGCGGCGGATACGCCAAATATCTCTTCCATTTCTTTGACGAGTTCAGAGAGCTCAAGAACGGTCATTTCTTTAATCAGGTCAATTACTTGTTGTTTTTTATCGGACATCTTTCCTCCATCGGATATATGAATAATTTTTTATTAGCTGGCATCAGCTTGTTTTTTTATGAGTGCGTCCACCGCATATACAAATTTGCGGATAACACCCTGGTTGACCGCCATGAATCCGGTGAGTGGAGCAGTCATGCTGCCCAGCACTTTGCCCAGAAGTTCATCACGGCTGGGAAGGGTAGCCAGAGCTTTGAGCTCTTTGGGGCTAAATACGTGTCCTGCCACGTATCCGGCTTTGAAGCTGGGATAGTCGGCCTCTTCCATTACTTCTTTTATGAACTTTGCGATTACACGAGCGGGGGCAACTTCTTCTTCCAGGCATACCGCTACGGCGGTGGGACCCTTCAGATAGTCGTCCAGTTCGGTAATTCCCAGTTCGTTCAATGCAATTTTGAGCAGGGTGTTTTTCTGCACCAGGTAGTCCACCTTCTCTGTGCGGAAGCGGTTGCGCAGCTCATTCACCTGTTCGATGTTTATTCCCTTGTAATCCACCAGTACGATCGCTTTTGCGCTGCTCAGTCTTTCGACGAGGTTCTTTACGGTATCTACTTTGTATTGTTGAACCATGTTTTCGTGCCTCCCTTTAGCTCTTTGCTGCCAAGGTTGCGCTTGCGACCTGTAGTTTGATGCCGGGGCCCATGGTGGTGCACAGAGTGATGCTCTTTATAAAAACGCCTTTCAAGGTTGCGGGGCGTTCTTTGAGAACCGCTGCGAGGATGGCTTTCACATTGTCTTTCAAGTTGCCTTCTTCGAAACTGATCTTGCCGGCCGGAACGTGCAAGTTTGCGAATTTGTCCACTCTGTAAGTGACCTTTCCGCCTTTTGCTTCTTCAACGGCTTTGGCAATATCCATTGTTACGGTTCCCACTTTGGGATTGGGCATCAGTCCGCGCGGACCGAGGACACGGCCTAATTTTCCGATACGTCCCATCAGGTTTGGAGTGGTGATGACCACGTCGAAATCGAACCACCCACCGGTGATCTTTTCCACGAGTTCATCTACTCCTACGTAATCGGCGCCAGCATTTCTGGCTTCGTCTGCTTTGTCACCTTCAGCAAAAACCAGCACACGCATGGTCTTACCTGTTCCATGAGGTAAGATCAGCGAGTTTCTGATCTGCTGATCGGCTTTGCGAGGATCCACGCCAAGATTGAAGTGAACTTCGACCGTTTCGTCAAACTTCGGAGCCGGCAGGCTCTTCAAAAGCTTGAGCGCGTCATCGAGTTCAAAACGCTTTTGGCGGTCATACATCGCATAGGCGACTTTGTACCTTTTACTATGTTTCATTGAATCTCCTTTATGAATACTATCTCCTGCACCGGGTGGAGTCAATCCTCAATGGTGACGCCCATGCTCCGTGCAGTACCTGCGATCATACTCATAGCGGATTCAAGGGAATGGCAATTCATATCCTGGATTTTGAGCTCTGCAATCGTCTTCAGCTGCGCCTGATTCAATTTTCCCACTTTGGCTTTGTTGGGGGTAGCGGATCCTTTGGCGAGTCCCGCTTCCTTTTTGATCAGCACACTGGCCGGAGGAGTCTTGATCTCAAAAGTGAATGATTTATTCTTTGCTACATAGATCACTACCGGAAATACCATTCCGGGTTGATCCTGGGTTTTATCGTTAAACTGGCGGCAGAATTCTGGTATGTTCACGCCGGCTTGACCCAAGGCGGGACCAACCGGGGGAGCAGGTGTAGCTTTGCCGGCAGGAAGCTGCAATTTTATGATTGCTACGGCATCTTTTGGTTTTGCCATGATTTATATCCTCATTTGTTTAAATATCTATTTCTTGATCAGTTCTACCTGATTTCCATTAAGCTCTACAGGCGTGCGACGGCCAAACACCGTAACATCTATCACCAGCTTATTGCCTTCATCGGCAGTTTTTTGTACTATGCCCTCAAAATCAGAGAAAGGACCGGATATCACACGCACCAAATCTCCGGGCATATAAGAAAAAGTCTTGAAATCGCGATCGGGATCTGCTATACCCAGCAAACGATCCACTTCATCCTGAGGCAGCGCGATGGGCTCCTTGTGCTCCTTGCTCATTCCCAAAAAACTGGTTACGCCCGCCATACTCAAGATGTAGGTCTTCAGCTCGGGACTCATGTCCGCTTCAAGGATCACATAACTGGTAAAAACCTTGCGTTCCCGCTCGATCTTCTTGCCGTCTCGAATGATAAAAGTCTTGCGCACGGGCACCAGCAAGCGACCGACGGATTTGCCAAGTTCGGTTCCTTCCAGACCCTTTTCGATCGCGGTCTTTACCTTGTTCTCAAAACTTGAGTAGGTATGGATCACATACCATTTCATTGCCACAGGTCTTCCCCTTAAAATAGTATTTCCAAGATCTTCGAAAAGCCAAAATCTACCAAAGAAAGGAAAATGGCAACGATGGCGGACATCACTATCACTACCACTGTGCCCTCTTTGAGGTCATCCTTTCCGGGCCAGCTAACCGATTTCATCTCGGAACGTACATCGCGGAAAAAGCGACTTACATTTTCAAATTTCATTTATCTCACCATTTTTCCCGGTTTAATGCTGCTCACAGCTCCCGGAAAATAATGTTGGCAGGACAGGCAGGAATCGAACCCGCAACCCCCGGTTTTGGAGACCGGTGCTCTACCAGTTGAACTACTGTCCTGCAACATCTATTAATCAGCGTTTAGCGCTGTTTGTGATTTGTGTGTTTCCGGCAGGTGGGGCAGTATTTCTTCAGCTCCATCCTGTTCGGATGCTTGCGTTTGTTGCGCGTCGTCGTATAGTTACGATTCTTGCACTCTTCGCAAGCCAGGATTACTATATCTCTCATCTTTCTTTTCCGATTTGTACAGCTTACTCAATAATGCTGGATACAACACCGCTGCCGATGGTGTGACCGCCTTCGCGGATAGCGAAGCGAAGTCCCTGTTCCATGGCAATCGGGGTGATGAGTTCGGCATTGATTTCCACGTTGTCGCCGGGCATAACCATCTTGATGCCTTCAGGCAAAGTGAGGGTTCCGGTAACGTCGGTGGTGCGGAAATAGAACTGAGGACGGTAACCGGTTTGGAACGGTTTGTGGCGTCCGCCTTCGTCTTTGGTCAGAATATAGGTCTGGCCTATGAACTTGGTGTGAGGGGTGATCGATTTTGGTTTGGCAAGAACCTGTCCGCGTTCCACGTCGGTCTTGGCAAAGCCGCGAAGCAACAAACCAACGTTGTCGCCGGCCTGAGCTTCGTCCAGAAGCTTGCGGAACATTTCCACGCCGGTGCAAGTGGTTTCCACAGTCTCGCGGATACCTACGCGCTCGATCTTGTCGCCAACCTTGATTACGCCGCGTTCTACACGACCGGTAGCAACCGTACCACGGCCGGGAATCGAGAACACGTCTTCAACCGGCATCAGGAAGGGTTTGTCCACAGCGCGGTCGGGTAGCGGAATGTAGCTGTCCACAGCATCCATCAAAGCTTGAATCTGAGCTTCACCTTCGGGATCCTGATTCAAGCCCTTGAGGGCGGAACCGCGAATGACAGGAACTTCATCGCCGGGAAATTCGTATTTATCCAGAAGTTCGCGAACTTCCATCTCTACCAGGTCCAGCAACTCTTCGTCTTCAACGAGGTCGCATTTGTTCATGAATACCACGATGGCAGGCACGCCTACCTGACGGGCAAGCAGAATGTGCTCACGAGTCTGAGGCATGGGACCGTCATAGGCGCTTACAACGAGTATGGCACCGTCCATCTGAGCGGCACCGGTGATCATGTTTTTAATGTAGTCAGCATGACCGGGGCAGTCAACGTGGGCATAGTGACGGTTTTCGGTTTCATATTCAACGTGAGAAGTGGCTATGGTGATACCACGAGCTTTTTCTTCGGGTGCATTATCAATACTATCGAAAGAACGGAATTTGGCTCCGCCCTTTTTTGCAAGGTAAGCGGTAATCGCCGCTGTGAGCGTAGTCTTACCATGGTCGATGTGACCAACCGTACCAACGTTTACGTGTGGCTTGGTACGTACGAATTTTTCTTTTGCCATTGTTCCTCCTGGAATTGCTATTCCATGTCCTTGTATTATTCGCTATATAAAATTGAACTGGATTACGCGGCTTCCGCAAGCCCCGTAACCTGTTTTCAAAAATGGAGCTCAAGACCGGATTTGAACCGGTGACCTCATCCTTACCAAGGATGTGCTCTACCGACTGAGCTACTTGAGCATGTCTCTACGCCACCTAAAAATTGATGACATTAAAAAAATGGAGCGGGAAACGGGGTTCGAACCCGCGACCCTCAGCTTGGAAGGCTGATGCTCTAGCCAACTGAGCTACTCCCGCTAAGGCAAAGTGTGGTGGAGAGGGGAGGATTCGAACCTCCGAAGTCGTCTGACGACAGATTTACAGTCTGTTCCCTTTGGCCGCTCGGGAACCTCTCCACATCTATGGAGCCGATGAAGGGAGTTGAACCCCCAACCTATTGATTACAAATCAATTGCTCTGCCATTGAGCTACATCGGCGTAAGGTTTTGCCAATCAATTTCGAACCACTTTTTTTGTCAATAACTTTTTTACGGCTCACTCTATATTCTTGCGTTTTATCTTATCGTTAACCTTGTTTTTCAGCTCGAGAATTATGTCAATGCATTTTTGCCGTACTACGATAAAAAGGACTCCAATATCCACGACTCGCGGATAAAACATCCCGATTCCGGTTCAGAGATTAGACAGATATCAATAGCACCCGGCTAAGAGCTATCGGCTTAATACTCATATAGCTGTAGTAAATGATAGTGTCTCCGGTCATACACCATTTATCGCATCAGCTAATTTTTGGATTAACTCTATTTCTGCTAACTCGAGCTTAGCAGAAGATACTATTCTTAAATGGCATTCCCAAACAACGATTACTTTCCAACCCACAAGCTGTTGCTTTCTATCGATCACGGATCTCGCTATCACAATGGATCTTGGTATTTAAATCTCTTCTAGTCCCACTGCTCGCAAATACTGGTAGGTTGAATTGTAAAATTTCTTTTGTCTGGTATGGTCCTCATCGTCTCCTTCAGGCACTACAATTACCATTCCTTGACGCGCTCTGGTTAGTAATACTCGGTAGGCATTTATCAGAAAAATTTGGCGTTCTTTTTTATTGATGTGTTGCCACTTATGACCTTTGAAAGACCAATATTGCCATGAACCATTATCGTGCCTGAAATCGGCATCCCAAGTCACGCAAACCCAATCCAATTCCAAACCTTGAACTTGGAACTCGGTGGCTACATCCTCAAGATAATAAGAAGAGCGAACATCATCTTTGCCGTTCAAAAACCAGTGCACTGGATCCGTATTGTAGCGAACATCAATTGCTAAAGGCTTCAATCGATAAGCTTGAGAAGATACCACAATGCCATACCGTTCTGAGCCACGGGCCTGTTTACGAAGCCAGACTTTAGCTTTTTGAATGCATCTGCAAAGAACAATGGGATATCTTTCTTTCAGAATCATGAGTGTATCCTTCGCTGCCTTATCGATGTCTAAAAGCTGCTTTACCCACAGCGACACATTCTCAGCCCGGAAGGAACGCATTGAAACGCCCAGATGCAGCTCTGGGAGAGTGTTCACATTCTTCCTGTCAGTCATTCTTTCCAAGGCCTTCCCTGCGTCATACTCGCTATCCACAAGCTTATCAGATAGATACACATGCCAGTCAGGGAAACCACCTAAGATGGAATCAATCCATTGGCTGATCCCTGCTTCTCCAGTATTGATTTCCTGCCCTCCTCCAACCAAGCAGATAACAACTGTCCAATCCTCGTGTCTATCCATGCAAGAGATCAAGAACTCAGGCTCGGATTGTGAAAACCCCGGTCTATGCTTCTTATTCTTCATGAATTTGGCAGTCTGATCGAGGTCCCAAGCTCGCTGTGCTTCATCAAAGATTGAGATTCTATTGTAAGGAGGATTGGGATCCTCAAGGCAATCATCACGAAAGTTATGTACATTCTGCACAAAGGCTTTTACCTGTCGGGATGCAGTTCCTTTCCCTGTTTTTTCGCCTCTCTCCTTGGCTCTAGCCACCATGTCTCTGGCTAGAGCTTCTCGCAGAACTGCTACCAGTGGTCCATTTCCAGAAAGAAAAACACCCTTTAGATCGTTCTCTTCCCCGATTCTTTGCGTAGCGATATTTAAGCCTACCAATGTTTTACCTGCTCCAGGTACCCCTGTAACAAAAAGGATAACTTTGCGCTTCAGAGTTTTAGCATCATCGATGATCTTCAAAATAGATCTGGTGGTAAGCCCTAAGTTTATTGCACTGGCATCACTGCGTGAGATATCCTCGACTGCATGTCCCCGGTAAAGAGCCAAAGCTGCCTCAATGATACTCGGCGTTGGCTCATAACGTCCATTTTCCCACTGTTCTGAATTGATCTCTGCCCCCTCTGCAAAGTCAAGAATATTGCGCATCTGCTCCAGAAACACATCCTGATTGGTTAGTATCGGTCTAAAAACCTTGTCATCATCAGCAGAAAGACTAATCATGGCCAGCAATGTTTTCGCTTCACTGGCAAAGAGCATAGGCGCAATGGATACATCATGACTAGTCTGGTGGAAGTTCTTCAAATCCAATGCATAATCCCACACCTGATCGATGGCCGATTTCATGTACGAATCGCTACCCACTTTGAATTCCAATACGAAAAGCACATGCCGGATTGCCAATAACACATCAATTCGCTTGCCCATCCTAGGAATCGAATACTCAAAATAGATCCTTCCATCCAGACCATCCAGCAAGGGCTTTAGCAGGTCAATCTGCATCGCCCAGGCATCCCTCTGATTTTGAATGATATCAAAACCACTATTCTGAGCCAATACTCCCAAAATCTCTTGCTTCCTAGATTCGCAAAAGCCATGTATCGTATCCGAGTAATATGATCTATTCAAATCATGCTCCTTGATTTAGAAATGACCTCACCCATTTACACTGCAATAAACATGATTACATAAAGTTCGATCACTGCGGTATAAACGCAAAACGAGAGTTTCGGACTTTGGGGATTGGATACTCTGGAAATCCAGAATCCATTGATCGATAATATCCTCATTAGTGTTTTTCCCTAATGCCGCTAATTTAGCTTCAGAGCTTGCTTTTTTATACTGCGATGGATACCTAGTATATAGCTCATCGATGGAAATTTCTTGTTTTAGGAATCTGTAATAATCATCAGGTCGTTCATTTGGTGAGAACTGCCTGAAAAAACTCCTTAGTTCAAGGGTTGAATGCGCATTCTTTTCTTTTTCTATTGAAAGCCCAATTCTAAAGAAAGCTTCGTTGTTTACGGTCAATGACGAAAAGCCTTCGCTCAGTCCTCCTGGTCCAGCAAACAGATCAACTACCGGAACCAGATCATTTGAACTACTTCGCTTATATTTGATACCTACTTCGTTCATAAGGAATGAAGTATCCCATTTGTAATCATTTGACCCTGCCTCGAGTTAAATTATTAAGGTCTCTTACTAACTGTCTAAATTCTAGTATCCTTGTCCACATAGCCATATATCCTTGAGTTTGAAAAGAAGTATCTACATCAAGACAATCAAATGAGTTGATGAGTATCGGTCAAGTTTTTTGTTCATTTTGATAAGTAAGCAAGATGTCATTTGACCAATTTATCTCAAGATTGCACTGGCTCTACTGTTCAATTTTTCTGGAGATCAGATCCACCTGATAATGAACTTCTTGTTCAGCAAAGAGAATTATAGAAAGGAGCTTATCTAGCTAAAGAATTTTCCTGCACCTATCTCTGTAACGCAGCAAAAAAACCGTTCCTGCGAATCTAAGATCATTCGCCAGATTGCTTCACCACTGGCCTGGTAACTAACTCCAAGTAAAAAAAACTGAACGGTGATAATAGCATTTCCCGGTAAAGCCAGACAAACTCTTGTATCCGGCTTTATACTTCAGCATAGCTTTAGCACAATTTCGTCGCTGGATCCTGCTGTGGTGGCAGGAGCATCCAGCGATGATATCTACTTGAACCTAGGTCAAAGCTTTTAGGAAGCAACAGCAAAGGGGATGCGATTGTGCATCCCCTTTAGCTTGTTTCATTGTTTATGGCAGGGCGATCACACGGTAAAACTTCTTAGCTGAGCTTGGAGTGATCAGCATACCCGGATCGGTAGTGGTTCCCAACACGCTGAAAGTAGCAGCATAGGGATCATCCGCGGCTTCCACTCTGTAAGAGGAGGCACCGCTTACTGCGTTCCAATCAAGGTATAGCATATTATCCATAAGGGATAAGTCCACTACGGGGCTCGCCAATTGACCGCCAATCTCTTCGATATCACTGAGAAAACGGTGTCCGATCTGCATTGTATCGCTGTATTGGCCCACCAGGCAGGTGAGATTCACCGGATCTGTGGGAATGGCTGTTCCGGCGTAATCTGCACTTGGGAAGGTTCTCAAGGTGAGCGATGCCGTGGGATCGGTAGCCGTCAGATTCGCTGCATTTGAGGGGAAAGTGGCATCACCGGTAATGGTCACATTCATCACCTTGATCAGTTTTGCCTGATCCACAGCGCTAAGGCTTGCCAGAGTACGAACTTCAGGCTCTACCACGTTGTTGGATGAAGTTGCTTCTCCGGGATCGGCAACCGGAACAAATTGCAGCAGGTTGTAGTAAAGAGTGAGGGTTCCGCTGATACCGGTGATGCCATCGTAGAGGTTATAAGTAGTAGTGATGTTTCCGGCATTATCGTCGATCAGTATGGCTCCTGTGGCATCCTGGATGTATTTCTGATTCCGGCTGCTCTGTTGGAAAGTGAGAATTGCTTCCCCGGTGAGGGTATAGACGTTGGATCCGGTGGTCTGAGCTCGCAGCGTGGCAATATCCGCCACCTGGGTGGAGCTGGTGATAGTGTAATCTGCCGTATTCACCAGGCTGGGTTCATATCCGCCGGCATAGGCAATAGCCTTCAGAGTTGTAGTTGATGAAATGCTAACCGGCCCGGAGTAAAGAGTTCCGGTTGTGGCTGTGGGATCTGTACCATCGGTAGTATAGCGGATAGCGGCTCCGGCAGTGGTGCTAGTAATTGTAACTGACACAGAGGAGAAGTAGGTGCCGGCAGGAGGATCAAAAACGGGCATTTCTGCGTATTGAGCACCGGGATTGTAAGTGTGCGTACCCAGATTGGCAATATAGTCCTGAGGCTTCACGATCCATTCGCTATCCTCGGCATTTGTTCCCTGTTGCAGCGCCCAATCTGTATTACCGGTAGCAACAGTTGGTTTACGGATCAGAGTGTGATTTACTGTAGCGCCTGTGGTTCCGGCAACCGTCCAGGATGAGCCAGGATCTACACCAATTACACCAATCTGGTCTATGATGCTTTCATCCGGAACATAAACCAATGCCACGGCATC
>ENA-UOOM01000141-UOOM01000141.1-fermentation-metagenome-genome-assembly--contig:-NODE-141-length-90491-cov-34.792328_pt1 | contig 90491 bp, 84 predicted proteins | sample MGYA00245781_ERZ724031 | MGnify/ENA primary metagenome ERZ724031 (study PRJEB28704, sample SAMN03018317) | fermentation metagenome | biome: anthropogenic terrestrial biome; feature: soil; material...
CCGTGAAGGTGGACATACTGTCGGTGCTGGTGTTGTAACTGAAATTCTTGGGTAATTGGGAAGAAGGGAATTTTTATGGCAGATATTGTAGGTTTGCAGTGCACTGAGTGTAAGCAGAGAAATTACACGACCACAGTGAATAAGAAAAAGCAATCAAAGAAACTGGAACTTAACAAATATTGCAAGTGGTGCGATAAACACACCTTGCATAAAGAAACTAAGTAGTGTAGAATATACGCTGCTCGCAGGTCCGTAGCTCAATTGGCAGAGCACTGGTCTCCAAAACCGGGGGTTGCAGGTTCGAGTCCTGCCGGGCCTGCCATTTTTTTTGTTTAAAGATAGGAGGCCGAGGTTATGGAAAAAATCCTCAGCTTCGTGCGTGAAGCAAGAGCCGAGCTTAAGAAAGTAACGTGGCCAGGGAAGAAACAGGTGTGGTATTCAACTCTGGTAGTAATAGTATTTACCCTTTTTGTTGCTGCATATCTCGGCGTTATTGATTTAGCGTTAACGGGTCTTTTGTCGAGGCTTATTGGTTAGTGATACCAGTAAGAATGCTACGCCACAAGTAACGTAAATAGAAAGCAGGGAGGTGAGGGGGCCCGTCCGACCCCCCATTGTGTGATGGAAAGTAATGTTGAGCGGCGCTGGTATATCGTTCAGACTTATGCTGGGTACGAAAACAGGGTTAAAGCTAATCTCGAGCAGAGAATAGCGACTATGGGTATGGATGAAGAGATTTTTAGTGTCCTAGTCCCGGTGGAAGAGCGTGTTTTCGTAAAAGATGGCAAAAGTAAAAAAGTGACACGGAAACTTTATCCGAGCTATGTGCTTGTGGAGATGAAGCTGAACGATCAATCTTGGTATGTCGTCCGCCATACTCCTGGTGTTACAGGTTTTGTTGGAGCAGGAAATCACCCTATTCCTCTTTCTGAAAAAGAAGTAAAAGAAATTATGAGCAAGATTGGGAAGGATCAAGCTAAACCTAAGATTGAGATGAACCTTAAAATTGGGGATATTGTAAAGGTGAAGAGCGGTCCTTTTGAAGGGCAAGTAGGCCCTGTAGTGGAGATTGTTCCTGAAAAAGGGAAGGTAAAATTTACGGTGACGGTCTTTGGACGGGAGACTGTCGTGGAAACTGACTATATGGAGCTGGAGAAGCTCTAAGTATATATAGAACCTAAAGCGGGCGCTCTTCTAACTCTTTGTTTAAAAGGCGGAGGAGAGCTTTGCAGTAACGAGAGGAGATAGCGGTAATGGCAAAGAAAGTAGTTGCGCAGATCAAGTTGCAGTTGCCTGCAGGTAAGGCCACCCCGGCTCCCCCTGTAGGGCCGGCTCTTGGTCAGCATGGCGTGAATATTATGGAGTTTTGTAAGCAGTTTAACGCCAAAACTTCAGATCAGGCAGGGATGATTATCCCGGCTATTTTGACGGTATATGCTGACAGGAGTTTCACTTTTATCCTTAAAACTCCCCCTGCAAGTGTTTTGTTGAAGAAGGCTGCGGGGATTGAACGGGCGTCTGGTGAGCCCGATAAGGTAAAGGTGGCAAAGGTGAGCCGCGATAAGGTGAGAGAGATAGCTGAGCTTAAAAAAGCAGATTTGAATGCCAATGATGTGGATGCGGCTATGCGCATGGTAGAAGGCACAGCTCGTTCAATGGGGATTGAAATCGTCGGCTAGTTTTTTTGTTTAGCGATTGTGGCAGGGTCGGCCAGACCCGCTATGACCACGAGGAGGGACTTTAAAATGGCAAAAAGAGGTAAACGTTATTTAGCTATAAGGGAAAAAGTAGACAGCACGAAACTGTACGGATTGCGAGAGGCCATCGATCTTTTTAAAGAAGTTTCTACTGCGAAGTTTGATGAAAGCCTCGAAGTTCATATCCGTCTCGGCGTCGATCCCCGCCATGCAGACCAGCAAGTTCGTGGGACGGTAATTTTACCCCATGGTACGGGAGTTACTAAAAGAGTGCTGGTTCTTGCTGCCGGAGAAAAGGTTAAGGAAGCTGAAGAGGCAGGCGCGGACTTTGTCGGCGGAGATGATTTGATTCAGAAGATTAGTACAGGTTGGCTTGATTTCGACGCGGTAATTGCTACTCCAGATATGATGAAAAATGTAGGTCGCTTGGGGAAAATTTTAGGGCCACGGGGTTTAATGCCAAGTGCTAAGACGGGTACAGTAACCTTCGATATAGCTGATGCCGTGAAAGAAATTAAGGCTGGTCGTGTGGAGTTCCGTGTTGATAAGGCTGCTATAATTCATAATATGGTAGGGAAGAAGAGCTTCGAGGCTCAACAGCTGTATGAGAATGTAAAAGCTTTGTATCAGACGATTGTAAAGGCTCGCCCTGCTTCAGTGAAAGGTACCTATGTAAAGAGCTTTTATATCGCCCCTACTATGGGTGTTGGCATAAAGATAGATCCTATAGCTGCTGCGAAAGAAATAGCTGCGGAAGCATAAGAAAACTACAATTAAATAAGATATTTTGACAAGCCTAAGACAGTGGGCGCGCTTCAAGCGTCTAATGGAGTAATCCACCCACCGAGGTTTGGAGGTTACATGCCAAGGATAAGTGTTATCTTTGAAAGATACGTTATCTTTTGTAATGTTAGAATCTCCCGACCTAGATGGGTCGGGAGATTTTTTTTGAAGAGGAGGTGAACACATGCCTGCAAAAGTTAAGTATGATTTAGTTGATGAGTTGAAAGAAATGCTCAACAAGACCGAAGCAGTTTTTGTGGCAGAGTACAGAGGTCTTACTGTAGCTCAGATTACAGATCTTCGCGCTAAAGTCAGAGCAGCTGACGGCGAAATGAAGGTAGCTAAAAATACCCTCATGAAAATTGCTCTTCGAGAAGAAGAGATGCCTGTTCCAGAAGATATTATGGCTGGCCCTAACGTTTATACTATGGCTTACAGCGATCCTGTTGCTGTCGCAAAGGTGTTTAAAGACTTTGCTAAAGATAAAGCGAATAAGGCTTTTATCTTAAAGGGTGGAGTTTTGGGCGATTCTATTTTAAATGTAGCCCAGGTCGAAGCTTTGGCAGATCTCCCATCGAAGGAAGTGCTTGTTGCTCAGGTGGTTCGCACCATCGCAGCTCCTTTGTCTGGCCTTGTTACAGTTCTTTCCGGCCCGATCAGAGGGTTGGCCACATGCCTCTCTCAGATCAAGGAGAAGAAAGAGCAGGCTGCCTAATAAGGGTAGCGTAATACCCCATTGGGAATGGGTATGTTAAAAATGAATATAAACTAAATTTGAAGAGTTTTGATTAAGGAGGAACAATAGAAATGACCCACGAAGAGATCATTCAGGCTATTGAAGGTATGACGGTATTAGAGCTTTCTGAGCTCGTAAAGGCTCTTGAGGATAAGTTTGGAGTTTCTGCTTCTGCTCCTGCCATGGCTATGCCCATGATGATGCCAGGCGCCGCCCCTGCAGCTGCTGCAGAGGAAGAGAAGACCGAGTTTGATGTAGTTTTGAAGGGTGCTGGCTCTAACAAGATTGCTACAATTAAGGTTGTTCGTGAAGTTACAGGCCTTGGCCTGAAAGAGGCTAAAGAGCTTGTAGATAACGCTCCTAAACCTGTAAAGGAAGCTGTAAGCAAGGACGAGGCTGAAGAGCTGAAAAAGAAGTTTGAAGAGGCTGGAGCTGAAGTCGAAGTTAAGTAGAACGTCTGCACATACTGTTAAAAATGATGAGGAGGCTGCCCTTGTACTTAAGAGGCAGCCTCTTTTGTTTTCTAGACGAGAAAACATCAAAAGAGGTATAGTGTAGCTAACTTATAGTTGGGGGCATATTCTTGAAATTTATTGTGCCTGATTCTTTTCAACATGCGATAGCTGAACAACGACTTCTTGCAGAAAAAGTATCTATCCGCGATGAGCCTTTTCGGCTCACCACAGTGGCGGGAGTAGATGTAGCGTATAGCAGACGAGGCAAAAAAGCATTGGCCATTGCGGGGATTGTTTGCATGGAGTGGGGAACATTCTCTCCTATCTCCTATACATGGGCAATATATCCAGTTTCTTTCCCTTATTTAACGGGTTTACTCTCTTATAGAGAGGTTCCAGCACTTTTTGCCGCTCTTGAGCGCTTGGAATTGAGCCCAGACCTTTGGATGATTGATGGGGCGGGAATAGCCCATCCACGGAGAATAGGTCTTGCTTCTCACTTTGGGGTTCTTACAAATTTTGTGACTATAGGGGTGGCAAAAAGCCACCTTGTTGGCGTTTATGATGATCCTGGGAACGAGAAAGGGAGTCGATCACCATTATTCTATCAAGAAGAGCATGTAGGGTACGTTCTTCGCTCTAGAAATGGAGTGAAACCTCTATTCATAAGCCCTGGCCATCGAATTTCTCTTGAAAAATCGGTAGAGTTAGTTTTGAAAGCGTGTATAAAGTATCGACTTCCCGAACCTACTCGTGCGGCTCATCAATTTGTTACGCAAATACGTCGGAAGATAGCGGAGGAAGGATGGAAAAATGATGATTATTGATACGCATGTTCACGTTTATCCACCAGATGTAATACAGGATTTCGAGAAAATATCTGAAAGAGAAGATTACTTCGGACTCCTTTCCCATGGAAAGGTTCATAAGTGGGCAACGATAGAAGATGTAATTGTTCAAATGGACGAGGACGATATAGATCAATCGTGGATATTCGGTTTTGCTTTTAAGGATTTGGAGTTATGCCGTCATTGTAATAATTACGTTATTGAAGGTATCAAAAAATATCCTGATCGCTTGAAGGGGTTTGCTGTAGTGCCTCCTTTAGCTAGAGGTTCTGAGGAGGAAATACTTCGGTGTGCCGACGAAGGACTTATAGGAGTAGGGGAGCTTTTCCCAGGCGGGCAGCACTTTAACATCGATGATGTTCGGCAGACGTGGCGTTTTGTCGGTGCTTCTCAAGAGGCTGGAATGACTCTTCTTTTTCACACGGCAGAACCTGTTGGCCATGATTATCCTGGGAAGGGAAATGTAGGGCCTAAAGAAGCCGCTCAATTTTGTATAAACCATCCAGAAGCAAAAGTTATTTTTGCTCACTTTGGCGGCGGACTTTGGCTTTATGAATTGATGCCGGAAATGAAGAAATACCTTCAAAATGCCAGATATGATACGGCAGCCCTTCCATGGCTCTATCAACCACAAATTTTTCAAGCCATAATAGGTGCGGGAATATTAGAGAAAATGTTTTATGGGTCAGATTTCCCAATTCTCTCTTTTGAGAGGTATAAAAAGATTTTTAATCAGATATTTGGAGAGAAAGAGGGGGTAGATAATCTATTAGGAGAAAATGCAGCAAAATTCCTTTTGTCAAGGTGTTGACATATTCTGCAGTCATAGATATACTATCCTTCGCGTTGGTTGAGCGGTGAACGGGGCGGATAGTTCAGCGGAAGAACACTTGCCTTACACGCAAGGGGTCACAGGTTCGAACCCTGTTCCGCCCACCAAAACCAAACCCAGGACTTTGAGTGAAAGATTGTGGTGGGGTCGTAGCTCAGTTGGTTAGAGCGTCGGCCTGTCACGCCGAAGGTCGCGAGTTCGAGTCTCGTCGGCCCCGCCATTTTTTATCTTTGATAGGGACAAGGCGGGATAGCTCAGTAGGTAGAGCAGCGGACTGAAAATCCGCGTGTCCCCAGTTCGATTCTGGGTCCCGCCACCACTTACCGTCAACATGCGGAAGTAGCTCAGGGGTAGAGCACAACCTTGCCAAGGTTGGGGTCGCGGGTTCAAATCCCGTCTTCCGCTCCAAAGACTTTTCAATGGTGGCGGCATAGCCAAGTGGTAAGGCAGAGGACTGCAAATCCTTTATCCCCGGTTCGAATCCGGGTGCCGCCTCCATAATATATTTTGGCAGTTTAATATAATGACATTCCTCGGTAGCTCAATCGGCAGAGCGGGTGGCTGTTAACCACTAGGTTGCAGGTTCGAGTCCTGCCCGAGGAGCCAGATAATTCAAAGCCATTTCAGGAAACCCGAAATGGCTTTTTTGTTTTATCATCGTAAAAAAGCAAGTCTGTTTATTGGACAATCCCAAGCAGAATTTTTAGATAAAGATTAAACTCTCAAAAGTTTTAGAACTCCTATATGCTTCTTGGCCAATAGGTTAGATAAGAAGCATTCTCGGTATTCTTATAGAGTTGTTGAAGTGTTTTGTCGAGATTGCTGTTTATAGTGGCTTTGCTCATACTATCGGATAGCTTGGCAGCCTCTAGGTGAGCTATATAAAACAAGCCGTTTCGGGAACCCGAAAAACGGCTTGTTTACCTTACTCCAATATCTCCTGAACTCTTCCTACAATGCCACTTTCTAGGCGAACCTTTATCCCGTGGGGATGCGTCGGGCTTTTTGTGAGGAGATCTTTAACGATACCTTCAGTTAGCTGTCCCGTTCTTTGATGCTGCTTTTGAACGATTTTAACTCGAAGGCCCGGTGTTATATTTTTTCGTATGTTCCCTGACATTTAAAATTCCTCCCGCTGCTTATTTCTCCATGCATCTAGTTATTATGGCACTTTTTGACACGAGGAACAGAGCGACAAGTTGAATAAGAGTTGAGGTATATTCCAGCTAAAATCAACATGCCGCTGATAATCTTCACAGCAGAGAGACTTTCTCTTAAGAAGACCATTCCAAGCAGAACGGAAAGAAAAGGAGTTAGGTTTAAGAAAGCAGCAGATTTACTTGCTCCTATACTTTTTATGGAAATTTGTTGAAAGATATAACCTAGGGCAGATGCAAATATTCCAAGATATAAAATGGAGAGCCACCCTTTATATGTAGGGGTAACTTGAAAATCGAAAGCACCAGTTACCAACAAAAATGGAATAGTGATAATAAGAGAGAAAAGATTTTCGTAGCTCACCATAGTTATTGGAGGATAATTGTTGGCGACCTTTCTGCTTATGATTGTAAAAATGGCCAAGGCAAAAGAAGCTCCAACTTCATAAAAATCTCCAATGTTGAAGTCCATATGAAGTAGGGCGTGTATGTCCCCGTTTGTAATGAGAAAAACGACACCTGAAAGAGCTATTATCAAAGCACATATATTTTTAAGCCCTAAAGGTTCTTTAAGAAAGACAAAGGCCAGAATAGCTGTCATGAACGGTGTTGTAGCAAAAATAATCGCGGCATTTGTTACAGATGTGTAGAGTAACGCAAGAAAAAAGAAAAAGTTATTTGCAAAAACGCCTGTAAAACCAAGAAGGAACAGTATTGGAATGTCATGTGTTGATATTTTCCATTCTCCTTTTTTTCGCAAAGCAATGACGATAAAGATAAAAATAGAAGCTATAAGAAAACGGAAAAAAAGCAGATGTAAAGGTATAAATTCATCAACACCTAATTTGCCGCAGATATATGCTCCAGCCCATAATAATGTAGTGCTTAACATGGGTAGATATACTCCATAGTCCTTTATAAGATGATTCATATACGCTTTCCTCCCGCGATTTTGCTTATATTTAAGCAAAACATTCCGACAGTATAAGCGTTTTAGGCAAGGAGTCAACAGGTTTTACCAAGGCCCAGCATTAGAAGATATTTCTTCAAGGTTTTCTCTTTTGAAACCGAGTTCTTTATAAATAACTTCATTGTGTGGTTTAGGTTGGAGAGTAGAAGAACCGCCATAATCGCTTCCAAACAAGACATTGTAAAAATAGAGCGGCATATGCCGCTCTATTTTTTTCGAACTAAGTGAATAGATAAGAGTTTTTTCTTCGGGTCTCTTGATATCGTCACTTCATCAGTCATAATGCCTACTAGATGTAATTCTGCATCTGTATCTCTCTCGCTCGAAAGACTCCAGTACATTTCTTCCAACTCATAATTCCGAGGTTGACAGAGAAGATTTTTCATTCTTTGTAACCGCTCTTCTGATAGATCTTGAAATACCCCTGTTATGTGAATGAGAAAAGCATCTGGATCCTCACAAATATGAAGATTAATATTGTTACAACCTAGAAAAGTGAGAAAATCATTAATGAGTTCCCCTGCCATTTTTGTCACTCGAATTCGTTCCTGTTTCATGATCTCTTACCACCTCCGGCAAAGGCTTCGATTAACGGCAACAGTACGGCAGCTACTAGCCCTCCAGAAAATCCATTATTGTAAAGGTTAAATCCTGCGTGGAGCATTCCTACATTCAAAACCACAGAAGAATGGATAAAACCCGCAAGTACTCCATATTTCCATCCAAATTCCCCTGTAATAGGTGCGAGAGTTGTTCCAAACAAAGCGGCTAATTGAATGGGCGGAGCGGCGAGGCTCCATTTTTTCGTTATGGCTCCTAGTGCTATTCCTAAAATAATGGGGATGGTATTTCTTGGATGTTTCCCAAAGGCACTAAATCCGACTACAGTTAAGATGCCACCTATGGTAGGCCCATTAAGATCTCCACCTATAACAAGAATATAAAAGGTGGCTAGAAGTCCCATAGCCCCCATGTTCATTAAGGTAGCACCCCATCCTTCTAAAATAACAAAGTCAGACACGGCACGTCCACTATAAGCCATTACCCACTTTATCTTACTCCACCTGTCAAGGGTGAAAGCGGTACAAATCATGATAATAAAAATGGCGATGAAAAATGTCCCTAAAAGCTTGTTATTACCAGTAGTCCAGATCATCCGGGTCTCCACTAAAAGCCCGTAAGAACGGAGAATAGATACATAGACTGTCCCTAAAACACCTGTTACAAATCCTACATTGTAAAGGTTGTATCCTTGATGGAAACGCAAAAAAGCAGAAACGAGGGGAGGAAGCATCATTCCTACAGAAATTCCTAAAATAAAGCTTGCTAATGGGCGCAATAAAAGAGGTAAAAGGGAGCTGAAAAGTAGGTGGCTGACAAGAGGGGCTAAAGCCGTTCCAAAAAGAGCGATATAAATGTACCGTGAGAAATGTTCTTTTTGGTAGAGAGAGTAGAAATAAACTCCTAACACTATGGGCCAAACGTTCAAGATGTTTTTCCCAAATAGAGCAAAACCAGAGACTGTTAAAAGAGAAGAGATAGAGATGCCGGTAATGTTGATTTTGAAAAAGAACAGAAGAGCCGTCATAAGGAAAGTAAGAAGACCACTATTAAAAAAAGCAGCACCAATGTCACCGATTCCTATATAGTCGCTAATAAGATAATCTGGGTCTTGTATAATAGCGCAGATGCCTTTTAGCAATATGGCAGGGGACGATGACATAACTATACCAAAAATCATAAACAAGCAACAGAAAACGCATAAACCAATGTAAGGGCCGTAGCGAATGGGTTGAAGGGGGCCCTTTTTCTTTATAATTTTGAACAACGCACATCTCCTCCATTTCTATCTTTATTGTTATGGGGTGAAGATGTGCTACTTTAATTTTTGCTTTACCGACGCTATTTTCCCCTCCATAGACAGGTCTTTATCCCGACGTTCATCGATTTTTAGTGATGTAGATACTCGAAGAGCCCCTTTATGAAAAGGTACTTCGTGCGCTGCTTTTACGGCTTTTAATACCTCGTCTAGATCGCCTTCAAGAATGGTCCCCATGGGAGTAAGCTCCTGTTTTAAGTTAAATGTGGCAAGAACTCTTTCTACATTGGCAACATAACTGCTAACACTAGGGGAGCCTGTCCCTAATGGTACAACTACTAACTCCGCTATTACTTTCCCCATTTTCCCACCTTCTTTTTATTTTATATTATATCTAAGCCCCCTTGTGAGCCAGGTTCTTTAGCTGTTGCAACTCTTCAGGAGCGATGTCTTCTGAAACATATCCACAGTAAGCGGTATTATTTTGATAGAGAGGCTCCTCTTTTAATAAGGGAAACTTTTTTGCGCAGTCTTCAAACATGACTGTTCCAGGAATAGGCGAATATTCTGCAGTTTTTACAGTGGCCCCTAAAGAACGAACAAAGGAAATAGCATTGTAAACACTTTGATAGCTTTGTTCTGGTAGCCCAATGAGAATATATGTTTCTATGTCGTGATGAGTATAGCCAGCCTTTAATAAATTTCCCACAGCTTTGACGTATTGATGGTCTGATACCTTACTGGAGCTAACCTGTTGTATTACAGGATCCGTGCTTTCTAAGCTGAGGCGGATGGTTTTGAATCCAGTTTCACGTAGATAATGAGCGCATGTTTCGTCAATTTCTCGAACATGAAGACCATTGGGGGTATGGTAATGTAGATGATGAAAGTTTTTCTGCAATTCATTGCAGAGAGGGTAGAAATGCCGTTCTTTATTTATTAAGAGAGCATCATCATAAAAAGCCATGTCCTTTACACTGGAAATGCCATCTTGAAAGGTAATTTCCCGCATAATTTCTTTAAGTGAACGCTGTCGATATGTGGGCCAAAGTTTTTTTGATGCGCAGTATTCACAATGCAAAGGGCATCCTCTTGAAGTCATTATTATTCCATATTCAGGTTCTTCATAGAGATCAAGTGCAGGAAAAGGGCTCTCAAGGAGGAATGGTTCTGTTTGTACTCCATCGGCGCCAAGTGTTTGAGCATGTTCAGGACAAAGTTGGGCGTAAATTCCTCCTAACAATATTGGTGTGTGAGGGAAGAACTTTTTAAGTCTGTCAATGCACCATTTTACGCCGAGATACCAATAGGTCATTCCGGATGTGAGAAGAATTAAATCTGGCTGTTGTATTTGAGAAAGCTTCTCTTCGAATGCTTCTTCTGTTATCCCAAAATGATAATATTTTCGTGGAATATGTTGATAAGGGGTGGGCTTTTTTATTTGCTTTCGTTGTGGTTTATAGCGGCCAAAACCTTTCGGCTTGTCGCGTCCTTCATAGATACAATCAAGAAGAGAAACATTGTTTTCGTGTTTTCTTAAATACTCTAGTATATATAATAACCCCAGCGGCTTAGCCCAAAAATCGAAATAGGCGAAGTCAAATACAGGAGGATTAACTCCGAGAATGTTTTTATGTTTCAAGTTGTTTAGTAATAAAGAGAAGTTATTCATAATATGAGTAGTATAGCAGATAATATATTCACGTGATGTTGGGGTGCATAAGGTACACAATCCTTTTACGCCAATGAGGTATAATAAATAAGAAGGGTGAATGTTAAGGAGAGTCTAACGATGGGGATCGTAAGCGTCGGTAATCTACGAGAAGGAATGGTTCTTAAAAGCGACGTACATGCTCCGAATGGTCGGTTTGTTCTTGGGAAAGGGACATCTCTGAAGGTGCAATATGTTCAGATATTTAAAATTTGGGGAATTACTGAAGTTGATGTAGAGGGTGTTGATGACCACCAAATTCATGAGGAGCAAAAGATAGAAGAATATAAGCAAAAACGCGCAACAGATCTTGTGGAAAAGTATTTCCCTGCAGTAGATTCCCTAGAAGAAGAAATGAAGGAGCTTTATCAACTGTGCGTAAAAAGAATGGCTTTTTTGCTCCCTTCTCGTCTTTTACCAGATGAAGAGAAGCGAGATTTTGCATCGCCTCTACGTTCAGGCTTTTTGCGTACGGAAAGCAAGTTGCCCCTGCCTTCTTTAGACAAGTTGGTTACAGGGGAGATCCGTCTTTTTTCCTTCCCTGATATTTATTTTAAGATTCAAGAGGTTCTGAACTCTCCTGTGAGTTCGGCTACTCATATTGCTAAAGTTGTAAGCACAGATCCCAGCCTGACTGTCCGATTACTGCGCCTTGTGAATAGTTCTTTTTATGGGTTCCCATCTCCTATTCAATCAGTGTCCAGAGCTATTGCGATAGTGGGTGCTAATCAGTTAACATCTCTTGCTCTTGCTGTCTCCACGATAAATGTTTTTAAAAATATACCTTCTTCGTATGTAGATATGAAATCTTTTTGGAAACATTCCATTGCATGTGGTGTTTTTGCAAGACTTCTTGCCTATATGAAACGTCTTCCTTCAGAAGAGCGTTTCTTCCTTGCAGGATTGCTTCATGATATAGGTCGAGTGGTACTTTATACGAAACTTCCTCAATATATGACCCGTGCTATTGAAGAGGCAGAAAGGGAAAAGGTACCCCTGTTAATAACCGAGTGCCGTTGGTTAGGTTTTGATCACGCACAATTGGGAGGACTTCTTCTAAGGGAATGGAATATACCTGAACCTATTCAAATTCTCGTAGCCCATCATCACTCACCTCTGGATGCAGGGGATCATGAAAAAGATGCCGTAATAATATGTGCCGCTGATCTTTTAGCTAATGCTACACGTATAGGGACTAGCGGAAATTATATAGTTCCTCCTTTTTCAAAAGAGATGTGGGAGCTTTTGGGATTATCGAAGGGTATGTTGGAAACGGTTCTGGTGCAAGGAGATCGTCAGATTGCGGAGATTATGAAAATTTTCCTTGTAGCATAGATAAATGGAGAAGTAGAATGGATCCTTATCAAACTATCGAATCTTTAGAACAAAGAATGGGAAATTTATTAGAAGAAAAGAAGGCAGTTCAACAGGTACTGGAAGCTGCCATTAGTTCTGCCGGCTTTACTACGGGGCTAAACCGATCTATGGATGTTGAGATTATCCTGCAGCAAGCTGCCACGCGGGTTCGCCTTTTTGTAAAAGTAAAAACTATCGCCTTTTACCTTTTCTCTGAGGATGGTTTAGATTTCACCTGTTATTATTGTGACCCTCAGGAAAGGTTCCCTTTTATTGAAAAAGAAAAAGATAATCTGATTGAGGACAGGACTGTGGCATGGGTTATTGATAGGAATAGACCTGTTGTCATCCGTTCTTCTGATGACACTTCGTTTCTTCTTTTACACTCCATTATTAATCAAGGGCGAACGTTAGGCTTAATGGTAGCCTTGCTAGATGAAGATCCTTCAGAGATTCTTGATATTTCTTATGCTTTTTTGACGGTGGTTTTGAATTCCATCGCAAACATGCTAAGAGATGCTGAATATTATAGCCTTATCAACAGCCTGAACGAAGAGTTGAATATGAAGGTCAAACGGTTAGAAGAGTCAGAGCATCAGTTGGAGCAGGCAGTGCAGGCGAAAGACCGTTTTTTAGCCAATGTGAGTCATGAAATTCGCACTCCTATGAATGCTATTCTTGGAATGGCTCGTCTATTACTTGACTCTTCTCTTGACGATGAACCGCATGATATGGTTCGAATTATTTTCAAAGAGGCTCAAAATCTTTTGCGTCTCATTAATGACATCCTTGATTTTTCTAAAATAGAAGCAGGGAAAATCGATCTAGAAGAGGTTCCAATTTCTATCTTTAATCTTGTCGAGGACGTTATAAAAAGTATCCGTCCTCTTGCAGAGCGAAAAAGGCTTGAATTGAGAGTTCATGTTCACGAAGATGTTCCATCTGTTTGCGTGGGAGATCCTGGACGCATCCGACAGATTCTTTCCAATTTATTGGGGAATGCGTTAAAATTTACTCATGTCGGGTATGTTTCTCTTGAAGTGCTAGAGCGAACAGAGGCTATTTCGGGTTCTCGCATGCTGTTTTTTAAAGTCTCGGATACAGGTGTGGGAATTCCTGAGGATCAATTCCCGAAGCTTTTTCATTCTTTTACTCAACTTGATCCTTCCACAAGCCGAAAATATGGAGGAACAGGTTTAGGTCTAGCTATAGTAAAAGACCTCGTCGAACTGATGGGTGGTTCAGTAGGGGTAAAAAAACAAGAGAATCATGGCTCGGTTTTTTGGTTTACATTACCGCTAAAAGAAACAAGAGAAAGGCCCGTGAACGATCCTCCCGAAGCAGCAGAAGAGGAGGAAACTTTATTGTCTCCTCAGCCCGTGATGTTTTCTAAAACTCCTTACGTTCTTGTTGTTGAAGATTCAGAGACGAATAGAAAAGTAGCACTCGGCTTTCTTCGAAAGCTAGGCTGTATGGCTGAGGCTGTTTCTGGCGGGGAAGAAGCTTTGGAGGTTCTTGGACGAAAAGAATATGATCTTATTTTTATGGATATACAAATGCCAGGAATGGATGGTTTAGAGGTGACGCAGGCCATTCGGTCGACAAATCTCTGTGGGAAAAATAATCGAATCCCCATAGTGGCTATGACAGCAAATGCCCAAGAAAGCGAGAAGAAGCGATGTTTGTTGAAAGGGATGGACGGATATCTTACAAAACCCATCATGATGAAAGAGCTTGCGGATATGCTGATAACACAGCTAGAAAAGCCCCTTTTTGTTTTTCAGAAGCAAGAGCTTTTGCAGAGATTGGGTGGAGATGAAGAGCTCTTAAAAGAAATACTTCAGACTTTTCGACAGGATCTTCCTAAGCTTTTTCAGTCTTTGCTGGAATCTGTGGAAAAGGGGGCAATTCGAGAAGTTGCTCGACTTGCCCATACTATTCGAGGAGCAAGCGCTAATGTCGGGGCTACTTCCATAAGCCTTCAGGCAGAGGCTTTGGAAAAAGAAGCAGAATGTATGGGATCAGGGCCCTTCCAAGACGCCCTTCGATCTTTGGAGACGCATATAAAATTATTTATGGAGGCTACGTGTGAAATGGAATAGCCTCCCAAACGAGGGAGAGCAATGAAAGTTCTTGTGGCAGAAGATGATGTTACGTCGAGATTTATGCTCCAGTCTCTTTTGCAAAAATGGGGATATGAAGTTCTAACTGCAGCAGATGGGGATGAAGCTTGGCACATTCTCACTGGTGAGGAAGCGCCGAAACTGGCTATTATTGATTGGCTCATGTCAGGTTTAGAAGGACCAGAGATATGCCGTAGATTGAGAGAGCGTGAACAAACCAAAGGGAACTCTATTTATACGTATTTGATAATGCTTACAGTGCGAGATGAAAAAAAACATATTTTGACAGGTCTTGAAGCTGGAGCGGATGACTATATTACGAAGCCTTTCGATGCTCAGGAGTTGCATCTTCGTGTGGGAGCTGGGAAACGTATAGTTGATTTACAGGAAGCTCTCCGTTTTCATGCCGATCATGATACTCTTACAGGCCTTCTAAACAGGCGGGCGGTTTTTGAGCATTTAGAGATCGAGATAGCCCGGTCTGAAAGAGAGGATCACCCTTTAAGCATCGCTCTTCTTGACCTCGATCATTTTAAACAAGTGAACGATACGTACGGCCACCTTATAGGCGATGAAGTACTTCGAGATGCTTCTTCTCGTATTATTCAGCAAGTTCGAAGATATGATGTTGTCGGTCGCTATGGCGGGGAGGAATTTCTGCTTATATTGCCGGGAGCCAGTCGAGATGAAGCTTTTAAAATAGCCGAGCGAGTAAGGGAAAAAATTGTAAGTTGTCCCTTTAGCTCTGGGGAAATCTTCCTTTCAGCAAGCCTTGGGGTCGCATTGTATAATAAGGCAAGTTCTGTTGACGAGTTTATTTTTGCTGCTGATACAGCGCTCTATCGAGCTAAAAAGAATGGCCGGAATCAGACAAGTTTCTAGGTGAGAGAACCGAGAGAGGTGAAAAAAATGGTAAAAAATATTTTTAAAGTATTTCTTTGTGCCGTTTTTCTTGTAATGTTGGGAGCTTCAGTAAGTTGGGCGAGCGACTTTTCTGTACTGGAAATCCGAGAGATTGCAGTTAAAGGACATAAATTGCATATTCGGGGAGACGTGGATCTTCCCCAAGGGGCCATGATCCATTTAGCGTTGAATATCCCGGGCCTTGGCGGACCTGGAAACAGTAAAGATGTTAAGGTGCATGTAAATAGCAACCACTTTTTTGTGCAAGTGCGCCTTCCTAAAAAGGGAAGAGAAGGAGATATATGGTCAGGCCTTATCAGAGCTATTTTTAGGCCATCCCAACAAGATGAACATATAAAAAAGAAAGTGGGAAATAAGGGGGAGAATCTGAAAGGTGCCAAGGTAAAAATTGAGAACGGTGAAAAGATTCTTGTGGATATAAAGAATTTCTCTTTTTAACTGGTGCATAGCAAGAATTTCCCTTCCAGCCGGTGCGGGAGTATTCCCTCTTTTTATCTCTTTTTTGAAAAGAAGAGATCTAAAAGTTTGCGAGTCCCTGCCTGATATGTAAGAGCTGATATGTTTCCAAAGCTGATCCAGTGAAAAGGTTTTTTTACTGGGTCAGGTACAGCATAGGGTAGAGATGTTGTATAGCCTTGGAGGTGGATGCGAGTATTCATTATCGAGTGTTGTATAGATCCGATCTCGTGAAATTTTTGCGTATCCATCCATTTTTCGGGCAGTTCTTTCCTGAAAATGGCGTGATAATCTTCTTTGCTATCTTTAATTCCCCACGGCAATTCCCATAGCCTGCTCCACGGGCCGTCCAGAGGCCTTTGCCGAAGTAATAGCATGTCCTCACACAAAATAAGTGCTGCTACTGCTTCAACTTTTTTAGGTTTATCTGAATATAGAACTACGGGTCTCTCTCTTTCTGTTCCCGTCTTGTGCGCTTGGCAGAAGGGGCTAATTGGGCAATCAATACATCGAGGAAATTGTGGAACACATATAAGGGCTCCCAACTCCATGAGTGCCTGGTTAAAATCTCTAGGGGTATCGTGGGGCAAAAGTTGAGAAGCGAGGATATCTACGGTTACCTTTCCCTCTCCAGCATTTACAGGTATAGCAATGTCGGCTATTCGAGAAAGAACTCTTCGTACATTCCCATCGATTGCTGTATAGGGCATATTATAAGCAATACTAAGAATGGCTCCAGCCGTATAGGGCCCAATGCCAGGTAATTCTCGGAGAATGTTTTCGTTTGGCGGAATTGTTTCGTACCCCATAGATAGCAACATTTGGGCTGCTTTGCGAATATTTCGAACACGAGAATAATAGCCTAGCCCTTCCCAGAATTTTAAGGCCTCTTCTTCTTGTGCTTCTGCTATATCGTGAAGACTTGGGAAGCGCTCCATCCAGCGGAGAAAATAGGGAATCACTCGATCCATTTGTGTCTGTTGTAACATGATTTCTGAAATCCATACCTCATAGGGACGATAACAATGGCGCCATGGTAGGTCCCTCTTATTTTGACAAAACCAGCAGAGCAACTCTTGATTAATTTTATTTCTTTCAATGTCCTTAGAAGATATTATTCGATTCTTTCCCATAGCGTGTGAATCCTTGAAACTTCTGCTCCATCAGATTGTCGGGTAATAATATGGTCAAAAGAGTTTGAAGCTTTTTGCCTTTGGGTTTGTACAATAGCAGCATCTCCATACATGAGTTGTTCCTTAAAAATAACGTTTATCGTCACCGGCCTCTGTGTTTGCAAAACTTCAGTGGGTACTGTTTCTGCAGCCCATTCTACATATACAGCGTTGTTTACATGATTATTAATGTCCAGATCCCGCATTCGGACGGGAAAAGACTCTTCTAAATCTATATGTTTTAAAGGCGGTATTGGTGAAAAAGAGAACTCAAAAGGAACTACTTCTTCATAGTATTCGGAAGAGACATGACGGTCAAGACGTACCGGTTTGTGGCTTTTATAGTCTATAATAATCCAAGATGTTACGGCTTTCCCGAGGGCTTCTCCAGATTGAGTGCGAATCTCAAAAGCTCGTAGAGAGTAGAGGTTCTTTAATGGGGAATGCCACGTGCGAATTACGAGACTTTCGTCAAGTTTTGGGTATCGTATCATTTCGAGGTGGTATCGATGAAGCACCCATGTATACCCTTTCTCCATGAGTTGTGGTATTGAGATGTTCATTCGGGAGGCATCTTTATCGGCCATGTCCTGAAGATAGTTAAAAATGGGGCCTAATTTAAGTTGCCCTTGTCCATTCACTTCAAAAAAACGGATATGTATTGTTTCTTCATACATTCATATGTCCCTCCATCATTTCTTTCAATCGTGCTTATTGTAATGCTCCTGCTCTTGTCATGGCAAGGTAAAGTAGATTTCCACAAGGGGGGTGGCGTTCATGACACATCTTGATTGGCGTAAAGAAGCTGATTTTATGGTAGCAACTCAAATAGAGAGTCGTGGAGTGAGAGATAAACATGTTCTTGCTGCGATGAAACGAGTTCCAAGACATCTTTTTGTTTTTCCCGAATATATTTCTCTTGCTTATTTTGATGCCCCTCTTCCCATTGGTAAAAATCAAACTATATCTCAACCGTATATGGTTGCTCGTATGACGGAACTTTTGAGAGTATCTAAAGGAATGAGCGTATTAGAGGTAGGCACAGGTTCTGGATATCAAGCAGCTATTTTGGAGGAAATGGGTGCCTCAGTTGTCTCTCTTGAACGCATAGAATTTTTAGCACAGAGGGCCGAAGAGGTGCTTTCGCAGCTCGGATATTCCGTAATGGTCGTTGTTGCTGATGGTCGACAGGGATATGCTCCGAAAGCTCCATATGATGGAATCCTTGTGACGGCAGCGGCAGATATAGTGGAAGAACCGTGGCAAGAACAACTTGCTATGGGGGGGCGAATAGTTTTGCCCCTTTCAATAGAACCAGGGTTGCAGCGTCTATTGGTAATGGAGAAGAAGGGAGAGGGGCTATGGTTAGAGAATTGGTATGACTACTGTCGCTTTGTTCCAGTCGTGTCGGGAATAAGTAAACAAGAGATACATGAGAACAACGACACTTAAGGGAATTAAAAAAGGCGGGGTTTCCCCCGCCTGAAGAGCTAGAAGCTATATCGCCATGTGAGGTAAACGCTTCGTTCGGGGCCGTAATAATTCCAACCGGCAGAATTATATGTAAACTCTTCATCAAAGAGGTTATAGCAGCTTAAGCGGACTGTATGATCACCAGATTTCCACTCAGTGAAAATATCTGTCTGGAAATAGTCGTCGCCGGGATTATAAAGTTTTCCTGTCCAATCCTTTTGAGCAGGGGTTGTAGATCGGTTGGCGACGAAGCTACAGTTTATTCCAGTTGTCCATGGACCGTTGTGATATGTGAGAGAAGACATAAATTGCCATTCCGGCAAGCCGTAGCTATTTTCCCAGTTTCCAGCATTCCCTTTTTTCTCCTGAGCTTTTTGCCACGTTCCAGAAAGACCGAAACTCCATTTCTCTGAAAGATTCCATTTGTGGCTAGCTTCAACTCCATAAGATCTAAAGTCGTCCATATTTTCATAGGTGTTACTGCGCCAGATGATTTTATCTTTCATATTAGAGTAAAAGATTCCGAGGCCCCAATTCCCAGAGTCATTTGCTCCTTTTATTCCCAGATCATAATTCCATCCTTTTTCTGGCTTGAGGTTGGGATTCCCTTTAGTTCCCCATGGACCATTTGCATGAAGTTCATACATGCTAGGCATAGCGAAGAAACGCCCGGCAGAAATATACCAGGCAGTGTTGTTGTTGAGCGGAAGTTGAAGGGTCATTTTGGGCATGAGTTCATTATAGTTGTCTGCGTTATCCTGGCGCCATATTTCGTATCGTAATCCAAGGGTTCCGATAACATCGCCAAAAGGACGAGAGAGTTCTACAAAGGGGGCGTAATTTGTCCGATCCTGGTTTATTTCAGGGTCAAAAGTAGATGGTCTGTATGTTGTTTCTTCTTTTCTATATGTCATTCCCCATGAAGCAAGAGTAGCGCCCCATTGGCTTCGTTTCCCAAACTCCGTAGTAAAAGCCCGATCTTTGTAATAGTTATCTTGATTTTGCTGGATATAATATCTCTGGTCGTTATAACCCATCAACACATAGTAGCTGTTCCCGTTGTAACGGAAAGAATGTCGCTGATATTGTCCTTTCTCTTTGTTAATATCTACTGGGACCATCCGGCCCGGAGTTTCATATGTGTTCTTAAATTCCCCTGTTTCACTTTTAAAATTCCAGTTTTTGCCATTGAGAGTTACGCCGTAAGCATTTTCTTTATAGTCGAGGGCATTGTAGATTTTTTCGGTCTGTTCAAGTAAGCGATGCTCTCCTTCTTCTTTGTGGGAATACCAGATGCCAGCATTGATTTTTTCTCCAGCACCCTCTCCTTGGACAAAGTACCGTCGCCAGTCATTAGGACCGACCTCTCCTTCTATAGTTATTCCCTCCGTGGCTTTCCGGGTAATTATATTAATAACACCACCGGCAGCCATGGAACCATAAGTAGCTGAGCCAGTTCCTTTGACTACATCAATGCGCTCAATGTTGGAAATCGGGAAATCTCGAAAATCAACAGAGGCAGCGCCAGCTCCATGGGATGAGCGGTAATAGGGAACGCCATCAACTAAAACAAGCACTTCAGTTACGTACCCTCTCATAGAAATTTGAGAGTTATTCGAATGACCAGTCTTTTGCTTTACATAAATTCCCGGTACATTCTGTTCAAGAATGGTTGCTAAATCTCTGGATCCGCTTCTTTCAATTTGGTCACGGGTAATAACGTAGGTTGGAGCTGGAACTTCTTCCAGGCTTGTCGCCAATCTACTCCCTGTAACTATTTCCTCAGGAACATCGTAGACTTTTTCTGCTCCTATTGCCGCTCCTGCCATAAAGACAAAAGTCGCAGCCATGCACGCCGCAATGAGTCCTTTCTTCTTAACCACCATAGTCCCCCCTAAAAATATAAAAATGGCGAGAAGCAAGGTTGACACGACAACCTCTTCTCGCCATGTATAAGGCTAGGAAGATAGTCATCACACCACGCCCTCGCATGATAATGACTCTTGTCTTCCAGCCGGTCTCCTGACTCCAGTTCATCCTCCCTCGTACCTTCCCAGTTTTCCCAGTGGTATTACGAGTTTGTCTCTGTTACAGTGGCGGGGCCGTTCTGGTTTCACACCAGATTCCCGAAGCTGGAAAACATAGATCCCTATTTGATTTTGTAGGCAATGATAGCGATAATTGGAATTGACCTAATCGCACATTTACTATTATACATATCTTACAATAAAAAAATCTACTAAGAGGAAATCTTTTGTGAAAAATATGAAAAAAATTAAATGGAATCTCTTTAATGTTTTACTTTGGGTATGGGGTTTTGTCCTTTTGTATCCCGTCCCTTCTTTCGCCTCTTCTATGGAACTTCAATATGCTAAAGGTTTTAAGGTGAGCAGAGAAGAGGGATATAGCATAGTCACTGTCGTCCAACCTTGGGCTGGAGCCCGGGAAGGGCAACAGTATCTTCTCGTATCACAGGGGGCCTCTATCCCTGAAAGGCTTGCCCATTTGCCAATTGTACATGTCCCAGTTCGACGAGTTATTACCACATCCATGACCATGCTCCCTTTTATAGAGGAACTTGGCGGAGCGGATGTATTTGTGGGGGTGGGAGGGAAACGATATGTATATTCCAACGTTATTCGTAACTCTGATCTCCCTGACGTAGCTGCTGATGCAGGGGCAGGATTGCGCCTCGACGTGGAAAAAATTCTTTCTTTACGCCCGGATGTCGTTTTTGTTTATGCGTATACGGCAACAGAGAAAGAGGCTGCGGATCGGTTACGGCAACTTGGAGTCCCCCTTGTTATTGCGTCAGATTATTTGGAAGAAGAACCTCTCGGTATGGCAGAATGGATTAAATTCGTGGGTTTGTTCCTGGGCGAAGAAGGGGAGGCAGATGCTTTTTTTCGGCGAGTTGCTGAACAATATAACTCTCTCGTACAAAAAGTGCGGGATATGACGAAGGAACGCCCTACAGTTATGGCAAATGCAGCTATTGGCGGGACATGGTATGTTCCAGGAGGACGAAGCTGGCCTGCTTACTTGCTTCGTGATGCAGGAGGCCGCTATCTTTGGTCTGACCTTAATCAGCGGGGAGGGGTCCCCATAGATTTTGAAAATGTGTTAGAACGAGCTATCTCCTGTGATTTTTGGATTAACGCTTCTTCATGGCAAAGCTTAGAGGACGCTATAACTGAAGATCCCCGTTATGAAACGTTTCGTCCCTTCAAGGAAAGAAGAATTTATAATAATAATGCTCGTGTGACGAAAAGTGGAGCTAACGATTATTATCAGCAGGGCATCATGCGCCCAGACTTGATTTTAGAAGATTTAATTGCTATTTTACATCCTCATTTACTGCCAAACCACGAGCTCTTTTTTTATCATCAATTGTCAGAGAGGAATATACCATGAAATATCGCCAGATGTTTCTTTTTGTGGCGCTCCTTGGGATCGGTGTAATTTTGGTAGCTCTTACCCTTTCTTTAGGATCTGTTTCTATCCCCTTTTCGGCTCTTTTACAAAGTCTTTTAGGGAGTGAAAGGGTCTCTGAGGAGTGGCGAGTAATAGTTATGGAATTAAGATTTCCTCGGGCCCTTACTGCATTTTTTGCTGGAGGAGCTCTCTCTGTGTCAGGTTTAGGGATGCAAACCCTTTTTCAAAATCCTTTAGCCGGTCCCTTTATCCTTGGTATTAACGGCGGAGCGAGTCTGGGTGTAGCAATGGCCACTTTAATAGTTGGGTCTTTGGCTAATGTAGGACTTGCTGGTGCGGCATGGTTGGGTAGCTGTCTTATTATGATGGCCATGTTGGCTGTAGCAGGTAAAATTAAGGATAATACTACTCTTCTTATTTTAGGTCTCATGTTTGGATATGCAGTGAGTGCTTTGGTGAGCGTCTTAATTCATTTCAGTACTCCAGAACGTATTCAACAATTTGTAGCGTGGAGTTTTGGAAGTTTTTCCTCTGTGTCCTGGGGGCAGCTTTCTTTGTTAGTACCTGCTTCTATTCTTGGTTCTGGCGCAGCTTTTATTATGGCAAAACCTCTCAACGCTCTACTCTTGGGAGAGTCATACGCATCTACCATGGGAGTCCCTGTAAAGAGGGTTCGTATCCTCCTCATAGCCCTAACGTCTTTCTTGGCGGGAAGTGTCACAGCTTTTTGCGGTCCAATTGCTTTTCTGGGGGTAGCAGTTCCTCATCTATGTCGGGGCGCATTTAAGAGCGCCGACCATCGTTTTTTAGTACCAGCTTGTGCGTTAGTCGGTGGGAATCTTGCTCTTTGCGCTGATTTTATAGCCCATGTCCCTGGTAGCTCTATCGTTCTACCTCTTAATGCTGTTACATCTCTTATAGGAGCTCCTGTTGTGGTATGGGTTGTCTTTCGGAGTAGAAGGAAGGAAGAGATGTAGCATGGATACTGTCCATCCTCCTCTCCTTACTGTGGAAGATCTTACCATTGGTTATCCTGTAAAAAAGGGATATTCCGCACCAGTTGCTCAACATATGTCTTTTACTCTGTGGCCTGGGGAGATCGTTTGTTTAGTAGGCCCTAATGGTGCAGGAAAAACTACACTCTTGAAAACACTTGCAGGAATTCTTAAACCTCTGTCTGGGATTTTGCAGATAAAGCAGCACAACATAAAGACCCTTTCTTACGTGCAGCGATCAGCCTTAATGAGTTTTGTAATGGCTGGCCGTCCAGATGTTCAGGGACTCACCGCTTTTGAGCTTGTCTCACTGGGACGCTATCCTTATACAAATTGGCGTGGTGAATTGGAGCAGAGTGATCACGACATTATACGTGCATCTTTGGAGCAGATGCAGGCATGGCATCTTTCTCGCCGACTCTTTTCCGAATTGAGCGATGGAGAAAGCCAGCGGGTCCTTATTGCTAGAGCTTTGGCTCAGACAACACCTATTCTTTTGCTTGATGAACCGACGGCTTTTTTAGATTTGCCTCGCAAAGTGGAGCTCTTATCTCTTTTGCGAAACTATGCCTGGTATGAGAAGAAAGGGATCATTTTGTCCCTTCATGACATAGACTTAGCCTTACGTTTTGCCGATCGTCTTTGGTTATTATCCCCAGAAGGAATTTCTTTCTCAGGTGTTCCTGAGGATTTGGTTCTTGCGGGAGCAATTTCTTCTGTCTTTTCAACAGAGAATATTCATTTTGATATAGGAACGGGGGAATGGAAGTTAAACGGAAACGGAAAGGGAAGTTCTGGGCGTTTTGTTGCTGTAACAGGTACGTCTAATGAACTTTTTTGGACTTGCCGAGCATTGAAGAGAAAAGAATATACGTTAGTTCCTCCTGAAAAAGCGAAAGTTTCTATCTTTATACGTAGCGGGGTAGATCCTTTTTGGGATCTTTCTTTCCCCGAGATGGGGGAGAGAAGGGTCTCCTCCCTTGCGAAAACCTTAGAGCTTTTAGATGAATATTTTAATAAAGTTCCCCATTAATCTTTGAGGGAAAAAATGACGGGGACTCTCACAGTTCCTGTTAAATCTTCAGTAAAAAGCCATTGTTTAATGGCAGTCAATGCAGCCTGATCAAGTCGCGAATAGGAGCTGGATTTCTCTATACGTACTGTTATGAGATCTCCTTTATGCACATGAGCGAGAAGGGTTACAGTTCCTTCTTCTCCTTTTCTACGGCTGATTAGAGGGTATTGGGGGTGTACGCGCTTTTTTATTGTTACAGATGAAAGCTCGAAGACGGAGGGCAATTCTCCATGTCCAGAGCCAACCCCACCTTTTTTGCAGAGCCCTTGGTCAGCGCTTATTTCCTCCCCTTTGCCATGTCCTTCTACTGTGCCAGCGGACGTTCTCTCTGCCTCCTTCTTTGCATCATCATTCATGTCTCCTTTTGTGTCCGAGCCAGAGAGGGTATGGGCAACAGTCGTAGTAGTGATTGTTCTTTCCTCCTCCTCTTTTTCTTTTGTCGATTTTTCGAGGTTGCGAAGGGCTGTTGCTTGCTGTGCTTGTTGCTCTTTCTTGTTTTCAATCTTTGAGATTTGTTGTTGAGGTGCAGACAGAAATGTAGGGGATAGCGTTTGCATGGAAGATAAATGCGCATCTTCTATCTTTTTTGAAGGTTGAGAGCCTGCTCCTATTGATCTATCCTCAGCACGTTCTGAACATTGCCCCGGTTTCGTTGTTTTGACAAGCGTAACTATCATAAGCGGCTCTGAGGATAGAGGTTCGCTCGGTGGCAATTTGGGCAGGCAAAAAAACAGAAGAACATGTAAGAAGAGGCTACATAGAAGAGGAGGAACAAAGCGTTTTGCCATACTAATCCTCCTGAAGGGCTAACCCTACAGACTGGATCCCGTTTTGATTGAGACGAGATAGGAATGACGCTACATGTCCATAAGAAATGCTACGGTCCGCTGCAATTAAAAGAGTTTTCCCTGCCTCCTGCGCCTGTCTCGCCAAGGTGATGAGATCCTCTTCAGAGACAGCGCCCTCTTCCCAGAAAAGAGTCCCCTCGGAATTTATTGTTATGTAAACAGCGAGAGCGGCGTCTACAGTAGATGCCTGTCCGTTTGGAAGTTGCACTCTTATCTGACTTTGCCCGAAAGTTGTCGTAAGGACAAAGAAAATAATAAGAATAAAGAGAATATCAATAAGAGGGGTGATATCTATTTCAGGCAAACGGCTGCGAGTCGACCGAAAAGTCACTGTTTATTCCCCCGCGTGGTGGGAGCGCGTGGTTTCTATAAGTTTCTCCCGAATCAGAAAATCGGCACCCCTAAAAAGTGTTTCTTCTTGGTCGTCTATTCGAGAGACGAGAAATGTGTAACCCAGAACAGTTGGAACAGCCACGCTGAGGCCAGCAACGGTAGTGAGGAGCGCTTGCCAAATGCCACCAGCTAAAGAGATCATCGGTGCTTGCCCTGCGGTAGGCAAACTCCTGAAAATCTCTACCATGCCAAGAACGGTACCAAGTAGCCCTAATAAAGGAGCAACGCGGGAAATAGTGCCGAGGAGAGTGAGCCCTTTCATCCAACGAAAGAGCTCTCGACGTATCTGTTGCTCAAGTAAGAGTTTAAAAGCTTCCGTATCAACTTGCCAATGGGTAACAGCAGCAGAAAAAAGGCGGTGAAGGGAAGATTTTCCACCTTTTGCTATTTCCACAGCTTGTTGAGAGTCATTGTTAAACAGAGCCTTGCTGAGAGCTAATTCTAACGCTTCGGCATCTGTAGAAGCTCTTTTGAAAAAAAAGAGTCGCTCGATAAAAATAGCAAGAGCTACAATTGAAAGCCCCAATATAATCCACATGAGAGGCCCTCCTGCGTTCATAAATTCCATTTCGCTCACCTCATCGTTAAAGAAATCTCTCTGGTAAGTATGATAAATCTCTGCCATATTGTCAAAGACTGGAAAAATCTCTAAAAAAGGTTGACGAAACACAATTACTGTCTTAAAATTCAGTACAATTTATCCCCTCAGGAGTACTTTAATCCCCTAAATAAAAACTCATGAGGATTTAGTTTGAGGCTATTCATTCCATATCGTGATGCGTGATATGGAAGCCAATTTTTATTCTTTATATATTTTATCGAGGGAGTGGTTCATAGTGGAGAACACGGGTAAGCCCAGAGAAGGCTTTTCGTCAGGACTCGCAGTCTTTTTCGCCTCTTTAGGGTCGGCAGTTGGTCTGGGTAACATCTGGAAATTCCCCTATTTGACAGGGTCAAATGGTGGCGGCGCTTTTCTTTTTGTCTATTTTATATGCATTCTTTTTGTAGGCATACCAGTCCTTCTCTGTGAGTGGTATATAGGCCGGCGTACCCGACACAATGCCATAGGTGCTTTTGAAAGTTTAAAACCAGGATCCCTTTGGAAGGGAGTCGGCGTAATGGGGGTCCTCTCGGCCTATCTAGTTATGTTCTTTTATACATGTGTTGCAGGCTGGGTTTATTTCTATTGCTTCAAAGCTCTTACAGGTGCGTTTGCTTCTATTAGTGCCGAGAGTGTTGAGGGGCTTTTTGGTGAGGTTATTGGGGTAGGGACAGCTGGGCAGTCTTTCTTTTCGAAGGCTGTTCTTTCTCCTATCTTTTGGCAGTTTATAGTGCTTTGTGTTGTTGGATTTGGCATCTCTATGGGTGTGCGCGGTGGAATAGAGCGAATTACTAAGACTCTTATGCCGCTGCTTTTTGTTCTTATCGTAATTTGTGACATCCGGGCCCTAACTTTGCCTGGCGCTGGAGAGGGTATTCGATTTCTTTTTCATGTAGATTTTTCTCGGATTACCCCTTCAGTGGCCTTAAGCGCTTTGGGGTTAGCTTTCTTTAAATTGTCTCTAGCTATGGGTATTATGATCACGTATGGTTCTTATTTTACCGAGGATGTTCACCTTTTTAAAACAGCTGGGAAAATCGCTTTTTCAGATACGCTCGTCTCTATGTTGGCGGGACTGGCCATCTTCCCAACAGTTTTTTCTTTTGGAATGGAGCCATCGGCGGGGCCTGGCCTTCTGTTTATGACTATTCCGCTGGTTTTCTCAAAAATGCCCTTTGGAACGGTTTTACTTGCCGCTTTCTTTTTACTAACGTCTTTTGCTGCTACAACGGCTCTTCTTTCTCTTATGGAAGTTCCTGTAGCTTTCTGGTCTGAAGAGTTCAAGATGTCTAGAAAGAAAGCAACATTTATGAACTGTCTTTTTATTGGACTGGTCGGTATTACTGCGACTCTTTCCGTAGATAGTTCAAGTCTGTTAGGTGGAATAAAGCTTTTTGGAGATGGATTCTTTGATTTTTATGACCATTTATCCTCTAACATTATTATGCCTCTTGGAGGATTGCTTATTGCCATTTTTGTAGGATATTTTTCAAAAAAAGAGGACGTGGCGTACGAACTTTCGAATCATGGTACCCTTGAGAACGGTTTTTATGTGCGCTTTTTCTCTTTTGTTATACGCTATGTTTCGCCAGCATTGCTTGTTATCATTTTACTAAATACCATTGGTATCATATCTTTTTAGATAAGGTCTATTGTAAAAAAGAGAAGGGGCTTGATCCTAGGATCAAGCCCCTTCTCTTTTTATTTATCATGAAGAAGATCCTTTAAAAAAGGAGGCAAAACAAAAGCTGCTTTGTGAATGTCGCGAGTGTAATATTTAGTTCCTTCTGGCACGGTGTGCCTTGGAGTCGATGGGTCGACTTCTTTCGAACCGATAGTATATGTCCACATCCCTGATGGATATGTAGGCATAGCTCCCCAACACAAGGATGTTATTGGATAGACACTTTTCATGTTTTTATATGCTTCTATCATAATCTTCGTATCGGAGAATGGAGACTCTGTCTGGGCAATTATTATCCCATCTTTCTTAAGAGCCTTTTTCACCTCTTCATAAAAACTCGATTCGAAAAGTCCTGCGGCAAAGTCCACAGGGTCTGTACTGTCGACAATGGCCACGTCAAAACATTCAGAGACGGAACGTATATAGGATAAAGCATCTTCAGAACGTATTTCTGCTCTAGGGTCATCCATAGCGCAACTAAGAGTAGGAAGATATTCCTTTGCTGCTTCAATAACGTCGCTATCAATATCGATGAGGACAGCTTTTTCTACGTTTTTATGTCGAAGAACCTCGCGAAGAACCCCACCGTCTCCCCCTCCTACTATAAGTACGTGTTTGGGATCGGGATGGGCACAGAGAGGGATATGAGCCATCATCTCTGAATAGCAGAATTCCTCTCTTTCCCCTATTTGTATAGCGCCATCAAGAACAAGCATCCGACCATACTCTGCCGTTTCCACAAGCAGGATTTCTTGGTAATCGGATTTCTTGTTTACAAGTACGCGATTTACCCTTAAGCTCAACTTCATATTTGGAGTCTGCTCTTCCGTTAGCCATATCTGGTTAAATCTTTTCCCCCGGCGTTCCAAAAAGCACCATCTCCTTTCGATGTTTTTGGCCCTGTGCGTTACTTCTCCTTATGAGACCCCCGAGGTAAGATGTAAGCTGCCAGAGGTGGGAACCCATTAAAGTAAATAGACGAGTAACTTTGAGTATAGGCACCAGTAGTAAAAATGTAGACACGGTCACCTTCCTCTAAGGTTAATGGCAGTTCATATTTTTCTTGCTCGTAAAGGATGTCCATACTGTCACATGTGGGACCGGCCAATATTACTTCTTGAGTCAACCCTGTTTTTTCTACATAAATCGGGTATTTAATCGATTCATCCAATGTTTCAATAAGCCCACCAAACTTGCCAACGTCGAGATAGACCCAACGATATTGATTATATTCAGATTTTCTTGAGACAAGAACTACTTCTGAAACCAAAACTCCTGCATCGCCAGCCATATAGCGGCCGGGCTCGAGAAGAATTTCGGGGAGGTCTTCACCAAAATCTTCCTTTAGATAACGAGTTATTTCAGTGCCGTATACATCAGGGCCGACGGTAGGGTAAATATATTTTGAAGGGAACCCTCCGCCCAAATTGATCATTTTAAGCTTTATCCCTTTTTCAGCTACTGCATCAAAAAGGTATTTGCATGTGGATATGGCATGGTCCCATTGACCCAGGTCTCTCTGTTGAGAACCCACGTGAAATGAAACTCCATAGGGAACCAATCCCAACCCTTTCGCCATAATAATAAGCTTGTAAATAGTGTCAGGATGGGCTCCGAATTTCCTGGAAAGAGGCCAGTCGGCCCCGCTTCCATCAGTGAGAATCCGGAAAAAGACCTTAGAGCCGGGAGCATTTTGGGCGAGCTTGTAGAGGTCGTTTTCCGAGTCTGTGGCAAAAAGGCGAACTCCTTTTTCATATGCATAAGCAATGTCTTTTGCTTTCTTAATTGTGTTACCATAACTGACACGATCCGGTGTTGCTCCAAGGGCTAGAACCTGATTCAGCTCATAGACTGAAGCAATATCGAAACAGCTGCCCTTTTCTACGAGCAGCTTCACCACGTCATCAAGCGGATTAGCTTTTACAGCGTAATAAATTTTCGCAAAGGGCATCCCTTTTTGAAGAGAGTCGAACTGCTCTTCTATCTTGTCTAAATCCACAATAAGACAAGGGGTTTCTTTGTTGCCAGCAAAAGCCTTTATTTCTTCGAATTTCTCTCGGGGCATATACCGCTCGATATCAAATTCGTAGTGACGGGATGTTTCCACTGCAGCACCTCCAGTAAGAAAATTTCTGTTTATATTTTATAGTAAAGGTACGAAGATTTTTGCGCAATAACATAGAGGGAGTCTTTCCTTGACAGAGGCTTTTCATTCTCCATAAACTATATTTGTGCGCATTGAATATAAAAAGATACATGATTTTTTTAAAAAAAGATAGTCCTTGGGAGGAAAAAATAATGATGAACTTTTACCCTATTGATGCCTCTTTAGCTACATTTCATCGTGCGTTGGAATTTGAAGGAGGAACGTTAGATCTTATCGATCTTCCTCTTTCTCTCCCTGGCTTTAGCCACTTCCTTTCGTCGTGGCTTCTTCGGGATGAGAAAAAGGGAAGAACCATATTAGTAGACCCAGGCCCGACGTCCACTCTCCCAAAACTTTTAAATGCGTTAAAGAGCGTGGGTGTTTCGTGTATAGATTATATTGTTTTAACCCATATCCATATAGATCATGCCGGCGGAGTGGGAAACTTATTAAAATATTTCCCTGAGAGCAAAGTCGTAGCTCCAAATAGAGGGGTAAAGCATTTAATAGACCCATCTCGTCTTCAAAAAGCTAGCCTTAAAACATTGCGCCAAGTAGCTTTGGAGTATGGAGAAATGACAGCTGTACCTGCAGATGCTATCATTCCGCGTGAAGATCTGACAGATATTCTTTTTGTGGATACTCCAGGGCACGCCCCCCATCATCATTCCTTTTATTATCCTTTAGAAGGTGAAAATCCTTTGCTTTTTGCAGGGGAAGCTGCAGGTGTTTTTTGGGGCGATATGGAAGGGAAGCAGTTTTATATGCGCCCTACAACGCCGCCGAGATTTTTCTTCCATTCCGCTATGGATTCCATTAAACTTCTCTTAAGAAGACCTTGTTCGTTACTACTTTATGCTCACTATGGAATGGTGCGTCATGGGGACCTTTTTTTAAAGCGGTCATTAGAGCAACTTAATGAGTGGAGAGAAAAAGTGAAGAGAGAGGAAGGGGGGGCGCTTCCTGATCTAGTTGATCGTATCTTAAAAGAAGATCCTTATGTGGAAAGATTTTATGAAATGTCTGTGGATGAGCAGCGTCGAGAGCGATATTTTATTACTAACAGTCTTCGCGGGATAGCAGAAGGGCTCGCTGACGAGAAAAAAGAAGGAGCTTCTTCATGAAAGAGAAAATGACTCGGTTCTTTTTGATTCTTTTTTTTATAATTTTTATCGCATGGCTTCAAGTGTATCTGGCCAGATTTTTGAGTTAAGAGAGGTGATAAACCACGAAGATTTTAGCGGCGGATATAGGTGGGACTACGAGTCGACTGGGACTTTTTATGATTGGAAGGGAAAGCATCGAATTGGAAGGTTCTTTAGAACTGAAAACTGCGGCATTTTCTTCTTTCTTTAACCTTTTAAAAAAAGCAGCAGAGATAGACCTGCGGTTTTCCTTGGCGCAGGTTCAGGGATGTGTTTTTGCTGTCCCGGGGCCGTTAGAAGATGAAGATGTGGTTGTTCTTACCAATGTAGAATGGACTATACCTGTGGCAGTTCTTCGTAAGCAATACCCACAGATTTCTATAGAGGTAGTAAATGATTTTGTGGCCCAGAGCTATGGGTGTCTCGCTGCTCAAGCTGAGGATATGGAAGTTGTACAATATGGGGTTCCTCGAAAGATGTCTCCTCTTGCTGTGATAGGAGCGGGAACGGGATTAGGGCATAGTGCTCTCTTCCCTTGGAGAAACGAAGAGTATATTCCAGTTGCTTCTGAGGCTGGGCATACCCTCATCTCTTTTTATGAGAAAGAAAAAGACTTCGAGCTTTTTCTGAAAAAACGATTGAGTGTCCCCTATATAACAAAAGAAATGGCTGTTTCTGGGAGGGGGCTTTCTCTGCTTCATTTATTTCTCACCGGTCGAGAGCTATCTTCTCCTGCTGTTGTGGCTGAAATATCCTCTACATCACTTACAACTTATTTTTTTGCTTCGTTCTATGCCAGGGCTTGCAGAGATTTTGCATTGACGATACTCCCCATGCATGGTCTCTTTATCAGCGGAGGTGTTGCCGTTTCCAACCCGTGGTTAGTCAATAACGATTTCTTTAGAGAAGAGTTTAATTTCTCTCTTACTCATTCAAGTCTTTTATCTCGCATCCCACTGTATGTTTTGCTTAGAGAGGATATGGGACTATGGGGTGCGGCGCGATATGGGTACTATCGCTTTAATTTGGGCGAGCAGACCACAGGGTCAGAAAACCCCTTTTCATATTGGTAGATGATGCCGTCAAAAGGTTCTGGCTCTCTGGAACTCGAAAGAGTTATGGACGTATCATCATAGGATATGGACGTTAACTTAAGGGGGAAGACAAAACGGCTTAAGTCAAGAAGAGGCTGAATTTGGGATACGGCCTTTTCCGTAATGAAAGCTGGGATGTCTACTCGATTTACCCGTACTGTATATTGGTCAAGCCATATTTGTTGAAAATCTACGATCTTCAAACGACTTTCTATCTCTATAAGGATATCAAGTTTAAATAACATTCGGACCAGATAATAACCTTTAGCATATATTCCACCAGGATGAATATCGAGCTGAAGGTTGTGCCAATGATCGTCGTCTCCGAATTCTTTTTGTAGAAGATTCTGGTTAATGTCGTTTTCGTCAATGATTCCTTTGGCGTGAATATTCAATATCTGCTCTACTTCAGGGCCGTCTTCACCCCATGTGTGAACAGGAGAGAGCTGGATCCCCGAGCCTCGTATAACGAGGCTTTTAATTCGCACCCCACCTATAACAGCTCCCTTAAGATCCATGTAAACGTCGCGAATATACCCCTCTTCTCCAGGCTCTTCGTCGAAAATCATAACCATTTTTTCAGGATCTAGTTGTTTTATAAAATGGTATTGAAGTTTTTGTCCCGGTGTCATAACGGGCAGCGTAGCCGCAAAACCTGTGTTAACGACCAATAATGTTATAAAGAAACATATTACAAAATAGAGGGGAAATCGTCTCATTGCATATCCTCCTTAAGAATCACAACTATGTTCCTTGTAAGTATTCTATCATTAAGAAGTAATATGCGAAGTATCTCTTGGGTTTTATAGAGACCTGAAAAAATTATAAAAAATCATAAAAAGGGGCGATTCGTCTAAAAGGATCGTGTCTTTTCATAATTTTAAACAGACGAAGTGTTTTCTTCTTCTATTGCCTCTAGCTTTTCCATAAGGACTTCCCACTCCTTCATCTTTTCCTCAAGTTGGGTTTCAATGAAATTATGTCTTACCATAACTTCTTGGACAGCCTCCGAATTTATTAGAAAATCTGAAGAACAAAGTTGTTTTTCAATTTCTGCTTTCTCTGACTCCAGTTCTGCTATGGATTGTTCCAAAGGCTCGAGAACTTTATTAACTTTCTGCTTTTCCCGATAAATTATATTACGTATCTCTCCTTCTTTCCGTCTCCTTTCTCGCTCATTTTCTTTGTTCGTATTGCTGGCTTTAGCCTCTTCATTCATCAATGCTACTTTCTCTGCTTGAGAAAGAGCTTTTCGTTTCTCAATGAAATAAGAATAATTGCCGGGATAATCGTAAATTTGCCCATCCCGAATTTCAATAACACGTGAAACCAGGTTATCGAGAAAGTATCTATCGTGAGAGACGATGATCAACGTTCCACTGTATTCCATTAATGCCTGCTGAAAAATATCACGTGTACGCATGTCCAGATGGTTTGTTGGTTCGTCAAGGATCAGCAAATTTGTTTCTTTTAAAAGAAGCTTAAGTAAGGCGACTCGGGACTTTTCTCCTCCTGAAAGCACGGATATAGACTTATAAATATCATCGCCGCAAAAAAGAAAGGCACCAAGGAGATTCCGTTTTTCTCCATCAGAGCCAAGATAACCAGTATGAGATATTTCTTCCCAGACAGTGCGCTTGTAATCGAGGTTCTGAGCGCTTTCCTGGGAGAAAAATCCCATTTTGACATTGTAACCGTAGAGAACCTTTCCCTCAGTGGGAGGTTCTGCCTTGCTTATCAGTCGTGATAAAGTTGATTTTCCTGCTCCATTAACTCCGACTAAAGCAATTTTTTCACCACGAGTTACATTGAACGATATATCGCTGAAGACCCAGTGAGCATCATACTGCTTTCCTGCCCTTTCTACAGAAAGGACATTATGTCCACTTCTGGGGCATGGTGGAAAATGAATGGCTATAGCCCGTTCCTCGCTGTCTAATTCTACGAAGTCCATTTTTTCAAGTTGTCGAATTCTACTTTGAACCTGAGCTGCTTTTGTTGCTTTATAACGGAAACGCTCAATGAAGATTTTTGTCTTCTCGATCTCTTCTTTTTGTTTTTTGAAAGTTCGCTCTAACTCTTCTTCTTTACGTGCTTTCTCTTCTAGATACCACGAGAAATTCCCTTTATATACGGTAATAGTTTTGTTAGAAAGTTCGGCAGTAACAGAACAGACCTTATCAAGAAATCTCCGGTCATGGGAAATAGCCACGAGAGTTCCGTTAAAGGAAAGGAGCCATTCTTCGAGCCATTCCATACTTTCAGTATCGAGATGGTTGGTAGGTTCATCAAGTAGAAGAATATCTGGTGCGGAAAGGAGAAGGGCCGCTAAAGATATCCTCATTTTCCATCCGCCAGAAAACTCACTGCTTTTACGGTGGATGTCTTCATTGGAAAAACCTAATCCTTTCATGACTTTCTGAGCCATAGCAGAGAATTCATAGCCTCCCTGCTGTTCATAGCGGTGAAGTATAAGATCATGATGTTTTAAGAGCTGGTAATATTCTTGCCCACTTTCCACAGCCTGAGTAATAGCCTTTTCAAGGGCTTTCAGTTCTTTCTCTGTTTTGTAGACACCGGCCTGTTTTTGTAGGTACTCTAAGAGCGGAATGTCTTCTATTTCCACAAGATCTTGGGGCAGATATCCTATACGGCAATCTTTAGGAAAGAATACATTCCCTTCATGGGGTTCTATAGATCCCATGAGGATTTTGAAAAGAGTAGTCTTTCCGCTACCATTGTTTCCTACAAATCCAGTTTTAGTTCCGAAAGGAATTATCCAATTTAGTTCTTTATAAAGAGTTTGTTCTCCAAAAAAATGGGTTATGTTTGACAATTGAATCAATTTTTTCACCTTTTCATCTATTCTGCGGCTGGAATTATATCACGAGAGATAATAGATCGATGACATTTCTTTTTTGAATACTTTATAAGGCTGTTTGCTGAAGTTTAAGACAAGTGTATTATAAAAAATGTCTGCTAAAAAAGGAATGTTGTCGAATTTTCATTGCATGCTTAAATTGTTTAAGGTGCGCAAAACGTTAAAGATTGCTTGACAGTATTTACTAAATCGGGTATTGTCTAACAGCCGAAATATACAGAAACGGCTCTATATTCAAGTACTAGGAGGCTTCTCTTTTATGGCTCAGGGCACAGTGAAATGGTTTAATGATAGTAAAGGGTATGGATTTATTACGACCGATGAGGGAAAAGATGTCTTTGTCCATTACAGTGCTATTCTGGGGGATGGATTTAAAACATTGAGCGAAAACCAGCGGGTTTCCTTTGATGTAACACAAGGAGACAAGGGACCGCAAGCTGCTAACGTTCAGAAGTTGTAGCCTTTCTTTAAATCATTCATCGAAAATAGTAAAAAGGGTTGCCAAACGGCAACCCTTTTTTATTTATCTCTTCTATATATCTTTACTTTTAACTTTTATCTTTTTTCTTTTTTACGGTGCCGGAAACCTTTGTTTGCTTTTTTCTCTCCGCCTTTTCCCCCACCTTTGCGAGAAGACTTTCGTGTCTCAGAAAGAGCTTCATGCAGTAATCCTTTTTCTACAAGTTTATTCCCGTATCGTCGATATTCTTTCTCTGACGTAGGTAAAAGTTCTACCAACGAATGGTCATCTTTTAGGCGGATTGCTCCAACTCCAGATTTTTCGATATGGAGGGTTGAACATATAATCCGCAATATTTTGCCTACATCCCAGCCGTGGCTCCTGCCTCTTTCCAAACGGATAACAAAAGCCGATGAACACAGTTCTTCCTTGGGGGTGCGAGAACGTTTAGGTCTGTTAGCATCTTTGAGCTCTCGTTCTAGTTCTGTTGTTAAAGGGTATCCGAATTGTTTACGGGCAAAAAGTAGGCCAAGCAAACGTGCTGTCAACTTCTGTGAATCATTATTGCTAAGAAGAGCGTCAGCCCACTCTAAGTACTCTTCTTGTTCATAATGATCTGCAGTAAGAATTTTTTCTTCGTAGGCTTCTCTCTGCTTATGCCGTATATCTTTGGGATCCGGCACATTTTTCCACGTAAACTTGATCTTAGGCCCTACCATGCGTTTAAAGTTTGAAGCCTCTTTAGGAGAAAGGACGAGCAAATCCCGACCTTCATGTCCGGCTCGGCCAGTACGACCACTACGGTGTACGAAAGTTTCTCTGTTATCAGGGAGTCCCATCTGAATTACGTGAGAAACTCCTTGTATATCCAAACCTCGTGCTGCTACATTTGTAGCAACGAGAAGGGGTACTCGACCACTTCTGAACTGCGAGAGAGCGGTGTTCCGTTCTCTTTGAGTCATTTCGCCATGAAGACACACTGCTTGAAAACCTTCATCGTGAAGTCGTCGGCTTAAATCCACTGTCTCCACCCGTGTATGGCAGAAAATAATGGCTCTAACAGGTTTCTCCCATAAAATAACATTTACGAGTCCTTCTTCCTTATGTTTAAAAGGAACAAGGTAGACCTCATGCGTAATGTCTTCGTTGGCCTCCCCTTCTTCTGAAAGAGAAATAAACAAGGGGCTTTTAAGGAACTTCTTAGAAAGAGAATGTATCTCTGGGGGCATAGTTGCTGAGAAAAGCCATGTCCTTTGGCAATTCACAAGACTTTCAAGTATAGCTTCAAGTTCCTCTCTGAAACCTAAATCGAGCATATGATCCCCTTCGTCGAGAACTACAGTATGTATATCTGTAGTAACAAGGGTTCCTCTGCGTATATGATCAAGAACCCGCCCTGGGGTTCCTGTTACAATAGCGGATCCGTTGCGTAAAGATCGGATCTGTTGCGACATATCCATGCCGCCTACAAGAGATGCTACAGAAAGATCTAGATAATCACCGAGCCAGCAGGCTTCTTTCCATATTTGCTGAGAAAGTTCTCGAGTGGGAGAAAGAATAAGAATATTGGAGGAGCGGTCGCCTCGAGATGTTTCTTGCAATAAGGGGAGAAGGAAAGCTAGGGTTTTTCCAGATCCGGTACGTGCTCGAACGACAATATCTCGTTCGGCAATGTCTTCTGATAGAACTCGGTCTTGTACAGGTGTAGGTGTTGTAAAACCTTTCTCTGCCAAGGCCCGTAAAAGTTCTGGCCGAAGGCTGTATTCTTCAAAATAGTTTTGTTCCATAAATGTAATAGTGCCTCCCGTTTCTATTGGGGCATAAAAAAAGTGACCCGTCTGCAAAAAGAGGGCCACTTTTTACTATCCCTTTCTTATGCTCTCCTATTATGCAGATGTTTTACTCTTTGTCAACTCTTGTCCTCCCTTATTTTGTAAGTGGGCAAAACGTTCCTTGACAGCCTTGAAATTTTTAGAATATTATACCGTTAAGGGCGTTTATAAAGTTTATACTTCCCCAGCTCTGAAAGAGGAGTTGATGAGACAGAGGAAGTGAGTTTTCGTCATGAGGATTCGTTTTTTTATAGGGGTGGTGGCGGGGCTTGCTATAGTAATTGGAATCTTCCTCTTGTTGCGATTATGGGCGAATGGAGATAAAGAAACACTTAAAGTAACAACGCAGCAGCAAGCTATTCCAGTGATGTCTTATAAGGTGGAAGAGTCTCACTGGGAATATTGGAAATTATATTATGGGAAAATTCGCCCAGTCTCTGAACAGACAGTTACGGTATATGTCAGGGAATATGTGACAACTGTATATGTGGATGTTGGAGATCAGGTGGAGCCTAATCAAATTCTTGCCGAACTTTCAAATATAGCGCAATCTTCGGATTCTGCGTCTAAACTCGCCGATTATGAAAATGCTCAGAGAGATCTTAAACGTAAAAAAAATCTGTATGCGTCAGGAGGGATTTCTCAGCAGGAGGTAGAGCGGGCGTTGGCTCTTGTAGCTGAGAAAAAAGCTCGTCTTGAAGAGGCGCAGATGTTGTTAAAGCGCACATTAGTTCGTTCCTCTCTGAAGGGGGTCATCTTCTCGAAAAACATAGAAGTAGGCGAGATAGCGGAGCCAGGGCAAGAACTTTTTCGTTTGGGGAACCTTGAACATCTTGAAGTAGAGGTCAATATTCCTTATCCGGATATAGAGCACTTTACTCCTTTCACTCAGTGCCAGATACTGCAAAATACAAATATTTTACGAGGTGTAGTGAAGAGAGTGGATCCTGAAGCACTAGCGGATATTGGTATGTATCGGTGCCTTATTTCTCTCGAGAAAGGTGTCTGCCTTCCCCCAGGTTCTTTTGTAGAAGTGAAGGTTCGATTGGATGCCAAAGACGGAGTTGTAGCTATTCCTGACGATCTTTTACGCAGAGAGGGAAAAGACGTTTATGTCTTTCTTATAAAAGAAGGGAGGGCGGTGCGAAGAAAGGTTGTTACGGGAGAGAGTCAGAATAGTTTAATAGAAATAAAAGAAGGGCTTGATGAAGGGAGTTTCCTTGTGAGGGAAGGCTTGGATAAGATCTATGACGGGGCTCTTATTCAGGTCATTGGAAAAAAGGACCAGCTATAATGCTTGGTGGTGGTATCATGAAATTGATACAGATATTTATAAACCGTCCCGTTTTTACAAGTGTAACAGTTTTAATAGCAGTCGTTCTTGGTCTATATAGTTACGCAAATCTTGGAGTTGCTCTTGTTCCAGAAGTAGATATTCCGGTTGTCACAGTAAGCACTACTTATCGAGGAGCGGGACCTTCTGAAATAGAACTGCTTGTGAGCAAACCTGTTGAGGATGCGGTGGCTCAGGTAGAAGGAGTAAAACGTATCCTTAGCTACTCTCTTGAGGGGGTTTCCTTTGTAGTTATAGAGTTCGAATATGACGTTAATGTTTCAGATGCTACCGTCAGCGTTTCTAATAAAATTAAAACTATTTCTGCTTTATTGCCAGAAGATGCTGAGGATCCTGTAACCGAAAAATTTGATATTAATGCCTTCCCGTTTATGACTATAGCGGTAACCTCTAACCTCCCTTCTCAATATGCTTACGATGTTGTAGAAGATAAAATCCAACGACGTTTAACGCAAATAGAAGGGTTAGCGCGAGTCGAAATACTAGGCGGTTTAAAGCGCGAGATACATGTATATCTAGACCCAATAAAGCTCTATCAATATAGAGTCTCTCCCCAGAAGGTAGCAGAAGCGATTCAAATGGGAAGCCGAAACGACCCTTCTGGCCATATTGTCCAAGGTCGAAAAGAATTTTCTGTGCGAGTTTTAGGCGAAGCTCAAAAGGTTGTGGAGCTAGAAAATATTTATATTTCTCTCAAAGGAGCTATTGCCGTGCGCCTTGGAGATTTGAGCAGAATACTAGATACCACAGAAGAACGGAGAGGATATGCGAAGTACGGAGGGAAAGATGCCATTCTTCTCGACTGTATATCCAGACCTGGAAGTAATGTAGTGGATCTAAGCTCTTGTATCAGACAAACGCTGGATGAACTCCGCTCTTCATTACCAGAGGGATTTGATATAACTATTACTGATGACATATCTTCTTTTGTCAAAGAAGCTATTCACAATGTGTTTCGCGACATGGTGGTGGGCATTTTTCTTACAGGACTTGTATTGTTTCTTTTTTTTCAGCGTCTTTCTCTTACAGTGGTAGTAGGTATCGTTATGCCTACAGCAGTTGTTTCTACTTTTATCCCCATGTTTATGACTCACATGACGATGAATATGATGAGTACTTTGGGTATTGCCATCTCCATTGGCATTTTAGTGAATAACTCCATTCTTGTTCTCGAAAACATTTCCAGGTACAAAGATCTTGGCTTCTCATCTTTGGATGCGGCGGAGAAGGGGACAGAAGAAATTGCGCTATCTGTTTTTTCGACCACAGCAACAAACCTTGGAGTCTTTATTCCGGTCATTTTTATGAAGGGCATTGCGGGCCAGTTTTTGAAGGATTTTGCCATAACTATCGTTTTCTCTACGCTCTTTTCTCTTTGGGTAGCGATGACGCTGACCCCGATGGTCATGGCTCAAGTCCATTACGAAAAAGCTCCCTCCTCTTTAGAGCGAAAAATGACATCTTGGTGGATTGGGCCTTATAACAGATTTGAGGCAGGACATCGTTCATTTGTAAAGGGAACATTACAATATCCTTATGTCACTATAAGTTTTTTTATATGCCTTTTCTTGTTTTGCCTCTTCTTAATTCCTCGTTTGGGAGTGGAATTTATTCCTAAGGTAGATCGAGGCGTAATGGAGATTACATTAGAACTTCCTTCGGATGCCTCCTTGACTTATACAGAAAAAATCACGGGAGAAGTGGAAAGATACCTTCGTTTTTTACCTAGTGTAGAAGCGGTAGAAGTAGCTGTTGGAGGAAGTGGATCTGAAACCGGAGTGAATAGAAGCCGTTTGAGAGTGCTTCTTACAGACGATCCTCATCGGCCGAGCTCTTTTATGCTGGCAGAACAACTTCGAGGCTACTTAAATTCTATCCCTGATGTACGAAGCAGCATTAGCGCTTCAGTGAGTGGAGGGGGATCCCCAGGGAAGCCTATTCAGATTATTGTCTCTGGAGAAAGTATAGAAACCCTTAATATAATAGCCTTTCAAGTTGTTGATATTATGAAAGAAACTTCTAACGTAGTTGATGTAGACACGAACTGGAGGTTAGGGCGGGCAGAGTATCGTATCTCTCCTGTGTCGTGGCGACTTGGCTATCTCGGTCTTACGACAGAAGCTGTGGTTGATACTGTTCGAAATTACATTACTGGTACGAAGGCAGGCATCTTCAGGGAGGAAGGGAAGGAGTATGATATCCTCACAATTCTTGATCCTCTACATGCCGATGCCATAGCAAAAATACAAGATTTCCCCTTGCCGTTCAGAGAAGAATTTATCCCCCTTTCCTCAGTGGTAGATCTTAGTTACGGTACGGGCCCCACAAGTATATTACGCTCAGATCGTAACCGAGCTATTACAATATCGGCTAATGTAAACAACCGGAGTGTCGGTGATGCTTTCTCAAAGATACAGAAGCGTGTTCAAGATATTTCTCTACCTCAAGGATATAAATTTTCATTTGCAGGAGAAGTAGAAGATATTAAAGAAAATTTTGCCTACCTTTATTCGGCTTTTGCCATGTCTGTCATTCTCACCTTTCTTATGATAGCGGCTATTCTGGAATCTTATCTTTTTGCTCTTATCATAATGATAACGCTACCTCTTTCAGCCATTGGTGTTATTCCAATTCTTTTTATAACAAGGACGGCAGTCTCTCTTTACGGACTTTTAGGGATGATTATGCTTGTGGGCCTTGTAGTAAATAATGCAATTATTATCATCGATTATGGTGAAAAAAGGAGAAAGGAGGGTATTGAGCCTTTTAAAGCCATACAAGAAGCGTGTGCGGTGAGACTTCGTCCCATTGTAATGGCAGATCTGACATCAATTATAGCTATGCTTCCCCTTGCTTTAGGTCTGGGGGAAGGTGGGCCATATAGGGCTCCAATGGCTATTGTTTCTATAGGTGGTCTTGTAGCCGGAGGTACGCTCGCTCTTTTTGCTGTACCCCCTATTTATATCTTATCTTGGCGATTTCGTTACTGGTTTCATGAAAGGCGAACATCTACCTCCGTATAATGGCGGGTTGATTGTATAGCAATGTTGAATTAGAATACTTCGATAAACAAGAGGAAGAGGTGATTTGTTGTGCCGGAAACGACCCAGGTACTTCAAGATGTCCTCCAAATGAAGCCTGTAACATGGTTTAACGAAGAGAAGGAAAAATCAGCTGACCTTTTAAAAAAATTGCCTGTAACTTTTCTCCATATACAAGAGGCTCAAGCCAGGTTACAGCGTTTTGCTCCTTTCCTCAAAGAAGCCTTCCCTGAAACGGAAAATGGGGTTATTGAGTCACCTCTGCGAGAAGCCCATTCCTTTAAAAAAAATATGGAAAACTACTACGGGCGGAAAATAGAAGGCCGCTTCCTTTTAAAGTGTGATAGCGAACTGAAAGTAGCTGGCTCTATAAAGGCGCGTGGCGGTATTTATGAAGTCCTAAAGCATGCAGAAGACCTTGCCTTTCAGGCAAAGATACTTTCTATCACTGATAACTACAGCGTTCTTTGTAATGAATCTTTCCGTAACTTCTTTTCCCAATATAAAATATCTGTTGGATCCACTGGAAATCTAGGGATGAGCATAGGTATTGTTTCTGCCGCCCTTGGCTTTCAAGTATCCGTTCATATGTCTCGAGATGCTAAGCAATGGAAGAAAGATTTTCTTCGGAAACATGGGGTGACAGTTATAGAGCATACTGAAGATTATTCTCGAGCAGTAGAAGAGGGACGGCGCCAATGTGCGGGGGATCCACGGGCCTATTTTATAGACGATGAAAATTCTGTTGACCTTTTCTTGGGCTATGCTGTAGCTGCTCTTCGCCTTCAAACACAGCTTGAGAGCCTGGGCATTCATATATGTGAAGATACCCCTCTCCAAGTTTATTTGCCTTGCGGTGTGGGAGGCGCTCCTGGTGGCATAACTTTTGGGTTAAAACACCTTTTCGGGGATGCGGCTCGATGTTACTTTGTGGAGCCGACCCATTCTCCTTCTGTACTTTTGGGAATGCTGGAAAATGATGACTCCGTTCGAGTTGTTGACTACGGCATTGATGGGTTGACGGAAGCTGACGGGCTAGCGGTAGGATCCCCCTCCAAGCTGGTTATGGGTTTAGAGCGCTATCTCATTGATGGTATTTACACGATAGAGGATGATGATCTTTATCGGTTGTTGACCCTTTTACGAGATTCTGAGGATTGCAAAATAGAACCCTCTGCTGCAGCAAGCTTGAAGGGGCCTCTCGTCACACAGGACATCCCTTCTGGGGGCACCCACATAGCTTGGCTAACAGGGGGGCTTTTTTTGCCAGAAAATATTTTTAGAGAATGTTATGAAAAAGGAAAGGAGTTGCTAGGATGACACTCCATAAAACAGAAAGAGTGTTTTTTTTCTCTACCCTTCTGTTTCTTTTGATGGGTATTACGGCTCCGCCCTCTTATGCTGAGGGACAGTATCTTTCCATTCCTTCCGAGGTTTTTGCAAAAGAAAAAGAGCTTAAAGAGATGGAGATGGAACAGAAGAGAGCAGCAGAGATGGAGCGCCAAAGAGAGCTTCAGGCGAAACAAGAGATGGAGGCTCAAGTTCGGAAAGAGGCCATTGCTGAGTTTTTTCAGGATAAAAATGGATCACTAGAGAAAGATCGGGCTGAAAAATATGCTCATTATGTTCTTGAGGCAGGCAACCAATTTGGCGTTGACCCTTTTATTGTAGCTTCAATTATTATAAAAGAATCGCGAGCTTATCATGAGGCTCGATCTAAAGCGGCGTATGGACTTATGCAGATCAACTGGAAAGTTCATCGTAATAATATAGGCAAGGCCTTTTCTCATATAAAATCCTTGGCAGAAATGATGAAACCCAAAAATAACATCTCTGTAGGAACGTACATTTTTTCATGTTACCTCAACTCGGCAGATGGTGATTTAGCCAAGGCCCTAGCCTCTTATTGTGGAGGGAATAATACAAAATATATAAAAAATATTTTTTCTTATCAACAGGAGTTAGATGCTCGTTTTGAAAAGAAAATAAGCAAAATTCCAGATAGCAACTAACCCTCTCAGTTTTTAGAGGAGGTTGTAACGTGACGGAGCGAACGGGAGCCAGACTGGAGGCGCTGCTTGCAGTTGTTTTTTGGGGAGGTTCTTTTACGGCGATCAAGATGGTGGTTTCTCAGGTTTCTCCTCTTACTCTTTTATGGCTTCGTTTTGGTATAGGAGCCGTGGTTTTAGGGGGAATTTTGTGGGTGAAGCATGGGTTCCACCCGCTCTCTTTTCGGCAAGTTGTAGAGCTGTGTTTCTTGGGGTTCCTTGGCGTATTTCTTCATAACTATATCCAATCTTTGGGTCTTCGAACGGCAGCGGCAGGTATCTCTGGTTTGATTATTGCCGGGACTCCTATTCTTATCGCTTTATTGGGGGCCTTTTTTCTTCGGGAAGCACTTTCTTCTATTCAGTTAGGAGGAATATTTTTGGCTGCCTTCGGTGTCCTTTTTATCGTGTCTAAAGGGCATTTATCTTCTCTGTGGAGCGGGTGGGGGAATGTAGGTAATCTGGGGGAGAGATTGGTCCTCCTCTCATCGTTTACCTGGGCTCTTTTTTCTGTGTTATCTCGTAGGATTTTACAGAGGATGTCTTCAAGTCTTGCCATGTTTTATGTGATTCTTTCCGGATGGATTTTTTGTTCAGTCCCCTTCTTTTTCCAGGGGAGCCAGGAGGTTTTTATACTTGATAAGTCAGGTTGGTATAGCGTCATTTTTTTAGGTGTTTTCTGTTCAGCTATAGCCTATGTTTTTTGGTATGATGCTTTGAAAAAACTTCCTGCCTCAGAGGTAGGTGCCTTTCTTTATCTTAATCCAATTGTAGCAGTGGCTGTAGCTACGTTTTTCCTAGACGAACCTATTTCGTTTTCTACTCTTGTAGGAGGGGGTTTGGTTCTTATAGGAGTAGGAATTGTGAACTATCGAGAGGAAAGCTGATCGGTGTTTCGGTCAGAAAGTTCATTAATAAGGATAGCTATATAAAGAGATAAAAGTTCGCGAAAATTCTGAGAGTCGATATTGCACATAGACTCTATTTTATTGATTCTATAGTTAAGGGTATTTTTGTGAATGCTAAGAGCTTTTGCAGCTCCACTTGGGCTGAAACGATGTTCGCACCAAACGCGGAACGTGTTTATAAGTTCAACGCTGTCTGATGTTGCTTTTAAAGGGGCCAGGATGGATTCCCGATAGCGCTTCGCTATATCTCGACTCGCAGTAGTCAGTAAATCTTCGAGCATCAAATCGGAGATAGAGTATATACTGGGTCTATAGTGGATGTTTTTACCAATGGTAACTGCCTTCCATCCATCACGATGAGACGCTGGTAAGCATGATATATCTTGAGCTAAAGAACCAATTCCTATTACAACATGCAGTCCTTTCCCTTCCATGAGTTTCTTCAGCTTTTCGCATTCCTTCCAGGTTCTCTGTACAACTTCTTTTTCATTGAGTAGAGCGTTGGCTGCCCGTAGGATTTCGTAACGACCGGAATCCATCATCGTAGAAATATCTTGTGGGCGATTAAAAATAGTTCGAATGGCCATCATAATGTCCATTTGTGTGTAAGGAACGGTTTCAATCTCTAATCCCTGAGAGATAACGGCACGGGCATCGAGAAGTTCTATAGCGACAGCTATTCTCGGAATTTGCAGTTCAAAACCAAGGCCTCTCGCAGTAGCCAAGAGAGAAGTTTCATCATCTTTTTCTGGATCAAAAGCAGCTATTTGTTCTAAAAGGCTCTGGATGGCCCTGCTTCGGAGGAAGAAAACCTCAGAAAACATTTTTTCGCTGAGGATAAGCTCCGTGTGTTTCTTCACGAGCATTCCAAACGGAGTTACTTTTGAGGGAACTCCTGCAAGGGCTATGGTTCCTATCCGTTTCCCTGTGAATTCTATAGGAAGAGTCACCCCAGATTTTACCCCTTGTAAGTGTTGTACGTCTTGTTCCTGTTGAATAGAGTTTTGTCCGGTTCGAATGACCTCTAGCGATGGCTCGTGAAGAGTGCCTCTCCGACTGGGATCGCTTGCCCCGATAATCATCCCCTTTTCATCGGTGATAATAATATCTATCCCGATTAATTCTGCTGTGGATGAAGCTATTTTTTGTGCTATTTTATCAAGCATTTTGATAGTTCCCCCTTACGGGAATTTTGTTTTTATTTAAGCATGTTTTGTCTAAAAATACAATAATTTGCAGTAAATAATATCTTTTACTGTGTTTTTACCCCAAGATATTTGTGCTTTTTTTATCTATACTATAACCAGAGTTAAAAAGGATTTTCTCTCAAGCTTAAAGGAGGTTCGAGGAACTATGAAAAACCGGGTTATACTCTCTGCCTGTGCCGGAGCAGCGTTTCTTTTTGTTGTACTCATGGCGGGTATGGCTGAAGTGCTGTAGATAGAGTTTTATATTTTTTGAATGGCTTGGCCGTGCCATTTTAAAATATATTCCCCTTTCCCACGGGAGGACGCAACTGTCCTCCCGTTTATTTTTTATTTTTTTATTTACCTTAGTAAAGAAATAACTCTCTAATAAACAATTATCTTGTCTTTTCTATGCATTGACAATAAAATAGCAATGAGATACTCTTCAAACAAGTAAGTTGATTCATACTTATTAAGTGGGGGGTAGGGTAATGAAGAAACTCGTCATTTTGGTTATTGTTCTTCTTGTTGCAGTTGGAGGTTGGATGGTTGTAGGCAACAAACCTCAGGAGCAGGCTCCTGCACCTCAACAGCAGGCAGCAGAAAAACCGGCTGAACAGCCGGCAGAGAAACCAGCCGAAGCTCCAGCGGAGAAAACGTCAGAAGCACCAGCTGAAGCTGCCAAGTTCCATATCGGTATTTGCACAGGTACAGTTTCTCAGTCGGAAGATGACCTTCGTGGCGCTGAGCGTCTTATTGAAGAGTACGGAAGCGTCAGCGACGGTGGCATGATCCAGCATATTACATACCCTGATAACTTCATGGTAGAAATGGAAACGACTATTGCTCAGATAGCTGGTCTTGCCGACGACCCATTGATGAAGGCCATCGTGGTGAACCAGGCTATCCCAGGAACCACAGAAGCTTTCCGAAGAGTGCGTGAGAAACGCCCTGACATCCTTCTTTTTGCTGGTGAAGCTCACGAAGATCCAGGTGTTATCGAGTCTGCCGCAGACTTAGTTATTAACTGTGACAATATTGCTCGAGGCTACTTGATTGTTGCAGCAGCCCAGAAAATGGGAGCAAAAGAATTTGTTCATATTTCCTTCCCGCGCCATATGAGCTATGAGCTCCTTTCCCGTCGTCGTAACATTATGGAAGAGGCTTGTAAAGATCTAGGGATGGGTTTCCATTTTGAGACGGCTCCAGATCCCACGAGCGACGTTGGCGTAGCAGGAGCACAGCAGTTTATTCTTGAAAAGGTTCCAGCTTGGCTTGAAAAATATGGAAAAGATACGGCTTTCTTCTGCACCAATGACGCTCATACCGAACCTTTGTTGAAGAGAATTGCTGAAGAGGGCGGCTATTTTGTGGAGGCCGACCTTCCTTCACCTCTTATGGGGTATCCCGGAGCTTTGGGCATCGAGCTTTCTGATGTGAAAGGCGATTGGCCGGCAATCCTTGAAAGAGTAGAGAAGGCTGTTGCTGATAAGGGCGGTGCCAAGAGAATGGGCACATGGGCGTACTCTTATGGTTACACCACTACCGCAGCTCTTGGTGAGTTTGCGAAGAGAGTTATTGAGAAAACATCAGAAGTGGGTAATGTGGAGCAGCTTTTTGATTGCTACGGAAAATATACACCAGGAGCTAAATGGAACGGAAGTCTTTATACCGATGTAGCTACCGGCGTAGAGAAGAAGAATCACGTGCTCGTCTATCAGGATACCTATGTGTTCGGTCTTGGATATCTTGGTATGACCGATGTCGTTGTTCCTGAAAAATACTTCACCATTAAATAGTAGGCTCCGTGAATATAACTTAAGCCTTTCCTAAAAGGGGAGGAAGTCCCTATTCCTCCCCTTTTTCCTGTTTATAAGAGCAGGGGAAAATAAGGCCTAAGGCCTGCTGTAAGAGGGGCCTTGGAGTATGAAGAGGTGACTATAATGGCTTTATCTGAGCCCTTATTGAGAATGGAAAACATCGGTAAAGCGTATTTTGGTAACAGAGTTCTGAAGGATATTAGTTTTACCCTTGAAAAAGGGGAAATTTTGGGGTTGGTCGGAGAAAATGGTGCCGGCAAATCCACCCTCATGAATATATTATTTGGAATGCCGGTTATTCAAGAAACTGGAGGCTATGAGGGAAAAGTTAGTATTAACGGCCAGGAAGTTCAGTTCAAAAGCCCTTTTGACGCTTTAGAGGCAGGAATAGGCATGGTACATCAGGAATTTTCCCTGATCCCAGGTTTTTCTACCGCAGAAAATATTGTTTTGAATAGAGAATCTACAAAATACAATGTTCTTGTGGAGTCTTTTGGGGAGCGTCTTCGGACCCTTGATACGTCTAAAATGAAAGATCGAGCTGTAAAAGCTATTGAAAAACTCAATGTAGTTATAGATGCAGATACTCTCGTATCGGAAATGCCTGTCGGGCATAAACAATTCACTGAAATAGCCAGAGAAATTGATAAAGAAAAGACGCAGCTTTTAGTGCTGGATGAACCTACCGCTGTTTTGACAGAATCGGAAGCAGAGATACTTTTAGCATCAATGAAAAAGTTGTCGTCTATGGGGATTGCTATAATCTTTATTTCTCACAGATTGCATGAAGTTATCGATGTTTGCAATAAAATTATAATTTTGCGAGATGGCCAAGTTGTACATGAAACAACTCCGGAAAAGACGAATGTAATGGAGATTGCCTCTCATATGGTGGGGAGAAGCATTGAATCTGCTTTTGCTCGGCAAGAAAGGGAAAAACCATTAAGTAAAGATATTCTTCATGTGGAGCATCTGTGGGTAGATATGCCTGGAGAGACTGTCCGAGACGTTTCTTTTACAGTTAAAGAAGGGGAAATTTTTGGTATCGGAGGATTGGCAGGTCAGGGGAAGCTTGGCATAGCTAACGGCATTATGGGCATGTATCCTTCTGGTGGCTCAGTCTCTTTTGGTGGACAGGCTATCGTTTTGAATGATCCTCGCTCTCCCCTTTCTCTTGGAATAGCTTCTGTATCAGAAGATCGTCGCGGTGTGGGGCTTTTGCTGGAAGAACCCATATCGTGGAACATTATTTTCACAGCTCTTCAGACACAAAACAAATTTTTGAAGCCAGTATGTGGAGGGCTTGTTAAAATTCGAGATGAAAAGGCTATAGCGGAATGTGCTGAAGAGTATATTCAGTCTCTGGATATTAAGTGCACAGGCGGACATCAGCGAGTTCAAGAACTATCTGGTGGTAATCAGCAGAAGATATGTTTAGCGAAGGCTTTTGCTTTAAATCCTAAATTGCTTTTCGTATCTGAACCTACGCGGGGTATTGACGTGGGGGCGAAGAGAGTTGTTCTCGATACCCTTCGTGAATATAATCAAAAACAAGGTACGACTATTGTTATGATTTCTTCCGAGCTTGAAGAACTTCGTTCAATTTGCGATAGGATAGCGATTGTCAATGAAGGGAAAATAGCAGGAACCCGTCCTGCGACAAGCCCGTCCACCGAGTTCGGTTTGCTTATGCTTGGTGCTATTCAAAATGGTGCGGAGAAGGTGGGAGCATGATGAATACATTGCGAAGCTTTGTCGAAAAAGCTGGATGGCCACGGGTAATAATAGCCTTATTCCTAGGGGTCCTCTTTGTTGTCGCTCCCTTTGTAAGAGTTCGGGTCGATGCTTCTATAAGCGATACATTGGTTCGTTTTGGAATGAATGGTGTTATGGTATTAGCCATGGTTCCCATGGTTCAGGCTGGGTGTGGCTTGAACTTTGGCCTCCCCTTAGGAATTATTGCTGGCCTTCTAGGTGCAGTGACCAGTATTGAAATAGGAGTTACCGGGCTTCCGGGGATTTTGATAGCAATGGTTATCGCTGTTCCTATTGCGGCCGTCTTAGGATGGTTGTATGGACAGCTCCTTAACAGAGTTAAAGGCGGAGAGATGATGATAGCTACGTATGTAGGTTTCTCTTCTGTGGCCTTCATGTGTATTATGTGGCTAATGCTCCCTTATAAAAGCCCCAACATGGTGTGGGGGTATGCTGGAACGGGGCTACGTACCACCATTTCTGTCGATGGCTTTTGGAGTAAGGCTATCAGCGATATTTTTGCTTTTAAAATCGGAAGATTCTTTTATTGCCCCACGGGGATGCTTCTGTTTTTTGCCCTCATGTGTTTTCTCATGTGGCTCTTTATGAAAACAAAGATTGGAACAGCAATGACCACTGTAGGATCAAACCCGGAATATGCAAAAGCATCAGGGGTGGATGTAGATAAAATGAGAACTCTCTCTGTCGTTCTCTCCACTGTCTTAGGAGCCGTAGGGATTATTATTTATGAGCAGAGTTTCGGGTTTATTCAGTTGTACATGGGGCCTTTTTATATGGCTTTCCCCGCAGTGGCTGCCATTCTTATCGGGGGAGCATCGGTGAACAAGGCCTCTATCTTTAACGTGGTTGTTGGGACAATTTTGTTCCAGGGTATTTTGACAATGACGCCATCGGTTATTAATAGTTTAATCGAGACGGACATGTCGGAAGTTATACGAATCATTGTTTCTAACGGCATGATTCTGTATGCTCTCACGAGGGCGGTGAAAATGAAATCATGATGACAAAAAAATCGTCTTTCCGAGACGACCTCTCTCATTTTCTTATTAGCAACGCAGTTCCAATAATATTCTTGGTATTGAGCGCCGTAGCTATCCCTATTTCGAGATTTTCCACGCAATATCTTGTGCAGGAAATGCTCGTTCGGCTAGCTCGAGATTCCTTTCTTGTCCTTTCCCTTCTCATTCCTATTATGGCAGGGATGGGCCTCAATTTCGGAATGGTCCTTGGGGCTATGGCTGGCGAGATCGGCCTTATCCTCATTACAGACTGGAATGTAGTAGGGTTGCCTGGAATGCTTCTGGCTATGATTATTTCCACCCCTCTAGCTATATTTTTAGGGTGGATGTGTGGTGTTATTCTCAACAAGGCTAAAGGACGTGAAATGGTTACGTCCTTTATTTTGGGGTTTTTTATGAATGGGGTCTATCAGCTTATCGTTCTTTATGGGTTTGGCAGCGTATTTCCCATTAAAAGCCCTGATCTTGTGCTGTCTCGAGGTTTTGGCATCCGTAACGTTACGAATCTAGAAAACATTCGGAAATGTCTCGATAATCTCATCCCTATTACTATTGGTGGGGTTGCGATTCCCGTGGCTACTTTTATCGTTATTGCCCTTTTCTGTGTCTTTGTAGTATGGTTCCGAAAGACAAAGTTAGGGCAAGATATGCGAGCTGTGGGGCAGGATATGGAAGTTGCTGATTCGGCGGGTATTCCTGTGGAGCGAACGAGAATTATATCTATTGTTATTTCTACCGTTCTTGCCTGTTATGGACAGATTATTTTCCTTCAGAACATTGGAACGATGAACACGTATAATAGCCACGAACAAGCGGGAATGTTTGCCATCGCAGCTTTGCTTGTTGGGGGAGCCAGCGTTTCAAAGGCCACAATTCCTAATGTATTCATAGGGGTTATACTCTTCCATTTGATGTTTGTTGTTTCTCCTATGGCAGGGAAATATCTTATAGGAGAAGCCCAGCTGGGAGAATACTTCCGTGTTTTTGTTTCTTACGGAATCATCGCTATAGCCCTTGTGCTTCACTCGTGGCGACGTCACCGTGATAGGGAGCGGGCGCGACGAGCTTTACGCGGCAATGCCTGACGACGGAGAAGAGACGGGAGGCGTAATAATGAGGCGATTAACGGTTAATGTAGGGCTGATGGTAATTCTGGTGCTTTTTTCTTTCTTACTTTATAACGTGGGGAAAGGATATACGTTGCTTGTAGATAATAAGCCTATCACGATTGGAGAGCAGTCTTTTCAGCCCTATCCGTGGGTAAAAGTGTATATAAGCAGCGTGGATGAACCTGTAATGTTAAAGGCAGGGGGAAGAGATTCTGTTTTTGTAGTAGGGAAGGCACATAAAGTTCGTGTAGAAATTTTAGATGAAGGTAAAAACATTATAAGAGAGGTAGAACAGAAGTTTAAGCTTTCTCGAGATTCCGGTGATCTTTTAAGTATCCCTGCTCTTGGAGAAAATTACCCACAGTGGATTCAGAAACGTCAGTAACTTGTGTTTTTTAGGGCCTGGTTCATGTAGAACCAGGCCCTTTTATCTTTTATGATATGGATTCCCAGCTGGAGGAAAACAATAGGAGCCTGGAGGAGCGTACCTTTTCGTTCTTTATGATATAGATTTGCCCCACTCATCTACAAAAACAAAATCCTGAAGACTTTTTCTATATCGTGTTTCCAGCTCTTTCTGGCGTAGTTCCTCTGGCAAAGCGTCAGGAGAACCAGGGAATCCTACTGCAATAGCAGTAATGGGGTCAAAATCTGCAGGCACGTTATAAAGTTCTTTGACGCGAGAGGAAGAGAAACCCGCCATAGGATGAGCTGCCAGGCCGAGAGCGGTTGCTTGCAGAGCAATATTTTGAATAGCCATTCCTACGTCATGATATGCATGGCGATTTGTTTTCCCATTCAATGAAAAAGTTGTTCGAGCCAAAGCGATGATTAAAATAGGGGCTTTTTGAGCCCATATGCTATTTTGTTCAGCTAGACACGAGAGCATCTTGCGAAAAGACTCATGGTTATTTTTTATAGCTACAAGAAAAAACCAAGGCTGATCGTTATAACATGACGGTGCCCAACGTGCCGCTTCAAAAAGCGACAATATTTTATCTTTGGACGGAATTTCTTCTGTAAAAGAGCGTGGACTCCAACGTTCTCGAATCAAGTCATGTATAGGATAATTGGCGGAAGCGCTTTTCTTCATAATCTATTGCCCCTTTCCTCTGGCGTATCTATTTTCCTACACAAAATTCATTAAAAATTTTGTTCAGAAGAGCATCGTCTACAGAGAGACCGAGAAGACGCTCCATAGCTTGCCGACACTCAGAAAGACACAATGCTATTACATCATCTCCCAGTTTAGATTCTAACGCCTCTATCCCGCGCGCAAGCGAATCTATGGCTTTTCGGATCTCTCCGACTTGACGCGAGGAAGCATTGAGGCCTGAGGTTAATGTTCCCCCTCCTGCAATACGTGCAACAATAGCGTCTTTGAGAGATTCCAACCCCTCCTTTTTTTGTGCAGAGATAACAAATACGGGGCTCTCCGGCAGAATACCGTTGATTATTTCTTCTGTGACAACCATAGGTAAATCGGCTTTGTTTATGACTACAATATGGTCAGTAGCGGAAATTTTCTGTGCCAAAGACAGATCTACAGACGTAAGGGCTTCGCTTCCATCGATAACCCAGATCCGAATATCAGCCTCTTTCATCGCTTGTTCTGCTCGAGCGACTCCTATAGCTTCAACTTCGTCTGTAGGCGCACCGATCCCTGCTGTATCTACTAAACGTATCGGAATGCCTCGGTATGTAAGAACTTCTTCGATGAGATCTCTCGTAGTTCCTGGAATGGCTGTTACTATCGCTCGAGATTCCTTCAACAGAGCATTAAGAAGAGACGATTTTCCTACATTGGGACGACCTACAAGGGCTACTCGTATTCCTTCTCTGAGGAGTAACCCTGTGTTGCAACGATCCAATAGATCTTCCAAGCTCTGACGTAACATCCAAAATCCTGATTCTGCGTCGTTACGGTCTATATAGGGAAGGTCTTCTTCAGGGAAATCCAATCCAACCTCAACGCTTGCGGAGAGCGAGAGCAGTTCGTTGTAGATATCATGGGCAAAGGTGGAAAGTTCTCCGCGAAGAGTGCGGGTTGCAGCCCTAAGAGCTTCTTCACTTTTTGAACGAATAATACCGAGAACAGCCTCTGCTTGCGAAAGGTCAATTTTCCCATTGAGGAAAGCGCGTTTTGTAAACTCTCCAGGTTCGGCTAGGCGAGCTCCTTTTTTAATGAGGTGCTCTAAACATTTTTGAGCAACCAAAGTGCCTCCATGGGTGGATATTTCTACCATTTCTTCCCCAGTGTAGCTTTTTGGAGACCTAAACCAGGAATAAAGCACCTGATCAATGCATACTCCTTTTTCATCGAGGAGATAGCCATTTCGCAAAAAACGAGGGGGTGTTTGTGCTAAAGGAATGAGGCCTTGAACTACTTCATCTGCTAAAATTCTAGAGTTTGGACCAGAAAGTCTCACGATAGCAATACCAGCCTCTCCCCAGGCAGTAGAGATTGCAGCGATGGTTTCTTCAGGCATAGTTACATAACCTCCCTTCGTTTTAAACGATCATAATATTTTCTATACGTATATTACAACAAAAAGGGCTGCTTCTTGTTAAGCAGCCCTTTTTTTAATCTTCCACTTTAGGTACTATAAAAGCTCTCTCACAGACACTCCGAGCCGACGTATCCCTTCATCGATCATATCTGGGGAAGGAAATGTGTAACAAAGCCGTAAGTGATGTGCCCCTCCTCCGTTGGGATAGAAAGGTTCTCCTTTTACAAAGGCTACATTTTTTTCTAGTGCCTTTTCGAAGAGGTCGTTCGATGATATATAGGGGGTTTCAACCCAATAGAAGAAACCACCAGCTGGAGTATGAAAAAAAGCGGTCTCTTCAGGTAGGTGGACGTTCAATGCGTCCTCCATGTAATCCCGTTTTTTTCTATAATGATCTACAATTCGAGGCAGGAAGGACTCTAAATATCCTAATCGGCAATATTCATAAACGAGAGCCTGAGCCACTACGCTCGTACATGTATCTACTCCTTGTTTAAAGACTGCCATTTTTCTAATAATGTCTTTATTGCCGCAACACCACGCTACTCGCGTTCCTGGCGCAAGAATTTTTGAAAAAGATCCAGCATAGATGACGAGGCCTGTCTTATCAAGAGAATAGAGAGGGGGTATATTTTCTCCCTCAAAACGGATATAACCGTAAGGATCATCCTCCAGAATGGCTATTTTGTATTTTTGAGCAATAGCTATCAGTTTTTTACGCCGCTCCAAGCTCATGGTAACACCGGAAGGATTATTGAAGTTGGGAATGGTATAAATATATTTAATGCGGTTCCCTTTTGCATGAGCTTTATCTATGATTTCAGGTAGTTTGTCTACTTCCATACCGTGGTTATCACAAGGGACACAAAGGAAACGAGCTCCATGATTATACATATCAATAGTGGCTCCCAGAAAAGTGGGCTCTTCTGTAATAACGTAATCTCCACGATTAATAGTAGAGAGGGTGAGAAGGTCTGTTGCTTGAATAGATCCAGAAGTTATAAGTATCTCTTCCATGGAGATTGTGCGTCCCAAACGGGGGGCGAGCCATTGAATTAGAAACTCCTTGAGGGGAGGATATCCTTCTGTAACCCCATATTGAAGAATATCTTTCCCATGCTTTCGGATAATGGACGAGGCTTCATAAAACTGTTCTATTGGAAAAATTTCTGGGTCGGGCATTCCACCTGCGAAAGAGATCATGCCAGGTTTTCTAATAATATGGAAGATGTCACGAATAGGAGAAGGTTTTATTTTTTGTGCTGCTTCACTATAGAGAGGTTCCCAAAAATTGTCCACGCTTGCAATTCCCTCCCTTGTCGTTCAAAAAGAGCCCGTTATGTTTTACACACGGGCTCTTTTTATCTATTCTTTTTTCTGGTAGCAGCGGAGTACACTCCTATGCTTCAACGGTTTGAACCAGTTCTTGCACTGCTACCGCCAACCTTTTAACTCCTTCCTCTATTACCTCTGGCGTAGGGAATGTGAAGCACAGTCGAGCGTTATGAATTCCACTTCCTGGGTTTGTGCAGAAAGGTTCTCCAACTACGAAAGCTACCTTCTTTTCGATAGCTTTTTTGAAGAGATCATGAGTATTGACCCCAGGGAAATGGAGCCAGTAAAAGAATCCTCCTTCAGGTTTAACCCACGATACCCCTAAAGGATCGAGATGGCGCTTGAAGCTTTCGTCCATAGCGTCTCGTTTAACGCGGTAGTTACCGATAATGACGGGTAAATGTTTATCGAGATAGCCATTGCGGCAATATTCGGCTACCAACGCTTGGGTAATGGTGCTAGTGCACAGGTCTGTAGCCTGTTTAAACACCGTCATTTTCCTTATAATATCTTTGGAACCGGCAACCCATCCTACACGACTGCCTGGCGATAGAATTTTGGAGAAAGAGCCAGCGTAGACAACTCCTCCCTGACTATCGAAAGAAAATATAGATGGGAGATGTTCTCCGTCATAACGCACATAACCGTAAGGGTCGTCTTCGAAGATAGGTATATTGTATTTATGAGAAAATTCCACAAGCTTTTTCCGCCTTGCAATTGACATGGTAGAGCCGCCAGGATTATGGAAATTAACGATAGTGTAAATGAACTTTATATTCTTTCCTTCTTTACGAGCTCTTTCTATGGCTTCCGGCAGCAGATCGACTTGCATACCGTTCCTATCCGTAGGAATGCCGATGAAGCGGGCTCCATGATTATAGAAAGTAGTGAGGGCAGCAAGGTATGAAGGATCTTCGGTGATGACATAATCGCCTCTGTCTATCATGGCCCAAGAGAAAAGGTCAAGAGCTTGTTGGGATCCAGTGGTAATAATCATTTCTTCTGTAGGAGACACAGCTCGCCCCATTCGCGGGGCGGTCCACTCTGCCAAAAATTCTTTCAAAGGGAGGTAGCCCTCTGTCGTCCCATATTGAAGGAGATTTTTACCATCATCTTTAAGAATGTGGACTCCTTCATAAAACTCATCAATCGGGAAAATCTCTGGAGCAGGCATTCCTCCTGCAAAAGAAATCATACCAGGTTGTTTGATAACAGAAAGCATCTCTCTAATAGGCGAAGGCCTTACGTTCACAGCATTGTAACTGAAATTTGCCTCCCAAATTTTGCTCACACATATCGCCTCCCCATTGGCGTTATAGAAAGTCAAACAAATCTAAAAACAAGGCCGTAAAATCCATAAATTGTAAACTACATTGATATAAACAAGAAAAAAGAAGACATGATAAGACAATTATAACATTGAAAAAAGCAAGAATATGCTCACTTTAGTGAAGAATAAAATATACATTTAGGCGAAGTTTTTATTTGCTGTATTTTGAAGCGGTTTCCCGTATATGTTGCAATCTCCGCTCTGTAGGAGGATGGGAGTTGAAGCCACTGGGCGATGTAGCATACCCTGCATCACGCATCTTTTCCAAGGCCTTAACTAGCCCCCAAGGGCTATATCCAACTTTAACAGCCAGATCCACCCCATAGTCATCTGCTTCTACTTCCTGTTCTCGGCTAAAACCAGATTCTGCAAGGCCGACACCAAGATTGGCAAGAATCTCGCCACTGGAGCCTTTGATATTCTTGAAAAGAAGGGTCCAGAGGAGATTGCGCCCTACCGTACTTCCATAATGATTCAGCTTGATATGGCCCGTCTCGTGGCCGAGAATTCCAGCTATTTCATCTTCTGTATCGAGAAGGTTCATTAGTCCTGATGTAACGTGGACGGAACGATTATCTCCAGAAAATTGAACCCAAGCATTGGGTTCTTTTTTATTTTCTATAGTAATAGGAGCTGTTTCCAGCCCAGCAGCCTTAGATATTCTTTCCCATGCCCGTTCAAGCTGTTGTGGAGATAGGGCAGCTTCTGCAGCTCCAGCTGAGAGAGAAAGAATAAAAAGAAAGAGTACAAATTTTTTAAAGAAGCAACACATAATCTCGCCACCTTCTCTCTATTTTTTCTAGACTCATGCTAGCATAGAATATTCAGAGGCTCCAGAGTAAAAACAATGATCTTATTTGTAATTTATAAAATTTCAAGAGTATATATCATTCTTGTATAATAGAATATCCACACTCCGGAGTGGAAGGAGGAGAGTAGTTTGACAAGGAGATATCTTCGAACTCTGGCAATGGTGTTAGGAATCCTTTTACTGGTAAATGGAGCGGGAGTACTGGCCCTTTCCGCAGAAGAAAGACCTTCTCTGGATCAAGCCTTTTGGAATAGAGATTGGAAGTTACTCGATTCCCTCTATCAGCAGGGAGAGACGATTTCGCCGCGAGAGCTTTCTCTTGTGGCAAATGCTTTTTGGCTTCAAGGACGCTGGAAAGAAGCTTTAGATGTTTTGCAGAGAATAGGAAGCGAGCTCCCTGAAGAGCTGATTCCTTATAGAGATATGATGATTGTTTTGGCTCACGAACGTACGGGGAATATAGCTCAAGCATTACAGGCGGCTCATTTTCTCTACTCAAGGGCTCCGGAAGGCTTAAACTATTACGTAGCTTATGCTCTGTATCGCTTGACAGCAACAGATGAGGAGAAAAGGGGCTGGCTTGAAGCCATGTTGAAGCTTTCCACTAGCCAAGCTCAGACAGTCCAAACTCTGAACGAGCTTCTTTCCCTCCCAGGTGATAACGTGGCTTATGGATTACAGCTTGTACGTTTTGAGCCTCTCAACAAAAAAGCTTTTTCTGTCCTAGAAAAGAGCCCGGAACCTTGGAATGCAGCTGTGGCTGGAGCTGTCGGTTACGCAGCGTACTTAAAAGGGGATTACAAGAAAGCTATCTCCCTTTTTTTATCTGTTCCTCTAGATTCAGCAGAAGGGTTAAAATCCCGTTATTATCGAGCGATGTCTTGCTATCGGCTGGAGCGCTATAAAGAGGCGTTGGATTTATGGGAATGGTTAGCTATGAATGGGAAGGGGTATGCGGAATCCTCTATTCGTCGAATTGGTGTTTTAGCAGGGCGGGCAGAAGAAGAAAAAGCTATAGCTTCATTACGTCGTATTGCAGATAGTGGCCCAGTTCCATTTCGATCCAAAGCACTATTTGCTCTTTTTACTGTCGCTGACGGGGATGTTAAGAAAAACTTAGAACTAGAACTTATAGAACGTTACCCTACGTCGGAAGGGGCGCGATCGATCCTTTGGGATCGAGCATGGGAAGCCTGGAAGAAAGAGAGGACGGAAGATGCTCTTGTAATATGGGAACAGCTTCTATCGGGCGGCGAGGGTGTGTGGAGAGAGCGTCTTTTGTACTGGACAGCTCGTGGATACGAAAAAGTAGGGGAAAAGAATAAAGCTGAGGAACGTTTTTATCAACTCCTCGCTGAATATCCTCTCTCTATTTATAGTTCTCTCGCCTCTCCAGGAGGGCCCTCTTTTAGTAACGAGATCCCTTCTGAACTCAATCGGTCGCAGGGTATTCTTGAAAAATGGGGTTTTGTTTTTTATGCCAAACTGAGCTTATTGAAGGAAGGGACTCCTTCCGCTATGTACAGAGCTGCAGTTTTATCAGAATGGCTTGGAGATGAAGCCGGTGCTTATAGCACCGTTTCTTCTTTGTCCTCTACGCTGCTCAAGAATGTACCTCTGCCGCGAGAGGGGATACGCTTTCTCTATCCTAGGCCCTTTAAAAATCTTGTGGAGTCTGCTTCTCAGCGTTTTGGCGTAGAGGGGAATCTTATTTGGGCTGTTATGCGACAGGAAAGTGCTTTTGATGCTGACGTGAATAGCTGGGTGGGAGCTGTCGGTCTTATGCAGCTTATGCCTGCGACAGGACAAGAAGAGGCTCGGCTTCTGGAGATGGGAAATGCAGATTTATGGGATCCAGCGACAAATATTTTGCTTGGTGCTTCTCACCTGGCTAGATTACAGAAGCGTTTCAGACGATTGGAGTGGGCGGTAGCAGCTTATAATGCAGGAAGTGGATCTGTAGGGAAGTGGATAAAAGAGGGAGAGGATCGCCCCTTTGATGAATGGATGGAAGATATTCCTTACAATGAAACAAGGAATTATGTAAGAAAAGTTATGGGGAACCTATTTATCTATAGGGTACTTTATTAGGCTTTACGTACGTTTGAAGCGGCAGAATAAAAACGAGATATTCTTGTATTTATCCTGCCGCTTTTCCTTGTCTAGTTCTTCCCTAAATGATCTCTTAAGAAAACAAAAGCTGCCTCAAAATGTTTGTTCTGTAAAAGGGGAACTTTCCACTTCTTGTTTTTTAGGTAATCTCGAATGGCCAGAGCAGAGGCTTTCCTACAAAGAAGAGCAATATCTCCTCCCGAGCGGCCTTCCGTTTGTATTGCTAATTTTTCTATTTTTACGTCTTTTGCTAAAGGTTTCTGGCGAAGGTGGATTTTGAAAATTTTTCCTCTAGCTTCCCTGTCTGGTAACGGTAGTTCTAAAACTACATCAAAACGGCCACTGCTAAGGAGAGCGGGGTCGATAAGATCGATCCTATTTGTTGTGGCCAGAACTGTGACGCTCTTTAATTCTTCTATGCCGCTCATTTCTGCCAGAAATTGGCTGATTACGCGTTCTGTAAAGCTGGCACCAGCACCGCTGTCTCGCCCTCGTATGGGAACGAGAGATTCAATTTCATCAAAATAGAGGATAGACGGAGAGGCTTGTTTGGCCTTTCTAAAAACATCCCGAATAGCCCGTTCGCTTTCACCTACATACTTTGACATGAGCGAGGGGCCTTTGACGGGAATAAAGTTAACTCCACTTTCATGGGCCAGCGCTCGAACAAGGAGGGTTTTCCCCGTACCGGAGGAGCCATAGAGCAAAATACCTTGTGGCGGCGTTATGTTAAACTTTTCATAGATTTCACTATATTTAAGTGGCCATTGTACAGCTTCAATAAGTTCTTCCTTAATCGTATCGAGTCCGCCAATATCGTCCCAAGTTACATCTGGAACCTCCACAAAAATTTCTCGAATCGCAGAAGGCTCTACTTCCTTCAGAGCATCGAGAAAATTTTCCATGGAGACATTCATGGAGAGCAGTAGGTCATAGGGAATTTGAGCTTTTTCATAATCTATACTTGGCAAGAGTTGCCGAAGGGATGCCATAGCGGCTTCTTTTGCCAAAGCTTCTAAATCCGCTCCTACAAAACCATGAGTAATTTCTGCAAGCCGGGGAAGATCTACATCTTGTGCCAGAGGCATGCCTCGAGTGTGAATTTGCAGTATTTCAAGCCGACCGTTCCGGTCCGGGATGGGGATGGCGATTTCCCTATCAAAACGTCCTGGTCTGCGCAATGCGGGATCAAGAGTGTTGGGAATATTGGTAGCCCCAATCACAATAACTTGCCCACGAGATTCAAGACCGTCCATTAAGGCAAGAAGTTGAGCAACGACTCGCCTCTCTACTTGTTTTTCGCCCCCCATTTCCTCTCGTTTTGGGGCGATAGCATCGATTTCATCTATAAAAATAATAGCGGGGGAATGAGCCTGAGCTTCGTCAAAAACATTGCGAAGTCGTTCCTCACTTTCACCATAGAATTTCCCAATAATTTCAGGGCCTGAAATATGTGTAAAATAGACGTCTGTTTCATTGGCTACAGCTCGTGCGATCACTGTCTTCCCTGTTCCTGGAGGCCCGTACAGCAGCACACCTTTAGGAGGTTGTACTCCCAACCTATCGAAAACTTGGGGGAAACGGAGGGGGAGCTCAATCATTTCTCGCACTCTTTGAATCTGGGGACCAAGCCCACCTATATCCTCATAAGATATACGGCTTGCCTTTTGTAGGGAGGAAGATTGCTTTTCCACATTAACATATGTAGCAGTGCTAATAATCACAACACTGTCTGGCGTTGTGTCTGATACGAGAAAATCGCATGTTCTTGTCCCAAAAAGTGTTACCCGGATTCTGTCTCCTTTGAGGACGGGGAGGCCTTCCAACTGTGAACTAAGATAGATAGAGTCACGTTCTTTCTCAAGTAATGGAGTAGTGGTAAGAGGGCGGAGGGCAATACTTCCCGCAAAATGATGATCCGTTTTAAGCACTTTTATCTTTTCATCCAGACCGACATGGGCGTTTTCCCGGATAATGCCGTCAATCTGGACGATCTGTTGCCCCATATCACTGGAATCGCAAGATAGAATTCTCACAGGAGTCTGGCGTTTACCTTCTATAAGAACTATTTGTCCCTCAGAGAGCCCATATTTTTTCATGTCTTGAGGATCCATTCGCGCAATACCATGACCTACATCTTTAGCTAAAGCCTCTTTGACCCGTAGTGACATTGGGATGACGCTCCCTTCAAATTCTCTAGATGGTAGTCTCTATGCTATCATAAAGGCCCTTCCCGGAATACTATCCGAAAAGGGCCTTTATATTTTTTAAGATACCGTTTTTTATCTCTTATTTAGCTGCTATTGATTCTATTTTGCCAGGATATGCCTCAAGGGCACCTTTCAAAATGTTCATAGCTTTTACAATATCTTCATTATTTAATACGTAAGCGAGGCGGGCTTCATTCTTGCCAAGCCCGGGAGTAGCATAAAATCCTTCTCCCGGTGCTGCCATCATAGTTTCCCCGTTGATGTCGTAGTTTTGTAACATCCAGATAACGAATTTTTCAGCGTCGTCCACTGGCATTTTTACCATGACATAAAAGGCCCCTTTTGGCTGTTCGCATACTACGCCGGGCATTTCTTTTAGAGCTTTATATAGCGTATCTCGCCTCGTTTGATACTCTTTGTTCACGTCTTCCAGATAAGAGACAGGGGTACTGTAAAGGGCGGTAGCACCTACTTGCTCAAGGGTTGGGACACAGAGTCTCCCCTGACAAAGCTTTAATATTTCCTTCATAAGATCAAGGTTTTTCGAAGCGATGCATCCAATGCGAGCTCCGCATGCACTATAGCGTTTCGATACAGAATCGACGATAATAACCCTGTCTTCTATTTCTGGGAGATTGCCAAAACTGGTATATTTAAGGCCATCATAAACAAACTCCCTGTAGACCTCGTCAGCTATGATAAACAAGTTGTGTTTCTTGGCCAGCTCAGCTAGCATTTTCATCTCATCGAGAGTATAGATAGTTCCTGTAGGGTTCCCAGGATTTGAGATGAGAATACAACGTGTTCGAGGAGAGATAAGAGGCTCTATCTTCTCTCGTGGCGGGAGGTGAAATCCTTCCTCGGCTTTGGTGGTAATAGGTACCACATTGACACTTACGCATTGTGAAAAGGCATTGTAGTTGGCGTAGAAAGGTTCAGGAATCAGAATTTCGTCGCCAGGATCGCACGTAGCCATAATAGAGAACATAATGGCTTCACTGCCCCCGTTAGTGACAAGAATATGATCCCGATCGAAATGAATATTGAAATTTTCATAGTATTTTCTCATAGCGTCGCGAAGTTCGTTGCTCCCTTGAGAGGTAGAATAGGCAATAACTTCTTGAGCGAAATTTTTAATCGCAGAGAGGAAAGAGGGAGGAGTTTTTATATCGGGTTGGCCTATGTTGAGGTGATACACCTTTTTGCCCTTGGTCTTTGCTTCATCAGCGTACGGAATCAATCTTCTGATAGGAGAAGATTGCATGGAAGTGATTCTTTTGGAAAACTTCATATAACAACGTCCCCCTTATGCGTATATTATGAAGCAAAATATCTTTTTGAATCATAACATAAGAGCCTGGAAACGTTAATGCTTTATCAAACATTAGGATAATATATTATTGCAAGAAAAATTTGAAATATATATAAATAAGCCCGATCTCATGGAGGTGTTAGCGTGGTGTCCCGTGCAGAACTGCTTCAATCGTTGGCAACAGAGAATGAAAAGAAAATTCTTTTGCTCGTCATGGATGGTCTTGGGGGTCTTCCAGGAGAAGAGGGATCGACAGAATTGGAAGAGGCTGTTACTCCTCTTATGAACCGTTTAGCGGCTGAAAGTGAAATGGGACTTCTTTCTATGGTAGATGTTGGAATTACGCCAGGAAGTGGTCCAGGCCATTTGGCTCTTTTTGGGTATGATCCTCTTACGTGGTCAATTGGACGGGGAATTCTCGAAGCTCTTGGTGTTGGAGCTCATGTAGGTGCTGGAGATGTTTGTGCCAGGGGGAATTTTTGTACAGTGGATCATGAAAAAAATATTATTGTGGATCGTAGAGCTGGCCGCATTCCCACGGAAAAAAGCGAGGAAATTATAAAAAAACTTCAGCAGGCTATTCATTCTATTGACGATGTGAAAGTAACGTTCTATCCGGGCAAAGAACATCGTTTTGTAGTTGTTTTTTCAGGTGAAGGCTTGTCTGAAGCTGTCCATGATGCAGATCCTCAAAAAGATGGTCACCCTATGCGCTGGGCCGTAGCTCAAAATGAAGAGGCAAAGAAAACAGAGAGAATTATCAATGGTTTTATTCGCCGTGTTTGGGAAGTATTAAAATCGGAGACTCCTGCTAATGGGTGCCTCCTAAGAGGTTTTTCCTCTGCGCCTCATCTCCCCTCTCTTTCTGAACTATACAAGATAAAACCAATAGCATTGGCCACATACCCCATGTATCGAGGTTTGGCTCGTCTTGTAGGCATGGATATTGGAGAGCCAGGAGAAACAATGGAAGAGCTTTTCCATTCTGTTGGCAGATACTGGTCAGAATATAATTTTTTCTATGTCCATGTGAAGTACACAGATAGTAGAGGAGAGGATGGTAACTTTGGTGAAAAGGTGAAGGTGATAGAGGAGGTAGACAGACTTCTTCCTAAAATCCTCGACTTGAAACCTGATGTATTAGCAATTACAGGTGACCATAGCACGCCATCGCGCCTCGCCGGCCATTCATGGCATGATGTTCCCGTTTTGCTTTGGAGCCCTTATGCCCGTCGAAGTGGAGCGTTGTTCTTTGGTGAGCGGAGCTGCGCCTCTGGAACTCTGGGGCGTTTGCCGGGAGAAAAACTTATGGGATTATTGTTAGCTCACAGCTTGAAATTAGAAAAATATGGAGCTTGATTGAGTTTCAGGATAGGAGGAGTTTGTGTGGCGGAAGTTGAATATCTTAAAACAGGAGCTGTTCGAAAGCTGCCTCGGGAGAGTAAATTTTATTGTCTTGGTGTCGTCAATAAAATAATATCGAAAAGAGACCGTAATGGAAAAACCTATTGGGAGCTATCCATTATGGATGAGGAAGGTGCCCTTGAGGGTAAAATCTGGGGGAATGCCCAATGGTGGGATCGACGTGTAGAACCTCAACAATCGATAGATCCCCTGACATGGGAACTGACCACCGATTTGGCTGGACACAGCATAGGTCTTTTAGGTCAAGTTGTGGAATTTCGAGGCCAGTCTCAATATAATTTTAACGCGGTTTTTTATGTGGACCAAGAGCGATATAAGCCCCACTCTTTTGTGCAGCGTTCTCCTTTCGAAGAAGAAGATATGGAGAAAGACTTTCGTGGGATGATAGAAACATGTACCTCTCCTATAAAAGATTTTTTAAACTTTGTTTTTAAGGGGGAGTTCTGGGAATGCTTCAAAGTTTGGCCTGCTGCTGTTTCTCACCATCACGCATATGTTTCTGGTTTGCTGGAACATACACTTGGAGTAGCTCGATTGGCTTGTTCCATGGCAGAGGCTAGCTCTCATTCTGGGTACGAAGTAAACCGAGATATTGTTATTGGCGGAGCGTTATTGCATGATATAGGGAAGTTAGATTCTTATAAACTCTCTCCAGCCCCCGAAATGACAGTTGAGGGAACTGTTATCGATCACATAGTTTTGGGATATAACCGGTTAGCTCGTCTTTTTGAAGAGTACAACCTTGATCAGCGGTATGCTTCGGCATTAGGGCATATTGTAGTGAGCCATCATGGAAGTAAGGAATTCGGTTCTCCCGTTGTCCCAGCTACTCCTGAGGCCATGATTGTTTCAGCGGCAGATGAGTTGGACTTTAAGCTGTATTGTTGGAGAGACGCTGTAGACCAGATTGATGATGGTAAAGAGATATCTGAGTGGAGCTATTCTGCTCAGCGCCGATTTTGGAAATGGGAGTAATAGCGCATGTCCTGCTCTTTTAAGGTTTCAGTTCATCAAGCGGGTCGAAGGCTCGATAAGGTTATTCGATCCCTTTGGCCTCGTCTTCCCTTGGGAGCCATGATGAAGGGGATACGAAAGGGCCTTGTACGGGTGGATGGCAAGAAAGTAGATTGCTCTTTCCACCTTGAAGAGGGGCAAACTGTTATTGTTCCTTGGGAGCCAGCAGAAAATATTCCTGCTCCAGCCCTTTCCCCTGTTTATGGAAAAGAACTCGAGATAGTGTATCAAGATGCCATGCTCATGGCTATTAACAAACCTGCTGGGTTATTAGTGCAACCAGATTGCCAAGGAGGGGACAGTGTAATTACTCGAGTATGGAATATTGTGGGGGAAAAAGCTGATTTTCGCCCTGCTGCTATCCATCGTATCGACAGAAACACATCTGGTTTAGTGATCATTGCTCTGCATGGACAGGCTCTTCGAGAGCTTCAGCGAGCGTTGAGGGATGACGATATAGCAAAATTTTATTTAGTAGCTGTTCGGGGAAAAACCCCTCATGAAGGAACTATAGACGCGCCATTGTTAAAAGATAGAGAGCATAATATTGTAACTGTCAATCCAGAGGGACAATCGGCCCTTACTCGTTATGTAAAAATCGCAGGGGATCAGGACTATTCTTTGCTTCAGGTAGAACTTATAACGGGACGATCTCACCAAATCAGAGTCCATCTGGCTTCTATCGGTCATCCTATAGTTGGAGATGTGAAATATGGCGATGATGCGGTTAATGGAGAATGGCATCATCGTATTGGTCTTAATCACCCGTTGCTTCATGCGTGGAAAGTGCAGTTTAAACACGTATCCTCACCTCTGAAAGATCGGGAGGGGAAAATTTTTGTAGCCCCACCCGATGAACTTTTTTCTAAATTCCTTGAGAAGAGGGGTTGGCAGATATACCTTAAGGGGGTATAATGCTTTTAAGATAGAGGGAGTGGAGGTGTAGAGGCATGAGAGATTTAAAAATCGCCATATCTGATAAAGCATTTGAACGTTTGTCGAAGATGAGTGAAGCTTTCTTAATTGAAAGAAACGTAGGTGGTGGTTGAGCTGCTGTTCGTGCCGTTCTCGTAGAGAGTGGTATGCCGCCAGCGGCTCAGGGATATACTTCCTATGATGTAAAGGGAGTAAAGTTATGGATTCCAGATTTCATGGAGTTCCAGAACGATGAGGTAAAAATAGAATTGAGAGGCTTCCTTTGGGCGTCGAACCTTGTTGTGGAATCAGCTCTCATCGGACATTCACGATCTAGTAGTTGTGGAAGTTGTCATTGCCATTAGGAAAATGAAGCTTTGAAAGAGGAAGAGGGTTAACCCTCTTCCTCTTTTTTATGTATAAAGAGCACAACATACAGTATAAAGTATTCCTTTTTCTGAATTATCGAGTTAATTCTGGGTATAAAGTACTATTTAACAAAATTGACGGTCTATTGTTGGGTGGTATGTAAAATTCGTGATATTATTGTAAATAAAGAGTTCTTAATGACGTTGGTTTGAATAATGGCGTGAACCGTTAGCTTGTAGGAGGTGTTTGTTTGATGTCCGTGGTTAAGCGTACGTCCTCTAATGTGCTCCTTGATACGGCCCTGAAAAACTTCTATGGTGCTGCCGAAGAGATGGGCCTCGAAGATGGGCTTGTTGAAATTCTGAGCCACTCTGAGCGTAAGGTTGCAGTCTCCATTCCTGTAGAAATGGATGATGGAACTATCAAGGTATTTGAAGGCTATCGCGTGCAACATTCTACGGCTGTTGGGCCAGCGAAGGGTGGAGTTCGATTCCATCCGGAAGTCTGCTTGGACGAGTGTGAAGCTCTTGCTATGATGATGACATGGAAATGTTCCCTCGCAGGTATTCCTTACGGCGGAGGGAAAGGTGGCGTTTGCTGTGATCCCCTCGAAATGTCGAAGAAGGAAAAAGAACGTGTAGCGAGAACCTATGCAGCTCGTATGGAGCCCTTCCTTGATGCCTGGACTGACGTTCCTGCTCCAGACGTGAATACAGGAGCTCCTGAGATGATTTGGTTCATGGACACCATCAGTAAAATGAGAGGCCGCTTAGAACCTGCTATTTTTACGGGTAAACCAGTGGGTCTCTGGGGATCGAAAGGTCGCACGGCAGCAACGGGATATGGTGTTGCTACGTGTGCTCTTGAGCTTTTCAAGGCTTTGAAGAAGGATGTAAAAGGCGCGACTTTCGCTATCCAGGGCTTTGGTAACGTTGGAACCTATGCCGCAAAGACTCTTCAGGATGCTGGCGGAAAAGTAGTTGGTATCAGCGATATTACAGGAACATATTATTGCAAAGACGGTATAGATATTGATAAGGCCATGCATCATGTGCAGAATGTCCATCCCAAGAAACTTCTTGAAGGCTATGAGCAGCCAGGCCTTGAGAAGATGGGACTTACTGACATCCTTTTCCTCGATGTAGATCTCTTTATTCCTGCAGCTCTTGAAGGCGTAATCAACGATAAAAACGCTGACAAAGTTAAGGCGCGATATATTGTTGAAGCTGCTAATGGTCCCTTAACTCCTGGTGCTGATGCTATCCTCGATGAGAAGGGCGTTTTGATTGTTCCAGATTTTCTTGCTAACTCAGGCGGAGTTATAGGCTCATACTTCGAGTGGGCTCAGAACCTCGGTGGATTCTTCTGGTCCATAGAAGAGTATAACGAACGTTTGATCCGAATCATGAAAGAGAATTTCAAAAAAGTTTGGGGTTACTCTGAGGAAAAGAACGTTAAAATGCGCCGGGCAGCCTTTATGGCAGCCATTCAGCGTGTAGCAGATGCTGCTCGCATGAGAGGAGTTTTTCTGTAAGTTTCTTGTAAGTTTGTCTTATTGTGCTGTGATTGGAAAGAGCGGGGCGAAAGAAGTTTGTCCCGCTCTTTAAATTAAAAAGTATTAGTTATACACGATAATTTCTTTCCCTTTATCCCCATCTAGATGGTTACCAACTATAAAATCCCTGAAGATCTCAGCGGTAACCACATAGCGTTTTAAGGTTTTATTCTGTAGATGGTCCGTGGCCAGGGGATGGCTTCCCGAATATGATCAAGGCCGCAGATCCATGCCACGACCCTTTCAATTCCCATGCCAAATCCACTGTGAACGAAGGTTCCGAATTTGCGCAGATCAAGATACCAATCGTAAGATTCCTCAGACAGTCCCTCTTCGTGAATGCGACCAAGGAGGCGATGGAGGTCATCTTCTCGCTGAGATCCTCCAATAATTTCTCCATATCCTTCTGGTGCCAGAAGATCATCGCATAAAACGAGATCAGGATTTTCCGGGTGTTCCTTCATATAGAAAGCTTTTACCTTTTTAGGGTAACATTCCACAAAAATTGGTTTATCAAATTGCTGGGTGAGTATTGTTTCATCTTCATTCCCGAAGTCATCTCCGTAGGGAGTTTGGCTCCCTAGTTCGTGAAGTATTTCCATAGCCTTGTCGTAAGTTATTCTATAAAAAGGAGCTTTTATCCGTTCTAATTTTGAAATATCTCGTTCTAAACTCTCCAATTCTTGACGACAATTGTCCAAAACTTGTTCCACTATATATGAAACAAGTTTTTCCTGAAGTTCAATATTCTTATTGTGGTCGTAAAAAGCTACTTCTGGTTCTAACATCCAGAATTCGGTGAGATGTCGTCGGGTTTTAGATTTCTCTGCTCTGAATGTAGGGCCAAAGCAGTAAACTTTGCCGAAAGCTGCTGCTGCGGCTTCTGCGTAGAGTTGCCCTGTCTGTGCCAGATATGCCTTTGTCTCTTCAAAATAGTCCATTTCGAAGAGACCTGCAGCACCTTCTCCTATGGACCCTGTGAGAATTGGACTGTCGATGAGCATAAACCCTTCTTTATGCAGATATTCTCTCGCTGACCATATAACACGTTCTCGAATTCGCATGATTGCTTGTTGCCGGCTACTGCGAAGCCAAAGATGACGATGATCGAGTAAGAAATCGATCCCATGGTCTTTTTTCCCCAACGGGTACTCTTCTTCTGGATTTTGTATGGTCCGAAGGCCAGTAATGGTTAGCTCTACTCCTGATGGGGCCCGTGTGTCCAGTCTTACTGTCCCCTCAACTTTCACTGAAGCTTCCAGCCAGAGTCGTTTCCCTTCTTCGAAATCATCTTCAGATACCTCATTTTTTACCATAACGCCTTGTACCGTTCCAGTTCCGTCACGGAGTTGAAGAAAATGAATTTTCCCAGAGCTTCGTTTGTTGTACATCCATCCTTTTACTGTGACGGTTTGCCCCTCGTAAAGAGAGAGATCTTTAATGTAGATCCATGGTGCGGACATCTCGACCAACCTCCGTCTTATCATGTATATTACGATCGATATATATGATACACTAAGTTTCATATCTATAAAAAGGGGCGTTTTAGTTGGATATCCCTCGGCTTATACTTGCTGATGAACGAAGAAAAGGGGAGGTTCCGCCTGTTGCTTTAGTTATGAGCGCCATGAAACAGCTAAGATACCCTCTCCGGCTGTTTTGTGCAGGAGTTGATGAGAAACTCGTTTTACTGTTACAGCGTATATGCGGGCAGTCAGTAACAGTGCTAGATCCCTTCCTTTGCGGCAGCCAAAAGAATTTAAAGTCTCTTTTTCAGCAATCTGCTGATAGCAGTGCTCTGAATATAATTATTGCTCCTCTTGGAGAGAGAAGCAAGGAAGATATGATCACCGTCTCTCCTTTAACTATTGAAGTAGGAAGAGCCCTTGGATGTGGAATCGTTCCTATAGTATATGGGGATACAGCTGCAACATTAACGGCTAGAACTGTAGAAAACCTTGTATCTCAATGTGATGGAGTTGCCGGTGGCCCAGCCTCTGTTCTGGCAATGTTGTATATGTCGGTCTTTAATCCAAGAGAATATCAGCTTCTTGAAATCGAACAAGGGCGCAGAACACCTTTGATTAGTCTGGGGTATATCCCTGCATACTTGCAACGTCAATGGGCTTCTCTTTTTGAACTTTCGCTCCCTGAAAGAGGCTCGCGGTTCATATTAGCTTTGAGGGCAGCAGCTGCGCAACTTGTGGGGTTGGTCGATCAGGTAGATTGGGCTTCTATTGCGGCCCTTGCAACGTTGGATTTGCGGTGGAGTTGTCCTCAAGATCTTAATGTACGACAACTATCTCATTTCACAGTGGCAGTATATGATCATCCAGCTTTTAGTCTTGCAGGCGATAATGCAGAGCAACTTTTTTCCTATCTTGGTTGTGACGTAGTAAGAACTTCTTCTTTTGTTTCTTTATCCACTCACGAAATAGATGCCATGTATATCCCCCACGGCATAGGTTTCTTAGCCGCCGATGTTTTGATAGGGGATCACGAGACGCAGGGACAAGTGAAAAATCTTTTTCTTTCTCGCAAACCCATTATGGTGAATGGGGGCTCGACGCCGTTATTGGGACAGGCTTTCTCTCTTCCTGGTGGTCGATCCTACGAAGGTTTAGGGCTTTTTAACTATGACGGAATCTTTACTCTTCCAGATATCTTGGAAGAAGGGGGGCCGGAGTCTTTACAGATCCAATCTTTTACCAAGGGCCTCTTTTTAGATCGGGGAGAGAAGGCTCGGGGATACAGGGTTCCCTATGCCCGTCTTCTCTTTAAAAGCTCTACGGAAAGGGGTTTGTGGGGGTGTGTCCACCCAGATTCTTTGCAAGAGATAGATCAAGCTGGTTGGGAACTGGGGTATGGCGTAGCTTCTCATGTTGTCTTAGAGCTTTGGAGTTGCGCAGAATCTGTTTCTAATTGGCTTACGTTGCGAAAAAGATAAAATAAAAGTTTCGATCGTATTAGGGGGCAGTTACTAAATGGGGAAAAGACTTGACGAAGTGGTCAGTGACCTTTACCAAAAAGATCCTGAAAGAGAGTATCTTTGGTGGAATGGCGAATGGTGGAGCCGAGCGCGATTCAATACTACTGTAAATAAATTGGAAAAAGTGCTTAGTGAAGCCGGTTTTGAAGGAGGACAGAGGCTAGTAACAATGTTGCCTAACAGTCCGTTGCTCCTCGCTCTTTCTGTAGCATGTTGGCGTCTGAGCGGAACTATTGTCCCTTTAAATTTACAGGCAGGCCCACATTCGCTTGTCCGTAGTATTCGACATGCTGATCCCTTCGTTATCCTAGTGCCTGATAGCGTCCCTTTCGACGAGGAATCCTTGGGATCAATGGGGATACCAGTGGTAAAAGGGGATCTCAATGGAAATATTCCATCGTTTCACGGAGAAAAACGCACCTCTTCTCGTCTCGATGTTGCGGTTATGTTTTATACTTCAGGAACAACGGGCCTTCCCAAGGCAGTTCCTCTTTCTGGTACGAATATATATAGCAATGTTGAAGCAGCGGCAAAACATTTCTCGGCTTTTAAGCCGGAGGAGTGCATAATACTTAATGCGTTACCAAATTTCCATACACTTGGTTACTCAACCAGTGGGCTTTTGCCCCTCCTTACGGGAGCAAGACAAGTAGTTCTTCCCCATTTTATGCCACCAGATCGCACTCTCCAAACCATCAATGCGACAGGGGTTAATTTTATTATTGCCGTTCCGGCTATGATCTCTCTTCTTGTAGCTGCGGCTGCCAAGGGGAATGTGCCGGCTCCTAAAACAATTACTACGATAGTGAGTGGTGGAGACCGTTTCCCTATGGCTCTGGATAATCGTGTACGTGCCATTTTCGGAGTAGAGGTGATGGAGGGATACGGTTTAACGGAGTGTTCTCCAGTAGTGGCAGTAAATCCTGATAGAGCGCGACGAAAAATAGGAACAGTAGGAACTTTGTTGCCAGGTTTCGAATATGAGATCCGTGATGAGAGTGGGAAAGTCTTGCCTTCAGATAAGGAAGGGGTTTTATGGCTCAGGGGTCCTTCTGTTGCCCAGGAATATTTTAATGATCCAGAGAATACAGCGCAAAAATTTAAAGATGGCTGGTTTGATACTGGAGATGTGGTTCGGATAGATTCAGAGGGGTATATCTCTATTGTGGATCGAGTGAGTGATATTATTATTGTAGGTGGGTTCAATGTATACCCCCAAGAGGTAGAAGAGGTTCTTAACAGCTATCCTGGAATTAAAGAGTCAGCTGTTGTGGGGGTTCCTCACTCTATGAGCGGGCAAATAGTAAAAGCTTTTGTAATACGAAGCAATCCGAAGGTAACTTCGAAGGAACTCTATGCTTATTGTAAAGCCCAGCTTGCTCACTATAAGACCCCGCGGATATTTGAGTTTGTGGAAGATTTCCCTCGTAACAGTATAGGTAAAGTTTTGCGCAGGAAGTTGAGAGAAGGGTAGCCATAGTGGAAACTTTTGTTTTTTTGTCTCGACTTTTTGGTGATGTCCATGTGGTGGTGGTGGGAGACGCTGTACTTGATCACTATGTTTGGGGAGGAGCCTCACGCCTTTCCCCTGAAGCCCCTGTTCCTGTAGTAGTGGTGGGACGCGATGAATATCGTGCAGGTGGAGCTGCTAATGTGGCGACAAATATAGTGGCTTTAGGAGGAAGAGCGTCTCTCCTATGTCCCATTGGCAACGATAGTGCAGGTGAAATATTAACGAATGTAGTGAAAGAGAAAGGTGTTTACTTTGAATCTCCGTTAGTGAGGGCTCAAGCTCCCACTATTGTAAAGACAAGAGTATTGGCTTTGAATCAGCAGGTAGTCCGGATCGATAGAGAGAAAAAAATCTCTCTTAGTATGGAAGAGGAACAAGCGTTTTTAGATGCTTTGGAGAACCTCACCGCATCCCCATCAGTTATAGTTCTCTCAGATTATGCAAAAGGTACTATTACATCTTCTCTCGCCCAGGGAATTATTCTATGGGGGAAAGCTCATAACGTTCCGGTTATTGCCGATCCCAAACCGCCTCACTATCATCGTTTTTATGATGCGACTCTTATTACTCCCAATGTGGCGGAGGCAGGGAGGCTTCTGGGTCGGGATCTCTATGATCAGGAAGAGGTGGAGGCTGGAGCCTTGGAGCTTTGTCAAAGTCTTAATTTATCAGGTATTCTCATTACTCAAGGAAGCGATGGAATGACCTACGCCAATGCCCAGAAATGTTTTCATCTGCCTGCCTTATCTATGGAAGTTTATGACGTTTCAGGAGCAGGGGATACGGTTGTGGCAGCTTTGTCTCTAGCTCTGGGTGGAACACTCCCCATAGAGGAGGCTTGCCGTTTCGCAAATATGGCAGCAGGCGTGGCAGTACAGAAAAGGGGTACCTCCATTGTTTCCTTGGAGGAAGTTCTTACCGGCTGTTATGCAACAGATATGGAAGCGATGGCTTCCAGACTTAAAGGATCATTTTATTTTTAAGGAAAGAGAGAGCCTCGGAGAGAAAATTAAACTGCATGCTCCAGTGGGGCAATAGGGCCCCAATGGCAATAAATTGCCCCTTCCCAAATTGTAATAGGGCTTGACGGTCGCTCTCTGTATCGCCAAAGAAGATGGGGTTATTTGCCTCGAAAAGCGTACATAGGCGAGCAATTCCCTGAGGGGAAGGTTTGGTTATGCCTGATTCGGGAGTAATAATTTGTTCTTCTGGAAGGTCTTCCCAACCGAGCAATTGCAGTGCCAATTTCATCTCTCCCTTGCTCCTTCCTGTATAAATACCTACAGGCAGGGAGAGATCACTCCAGTGCATAGAGATCTGTGGTTTTTCCTCTCGCCAGTATCCTTTACCGGATGTTATGAAAAGAGGAGATTCGCCCATAATAGATCCTATTTTCTCTGCACCATAATAAAGTTCTTCACATATTCGTCGAACCACGAGACGAGAAATTCTGTCACCTACGTTTTTTTTCACCCATTCTTCTATATCCATTCCTTGAGATGTTTCTAAAAGCTTTTTCCACTCTTTTAAAGAAGGAGCTGAACGGCGTAGGCTTTCGGTTTCTTGGGCCAGGGTTGCACATAAAAAAGACCAGGCTATATCATAATCGTCGTTAAAGGGGGGAAACACTTTCGTCGCATAAAAATGGTCTAATGTGAATCCAGGTGCGTCAACGTGATGATCTAAAACATATTTCCATACCCATCGAATGGCTTCCGCGACAACGAGAGGATAGGACATGCTTGTATCGATGAGAACGCCGTCTACATCAAAAATAAGAAGGTCTGTTTTAAGATTCAGAGAAGATGCCATGGAAAGATACCCCTTTTGTTTGTAATAATTAGGCAAATAATAAATCATTCAGGTGTGAATTTTTTTGTATCTATTCTCAGCCTTGAAGTATAAAAAAGATTTTAAAAGTTCTTTTCTTCGATCATAATAATACCTGAAGGATGTCTTTTTGTAAGGGCAAAAAGGAGGGAGTTTTATGAGTGATGAGATGGTTTTGTTGCTATTTGATACGTTCCACCCCTGTTGGGATGAAGAGACAGTGGTTTGGGCAGGGGAAGATGTCGAAGGGCTGCGGCGACTCAGAGAGTTAGGTATGTTAAAAGAGAAAAACGGTATTTATTCCCTCACTTCCCATGGACGCGAGACGTTTCAGGAATTGTGCCGGCAATGGTTTTGTGAGAACAAACCGGGATCAGCTTCTTTAGGAGATAAAGAACAAGAGATTTTTCTTTGGCGGACTCGATTCCAATATATTTTAGATGGCGGGTTTGCTGCTAGATGGGGGGCTAAAGATTACTATCCAGGTAAAGTGCTTGAATATGCCCCTGCTTTGTCGCAACAAGAAATGTATGCTCTGCATAACCCATCTTCTGTAGAGTGGACATATTGCTCTCACCCCTACGTGGAAAAAATAAAAAGTCATTTTCCTGTTACGGGATTAAAAGCGAGAGAAGTCACACCTTTGAGTCGAGATGCAGCCCGTTCTTGGCTCGATGAAAATAACATTCCTGTGGGAAGCTTTGAGGTAGACTTGCTCTTGCTGGGACGTTATGATTTTGCTTACTATATGAATTTTTCTAAGCATCCCAATGATCCCCTCGGTCTCGTTAATTCCGATAAGTTTTTCTTTTTCCGTGCCCAACCCCCTTTTTCAAAACAGCTCCCCTTTTTCCTTGAGAGTATTGGAAAAATCCATCTTTTTTTGTTGAATCAGCGACACATGTATATACCGGGATATGTGGATTTAGATTCAGCAGATCAAGATTCTTTGAACTGGTTAGTATGGGTTGTAGAGACGGAAGAAGACGTTTTTGCTCTGTTGCGCCTCCTTGTTCCCATGGGGCAAATATTAATAGAGCCGGCTAAACCTATGGATATATGGGTCTTGAGTATAGAAGAGCTGAGAAAGGTAAAAGAGAAACATGAGACAATCTATGACCTTTTTTCTTCCATAGGTCATCCGATAGTCAGAAACCTATAAAGAATGGCTAGAGGCACCTGACAGGTGCCTCTAGCCATATGAGATTTTAGCAAGAGAAATTCCCCTTACTCTATTTCTTGCGCGACGTTTTTATCGTTTTTTAAAGCCTTCATAAGAGGATTAATGTTTATGAAAACCAAATTGATAGGCTCTCCTATTCCATCATATAAAATTTTATATAGAACGAGAGGGTCGAATATGCGATAGGAAAATATCAACGTACCAGTAAAGTATTGCCATTTAGTATAATTTTGTTACAAACATAACATAGATGATATAGGAAACAAAAGGGGCGACAATATGCTAGAAATACCTCTAAACCGGAAATCAGAAGTGCCTTTATATCGGCAAATAGCTCTTCATTTGCAGAAAATGATAGAGAGAGGAGCGCTATTGCCCAAAACCAAGCTCCCTGGCTCAAGAGGGTTGGCACAAAGTCTCGGTGTAGGACGTATAACGGTCATGGAGGCATACAAGCTTCTCTCTGATTATGGATATGTGGTGGAGTTAGGTCGAAGCGGTACATATGTAAGTGAGAGAAGCGTTTCTGACGACTATTTTACGGGGGAGTTTGACCATAAGTGGGATTTTAGAACAGGACAGCCAACCCCAGATCTTATTCCCTCGGAGGAGCTTTCTAGAGTAGCAAGGGATGTTTTGGCTTTTTCAAGTAAAGAGGCTCTTTGTGAGGCGCCTCTTTCAGGCCTTGATTCTTTGCGTCATGTTTTAGTTAAACACGCGGCTTCTCGAGGGATTCCAGCTTCCTGGAGGGAAGTTTTCGTGACTGCAGGTGGACGGCAGGGCATTGCGCTTTCCCTTAATGCACTTAAGCAATTAGGGGTCCGTCAAATGTGGGTTGAAAAGCTGACCTACCCTGACGCTATTATGATGGCACAATCAGAAGGCATAGAAATTAAAGTACTGCCCCCTCTTGAAGATATAAGTGAAAAGTGGTATGAATGCCTGTCTGGCTCTCATATGCTTTATCTTGTCCCTAGTTTTCAGAATCCAACTGGGCAGACTATCTCAGAATCGTTACGCCATGTTATCCTGGAAGGAAGTATGAAATACGGATTCTGGGTTCTTGAAGATGATGCTTATGGTGAACTTCGCTACGGTGAACGAAGTATTTCTGCTTTGAAAGCTCTGGATGGATCTGAACGGGTCGTCTATTTGGGATCGTTTAGTCAGGTTCTTTTTCCGGGACTACGTATTGGGTATTCTCTTGTCCCCAACCAACTGATGGAATCTTTTGTCCAGGCTCAGGCAAAACGATATGGGCCAGTCTCCTCTCTAGATCAGCTTATAGTCGAGCGTTTCATAGAGAGTAAAGGGCTGGAAAGTGCACTGACCACAACTCGTGGAGTGATGGAATCGAGAATGAAAACATTAGGAGCTTCTTTACGTGTTTGTGTGCCAGAAGGGGATTTTCTTCTCCCTGAAGGGGGAATATATCTTTGGCTAAATATTCCTGGCATTGATGGCAGAGAAGCTGCTTTTGAAGCTCGCAAGGCAGGTGTCCTTGTTGCTTCTGGAAATCAATTTTCTTATGAAGGAGAAAGGGTAGAAGCTGTTCGTTTTGCAGTGAGCAGCATCGTTAACGAGGGAATATCTTCGGCAGTCCGTTGTCTCCAAGAAGTTTGGAGACAAGCCTTTTATTCGAAGTGCTGATTTTCAAGGGATTTTAGGTATTTTTTCCAAAGCCAAATGGCAGCTAGTGCCGATAGGATACCTCCAGAAAGGCCGAAAATGATATATGCGGTATTTCCCTTCCCAAAGAAAAATCCCCCGAGGCCGGCAAGCGCGTAAGCAAAAAGGATAATAGTAGCCAAAGATAATAATAGAACAGTAATTCTCATCAAACGACCTCCAGTTGTATGCGGTATAAGGTATGCGGTATAATGCAATCAATTTGTTTATTTTTTTATTTTTCGTGTATTTTACCACGTATCCCTTGTAGAACAGTATAACGTATGTTAAAGTTATTTGTGAAAAAGACAGACTCTTATACAATATAAGAGAGTCCATTTGGATCAAGGAGGAATTAACGAATGCGAGAAGCGAGATTATATACAACCTCTGCTGACTATGCTTATCAAGAACTTCGTCACAAAATTATTACCAAACAACTCAAACCAGGGCAGAGACTTCCGGAGGTGAATATTGCGGTTCAGATGGGGGTAAGTCGTACCCCGGTTCGAGAAGCTTTGCGCCGGTTGGCAAGCGAAGGGCTCGTTGTTATTATCCCGAATAGTGGCGCTCGTTTAGCTGCACCAACGGCTCGAGAGATAGAGGATACATTCCTTGTTAGGGAACAGTTAGAGACCCTCGCTATTCGTCTAGCGGCCGAGAGAATTGGTGATCGCCACCTTCGTAGATTGGAAGAAGCCATGATTGAAGAAGGTCGCGCTATAGAAGAGAAAGATCTCGAAAAATACTTGGAAGTGAACGAGGCTTTCCATAAAGCGATTGCTGATGCGAGTGGAAATAAAGTGCTAGCCGAGTATGTAGAGAATATATTGGCTCGTACAAATGCATATGTAGTCTTTTATGATCCCTTTTATCAATTAGAGACAGTGCCGAGTGTAGATGCTCATCGAGAGATTTTGATAGCTTTGCGTCATCACGATTCTGAACGGTCTGTAACCCTCCTTAAAAAGCATCTTCAGGATGCGATAGAAGGTCTGCGTCAGGCGAGAGAAGAAGGGCGCTAATTTAAAAGAATTACAAGTAAGATGACAACTATAAGGGCTGGAATGCTCCAGCCCTATTTTTTTACCAAAAAACAGGCTTTTGAGGGGAAGATATATAGCAGAGAAAGGCCTTTTGGGGCATAATATTTTTTTGAGTTTGCACTCTGATGAGGGGGATATGAGAGAAAATGAAAATACCTACATTAGATTTGACACGTAATTATGAGCGTATCAGAGAGGAAGTGGCGGATGCACTTGAAGAGGTGCTTGAAAGTCAGTATTTTATTTTGGGGCCAGTAGAAAAAGCCTTTGAGGAAGAGATTTCTGCCTATTTAGGAGGAGCCCAAGCTATTGGGTGCGCTTCTGGCAGCGATGCGTTGCTTTTGGCGTTGATGGCTCTCGATGTTTCAGAGGGAGATGAAGTAATTACCACTCCCTACTCTTTTTTTGCCACTGTAAGTTGCATAACAAGACTAGGTGCGAAGCCTGTTTTTGTGGATATTGACCCCGACACGTACAATATAAATTTGGAACAGCTTATGGACAAGGTTACGTCTCGCACAAAAGCAATTATCCCTGTTCATCTTTTTGGTCAAATGGCTCCTCTGGAAGAGGTGTCCCATGAGCTTGAAAGCCGAGGGATAGCTATTGTTGAAGATGCAGCTCAGGCTTTCGGTTCCTGGCGACAGGTAGAAGGTGAAATTATACGAGCTGGTGCGTGGGGATCCATAGGATGTTATTCCTTTTTCCCTACAAAAAATCTTGGTGGATATGGAGACGGGGGGATGGTAGTTTCATCCCGTTCTGATCTGGCTGCTAGATTAAGAACGTTGCGAGTTCATGGCGCTGGAACTACATACATTCATGAAGAAGTAGGTTTAAACAGCCGTCTTGATGCGTTGCAAGCTGCTATTCTTCGAGTGAAGTTGCGTCATTTGGACGAATGGAATGAGGAGAGACGATTGGTTGCTGATCGGTACAATCTCCTTTTTGCGGAGCACGATCTTCTTGAGAACGTTAAGCCGCCTAAAGAGTTGAAGGGGAATTATCATATCTACCATCAATATGTTCCTCGGGTAAACAATCGAAGTAAACTTTCAGCATTTTTAGAGGGGAAAGGGATAACGACACGAGTATACTACCCGCTTTGTTTGCATCTACAGCAATGTTTTGGTTTCTTAGGTTATAAAGAAGTAGACTTCCCTGAAGCCGAGAAGTTAAGTCATGAGAGCTTAGCTTTCCCCATCTTCCCTGAGTTGACAGTGGAAGAACAAGAATACATTGTTGGTGCTGTGGCTGATTTTTACGCAAAAAATTAATTTGACCAATATTGCTCTTTCCTGAGGATCCGTGTAAAATACGGATGTAAGAAAAGAGAAATTTTGTCACAATAGTTTCAAAAGCCATAGTACGGAGGTGATGGCGTGTTTCCTCTTTTTTTCGACCCAACATTTGTTCTGCTTGTTCCGGCTGTTATTTTGGCCTTCTGGGCTCAGATGAAGGTGAGAAGCGCATATTCACAATACAGTCGTGTCCTTTCGCGAAGAGGAGTCACTGGTGCCGAAGCAGCGCGTGCGTTGCTTGATCGTTTTGGAATGACAGGTGTTCCTATCCAAAGAGTTGCGGGGAACCTTACAGACCATTATGATCCTAGAGATAAAACTCTTCATCTGTCAGAGGGTGTCTATAATAGTTCGAGTATAGCTGCAATAGGCGTGGCAGCTCATGAAGTGGGCCATGCTATTCAGCATCAGGAGAATTATGCCCCCTTAAAGTTTCGTAACGCTGTAGTTCCAGCTGTGGGAATAGGGTCTTCTCTAGCTTTCCCTCTTTTTTTCCTGGGATTGCTTTTTCGTGGCTCGATTCTAATGGATGTTGGAATTCTCCTTTTTGTTGGTGTAATTGTCTTCCACTTGGTTACGTTGCCTGTTGAATTTGACGCGAGCTCAAGGGCGTTACGTTTGCTAGGGAATACGGGCATGTTGGCCTCAGATGAGGTTCAGGGAGCTAAAGTTGTTCTTAATGCAGCGGCTCTTACCTATGTTGCAGCTGCAGTTATGGCTTTCGCCCAGTTAGCACGGCTTTTAGTGCTTCGCGGGATGTTTGGTAATCGCGATTAGCATACGTTCCTCCTGTCGAGCGGTACAATAGATGGTGGGGCGTTATGGGTGCGCCTCACCATTTGTTTTGAAAAGGATGGTATCTTATGCCTTTTATTCTTCTGCTACTTTTGTTTTTTATAGCTCCATGGGCTGGATTTATAGCGTTGCTCCTTTTTGTAATTTTTTTCTTGGTATTTATCCCCTTAGGGTTTGCGGCCAGTTCTTTTATTTGGCTTATCGCGGGTCCTACTCAGCTATTTAAGGTTCTATTTAACAAAAAAGTTCGGAAGAATCATGGACTAGAACATGGGACAATTCACGTTCTGGAAGAATCCTTGGGACGTTGTAACATAGAAGGAATGGCTTATGATGATGGTTTTTCTCTGCGCGGTCTTGTAGATCCAGCTTCTGCTCTTTATGCCGCAAGAGTTGCTCTCGAACGAATGAAAAGAGGGGAGTCTTCTTTAGCTGTTCATCCTCGCTGTGGTACTACTATTGTGGTTATTAACACCCTTTCTTCCCTGCTATTTATAGTGCTTCTTTTAGCCACTGGTACTATGGGGTTGCTCTATGTAATAGTAGCCCTTTTATTATCTCATCTTTTGGGACCGGCTTTAAGCACTGTGGTACAACGATATGTTACAACAGATTCTGATGTAGAAGATATAGAGATTACAGGAGTAGAGGTGCGTGCAGTTAATACAGGATGGGGTGGCTTCTCTGTATATGGTCCGTCTCAGCTTTTTATTCGCACCCGTCGAAAATCTGAAGCTATTCAACCGGAGGTTCTTTTCCCATGAGAGGTATAGAAGCTGCACTTTGTGTTCTTGAAGATGTTTCCAAAGGGAAATTTGCTAGCGAGTCGTTGCGCCATTTCTCAGAAAATATGAATAATGGAGATCGCATACTAGCAGCTTCCCTTATTTATGCGACTCTTCGTCGTCAATCATTATGGAGGGCTGTCGTGGGACGTTTCCTTCGCCCATCCTTCGAGTCTCTTTCCAAGAAGACTCGAAACGCATTGATTCTTGGAACGGCAGGTCTTTTAGAGTTGAAACATTTTATTCCGAGAGTCCTTGTAAACGCCCTTGTTCAGGAAATAAAAGAAAGTGGGCGTCCGCAAGAGGCTCGAATTGTAAATGCCGTATTACGGAGGGTGGAAGAGAACGGGCGAGCTTTCCTTGAAACGTTGGAAAGGAGCAGTGGTATCCAAGAACAATCTCTTCTGGCAGGGGTCCCTTTGTGGGTCGCGTATCAATGGAAAGATGTGTTGGGGTATAATGATACTTTAAAATTATTTAAACTTTTTAGAATGCGTCCATACGCGTCCCTTCGAGTTTTTCCTCAGGGGCACGTTCCTATTGTTGTTGAAAATCTAAAAAAAATAGGGATACGAGGCTGGGCTTCTCCTTTGCTTGATTATTCCATACGAACAGCTTCTTCTGTTTTCCCTCTCGATATTCCTGGTTTTAAAGAAGGGCAAGTAACAGTCCAGAGCGAGTCTTCGATGCTTGTAGCGAATATAGTGGCTCAATTTTGGAAAGAAGGTCCTATCCTTGATATGTGCGCTGGGCGAGGAATAAAGGCTGGGCAACTCGCATCTCTGTTGCCTCATGCTACCATTGAAGCTTGGGAACTTTCGAAAGGACGTTACCATGCTGCTCGAAGGGAAAAGGAGCGTCTTTCCCTGGGGGCGCGGGTTGTTTTTCGTCAAGGGGATGCCCTTCAAATGACGCCACAAATGCTACCTAACCTTGTTTTTCTTGATGCCCCTTGCTCTGGCAGCGGCACATGGAATAGACATCCAGAGGGGCGTTGGGCTTTATCAAAAGAAAAATTAGAAAATCTAGTGTTTCTCCAGAAAAAACTTTTAAGAAAAGGAGTATCGCTAGTTGCGCCAGGTGGTTTCATCGTTTACTCTACTTGTAGTCTCATGAAGCAGGAAAATGAGCAGGTTGTTGCTGAAATTTTAGCCGAAAATGAGGATCTTGTAGAAATGTCAATCCCGCTCGGTGGACGGTATATAAAAAAAGGGAGGCCTTGGGGTACATATATATGGCCGGAATTGCCTTGGCTTGACGGCTTTTTTATAGCTGCAATCCTGAAAAGAAATCGGGAGGTTTAGAAGAGATGAATAAAATGTATAAGTGGATCATGCTTTTGATCCTTCTTATTATTGTTATTTCAGGAGGAATAGCGGTTTTCACTATCTGGACTGGTGGGAAGGGATTGGCAGTTCCGCCTTTAAAAGAGATGTCGGTAGTAGAAGCAGTAGATGAGGCGCATCGTCTCGGCCTTAAGGTAAAAATAGAGCAAATAGAGTCGAATCTCCCGAGCGGGACAGTCCTTACTCAATGGCCTGATCCAGGCACTAAGATTAAGCAAGATACCACTATTATCCTTAAAGTGAGCAAAGGGGGCAATAGGGTTCCTTTGCCAGATGTTCGAGGCCTTGAGTACTCTCAAGCCCTTAAAAAACTAGAAGAAGCGGGCTTCCAAACAGGAGATGTTTTGCGCATTCAAGATGAATCTCGCCCTGCAGGTACTGTCGTTGCTCAAAGCCCAGCTGCTCCTGTGATGGTGGAAAGCAGTAGAAAAGTCGATCTTTTAATAAGCTTGGGGCAAGTAACTCAGAGTGGTCAGATTTCTGTCCCGGATGTATTACAGAGGCAAGAAGCTACAGCGCGGAAAATGTTAGAAGAGGCAGGTCTTGCCGTTTCAAATATAGAGAGAGTTTATACTCAAAACTCTCCAGAGGGTATGGTTATTGCTATGCGTCCTAGCGCAGGAAGCACCCTCAAACGAGGTCAAGGCGTGGTTCTTCAGGTTGCGACTCTCAGAAAGCCTGTTGAAGAAGTCTCCTCTTCTCAGGTGGTGGCGATTCCAGGTGCTTCTCGTATAGAAGATCAGGCCACAACAATTGTTCAGCCAGATGTGGCAGCTCAACCGAAGAGTTCTGGAACTATGGTTCCTGTAATTCCTCCAAAGTCTAAAGAAAAAGTGACAGCTACTACACCTTCCCAAACCTCTTCTTCAACGTCAGGAGGGGAAAGCAAAACGACTGAAGTTCGGAAAACGGCTCCAGTTCCTGCTGGTGGCAAAATAGCGAAAGTCCGTTATCAAGTACCGCCCCTTACCAGGCCGATGCCGTTGAAGATAGAGATGGTGGATGGGAATGGTACTCGTGTTCTTTTAAATAAGGAAGTTAAAGGAGGAGAGTATATCTCCCTGGAAACGCCTTATGTAGATGAAGGTGTAGTGACTATATTCCTGGGAGGTGAATTTGTATGGCAAGATCGCTACCGATAGGAAAAAAATCTCACTCTTTCTTTGTGGCACCATCTCTTCTTTCTGCTGATGTCTTAAACATGGAGAAGAGCATCTCTTCCTTACAGGAACAACATGATTGGCTTCATTTAGATATTATGGATGGCCATTTTGTTCCCAATCTATCTTATGGGCCATCTTTGGCTAAAGCGATGAGAGCTCGCTACTCTCAGGAAGTGCTAGATGTCCATCTTATGGTAGAGCCGCCAGAGGATTTTATAGAGGCTTTTGCTTCTGCTAAACCTGATTATCTTACAGTGCATGTAGAGGCTACGCCACATCTCCATAGAGTGTTATCAAGAATAAGGAGTCTTGGTTGCCGGCCAGGGGTTGCTCTTAACCCGGCAACGCCATCGGAATGGGTTTACCCTGTACTGCACATGGTAGATCTTGTTTTAATCATGTCGGTAAATCCTGGTTTTGGTGGGCAGTCTTTTATATCTGAGACATTAGAGAAAACGATAAATATCTATCGATATCGTGAAGCGCAAGGCTTGTCTTTTGCTATAGAAATGGATGGCGGCATTGGTCGTAATTCTATAAGGCAGGTAGTTGCTTCTGGATGCGATGTAGTAGTCATGGGAAGTTCCGTTTTTGGAACCCCAGACCCTGCTGAGACAATTCGTGAATTAAGAGCTTGTGTTAAGGAGGCAGTGGTCGGTGAAAAAGGAACGACGTCAAATAACTCTTGAGGAACTTGGTCGAGCGGTACGGGAGAGGCGAGAGCAACGTGGTTTGAATCTTGATGATGTAGCTGATCTAACGAAAATTAGAGCTCAGTTTCTTGAGAACATTGAGGAGGGGCGGTATGAAGATTTCCCCGGCATTGTTTATGTGCGGGGCTTTGTTCGTACCTATCTTCGTATTATAGAGGCGGAGGATCTATGGGAATATTACAAGCCCCTTTTGTACGATATGGAAAAACAGGAAGGAGAAGATTCTCTTATAGGGGCGTGTACTCCTCCAGCGAAGGGGTTTCGCTTGGCTTCTCGCTTTTGGGTCATTCTTGTATTGGTATTGGCAGTGGTTGGAACGGGATGGTATGTTTGGTATACATGGAATGAAAAAGGTTTTCATATGGAACAAGGAATGCAGGGGGAGGGAGAAGAAAGTTCTCAAAGCTATCAAAATGAAAAGGCCCCCAGTGAAATTATCTCTCCAGATATAATGCTTTTCTCTAAAGATATTCCGTCTTTGGGCATTCAAAGTGCCGTATCTCAGCCGGAAAATCCGCTTTTTTCAAGTCCTGACGTAGCCCTACCTCAGGAGCCTCAAAAGCCTGCGGAGCCGAAATTGCCTAAGCTTGAAATAGTAAGTACGGGAAAGTGTTGGATCCAGATACGTGATGGTAACGCTACAATTTATCAAGGGATCCTTTCTAAGGGACAAACGTATTCCCTGGAAGTAACGGATAGAGTGGTAGTGACATATGGACGTCCTAACGATGTCCGAATTACTTGGAATGGAGAGGAACTTGGCCACGTTGGAAATGGTGGACGTGTAGAACGTTACTTTTATTCTAAAGACGGGAAGATGGGCAAGGTGAAAGAGTGAACATTTATGTCATTAATTTAGGTTGTGCTAAAAATTCTGTAGATAGTGAAAATCTTATTGGCATGTTGGAAGGCTCCGGGTTTCACGTAGTAAAAAAACTTGAAGAGGCTCAGGTTGCATTGGTGAATACGTGTGGATTTATCCAACCAGCAGTCGAAGAGAGTATTGATGTGATTCTTGACCTTGAAAAAATGAAACAAGAAGGACACTTACAGAAGATTGGAGTTGTTGGCTGTCTTGTTAATCGTTATGGAGAAGATCTGAAGAAAGAGCTGCCTACTGTAGATATTTGGGCTCGTTCCGAGGAGTGGGAATCTGTAATTTTGCAACTTGGGGGGGCACCAGCACCCTGGCATCGAGGTCAGCTACCAGAGACTCGTTTGTGGAGCCGCTATCTGAAAGTAGGAGAAGGTTGCGATAGTTTTTGCTCCTACTGTACAATTCCTTCTATTCGTGGTCGTGCGCGGAGTTACCCCATCGAAAGGCTTGTCAATCAAGCGACCCACCTTGTGGAAGAAGGAGCTAAAGAGATATGTTTGGTAGGGCAGGATCTTACCATTTACGGAAGAGATATTTACGGAAAGTCTTCTCTTCTATCGCTTCTCAATGCCCTTTCTTGCGCTATCCCTCAGAGTGTATGGCTTCGGCTTCTCTATCTTCATCCCGACAGAATCGACAGTAATTTTATAGATTGTCTTGGGGATGTTCCAGGGGTTTTGCCTTATTTGGATATACCCATCCAGCATGTGGATGAGCATATTTTAAGAGCTATGAATAGAAAGGGTACAGAATCATCTCTTCGTCACCTTTTTGAATATATACGGGCAAAAAACCCTCTTTTTGCTCTCCGAACAACCTTGATCGTCGGTTTTCCAGGAGAAACAGATGTCCAATTCGAAAAAGTCCTTGATTTTTTGGAAGATATGGAAATAGACAGAGTTGGAGCCTTTACCTATTGCCAGGAAGATGGAACTGTGGCGGCAACATTATCTGAACAAATCCCTCAAGATGTCAAAGAAGAACGTTATCGTCGTCTTATGGAACTTCAATCCGAAATATCATGGCGTAGACAGCAGCTTTTTGAAGGGAAAGAGCTCATGGTCCTTGTGGAAGAGAAAGACATAGAAGAAGGTATAGCATGGGGCCGTTCATATCGTGATGCTCCGGAAGTTGACGGTCTTGTGGGCATTATAAATGGGGCACATCTCCAGGAAGGGGCTTTGGTGAACGTCAAAATAAAAGAAGCTTCCGAGTATGATTTGTTAGGTGTGGAGGTTCCCCGATGAGGAAACTTTCATTAGCGGGGGCTATTAGTACCCTTGGAGGGCTGGGGTTTTTCTCTTCCATGCCTGGGACCTTGGGGTCAGGAGTTGCGTTTCTTTTTGCTTTAATTCTTCCTATTCCATTGTGGGGGATTGTAGCTGTAATGTTTTTAGGTATCTGGGCCTCTGACCGCTACGCTGCGGAAACATGCCAGAAAGACCCTAAGGAAGTAGTTGTGGATGAGGTAGTAGGGACATGGATTGCTATGTACGGCTTACCGGCGGGGTCCCTCTTGCCGGCGCTTTTCCTCTTCCGCGTTATAGATATTCTTAAACCTATCCCTGTTTCTACAGCTGAAAAACTTCCCGGGGGAGTTGGAATTGTTGCAGATGATGTAGTAGGCGGTATTTTATCTAATTTACTGCTTTGGGGATTCCATTGGCTTTACTACGAAGGAGGTTTTCAATATCTTTTTGGGAGATGATGGTCTATGCAAACCGCAGTACTATTAGCAATAGGCGATGAACTTTTAAGCGGTAGCAGACACGATATAAATTGCACTTGGCTCGCTTCTAAACTTTCTGAAGTCGGGTGTCTGGTTCGGAAAATTGAGTTTATACCAGATGAAGAGCGTGAAATTATCGAGGCCTTGAGAAGGTGGGTTGGACAAGTTGAGCTTGTAGTCCTTTCAGGGGGGTTAGGACCTACCCATGACGACAAGACCCGTCAAGCGCTAGCTTCTTACCTTGGGGTACCCCTAGAAGTTAATCATCAGGCATATAATAAAATTGTGGGACGCTATAGCCTCTCAGAGCGAGATGCAGTGGAACGATCAAGAAGCACCCAAGGAGCTATCCCGCAAGGCACATCTCCAATTCACAACTCGAAGGGATCAGCTTTAGGTATTTCCTTTCGCATTGATAAAACTCTCTTCTTCTCCTTCCCAGGAGTGCCCGTGGAATTTCAGGCCATGGCTGAAGAGTCTGTTCTTCCTTTAATGTATCAAGGTTCGGCTCGGCGACTCTCTCTTTTTGTCGTGGGTTGGGCAGAAAGCCTTTTAAAAGATAAACTTGCTCCTGCTTTGAAAAGAAAAGATCTTCATATCTCTATTCTTCCCTCTGTTAACATTATAGAGCTGGCTTTAAGTGGGGAAGATAAAAAGGTGGAAGAAGTTGCCGCACAGATACGTTCGCTTGTTGCGGAAGATTGTCTTCCGGCTGATTGCACCTCTATCCCTCAGGCTATTTATCATGAGGGAGAACGCACACATTGGACCCTCGCAGCAGCAGAATCATGTACAGGGGGCCTTGTGGGTGCTGCCTTGACCGATGTGCCGGGAATCTCTGCTTTTTTTCGAGGAAGCGCTGTTTGTTATAGCAATGAAGCAAAGATAAAGATTCTTTCAGTCCCTTCTTTTATTATAGAAAATAAAGGAGCTGTAAGCCAAGAGTGTGCCGCTGCCATGGCAGAAGGAGCACGTCGCATCTATGAAGTAGATCTGGCTGTATCTGTTACTGGGATAGCAGGCCCAGAAGGAGGAACACAAGAGAAACCTGTAGGAACGGTATGTTTTGGAATAGCCACGCCCAAAGAGACAAGAACATTTCAACGGCAATTTTCTGGAGATCGTGAGCGTGTACGCAAGAGATCTCTTGCCGTAGCTTTGGAATATCTTTGGCGTGTTCTGAAGGAGGTTTCTGTTTAATGCCTGTTTTTATCAGAGCCTTTGTTTGTATAGAAATACCGGAAGAGGAACGAAAAAAAATCGCTTCCGTCCTCTCTCTGCTAAAAAAAGAATACCCTAACTTAAAATGGGTTGCCCCTAGCGGATTGCATGTGACCCTTAAGTTCTGTGGAGAGTTGCAAGAAGACCAATTGCAACTTTTTTCTTTCTCTTTGAAGAAATCTTTAGCTCAAGCAGTAACAAAACCTTTCCAGATACGTCTTGGCTCTATAGGAGGATTCCCTTCTTTGCGCTCTCCTCGCGTTTTGTGGGTGGGAGTAAGTGAGGGTGCCCCTGTTCTTGAAGAGCTGAAAAACATAGTAGAAGCCTCTGGCTTTTCAGCAGGATTAGAGAAGGAGGAGCGCCCGTTCCATCCCCACCTTACCCTGGCTCGCATCCGATACGGCAAAGGAGTCCCGCAGGAACTAGAGGAGCGTCTTAAGAAAATAGATTTTTCTGGCCTTCGTTGGGAAGCTCATCAGATGATTCTTATGCGAAGCCAACTTCGGCCGGAAGGCCCTTTTTATACTCCACTGGAAACATATTCCTTGTAATGATATGGTATAAAAGTAATCTGATAGAGAATCGGAATGGATCTATAGGAGGTTCATTTATATGGCTAAAAAGAAAAACCCGCAAACGCGGGAAGATATTCTCGAACAAGCTATAGACGATATTCGTAGTAAATTTGGAGAAGGATCCATTATGCGACTAGGCGATCCCTTCAAGGAGCAGGTAGAGGTTATTTCTACGGGTATTCTGCCTCTTGATGTGGCACTAGGGATAGGCGGACTTCCTAAGGGACGAATTGTAGAAGTATTTGGTCCTGAAGGGTCAGGGAAAACAACTGTGGCCCTTCATAGCATAGCAGAGGCGCAAAAAAGCGGTGGTATAGCCGCTTTTATCGATGCGGAACATGCTTTGGATCCCAGATTAGCGGCATCATTAGGTGTGGATGTCCAATCTCTTTATGTCGCCCAACCTGATAGTGGTGAACAGGCTCTCTATGTGTTGGATACTCTTGTGCGTAGCGGTGCTGTGGATTTAGTGGTAGTAGATTCTGTAGCAGCATTAACTCCCCAAGCGGAAATTGATGGGAAAATAGGAGACAGCCAAGTCGGATTGCAAGCGCGTCTTATGTCCTATGCGTTGCGCCGGTTGACCTCGGCTATTTCTAAGAGCAACTGTGTTGTCATTTTTATAAATCAGCTTCGAGCCAAAATTAGCACTGGATACAGTTCTGGCCCTCAAGAAACTACTACAGGAGGGCGCGCACTCAAGTTTTACAGCTCTGTTCGCATTGAAGTAAAACGGGGGAAAAGTCTTACAAAAGGCGATGAAACCATCGGTCATGAGCTTTGGATAAAGGTGGTAAAAAACAAGCAAGCCCCTCCTTTCCGAAGTGCTCATACTTCTCTTGTTTATGGGAAAGGCATTCCTCGTGGCATGGCTGTGCTTGATATGGCCATTGACCTTGATGTAATAAAGCGAAAAGGATCATGGCTTGCTTACAAAGGGGAAACTATAGGCCAAGGGAAGGATAACGTAGCTCAGTATTTAGAGGAGCATAGCGATTTAATGGCGGAAATTACCAATGACGTTATGGGAAAAGTCTCTGAAGGCTTGGGCTTTACTCTTGGTTTTGAAGAGGGAGAAGGGGGCGAAGAAGCGGAAGAGGAGAACGAACTGCCTATTGAAGAGGGAATTCTAGAGCTCGACGAAGAATAAAATAATTTATGCAGAAGTATTAGTTCATTCTTAAAAAGGTTGCCATTAAAAAAATAAACTACATGTAAGTTGATAAAGGAACGATCTTTGTTTGTTCAAAAATAAATAATGTTAGGGTTTGATTACTATTGGAACATAAATAATAATAGTATGTTCCACATGTAAGTGTTGACAGTCTTCTTAAAGTCAAGTATTATCTTCAGGCACTCGAGGGAATGCTGAGTGCGAAAGAACCTTGAGAAGTGAATAGGTGAGACAAAGAAATCAAGCCAGTCAATTCGTAAAGAGAAATTTATGGAGAGTTTGATCCTGGCTCAGGACGAACGCTGGCGGCGTGCTTAACACA
>ENA-UOOM01000142-UOOM01000142.1-fermentation-metagenome-genome-assembly--contig:-NODE-142-length-90389-cov-4.600870_pt1 | contig 90389 bp, 80 predicted proteins | sample MGYA00245781_ERZ724031 | MGnify/ENA primary metagenome ERZ724031 (study PRJEB28704, sample SAMN03018317) | fermentation metagenome | biome: anthropogenic terrestrial biome; feature: soil; material...
TAGTACCATAGAAAAAGTAATTGAAAATGTCAAATCTGCAATAAATGAAAGTATAAAAAAATGTATTGCTGAGGGAGAATTTACTCTAGAGAGTATTCCTACTATTATCATCGAGGTTCCTAGAGAAGAAAGTTATGGAGATTTTTCTACTAATATCGCCATGCAAATTACGAAACAAGCAAGAAAATCACCTAAATTAATAGGCGAAGCCATTATGAACAATATTAATACAGAAGAAGGCTATATTCAGTCCGTAGAGCTAGCCGGCCCAGGGTTTATTAATTTTCGATTAAAGAAAAGCTGGATCTATGAGGTGTTAGAAGAAATATACGATAAAAGAGATCATTATGGAAATAGTGATATTGGAAAAGGAAAAAAAGTTAATGTAGAGTATATTAGTGCCAATCCTACAGGACCTATGCATATGGGGAATGCTAGAGGGGGATCTATTGGAGATGCCATTGCCGCAGTTTTACATCGAGCAGGATATGAGGTCTCAAAAGAATTTTACATTAATGATGCAGGCAATCAAATTGAAAAATTTGGTCAGTCTTTAGAAGCGAGATATCTCCAAATTATAGGTGAAGACGTAGGGTTTCCAGAGGATGGATATCAAGGTAATGATATCATAGAACATATGAAAAACTTTGTAGATATTCATGGGGATAAATATAAAAAGGTAGACAGTGAAGAGCGAAAAAAGGCTCTTGTAGACTACGCTTTAAAATTAAATATTCAAAAGATCAAAGATGATTTAGCCGAATACGGTGTAAAATATGATACTTGGTTTTATGAGAGCACTTTGCATGAGGCAAATTCAGTGGGAAATATCATAAAAGAGCTTCAAGATAAAGGTCATGCTTATAAAAAAGATGGAGCTATATGGTTTAAGACTTCAAATTTTGGATGTGAAAAAGACGATGTTCTCGTTCGAAACAACGGCATTCCAACCTATTTTGCAGCAGATATTGCCTATCACGCAAATAAACTGCGTACTAGAGAATTCGATTGGTCTATTAATGTCTGGGGTGCAGACCATCATGGACATATTGCAAGGCTAAAAGCAGGTATTGAAGCTTTAGGAATCAATCCAGACAGATTGACAGTAGTTATTATGCAATTAGTTCGCCTCACACGAAAAGGCGAGATCGAAAGAATGTCTAAGAGAAAAGGAACGGCTATATCTTTATCGGATTTGATTGAAGAGGTAGGAAGGGATGCGGCGAGATTTTTCTTTAATCTTAGATCTCCAGATAGTCATCTAGACTTTGATTTAGATCTAGCAGTAGAAGAATCTAATGATAATCCTGTCTTTTACGTTCAATATGCATACGCTAGAATTTGTAGTATCCTAAGACAATTAGATATAGAGGCAAGTTTTTCTCAAGTGTCATTAGCTCTTTTAAAAGAGAAAGAAGAAATTACCCTTATTCGAAAACTAGCAGATTTGCCACAAGAAATCATCAAAGCTGGGGAAAAGCTAGACCCAAGTAAGATAACGAAATATGTTCTTGATTTATCATCTGATTTCCATAGTTTCTACAATGCCTGTAGAGTAAAAGTGGAAGATGAAGAGCTCATGAAAGCGAGAATCATATTAATTCAATGTACGAGACAAGTAATAAAAAATTGTTTAGATATATTGGGCGTAAATGCTCCAGAAAAAATGTAATTAAAGGTGGTAAGGTAGTAAGGTGGTAAGCAAAAACTTATAAGTCACCAAAGGTGACTAAAGGTTTTGCTTAGGACTTACAACGTTATGCCACCATTGATGGCTTTAGTGGTTTTGCTTACCACCTTACCACCTCTAAAGCGCCCTATGGGCGCTTTATTCTATTGTTCTTAATATTTCTAACAGCCACTGCCAAGATTTCTCAATAGAGGCAATGCTTACATGCTCGTTTGGCGTGTGGACATCGTACATATTTGGTCCTATGGAGATCATATCTAAATCTGAAATTTTTTCTTTAAATATTCCACATTCTACGCCTGCATGTGTTGCAACAATTTTAGGTTCGGTGCCAAAGAGTCTATAATAAGAATCTATTGCTTGATCCCTTAATTTTGAGTCTTTATCAAGTGCCCATCCTGGATAGGCGCTATTGGTATTCATTTCAATTTTTAAAGTATCTGCAATACATTGGCATATTTCTACGATTGTATCTTTTTTTGAGTTTACGCTACTCCTAGCAGAAGAAGTTACGTCTAGTATATCTTCTTTAATTGCCAGTACTGCCGTATTAATTGAACTTTCTACTAAGTCTTTCATATCAGCACTCATAGTTTGTACTCCATTAGGTAAAATCATCAGTAGATTGACAATTTTTTCTGTAGTCTCCTTAGTTAAGCATCTTTTGCAATCGTCTACTAAAGATACACTTACTGAAATATTAGGATCACTTGTAGCATATTCTTCCGCAAAGAGTTCTTGAAATTTTTTCATAGCAGATTCAAAAACCACCTGTACGGAGTCGCATACAACAATAGTTGCTTCCGCTTCACGAGGAATGGCATTATCTTTAGAGCCCCCCCAGATATCTACTAAGTGCATTTTTTTTGCTCTCTTTATATCGTAGAGAATACGAGCCAAAAGCTTATTAGCGTTAGCTCTGTTTAAATTAATATCCATTCCTGAATGACCGCCCTTTAAGCCGGTTATTGAAATTTTATAGCATAAAGAATTCTTAGGTGCAGACATGTATTGTAAATCTACTTCGTGATGAATGCGGATACCTCCTGCACAACTGACCATGATTTCTGTGTCATCTTCTGAATCTAAATTGATTAAATACCTTCCAGATAATTTTGAACCATCGAAATTTGTTGCTCCAGTAAGCCCGGTTTCCTCTTCTACAGTAAACACTGCTTCTATTTTCGGGTGAGATATATTCTTACAATCTAATAACGCTAGAGTCATAGCTACGGCAATGCCATTGTCAGCACCAAGGGTAGTATTTTCAGCATAAATATGATCTTCTACAATCCTTAACTTGATTCCTTGGGTTAAAAAATCGTGCTCTACATCTTTATTTTTTTCCCAAACCATATCCATGTGTCCTTGTAAAATTACAATAGGGGCATCTTCATAACCTGGAGATGCTTCTTTTTTGATAAGTACATTATTGTAAGCATCTTGAAACACCTCTAATCCTCGATTGGTAGCAAAAGAAACTAGATAATCGCTAATGGCCTTTTCTTCACCTGAACCTCTAGGGATTTGAGATATCTCAGCAAAGTAACGTAAAACTTCCTTTGGTTCATATTCATAAAATAAATCTGTCATTTCTCTTCTTCTCCTTAGGTAATAATTTCTATTTAATATATTATAGAACTCTTCTTGATTTTATCGTTTTTCTAATGATCATTTTATTCTGATATAAAAATCTGATATAATGATAATATCAGATATATGTAATTTTTATCAAGGCAATTGAGTACAATAGATACTATGTTTACTATTTCGCTAGAAAGGTTCAAAATGACTAAATACAAAAAAACAATATTTTTATTAATCATATATACCACATTCGTGTTGATTCTAACACTAGCTCCATATAAGGAGAGTGTCAAATTTGACGATTCTTACAATTTAACTCTATTTAAAAGTATAAACAATTATGTGAAGCATATGCAAAATTTTGGAATTATCAATTTAGAAGCCTTTAGATACTTGCCCTTTGAAGTGATTCGCTTTGCAAATTCCGTTTTTACGGTTTCTTTTAAAAATATATTAGGGAATTTAGTGCTTTTTCTTCCTTTGGGCTTTTTAACATCATTCTTAATTAAAAGCAAAAAACTAATTTCTGTATTTACGTACAGTTTGCTTTTTTCTACACTAATAGAAGTAATGCAATACATATTTTTAACTAGTCGTAGAGCAGATGTAGATGATGTGATATTGAATACGGTTGGTGGAGTGTTGGGATATTTGATATATAAAATAGGTGGTAAGACCAGCTAGGTCTTGTCAATAATTTTTTTAAGAAATATTATTATCGGTTTTTTAGTATAGCAAACAAACCATTATCAAAACACGAACAATGGAAAAGTTAACTATAAAAAGTGATGTTTGAAATTATGCTGCGGTGAGATGATGATTTTTTAAGAACAATACTTGATGTTCTTTTGGATTTTGAATTGTGTAAGGTTTCTGATCTCTCATCACAGCAAATAAATATTTAGTGAGTTTGTGCATTACAGCAACTAAGGCTACCTTTTTCTTCTTACCTTTTAAATTTACTTTGTAGTATTCATGAATAACTGGATTTTCAGGTACGTTATTTTTGGTTCGGATAGCCGTTAGAGTAGCAGCGAATAAAGCTCTTCTAGCATAGCGAGAGCCCCGTTTGCTCATCTTCACCCTATCCCCTTTAAATTCACCAGACTCATTTACAGCTGGGTCTATTCCTATAAATCCTACAAGTTGTTTAGGACTTTTAAATTTCTCAAAAGATCCTATTTCAGCTACTAAGGTTACTGCGCAAATAAACCCAATACCAGTTATTGACTGGAGCAAAGAAATGTTCTTTGCATAACTACTAGGTAAATTACCGCTTTTAATAAATGCTTTAATAGATGAGAGAATGCTATTTACTTCATCATCGACTAACTCGTAAAGTGTAATGAAACTTTGTAGTGATGTATCAAAGATGCAAGAAGGTACACTTATAAAAGTGGCTTCATCAGCACATTTGATGAGCTGTCTGTATTTTTCTTCACTCCATGACATGCCCTTTTTAGATTGAAGCAAAAGATTAATGATATCTTCTTTGGGGGCATTTAGAATTGTATTAGGAGTGGGATACTTTTTTAGTATTCGAATGGAAGCATCACAGCATATATTACGGAATACTTTTTTATATCCATTGAAGTAAATGGTAAGGTAACTGCTCATTTGTTTTTTATAATCTGCACGATTATCAATGAGTCTATAATAATTACGCACTAGTTGCTTAAACTCAAATGCAATAACATCTGTATCAGAGGAAACCCTTATATCATCATATTTTCCTAGTTTGGCGATATTTAAGGCGTCTCTTTTATCACTTTTTACTTTCCTTATGTCCTTATTTTTGTTAGAATTAGTGACAAGAGGGTTGATAACAAATGCTTCAAATTTGTTATCTCTTAAAAAGTGGAGAAGAGTTAGATGATACACGCCAGTTGATTCCATGAAGAATATAGGCTTCATGTTAAACTCATTTTCCACTTTTTTTATTGTTTCTAAAAGATAATTAAAACCATTGCGTGTATGAACCAGCTTAAATGGTTTGCGGTACTCATGACCATCTGGGCAAAGGATAGCAACATAAGAAAACTCTGAAGCAACATCAATACCAACTATAGTGCTGTTTAGATATTTAGACATAATATATATCTCCCCTTAAAAAGAATATAGAGATAGAGTAGAGATTCCATTTCTATCAGTAGATTTGTAACCTCGTTTGTGACCCGAGTAGTTCTCTTAAAAAAGAGAAACTCAACCAGCTAAACACAGAACAGCTACTGATGGAATGACAGTCTTACTTACGAGTATCTGGTGAGAATAACTACTCACCACTCAGGTGGTAAACATCGATCTTCTCTATTCAGGAGTATTATAACACTATATTTAACTGGAGTGTTGTCTCTTAGATATCTGAAAAAAGAGCATTCAATCTACACAGTAGTCCGAATATTAGATACTATTATAAAGATAAAAATTCGTTAGACTATGTAGATTTAATTTATCAAATATCATAACTACATTATACGAGGTGGTAAGGTGGTCAGCAAATATGCGACTTACGTCGCAGTGAACAATGAACAGGGAACAATGAATGATTAACAATATAAAGGGTTGTTGAGTCGCATATTTGTACTGTTCCATGTTCAGTGTCCATTTTTCATTGTTCATTATCCAATGAACTACCTTTTCCAACATGCCAATATACCAATTATACAAGTTCCGCTTTCAGCTTTCCGCATTCAGATACAAAATACAAAGCTGATAACTTACATTTAGAATGAAAAAAAGGTGGCGTGCACATGAAAAACAAAACAATATACATTTGTTCCAACTGTGGTTATGAAAGCCCAAAATGGCAAGGTCGTTGTATGAATTGCAATGAGTGGAACACTTTTGAAGAAGAGGTTCAGATTAAGGGTGCTGGAGCAAAGAATTTTGATAGAGCGCGCAAAGATGCCATTCAATTAAATTATGTCAAATCCTCTAATAGCGAGCGTATTAGGACGGGGATTAAGGAATTCGATCGGGTTATGGGTGGAGGAATCGTTCGGGATTCTCTTACTATTATTACAGCTAAACCTGGTGCTGGAAAATCAACTTTATTATTGCAAGTAGCTCAAGATCTTTGTCTAAGAGGGCATAAAGTAATTTATGCATCAGGTGAAGAAAGTGAAAGTCAAATAAAAAACCGTTCCGATCGATTATTTGATAAAGTGAGCGATAATCTATGGGTGTTTTGCGATAATAGTTTAAACAGTGTAATATATCATACCAATCAAATTAATCCTGATCTTATTATATTAGACAGTATCCAGATTTTCAGGTAGACGAAATAAGAGACTCAAAAGCAGGTTCTCCTACACAGACTATGGAATGTGCCAATGAACTTCTAAAATTAGCAAAGAATCCAGATCGACCCAGGGCAGTAATCATCGTAGGTCAAATGACCAAAAAAGACGAGATGGCAGGGCTTCGGGCATTAGAACATTTAGTAGATACGGTTTTATTTATTGAGGGAGAGAGTGATGAAGAGTTAAGAGGTTTATCTGTAACAAAGAATCGATTTGGAAGCACGTGGGAAAGAGGGTTCTTCACTATGACGGAAGAAGGGATGGTCTCTATAGATAATCCATCTCAGTTTTTTATGACTCAAAGAGAAGGAGAAAAAACTGTTTCAGGCAGTGCAATAACTGTAATCAGAGATGGATCTAGACCTATTATTGTAGAGATTGAGAGTCTTGTATCCACAAGTTTTTTACCTTATCCTTCAAGAATCAGCGAATGCATAAGAAAAGATCAATTAAATACTTTAGTGTCTATACTAGAACAGAGAGGTGGAATAAAGCTCTTTGATAGGGATATCGTCCTAAAAGCCACAGGAGGTTTAAAACTTAAAGAGCAATCTGTTAATCTTGCTATTATTATGAGCATCGTATCCTCTGTGCAGAATAGACCTATTAGTAATGGGATAGCCTTCTTAGCAGATGTGGGATTAACAGGGGAGTTAAAAAAAGTACCTTCCCTTGAACTTCGCATTAAGGAATTAGATCGCATGGGCTTCAAACAAGTCTTTATTGCTAAGGGCGCTCTTCCTAAAAATGCAAAATTTGAAGACGTTAAAGTAATTGAAAAAACGATGTTATCAGAAGTAATTGGAAACATCTAAATTAATAATTAATAAGAGCATTTGATGGGTATACTGTATAAAAATACGCCTGTCAAATGCTCTTTTGATTTTTTATTAATACATTTGCTTTGATTTATAATTACATACTTAATTTTATGAATGATATTTGAAACGAAATCTACTTTGAATAAATAAAAACTTAACATAATTTCATAGTTGAACATTTGTTCAATGTGGTTTATAATGTTCATATGCAGTAAGGAAGGTGAAAATATTTGGATTATTCGAAAAGTCTACTGATTAAAGTTGCGGAGTACTATTATAATGAAGATTTAAACCAGCAACAAATTGCTAAAAGACTTAATATATCGAGAGTTAAAGTATCTCGACTGCTAACAGAAGCAAGAAATAAGGGAATCGTGAAAATCGAGATTGTATACCCGAAAGATAATTGCATTGAATTAGAAAGACAATTAGAGGAAAAATATCAACTAGAAGAAGTTGTCATTATCTCATCTTCATCAAATACTCCAGACTCTATTCATTTGGAGGTTACAAACACAGCAGCACAGTTTATCGAGGAGAAGGTAAACCCTAAAGAGATTATAGGAATTGCCTGGGGGAGAACACTAAAAAGAGTATCCGATCGAATTGGTGAGGTAAACAAAGAAGTAGAAATTGTACAATTGCTAGGTAATATTGGCTCAAGTGAGTACAGTGGCGATGTGATTGTACGAAATATCGCAAAGTCTTTTCAAGGTAGCATCTATCTTTTACCCGCCCCTGCTATTGTAGATAATATTGAAATTAAAGAGGCAATTAAAAGCGATGGACATATTTCAAGTATTTTAGAGATGCAAAAGCAGTGCTCATTAGCTATTGTAGGGATTGGGCAAGTAAGTGAAAAATCTACCCTAGTAATGTCCAATTACTTAAAAGAAGAGGACTTAAAAAGATTGAAGAGTGATGGAGCTGTAGGAGAAGTAGTTGGTAGGTTTGTAGATGAAAATGGACAAATATGTAAGACTTCTGTAAATGATAGAGTTCTTGGAATAGAAATAGATTCTTTAAAGGAAATTCCTTGTGTAGTAGCTATCGCTAGTGGTGAAGAAAAAGGAAAATCTATTAAAGCGGTATTAAAAACAGGTTCAATTGATGTATTGATTACTGATGAAAATACTGCACAAAATATATTGAAACTTGAATAGGAGGGATACTATGGCAAATGTAGTTATGATGCCACAAATTGGTTTAAACGAAACAAGCAATCTAATTAGTACTTGGAATAAAAATGTAGGCGAAGTGGTTAAGGTAGGCGATGTATTGTTTACCATTGAAACAGATAAATCTTCTATGGAAGTAGAATCAGAATTTGAAGGAGTATTACTGAAGAGATTATATGAAGAGGGAGATGCTTGTGATGTATTAACTCCCGTCTGTATTATCGGTCAAGAAGGAGAAGCTGTTGATGATTTATCTTCTGCCAAAGAGGAAGAAGAGGTAAAACCTGTAGTAGAAGCTACTAAAGAGACACCGCTATTACCTGAAGATTCTCAAGCGAAAGTTGTCATCATGCCACAAATCGGATTAAATGAAACCAGCAATCTCATCAGTACATGGAATAAAAATGTAGGAGATGCAGTGAAAGTTGGCGATGTATTATTTACCATTGAAACAGATAAATCTTCTATGGAAGTAGAGTCAGAATTTGAAGGTATAGTACTTAAAAAGTTCTACGAAGAAGGAGATGCTTGTGACGTATTAACTCCTGTATGTATTATAGGACCAGAAGGCGAAGATATCAGTGGATTTTCAGTAAATCAATCTGAAGTAGATGAAGTTCAAGATACTAAAATAGAAAGCGCTTTAAATAATATACAAACTATGCCAGCTCAAGGAACAATCAATCCAGATGGAATTCAAAAGGTTTCACCGAGAGCAAGAAATCTTGCGGAATCAAAAGGAGCAGACCTTGGCTATGCTGTAGGAACAGGACCAGAAGGTAGAATCATTGAAAGAGACGTGTATACCCTTCTTCATAATGGACCAGTTATGACAAAGGCTGCAAAACTTGGATTAGGACAGGTAGACCCATCCTCTATTCATGCTACTGGAATAGGTGGACGAATCTTATCTACAGATGGAGCAAAAACAAGTACAAATGAGACGATTGTTGCACAACCTCAAGCTACAGAAGAGGACAAAATTGTGAAACTTTCTAATATTCGAAAGATTATTGCAAAAAATATGATGAATTCTCTTCAAACTACAGCTCAATTGACTTTAAATGCATCCTTTGATGCTACGAGCATAATGGAATATAGAAAACTTGTAAAATCTGGATCTGATGAATTTGGTTTAGGCAATATCACTTTAAATGACATGGTTATGTACGCAGTATCCAGAACTGTCGGTGATTTTGAAAATCTAAATGCTCATATGATTGGCCAAGATCAAATAAAAATATTCTCTAATGTCCACTTAGGTTTTGCCTGTGATACGGATAAGGGATTAATGGTACCAACTATATTCGATTCCAATAAGATGAGCTTAAATGATATTTCTAAACATTCAAAAAAATTAGCAGAGCAATGTAAAAAAGGAAATATAGATCCTAAGAAATTACAAGGGGCTAGCTTTACGATTTCTAATTTAGGAAGCTTTGGCATTGAAAACTTTACACCAGTAATCAATCCACCTCAAACGGGTATCTTAGGTGTAGGAACAATTGAGTATAAGGTGAAAAGAGAATCCGGTACATTTATTGAATACCCAGCAATGTTTATTTCATTGACATTTGATCATAGGGCCATAGATGGTGCGCCAGCTGCAAGATTCTTAAAGGCGTTAAAATTCAATTTAGAAAACTTTAATTTGTTATTAGCAAAATAGGAGGTTGTAAAATGCATTATGATGTAATTGTCCTAGGGGCAGGTCCTGGAGGCTATTTAGCTGCAGAGAGAGCTGGGCATGCTGGGCTTAAAACAATGGTAATTGAAAAGAAAAATATTGGCGGTGTGTGTTTAAATGAAGGTTGTGTACCTTCTAAGACGTTATTAAACTCTGCTAAAATATACGAATATACAAAAGATGGTCAAAAGTACGGAGTAACATGTGAAAATGTTTCATACGATCAAGAAAAAGTAGTCAAGAGAAAAGATAAAGTAGTAAAAGCTTTAGTGAACGGAGTACAAGCTACTTTGAAGAAGAACAAAGTAGAGATTGTTAGTGCAGAAGGAAGCATAATAGGAAAAACTTCACAAGGATTTGTAATAAGAGCAAATAATGAAGAACACAGTTGTACCAATTTAATTATTGCTACGGGTTCAGAAGCTATTGTTCCACCAATTCCTGGTGTTAAAGAATCATTTGAAAAAGGCATTGTAGTTACAAATAGAGAAATACTAAGTTTGAAATCAGTTCCTAAAAAGCTGACCGTAGTAGGTGGCGGTGTAATAGGGCTTGAAATGGCATCTTATTACGCTACTGTAGGTAGCAAAGTTACGGTTATAGAGATGTTAGACCGTATTGGAGGCTATACAGATAAAGAAATAGGTACGATATTAAAAGGAAATCTTGAGAAAAAAGGTATTAATTTTCTATTAGGTACTAAGGTTACGAAAGTACAAGACAGCGTAGTTTACTATGAAGTAGATGGAAAAGAGTCTAGTGTGGAAAGCGATAAGATACTTTTGAGCATTGGTAGGAGAGCAAATACAACAAATATTGGCTTAGAAAAATTATCTTTGGCTACGGAAAGAGGAGCTATTAAAGTAGATGAAATATGTCAAACTAATGTACCTGGCGTATATGCAGTAGGCGATGTCAATGGCAAATCTATGCTAGCTCATACAGCTTATCGTGAAGCAGAAGTTGCTGTTAATACTATACTAGGTAAAAAAGACATTATGAGGTATACAGCTATTCCTTCTGTAATTTATACCAATCCAGAGGTTGCTTCTGTAGGAGAAACGGAAGAAACAGCTAAGAGAAAAGGCTTGGATTATGAAGTTAAAAAGATTTCCATGAATTATAGTGGGAGGTATATGGCGGAAAATGAAGGTGGCAATGGAATTACGAAAATTCTTATAGATAAAAAATATAATAAGATCATCGGTATACAGATGATTGGAAGTTATGCATCCGAAATCATTTATGGTGGAGGAATGATGGTTGAAACAGAAATGCTCGTAAAAGATTTAAAAGAGATTGTATTCCCACATCCTACTGTGAGTGAAATTATCCGTGAAGCCATATTTCAATAAAATAAGAGGAATACGAAAAGACGACAGCGCAAATCTTTACGCGGATTCTATTGTCTCATAATAACGATAAATTATGCAAAAATGATAAAAATTGGAGGAAGAAAACATGCCAAAAAATATAAATATTGATCCTGTTGAACGAAGAAAACCAGGTGAACTTACCTTTAAACCGATACAATTAAACCAGTATCAAAAGAGAGTTAAAGATGTAAAAGATGAATATACAAAAGAAGAATTAATTCATATGTACAGAGATATGATTTTGATTCGAGAATTTGAAACCATGCTACAAGACTTAAGGGCAACAGGCGAATACAGAGGAACAAAATACAGCTACACAGGTCCAGCTCATTTGTATTTAGGACAAGAAGCTACTGCTGTTGGTCAATCTTTTATCCTAGGTAAAGAGGACTTAGTGTTTGGAAACCATAGAAGTCATGGCGAATTAATTGCAAAAGGCATGTCTGCTCTAGAAAAATTAGAGGACAAAGATTTAATGGAAATCATGGAAAAATCACATGATGGAGCTCAATTAAGAGTAGTAGAAAAAGGATTTAAAGGTAGTGTAAAAGAATTGGCAACCCGCTTTTATATCTACGGCATTGCTACAGAAATTTTGGGTAGAAAAAATGGATTTGCTCAAGGTCTTGGTAATTCTATGCATGCATTCTTTATTCCATTTGGCGTATATCCAAACAATGCTATTGTAGGAGGATCTGCACCTGTGGCTCTTGGAGCAGCTCTTTATAGAAGAGTTAATAAACAAGATGGAATCATCATTGCAAATGCAGGAGACGGTTCTTTAGGTTGCGGCCCTGTTTGGGAATCTATGAATATGGCAGCTATGGATCAATTGACACAATTATGGGATGAAGCTCACAAAGGCGGACTTCCAATCTTATTTAATTTCAACAATAATGGCTACGGTATGGGTGGTCAAACTGTTGGTGAAACGATGGCATACAATGTCCTTGCAAGAGTAGGTGCAGGTATCAGCCCAACTCAATTACATGCAGAGAGAGTAGATGGATACAATCCATTAGCAGTAATTGATGCGATGAAGAGAAAAAAAGAAATCCTTGTTAAAGGAGAAGGTCCAGCCTTATTAGACGTAGTTACTTATCGAATCGCTGGACACTCTACTTCTGATGCTAATCCATATAGATCTAAAGAAGAGCTGGAAGCGTGGAAGAATGCGGATGCTATTTTAAGCTTTAGAAACGATATACTAGAAGCAGGAATGACAACAGAAAAAGAATTAGATGAAGTCAAAGAAGCAGCTGAAACAGTAATTGAAGAAGTATTCAAACTATCTATTGATGACAGTGTATCTCCAAGAATGGATTTAATGAACGAAGCAGATTCCATTGAAAAATATATGTTTTCTAATGAAAAAATTCCATCAATGGATACAACTAGAGAACCAGATGTATTAGGACCAAAAGAAGAGAATACGAGAGTGAAAAGAATAGCTAAAAAAGAAAGAGCAGGCATCAAAGATGGAAAGACTGTTCCATCTGTAAAGGCATTCCAATTTAGAGATGCAGTATTTGAAGCCCTCATGGATAAATTCTACGAAGACCCTACATTGATTAGTTTTGGAGAAGACCTTAGAGATTGGGGTGGAGCATATGGTGTATATAAGAACATGGAAGAATCCATTCCATATCATAGACTCTTTAACACACCGATTTCGGAATCTGCCATTGTAGGCGCTGCTGTAGGATATGCAATGTTAGGTGGAAGAAGTGTACCGGAGTTAATGTATTGTGATTTTATGGGTAGAGCAGGTGACGAGATCTTCAATCAATTGGCAAAATGGCAGTCTATGACGGCTGGACAATTAAAGATGCCAGTAGTTCTTCGTACATCTGTAGGAGCTAAATATGGTGCACAACACTCCCAAGATTGGACATCTCTTTGTGCGCATATACCAGGCCTTAAAGTGGTATTCCCAGCAACACCTTATGATGCAAAAGGGCTTATGAATGCAGCCTTAAAAGGTAGTGACCCTGTAGTATTCTTTGAAAGTCAAAGATTGTATGGTGTTGGTGAAATGTTCCATGAAGGTGGTGTTCCAGAAGAATATTATGAAATTCCACTAGGAGAACCAGATATTAAAAGAGTAGGAACAGATTTGACGATTTTAAGCATTGGGGCAACATTATACAAAGCCATAGAAGCAGCTGAAAGATTAGAAAAAGAATACGGTCTGTCTGTAGAAGTAATTGATGCTAGAAGCGTAGTTCCGTTTAATTTTGAACCTGTTATTGAATCTGTTAAGAAAACAGGACGAATTCTTCTTACAAGTGATGCATGCCAAAGAAATTCAATTTTAAATGATTTTGCACAAAATATTTCTGAATTGGCATTTGATTATCTTGATGCACCACCAGTAGTAGTAGGCTCAAGAAACTGGATCACTCCAATAGATGAATTAGAAGAATTCTTCTTCCCACAAGCGGATACAATCATAGATGCAGTACACGAAAAGATTGTTCCACTTGCAGGACATAAAGTGAAATTTAATCATACAAAAGTAGAACAAATTAGAAGATATAAATTTGGGGTGTAATACTCAGGTGTTCTGCTAGAAGGTTGCGGGCTTATAGCTCCTCCTAGTCGCTACAAAACTCGCTAATCTTGACTGGGGTAAGGTAATTAATAAAGCCTTAATTGTGCCCTACACTTTTAGACATAATGGCTATGGATAAACTTGAAAAAGTTATCCATAGCCATTTGTGCCTTTATAAGCTATTCGTTCAAGTATTATATAGTACAACTCGAAACTTTTTTCTTTAAATAATTGAATCAAAATCTGTTTGACATACTATATATACTGTGTTAAAATATTTGTTTTGACATATTATCCTAATTGTATTATAATATATACAAGACCTTAATGGGTATTGAAGGAGGTAAGTGCATGTTTTCGATTGGAGATAAAATTGTCTATCCAATGCATGGTGCTGGAATCATTAAAAATATTGAAGAAAAAGAAATATTAGGCGAAAAAGCTTTTTATTTTATATTAGAATTACCTATATGTCAAATGAAGTTAATGGTTCCTGTAAATAATTCAAAAAAACTGGGACTTCGCGATATTGTAAATGAAGAGATTGTAGAGGAGATACTTATTGTCTTAGGTAAAGGGCAGAATGAAGAAGAGACAAACTGGAGTAAACGGCACCGAAAAAATATGGAGAGGATCAAAACTGGAGATATTTTCGAAGTAGCTGAAGTTGTAAGAAATCTTGTCTTATTAGATGAAGAAAAAGGTCTCTCAACTGGCGAAAAGAAAATGCTTAATAACGCAAAACAAATACTTATGAGTGAACTTGCCTTAGTAAAGGATATCTCGAAAGAAGAAGCAGAACAGTTGATTACAGATCATATAAAATAGATTTAAGATTCTTTTAATAGTCTAAGAAAATTTTCTTAGACTATTATCTTGTCTTTAAGCAAATATTAATTTATATTTGTTATAATAGGAAATGTAAAATTTTAGAGGGAGGTGATGAGGTGGTAAAAAAAGTAAAAAAATGGATTATTACTTTATTGGGCTTTGTTTCAGGATATCAATTAACAAAATTCTTTGTTAATATTGAGCCTATTCAAAATTATGTTAAAAGCATTATAGAATTGCCCTATCTCTTAGCAATTAATATTATTGGTGGTACTCTATTTGGCATTATCTTTTATTTGCTGTCTCCATTTTTTATTAATACAGGATTGAGATTATCCAGTGCTATTGAAGGTTATATATCAAAATTAACATTTAGTGAGATTTTGACGAATACTTCTGGACTTATTGTTGGGCTTATTATTGCTACGTTAATATCTATTCCAATCAGCGCTGTTGAATTTCTTCAACCCGTTACACAAATTGTCATTATTCTAATTTATATTTTCTTTGGGTACTTGGGAATAACAATAGCCAATAAAAATGGGGATATTTTTAGCACATTCTTTAAAAAGGTTCCTAGAGAACAAAAGAGTGCAAAGGCAATAAAGAATTTAAAAAGGTATAAAATACTAGATACTAGCGTAATAATTGATGGAAGAATATTTGATATTTGTCAAACTGGATTTATTGAGGGAACGATTGTCATCCCCCAATTTGTACTGGCGGAATTACAATATATTGCGGATTCTTCTGATTCTCTAAAACGAAATAGAGGTAGAAGAGGACTAGACATTATTAATAAGATTCAAAAAGAGCTGCCGATAGAAGTTGTAAACATGGAAAAAGACTATCCTGATATTGCAGAGGTAGATGCAAAGCTACTAAAGCTTACAGAAGATTTAAATGGTAAAGTAGTTACAAATGATTATAATTTAAATAAAGTAGCTGCAATTAAAGGGATTGAAGTTCTGAATATCAATGAATTAGCCAATGCTGTAAAACCTGTAGTACTTCCTGGAGAAGAAATGATCGTCAATATGATTAAAGAAGGTAAGGAAAACGGGCAGGGTGTCGCTTATCTAGATGATGGAACGATGATTGTCGTAGAAAATGGTAAGAAGTATGTAGGTGAAACGATAGAGGTAACCGTCACAAGCGTTCTTCAAACTGCAGCAGGTAGAATGATTTTCGCAAAACCTAAAAAGGTAATATCAAAATCGGTTTAAAAAAAGACAAAGCGTTTTAGGCGCTTTGTCTTTTTTGATAAGGTGGTAAGCAAAGGCATAACGCACCTAAAGGCGAGATAAAGACCAAGCTACTACTCAGTCATCTCATATCTACTACGAAAGCTATGCTTATTAGGATAGGAAGGAGTACTGAAAAAATTTGACAAGCAAATTTCTTCAGTCGCGCCATTCGCCAAATGAAAGCTTTGCTTTCATTTTGTATCTATGAGATTGCACAGTCAAATTAGCAAGCTATTTGCCTGTTCCATCTCATATCTACTACGAAAGCTATGCTTTCGCTTGGCTCATTAGTTCGCGGATATTGCAATTTATCGCCTAAAAATATATAATATTACAAGTTAGATTAGAAAAAAATTAGGCGGTGTTATTATGCCCAAACCATTTGTAAGCGCAATTATCGTTGCGGCAGGTAATGGTTCAAGGATGAAAGCGGGGGTTAACAAACAGTATTTATACTTGAATGGTAAACCTGTATTGGCGCATACATTACTAGTGTTTGAAAAATGCCAGTTGGTAGATGAAGTAGTATTGGTTATTGGGAAACAAGATGTTGAGATATGTATGGAAGAAGTTATAAAACCCTATAAGATAAAAAAGGTAAAGGTATTGGTAGAGGGTGGAACAACTAGACAAGAGTCTATGTACTTAGGCCTTAAAAGAGTAAAAAAGAACGCAGATATTGTAATTACACATGATGGGGCTAGACCTTTAGTCCATCCTAATATTTTAATGAAATGTATAGAAGGTACATTAGAGCATAAAGCGACGATTGTGGCGGTACCTTCAAAGGATACAATAAAAATTGTGGATGAAAATTTGACTGTAAAAGAAACGCCAGATCGTACTACTCTTTGGACTGTTCAAACACCTCAAACTTTTGAATACAATCTTCTCATGAAAGCTCATGAAAAGGCAATTGAGGATGATTTTGTCGGAACAGATGATGCTATGCTGGTAGAGAGATTAAATCATACTATCAAAATCATTAAAGGGCATTACGACAATATAAAAATTACGACGCCAGAGGATTTGATTATGGCGGAGTCGATTATTAAGATGATTCAACGGTGAGAAATAGGTAGTAAGGAAAATATGCTTAGAACTTGAAACATAGAACTTAAAACTTAAATGGGAGGATATTATGGGTAAATTATTTGGTACTGATGGAGTTAGAGGAATTGCGAATATTGAATTGACGCCACAGTTGGCTTTTCAATTGGGGAGAGCAGGGGCCTATGTACTAGGTAGTGGCAATCACAAACCTAGTATTGTTATAGGAAAAGATACTAGAATCTCTGGAGATATGTTAGAATCTGCCTTGATTGCAGGGATTTGTTCTATGGGTGGCAATGTCATTCAATTAGGCGTAATGCCAACGCCAGGAGTAGCTGTTCTCACGAGACATTTTAAAGCAGATGCAGGAGTTGTTATTTCCGCGTCTCACAATCCAGCAGAATTTAATGGGATTAAATTTTTTAATAAAGATGGTTTTAAATTATCAGATGAAGTTGAAAATGAAATAGAAAAATTGATTTTAGAAGATTATAAATTTGATTTACTTGGAGGCGATTCTGTTGGTGCTATAACACAATGTGATTATCCAGAGCAAGTTTATATGGATTTCTTATTAGAGTCTCTAGATACGGATTTTAAGGGCTTGAAAATTGTTCTAGACTGCGCTAATGGAGCTAGTTATAAAATTGCACCAGAAATATTTACAAAATTAGGCGCACAGATTATCTGTATCGGGGATCAGCCAGATGGTATTAATATTAACTGTAACTGTGGATCTACTCACTTAGGAAGATTACAAGAAGCAGTTGTCAGTGAAGGGGCAGATTTAGGTCTTGCTTTTGACGGCGATGCAGACCGACTATTAGCAGTAGACAATCTTGGTAGAAACATCGATGGCGATCAAATTATGAATATCTTTGCTTACTCCATGGCCAAAGAGGGGAAATTAAAGCAAAACACAGTTGTTGCTACTGTAATGAGCAATATGGGCTTAGAAATAGTGTTAAAAGAGTGTAATTGTAAGGCTGTAAAGACTGCAGTAGGAGATCGATACGTATTAGAGACCATGCTAAAAGAGGACTATAATCTTGGTGGAGAGCAATCCGGGCATATTATTCTTTTAGACCATAATACTACAGGCGATGGTCTTCTTACAGCAGTGCAATTAACTCAAATTATAAAAAAAGAAAACACTTCCTTACAAATGTTAGCAGACAAGATGACCATATATCCTCAAGTCCTCGTAAATGCTAAAGTAAAAAACGAAAACAAAAATAAATATTTAGAGGATATTATTATAGAAGAAAAAATAGCGGAAATCGAAGAACACTTCCATGGAAAAGGAAGAGTGCTGATACGCCCTTCAGGAACAGAACCTTTAGTTCGGGTTATGATTGAAGGCGAGGACCAAGAAGAATTAGAGTCTATAGCTCGAGAACTTGCAGACCTAATTGTAGAAAGGCTAGGCTAGTTTTAAGCAAAGTCATTCACTTTGGCATTACAAATAGAAAACCCCTTATTAACGAAACTCTTATTTAAATGCAAATAATCAAAGGTAACGGTACCTAAAAGGGGTTTTACATAGAACATAGAGGAGCAACGCTGAAGGCGTTGCTCCTATTCTTTAAAGTATTCAATTAAGTAACAAATCTCATGATCTGATAAGCTAATGTCATATTTCTCGCCTAAGAAAAAGAATTCTTTCTTAATAATTTTATATAGCTTTTTATTAGAGGTAATCACTTCGGGTTTATTAGGGTGATTTAAAGTGATTTTATGATCTTTTAGTCTACTAATCATAAAGGCTAAATGTAGTATCAAGCCAATGACATTAGAATCTCCTAGTTTTGTATTCGTTTTTTGAAGTACATTGTTGATATATTCATGAACATCTTCATAAAGTTTTTCCCCGTCTAAGTTTTGAATATTCTCCTTTAAAACCATAGGTAACCTTACTAAAGTTGTCTTTACATCGATGATCTCTTGTAGCTCATCTAAAACAGACATGCTTATGACATCGTGCATACTAAAATGTTTAATAGAAGTATTTATAGGAAAGGAAGAGATTATAAATAAAATTTCTCTCTCTAATTGCATTTTAGACAAAGTTTTCATAAATTCATGTTGGTCTAAACTATTTATAGGTATAATTTCAAATAAGCTTTTATCGTATTTCAGTTGATTATTCAATATATTTTTAATGGCAATGGATCCACCCTCACCTGTTAGACAAGTAGTAATGATAGCAATCTTTCTTTTTTCTACAGAAGGATCTGGGCTGATTCGATCGCTTATATAGGACTGTACTTGTAAAACATCATTATATATATAGTCTAAAGGGGTGCCAAGTAATGCCTTGCGAGTTGCCTCTATGACGTGAAGAGTTGAAACTAAGGGTATAGATTTGCAAGGAGTTTTTAATTCCTCCTCAATCATTTCTGAGAAAGTAGTCAGAGAACCCATATCTACTAAGAGGAGATAACCTGTAGCGTGTTTGTCCTCTAAGATGATTTTTTTTAATTTTTCGTATACTTTAGATGGGCTTTCATCTAAGGGCGCATCTAAGGCTATTGCATATTCTTCTCTAAGTAGCCCATTGACCACATTGACCATTGACGTTGCCGTAGAAGACCCGTGAGCAATGACGATAATTTTGATATGATCTTTTTTTGCCGTTTGGACATATTCTGGCAGAAAGAAAATAGTCAAGTATCCTGCTTCATCATCAGAGATATCGCCTTTAATGTGTTCACTTATAATGTTTTTGGCTTCTAATGCTATTTTGTATTCTTTTGGATAAGTGGTTCTTATATTAAGGAGTTGTGGATTGATAATATTTTTTTTATTGCGAATCCTCTTTATGAGTGTATCGATGTGCAAAGCAAGGGCAGTATAGCGATTACTGTTAAAATCTTTATCTAATTTAGAAGACACAAAGGAGATTACTTTATCAACACAAGCCATAGTATCTTTGCCTAACAGATTTTTGATTTCAGATTTATTGGCTTCTTCATCTTCTAAATTAATATACTTTTGAAAATGTGCCATAATATCTTTTGCTAGAACTTGATCAATATTGACCTCTGATATTCCTTTTGCTTGAAGCTGTGCTAACTTATTTTCAATAAAAGAATAAATATGATTATCTTCTTCTTCAATGGTAGGGATATCTGTTTTCATATTAGGTGCGAAGCGAAAGTACTCTACCTCCTCGCCTGTTAGTTTATTCCAAATCATACGGTGTTCCTTTTCCTTGAGAAGACCTTCACGTATATGAATAGGTAAACTTCTGCTACTAATTCGAACATCCTGTCGTACATTTGTTAGAAACTCAGAATAGGCCTTAGCGCAGATAAGCTGTATATCGCTTTTTAACTGCCCAATATTACCTTTGCACTCGTAGGATAAAAGAGCGCGAATCGTATTGCATGATACATAAATATCTCGACTTAATTTGATGCTCTCTTGCTTAAAAAAGCTCTTAATTAAATACAAACGCTCATCAAAAGCTCTCTCCTTAAGAGACGGAATGCTAAACATCATGGGTATTCTTCTAGTGAAGGTTTGTAATAAAGCAGAGCTAGGATCTTCTGTAGTGGCGGTTATGATTAAAGCATGGGTACTTCTAGGTTCACTATCTCCCATCCGGCGAAAAGTATTTGTATCTAAATAAGTAAACAAGGCTTCTTGACCTTCCGGAGGGAGTCGATGTACTTCATCTAAAAACAAGATTCCACCGTCGGCTTTTTCTATGAGTCCTACCCGATCGGATTCAGCCCCAGTATAGGTCCCCTTTTTTACACCAAAAAGTTGCGATATGAGTAATTGTGGATTATTACTATAATCTGCACAGTTAAATACGATAAAGGGAGCATCTTCTGGAAGTACATCCATTTCTATAGCATAAGAGTGCATTAATGAGACAAACATAGATTTTCCTACGCCTGTATCTCCGAGTATCAAGGTAGCTAAGCCCTTTGGGGGATAGAGTATGGCAGCTTTAGCCTGGTCTCTAGCGTCTTTTAAGCTCGTATTGTATTTTACTAGCTCATCTAATTGAGTGGTGACTGTTTTGGTAAGAGAAGCAGAAGCATTCTCTATATAGAACAAAACAGGCCTTCCAGAAGTCTTCTTTATTTTTCCTTCTTTGTATAGTTTGTTTAGTTCATTGCTCACATTTGAGCGACTCATTCCTAAAATATTTGCTAGTGTTTGAGTAGTGACGCCATGAGGATCATTTAATTCTTGTAATTTATTGTATATAAGTGTGTTGTTGTTCAAATAATCACCCTTTTATTATTTAATACATTTATTATAACCTATTGTGACAATGAAAACCATATAGAGTTTAAACACTAATCATAAAACACGTTAAAAACCTAAAACACTAAAAAGGATAAACCAAACACTACCGTATGCGTTTAAAACACTATTGTCGAAATATAAGATTTTACGCAAGATGAATTGGGTTTTAGTGTTTGGCATGAGAATTGCTATTAAGAAAGTATAGAATACACAATAAAGTACAGAATAAAATCAAGAATACATAATTAAAAAGGAGGAAATAGTAATGAATGAAATGGAAATGACTATTATGCAGTTAATTATACATTCTGGTGATGCTAAAACTCATGGATATGAAGCCATAAGAAGAATAAATGAGGGAGATAGTGAAGGTGCTGACGAAGAAATCAAATTAGCGCATGATGCATTAATCGTAGCGCATAATGCACAAACTTCATTACTACAAAAGGAAGCAGCAGGCGAAAAAGTAGAAATTTCAGCACTGTTTGTCCATGCTCAAGATCATCTTATGACGTCTATGAGTGAACTGAATTTAATTGAACAAATTGTGGAACTGCGTAAAGTAGTCAATACATTATTAGAAAATCAAAAATAAGAGGAGGATTAATAAGATGATAAAAATTAAATTGTTTTGCGCAGCAGCATTTTCAACGAGCGCTCTGGTAGAAAAAATGAAAAAAGCCGCTGCAGATAGAGGACTAGAAGTAGATATCGAGGCATGCGCCCAAGGAAAATTAGCGGATTCTTTAGATGATTTAGATGTGGCTTTATTAGGACCTCAAGTAGCATATACGCTACCAAAATCGCAAAAAATATGTAATGAAAAATGTGTACCTGTTGCGGTAATTCCTATGGCTGATTATGGCATGATGAATGGGGAAAAAGTATTGGATTTTGCACTTAATCTTATAGAAAAAAATAAAGAAAATAATCTCTAAGGGGGTAAAGAAATGAGTAAACAAGATTTTGGAAATAAACTCATGGAAATGATGATGAAGTTTGTCAACATGAAAGGAGTTATCGCATTAAAAGAAGGTATGTTAAGTATCTTACCTTTGACTGTAGTAGGATCGATATTCCTTATTATTGGAGCTTTACCATTTAAAGGTGTTACAGACTTTTTAACAAACACTTTTGGACCAGATTGGACAGCGCCATTTTGGCAAGTTCATGGCGGTACATTTGCAATTATGGGTATGGTTGCTTGTTTTGCAATCGGTTACTCATACGTAAAGAATGAAGGATATGAAGCACTTCCAGCAGGAGTATTATCCATTGCAACCTTCTTTATTATTCAAAATTCATTTGTCACGTTAGAAGGTGGCGAAGTAGTGAATGATGTCATTTCAAAAGCATGGACTGGTGGACAAGGAATGATCACAGCTATTATCGTAGGTTTATTTGTAGGTGCTACGTACTCGTGGTTTATGAGAAAGAAAATCGTTATTAAAATGCCAGATAGCGTACCACCTGGAGTTGCAAATCAATTTACAGCTTTAATACCAGCAGCATTTATCTTTGCTGTATCCGCAATAGTATATGGAATATTTAAATTTGGTTTACACACTACATTCATTGAATGGATTTATACTGTTTTACAAGTACCACTACAAGGCTTGACAGATTCTCTACCAGGTGCAATAGGAATTGCTTTCTTTATCTCTTTCCTATGGTGGTTTGGTGTACATGGACAATCTATCGTTAATGGCATTGTGGTATCTTTACTGACAGCAAACTCTGTAGCCAATGCCGAATTACTTCAACAAGTAGGGTCAGTAACTGTAGAAGGTGGCGCCCATATTGTAACACAACAGTTCCTTGATAGTTTTATTATTCTTTCAGGATCTGGAATCACTTTTGGTATTGTATTTGCAATGTTATTTGCTGCAAAATCAGAGCAGTATAAGAGCTTAGGAAAAATGTCTGTAGTGCCTGCAATATTTAATATTAATGAACCAGTTGTTTTTGGATTTCCTATAGTATTAAATCCACTTATGTTCATTCCTTTTATTGCCGTACCAGTAATTGCAGCATTGCTTGTATACGGTGCTATTGCTATCGGATTCTTACAACCTTTCTCAGGAGTAATACTACCTTGGAGTACACCACTTCTTATTTCAGGATTAATGGTAGCTGGTTGGAAAGGTGCTTTGATGCAAATCATCATCTTAGTAATGTCTGTATTAGTATATTTACCATTCTTCAAAAAACAAGATCAAATTACCTATAAACAAGAACAAGAAGCAAAAACAAAAGCATAATAAAACGCCTCGCACAATATCAAAGTGCGAGGCGTTCTTTCTTTTATTTAAGTAAAAAATCTTTTTTAATTCTAATTATTATTTTTATCATCCAGAGGCTTTAGCCGAAGGCTCACTGCTTATAATATGCACAAGAATAAATAGAATAAGAGCTAAGCTTTAATGCAAATAATTAAAATTAAGGATTACCATTGGTGATCTATAGGGGTTTGACTTACAACTTACAAGGTAATTCATGTTACTACAGTACCTATGGCACTGTAGTAACATGAATTCCTTTTTTTTCAAATGTTTCACGTATTTTATCTGGAATATTAGCATCTGTGTATAAAGCATCTATATCCCCAAGAGAAAAAAGACTTACCAATCCGTGACGATCAAGTTTAGTGGAGTCGCTGAGGATAATAACTTTGTTTGCTGATGCTGCCATAGATTTTACAGCTTCTGCACGCATTAAATCTGAAGCCATAAAACCAATAGTTGGTGAAAATCCATCTATACCTATGAAAAGTTTATCTACATAAAATTGTTGTGCGCAAATTTTTGTAATAGGTCCTACATTTACTTGAGATTCTTTTTGATACTCGCCACCCAGTAAAATCACCTTGCAATTTGAGTATTGTCTAATATAAGAAGCAATAAAAGCAGAGTTAGACATGATTGTAATATCTTTTTTGCTTTTAGCAATTTCTTCTGCAAAAATAGCACAACTAGAACCAGATTCAATCATAATGGTTTCCCCATTTGAAACAGTCTCTGCTGCAGATCGTGCAATCTTTAATTTGATATTGTAATTGACCGCAAGTCTATTGTTAATATCGTCGCTTTCATTTAAAACTGCATATCCGTGCTCCCGATTAATAAGGCCCTTTTCCGATAAGATATCTAAGTCCTTACGGATGGTCACTTGGGAAACATCTAATAGTTCAGATAGTTTCGATACTTCTATTTTTCTATTTTCATTGACAATATTTAAAATTTTTGAAAGTCTATCAGTCATCTTTTCCTCCTATTATTACGGATATGTAACTATTATAATATATTTACAACCTAGATTATAGTATAGAATCCTTTTATTTTGCGAACAATTTTAGTATACCCATAAATTATATCATAGATAAGTTTCAAATGAAAAAAAATATATATCAAATGAAGAAATATATATTTACATATGGATATAATTAAGCTATGATATTCATATAAAGGACAATGAGGTGAGCTAATGGAAGAAAAAAGAGCTGTAATATTTAATATCCAAAAATTTAGTATACATGATGGCCCAGGCATAAGGACGGTAGTGTTTTTTAAAGGATGTCCCCTTAGATGCCTTTGGTGTGCCAATCCAGAATCACAAATTGGAAAAATTCAGATTAGCTGGGACGATACAAAATGTGTAGAGTGCAATAAATGTGTTGAGTCTTGTCCAGAAGGATCCATAATAAATATTAATGGGCGAAAGCAAATAGATACGAATAAATGTAAGAATTGGGAAACCATTATAAAAGATTGTCCAACTAAAGGTTTTACTGTAGAAGGTCAGTATAAAAGCGTAGATGAGATTGTGCAAGAAGTCCTAAAAGATAAAGTATTTTATGAAGAATCTGATGGAGGGGTTACGCTATCAGGAGGAGAAGTATTGCAGCAGGCGGATTTTGCCATTGAACTTTTAAAGGAATTAAAAAAACATGGTATTCACAGAGCTGCTGAGACTACAGGATATGCAGCACCACAAATATTTGAGCGCTTTATCGAACACATTGATTTACTTTTATACGATATGAAACATCATGATCCTGTGAAACATAAAGAAGCGACAAATGTAGATAATAAAATTACCCAAGCAAATATGCGAACTGCTGTTAAAAAAGGAAAAAGGATTATTGCCCGAATTCCAGTTATTCCAGGTTTTAACGATGATTTAAAGGATGCTGAAGAATTCTGTAAACTGCTAAAAGATATTGGAATTAAAGAGGTAAATCTTTTGCCTTTCCATCAAATGGGTGAAAAGAAGTATGAAGCCCTAGGTATGGAATACAAGATGAAAGGTGTAAAACAATTGCATCCTGAAGATTTAAAGGAATATCAAGAGATATTTGTAAGAGAAGGATTTGACTGTAAAATATAAATTTGTTTTAGATAAAACAACACATATATTACGAATGAAGGAAAAATATTGACATACGTAACTGATTAGTGGTATTATGAAAATATAGAATTATTAAAAATGTAAATCACTATAAGGAGGATTTCTACATGAGTAATTATTTTGGTCATCTAACACCTAGAATGAAGCAATATCGTGAATCCGTATTAGATAAAAAACCATATATAGATGCAGAACGTGCAGTTCTTGCTACAGAATCCTACAAAGAAAACCAAGGGAAACCTGTTAATTTACAACGTGCACTAATGTTAAAAAACATTTTAGAGAATATGACAATTTATATTGAGGATGAAACATTTATTGTTGGAAATCAAGCATCTTCCAATAATGACGCACCAATCTTTCCAGAGTACACGATGGAATTTGTTATAAATGAATTAGATAAATTTGAAAAACGTGACGGAGATGTTTTTTACATAACAGAAGATACAAAAGAAAAATTACGTTTGATTGCTCCTTTTTGGGATGGAAAATCACTTAGAGATTATTCTAAATCTTTATTGCCAGATGAAGTAGCTCCATTCTTGGGATTTTTTGGAATGGAAGGAAAAATGAATTCTGGTGATGCTCACTTAGCTGCTGATTATCCTCAACTATTAAAAGTAGGACTACGTGGATATGAAGAGCGTACTCGAAAACTTAAAAGTAAATTAGATTTAACTGTTCCTGAGAATATTGATAAGTATCATTTTTATCAATCTGTATTAATTGTAATCGATGCTGTGCACACTTATGCAAAGCGTTTCTCAAAACTAGCTCTTGAAATGGCAAAAAATGCTACACCTGAACGAGCAGAAGAATTAAGAGAAATCAGTCGAATTACAGCAAAAGTACCATATGAGCCAGCAGAGACTCTCGCAGAGGCTATTCAATCTGTATGGTTTATACAAGTTATGCTACAAATTGAATCAAATGGACATTCATTGTCTTACGGACGTTTCGATCAATTCATGAATCCATATTATGAAGCGGATCTAGTAGCTGGTCGTATTACAGAAGAACATGCAGTTGAACTCTTAGCAAACTTATGGATTAAGACACTGACTGTTAATAAAGTCCGAAGTCAATCTCATACATTAAGTAGTGCGGGTAGCCCACTTTATCAAAATGTAACAATAGGTGGTCAAACTCGAGACAAAAAAGATGCTGTCAATAAAATGTCTTATTTGGTTTTACGAAGCATAGCTCAGACAAAATTGCCACAGCCAAACTTAACAGTACGTTATCATGCAGGATTAGACAATGAGTTTATGAGCGAGTGTATTGAAGTCGTTAAATTGGGATTTGGTATGCCAGCTTTCAACAATGATGAGACTATAATTCCATCGTTTATAGATTATGGAGTATCTGAAGAAGATGCCTATGACTATAGTGCTATTGGATGTGTAGAGACTGCAGTTCCAGGCAAATGGGGCTATCGCTGTACAGGTATGAGCTATATGAACTTCCCTAAAATTTTGCTTATTACCATGAATGATGGAGTAGATCCAGCTAGTGGACTACGTTTCGCAGAAGGAAAAGGTCATTTTACACAAATGAAATCTTATGAAGATTTGATGGCTGCATGGGATAGTATTGTTCGTGAGATTACTCGTTTGAGTGTTATTGTGGAAAATACATGCGATATTGGAATAGAGCGAAAAGCTCCTGATATTTTATGCTCTACGTTAACTCAAGACTGTATTGGAAGAGGTAAAACCATTAAAGAGGGTGGAGCGATTTATGACTTTATCTCTGGTTTACAAGTAGGAATCGCAAATATGGCAGACTCGCTAGCTGCAATTAAAAAATTAGTTTACGAAGAAGGTAAGATTACTCAACAAGAACTTTGGGATGCGTTAATGAACGATTTCCAAAGCCCTCGTGGAAAAGAAATTCAAGAATTATTAATGGAAGATGCACCTAAATACGGTAATGATGAGGATTATGTAGATCAATTAATTGTAGAAGCATACGATAGTTATATTGATGAGATTGAAAAATATCCCAATACCCGTCATGGTCGTGGCCCAGTTGGTGGAAGACGTTATGCCGGTACATCTTCTATTTCTGCAAATGTAGGTCAAGGAATGAGTACTTTGGCTACACCAGATGGACGTAATGCACATGAACCATTAGCTGAAGGGTGTTCACCAGCCCATAATATGGATAAAGCTGGACCTACAGGAGTATTCAAATCTGTTGCAAAATTGCCAACTGAAAAAATCGTTGGTGGAGTCTTGTTGAATCAAAAGGTAAATCCTATGGTTCTATCAAAAGAAGAAGACAAACAGAAATTGATTATGTTAATTAGAGCATTCTTCAATCGATTGAAAGGATATCACGTTCAATACAATGTAGTATCACGTGAGACCCTATTAGATGCACAAAAACACCCAGAGGATCATAGAGATTTAATTGTCCGAGTTGCAGGGTATTCCGCTTTCTTTAATGTCCTTTCTAAGGCAACACAAGACGATATTATCGAAAGAACGGAACATGTGATTTAATAATAATCTAAAAATAAAACCCCCCTTCTTTAAATAATAAGAGGATACCATGTTTGTATAAGAGCATAGTATCCTCTTTATAAAATGAAAAATATTTATGTAATGCATAGAAAAAATGATAAGGCAAAGAATGGTCTGAATTCCTTTAATGTATTGTAGTATAATATAAATATACGAAATTTTTTATTAAGAGGGATCCCTATGAAATTAAATACAAGTCAAGGGCTTGCACAACAACAAAAACAAATATTAACCACACAAATGCGGCATTCCTTGCAAATTTTAGAGATGCCAATTGTGGATTTAAAGATGGATATTTCAAAAAAAGTAGAAGAGAATCCTCTTTTAGAAGCTCATTATGAAGCCGATCATCCGAGACAGGATGAATTAGATAAGCTTGTTCGAGATGGGAAAAGGACTGAGAAAGAGTATTCTTTTTCGGACACGATTCATTATAATCCTGATAAAGATGTAGATCCTCTCAATTTTGTTACAGTAGAGAAAACATTAAAAGATTTTTTGAAAGAGCAACTAGTGGATGTAAAAGAATCTCATAAGATAAAGAGTATTTGCATTTATATCATCGAAAATCTTGATGAACGAGGATATTTAAATGATAGCGTAGAGAATATAGCAAAAGATTTACATTGTAGCCCTGAGGATGTAGAATACGCATTACAATGTATACAACGGTTTGAGCCATATGGTATAGCTGCGAGGGATTTAATAGAATGTTTAGAAATACAAATTGCTAAAAAAGGTATAGAAGATCAAAAATTAACAGAAATTGTTCAGTATCATCTTCCTCTAATAGCCGATAATAAACTTAAAAACATTGCTACTCTACTAAAAATAAGTATGGAAGAGGTGCAAGAGTATATAAGTATTATCAAAGATTTAGAGCCAAAACCTTCAAGAGGTTTTTTTACTGGCGATGAAGATGTATATATTATTCCTGAAGCTTATATTGAGATTATTGATGGAGAAGTGGTTTTAATACTTAATGATAAACTACTGCCTACATTAGCCATTAATCAATACTATGCGAATATAGCAAAAGAAAAAGGAAATAAGGAAGCAAGTCAATATGTAAAAGAAAAATTAAATGATGCCAAGGTTTTTATGAAAGCTGTGGATTTAAGAAAGGGCACCATCTCTCAGGTTTTGCAGTATATGGTAGAGAAACAAGGAGAATATTTTTGTAATGGTTTGCAGTATTTAAAACCTATGTCCATTGGAGAGGTTGCAGAACAGCTTCATTTAAGCGAATCTACTATTAGTCGAGCAATTAAAGAAAAGTACATACTAACTCCACATGGAATGGTCAAAATAAGAGAGTTGTTTACTAGTGGTATAAAATCTACTGGGCATAAAGACGACTTGATTTCGTCTAATTCGGTCATGTTTCAAATAAAAGAGTTTATTGACGCAGAAGACAAGTACCGTCCCTTGTCTGACAAAGCTATTGCGGAGGCTTTAAAAGAAAAAGGCGTAAAAATCGCAAGGAGAACAGTAGCTAAATATCGAGAAGAATTAGCGATTCCTTCTTCTAGTAAAAGAAAACAATACAAATAGTGTATTCTATGAAATTGTTGGATTTACCAATGAAGAAAGGAATCTTTCTTTAAAATATCTTATTTATTACAAATAAAACTAATTTAAGTTCTAAAGGATGGAGAAAAGCTTAATTTTTATAAAAAAACATTGTGTCCATTTTGAGAATAGTATAATATATTTAACTATGGAGGTGAACACAAAAATTGAATACAATAGCGCCAGGACTCATGTATTGAGTTGACGAGGATGGGGAGTATCGAAATACTCGGCGGATGCCCCAAACAGTTTAAATTCTCCTAAGCTGTCTAAAGGTTTAAAACCCACAGGTAACTGTGAAACAAAGACCTTTCTGAAAATATGGTTATTTATGGTAACCTTTCTTTGCTATGCTCTATAGCAGTTTCTTTTTTGGTACAAATAAAAATATGTAGTCTAAAGATTAGTAGACGGTAAGAATCTCTTTTGCTATAAGCTTACAAAAGAGTCCCTGTTTTGAAAGGAGAATGAATTATGTGTGGTATCGTAGGATATATTGGAAATAAAAAGGCAACAGAAGTACTGATTAACGGATTAAGTAGATTAGAATATAGAGGTTATGACTCAGCTGGTGTAGCTGTTAGCCAAGGCGGAAAAATACATACCAAAAAGCGTAAAGGTAGATTAAAGGTATTAGAAGAGCTTATGGAAAAAGAGCCCTTAGAAGGGACCATTGGGATAGGGCACACTAGATGGGCGACTCATGGGGAACCATCGGATGTAAATTCTCACCCCCATGCCAATGCAGATCATTCTATAGTAATTGTTCATAACGGAATCATTGAAAACTATATGGAATTAAAGGAAGAACTCATAAAAAAGGGGTATCGGTTTTTATCGGATACAGATACAGAGGTTATTGCTCATTTGTTAGATAGTTTATATCAAGGAGATATGGTAAAAACGGTTAGAGAAGCAACTACTTATTTAAAGGGCTCTTATGCTTTAGGTGTTTTATGTCACAATGAGCCAGATAAGATCATAGCAGTGAGAAAAGATAGCCCTTTGGTTATTGGCGTTGGAGAAAATGAAAACTTCATAGCATCTGATATTCCGGCAATTTTAAATTATACGAGAAATGTGTATTTATTGGATGACAAGGAAATTGCCATCTTGACAAAGGAAAATGTGATTGTATTAGATCAACATGGAGAAGAAGCAGGAAAACAAATCTTTAAAGTAGACTGGGACGCTGCAGATGCAGAAAAAGGTGGCTACGAGCACTTTATGCTAAAGGAAATTCACGAACAACCAAAAGCATTAAGAGATACGTTGACTTCGAGACTTTATGATGATAAAAAAGAAATTGTATTAGATAAAATCAAATTAGGAAAAGAAGAATTAGAACAAATAAATCGAATTTATATTGTAGCATGTGGCACTGCATACCATGCTGGATTAATTGGAAAATATTCTATTGAAAAATACGCTAGAATTCCTGTTGAAGCAGATATTGCTTCAGAGTTTAGATATAGAAACCCGATTATGGACGAGAAAACCCTGTTAATTCTCATTAGTCAATCAGGAGAAACTGCAGATACTTTAGCAGCTATGAGATTAGCAAAGCAAAAGGGAGCTCGAGTCATGGCTGTTACCAATGTAGTAGGAAGTTCTGTTTCTAGAGAAGCAGACGATGTACTCTACACATGGGCAGGACCAGAAATTGCCGTAGCTTCTACAAAAGCCTATACCACTCAATTAGCGTGTATGTACATGATCGCCTTACATTTAGGAATGTTAAAGGGAACGATTAATGAAGAAGAACTGACTAAAATCCAGGAGTCCTTAAAGGCTAGCCCTGAAATGGTCGAGGAAGTTATTAAAAAAGAAAGTGCCATTAAAGAATTTGCGTACGACAAATTTAATGTAAATGATGTATTCTTCTTAGGAAGAGGTTTAGACTACTACGCTAGTTTAGAGGGCTCTTTGAAGATGAAAGAGATTTCCTATATTCATTCAGAAGCTTATCCAGCAGGGGAGTTAAAACATGGTCCTATTGCATTAATAGAAGAGGGGACAGTGGTTATAGCCCTTTGCACTCAAACAGAATTGCTTGAGAAGATGATGAGCAATATTAAAGAAGTAAAAGCTAGAGGAGCATATGTTGTAGCCTTAGCCAAAGAAAGCGATAAAGCAATAGAAAAGGAAGCAGATAAAGTCTTCTATATTCCTGATACAAAAGACGATATTGCACCGATCCCCACAGTAGTAATATTACAAATACTAGCTTATTATTTATCTGTAGCGAGAGGTTGCGATGTAGACAAGCCAAGAAACCTTGCTAAGTCTGTTACAGTAGAATAGATAAAAATAATAATTATTCATTTGATTAAAAATAATAAAGTTTGACGAAAGATAATAAAGTATAGTTAAAGATAATAAAGTTTGGTTGAGCCTCGTGAGGTTAATGAAGGAGAAATCCCGATAGACTGCACGAGGCTTTTTGTTGCCCTGCGACGTATCTAGCACCTGAAACTGCAGAGTGCGAAGCACCGTAGAAGATACCCCGCCTGATAAGTAAGCCCATAAATCAATATTGAGAACGCTCCCGATTAAAAAATAAATAAAAAAGTAAATAGAGCCCTACGGGCCTGACAAATCCTCGCCTAATCCCGTGTCTTGGTCGCTCCTGACCATAATTAAATATATAAATATGTAATTATGCGGCAGCATTTCTTCACTACGATATCCCTATATTGCGCTTTCCGCCAAGTCGTGTACGTCGCAGAAGTAATTAAATAAATAATTAAATATGAAAGAAAAATCAAAGTCTGCTGCAAAACTCTCCATTTCTAAGCAGACTTTTTTATCTTTTTTGGCTCTTATTTTTATAATTATATTCAAATTGACTTGCTATAATCAGCAGTTTCACGAGCAGACTTTATTATTCTACCAATATATTCAAAATCCGTTTAACTGTAAGTATATTGTGGCTTTGAGGTACTTTAACCTATAACCAAACTTTTTTATACTTTACCAATCAAACATCAAATTCATCAACTATAAAGAATGATAAAGATGAATTTGGTGATTATAACAGTATATTGATGTCATAAAAATGTAAATTGTATAAACCTATCTATAGCAAAAACCTGGGAGAGTACTGAAATAAGTACATGAAATGATTTTTTATGTATTTATAAAACATGATGATGTAAGAAAGGAAGTCACCACACTCCTTAAAATGGTGATTTATTTTGGAGTCTAAATAAGCTTTTATTAATATTGATTGAGCACTATAATGATATCAGGAGGTGGAATTGTGTATCTAAATTTAGATGAGAGAAGTATGGAACTATTAAAAGTAATTGCATCTCAAGAAGATATCACTTCTAAAGACCTACAAGAAGAATTTCACCTAAGCAGAAATCAGCTTGATTACAGTATTCGAAAGATTAACGAATATCTGCAATTAGAAAATTACGACAAGATTACCCGATCTAATAAAGGCTATTTTAAAGTTGATAAAAAGGTGAAACGGTTTTTCTATGAAAAGAGCAATCCAGAAAGCAAAGTAAAGTACATACCAGCAGAAAATGAAAGAGTGCAATTAATTGTTCTCATGCTCTTATCAAAAGATTATGATTTGTCCTTGTTTCATTTTTCTGATGCCCTAGAGATCAGTAAGAATACTGTGTTAAGAGATTTCAGTAAAGTTAGAGAATTCTTAGCAGAATATAGTATTGAGTTAAATTATTCTAGGACAGAAGGTTATTTCCTAGGCGGTAAGGAATGGGATATTAGAAAACTGATACGGCCTGTAGTAGCTAAAATCTACGATTTCTACAATGGTCAAGAAGCCTTAAAAAAATATGGAAATATGAATCAAACTCAAATAGAAGACTTACAGAATAGAGTAGGGGCTATTGAAAAAAAGCTAAATATTAAGTACAACGATAAACGCATTTGGACAGTGCCTTATGAGTTTGCTATTATAACAAAGCGAATTCAAAACAAAAAATATATCGACAATTATTTTGGTATTAAGTTTAACGAATTGTCTGATACGAAAGAGTACAGCGTAATCAATTCTCTATTTGAGAGCGAGAAGGGTATTGAAATTCCTAGTAAGGAAAAGCTATATATTACACTGCTGCTCCTGTCGTTGAATTTAGCCGAAGCAAATGCTGAATTAGATATTAGTGCATTAAAGCAAAGCATACTAGAATTTCTTGATCTGTTTGAAAAGAGATCTGCAATTGTTCTTTACCATAAACAAGAGCTACAAGAGAAGTTGTACTTACACCTTCGCTCAGCAGTATATCGAATTAAGTACAATATGACGATGGAATATCCGTATATAGATACTTTAGGTAAAGAATATAAGTCTTTATATCATTTAGTAGAATACTCTTTACAGCCTCTTGAAGATTTTGTGGGAAAGAAGTTTCCGGATCAGGAAATCATGTTTCTCTCCATTTTTATCGGAGGGTATTTATACAATAAAGATAAAGCTATAAAAAACATCAATGCATTAGTGGTTTGTCCTAATGGGGTCATTTTCTCTAGTGTATTAAAAAATCAATTAGCGGGGATTTTTCCCTATATCAATTTTTTAAAGTCTGTATCTTTAAGTGAGTTTAATGAAATAAAGAACGATATGCAAGCAGATATTGTCTTTTCATCAGTACCTATAGAATTAAATCAAGATGTGGTAGTGATTAAAGAACCTCTCGATGAAACGGAAAAAAAGAGAATTGAAAATGTAGTATTTCAAAGGCTTTACAATATAAGTAGTGGCAATGTATTTACCAATAAAATCATTCGAATTATAAAAAAGTACTTTGAACTAAATCCAGATATAGAGTTTAAAATTGCCAATGAAATTGAAGATACTTTTCGTTCTCCAATACAAAGTACTAAAAATCAAAGGCTTAAAGAAGAGCCAAATCTAGTAGATATCATTAATCTTGACTTAATAAAGATTACTGATGAAGAATTAAGCTGGATAGAAGCTTTAGAAAAAGCAAGTATACCATTAGAGAACGGGGGATATATTAATAAAATATATTTCGAAGCGATGAAAAGCCAATATGAAAATATTGTACCTAACATTGTTTTAGGGTCTAGCATAATTATTCCTCACTCTAAGCCTGAAGATGGATCAAAGAAATTAGGGATGAGTTTTCTTAAAATCAATAAGGGGATTCCTTATAAAGAGAACAAAAAACTATTTTATATAGTAGTTATATCTACTACAAATCAGCGAAACCATATTAATGCAATGCTGCAATTGTACAATATGTCTATGAATCCAAAAGCATTAAAAGAGTTGCAAAAGGCAAAAACTGCTGATGGTATATACAAAGTTTTAGAAAAATATCAAGAAGTAAAAGTGTAACAGATGATCTATGATCCGTCATCAATTTGCATGAATATGAAATAATCACAAAGTTTTGTGTTTTAAGATGTGGGTATAAATATAAAAAATAAATATTGATAGATATAACGCGCAAGCTTTATATAGGGTTGCAACTTAACCTAGGTTTAAGTAGAGAGGAGGAAAGTTTAGTGGGATTACAAGATTTTCTTAATAATGACTTAGTATTTATTCATACTTCTGCTCGCACAAGTGAAGAAGTTTTTAAACAAGTAGCTGCCAAGGCTATGTCAATGGATATGATTACAGATGCTTTTCTTGAAAAGGTTACAGAAAGAGAAAAGAACTTCCCAACAGGTATTGAAACGGAAAGGTTTGGTGTTGCCATACCGCATACCAATCCAGAGTATGTAAAAAAACAGTTTATTGCCGTTGTAACCAGTCAAGAAGGGGTACCATTCAGTCGAATGGATGATACAAATGCTCAGATTAAAGCAAAGGCTATTTTTGTATTAGGCTTAAATGAGCCACATACTCAATTAGAGTCATTACAAGCAATCATGGCTGTATTACAAAATGACGATAAAATCCAACAGATTCTTGATTCAACAGATGTAGAACAGGTTATACAAAGCATTTTAGCTTAAAAATATAAATTGAGGTGAAAGATTATGAAAAAAAGAATTTTAGTAGCGTGTGGAGCAGGTATTGCGACATCAACTGTAGTAAATGAAAAAATTACTACTTTATTAAAAGAAAACGGTATTGAAGCAGATATTAGACAAATAAAAATTCAAGAAGCAAAGGGTTTAGAAAAGGAAGCAGACTTATTAATTTCTACAACAATTTTGCCAACTACTTTTGAAATCCCAACAATTATCGCAACTGCATACATTTCAGGAATTGGCATGGATAAATTAGATCAAAAAATTTTGGATGCGCTTAAATAAGCCGCATCCTCAGAAATTATCTATAATATAAATAAAGAAAGGGAGTAAAAAATTGGATTCATTATTAGATGTAGTAAATTATATCCTTGGTCTTGGACCTACAGTTATATTACCATTAACACTGACAATCCTTGGTTTGATTTTTGGTACAGGTTTTGCAAAAGCTTTTAAATCAGGTATTACCGTTGGTATTGGTATGGTTGGTGTAAACTTAGTTATTGGCGTATTAACAGACAACTTGGGCTCAGCAGCACAAGCTATGGTTGAACGTTTTGGCCTATCATTAAATGTTATTGATGCAGGTTGGCCAGCAGCAGCAGCAGCTTCTTGGGCAGCTCCCATTGCAGCAATTATTATCCCAGTTGGTATAGCAGTCAACCTTATTATGATTGCTACAAAACTTACAAAAACATTAGACGTTGATATTTGGAATTATTGGCATTTTATCGCAGCTGGTGCAACAGCTTATGCTGTAACTGGCGGAAATGTTTGGTTTAGTATTTTAGCAGCAATTATCTATGAAGTACTTGTTTTAATTTTGGCAGACAAGTTCCAACATTATTGTGAAGATTTCTTCGGATTAGAAGGTGTATCGTTACCAACAGGATCTACAATTGCTTTTGCAATCATTGGTGTACCAGTTGGTAAATTAGTAGGAATGATTCCAGGATTAAACAAATTAAATGCTGATCCAGATACAATTCAAAAGAGATTTGGCATCTTTGGAGAGCCAATGATGATGGGCTTAATACTTGGTTTTGTCATCGGTGTGCTAGCAGGCTATGACATTGGTAAAGCGGTACAAGTTGCAGTTGCCATGGCAGCGGTAATGCTACTTATGCCTAGAATGGTTAAAATCCTAATGGAAGGCTTGATTCCTATTTCAGAATCTGCAAGAGGTTTCTTACAAAAGAAATTCCCAGGTAGAGACTTATACATTGGTTTAGATGCAGCTTTAGCTACAGGACATCCTGCAGTAATCTCAACTGCACTTATGATGTCACCTATTGCATTACTTATCGCTGTATTCCTTCCAGGAAATGCAGTACTACCTTTTGGTGACTTAGCTACATTAACATTCTACTCTGCATTTATCGTAGCATCACGTAAAGGTAATATTATACAATCTGTTATTACAATGTCAGTTGTTGTTTGCTTTAGTTTATGGATGGCGACAAACTTCGCGCCAGTTCATACTCAAATGATGGCAGCAGCTCAAGATGTTGGTACTACAGTATACTCATCATTAGATTTAGGTGGAAACCTATTAAACTGGATCATCTTAAAATTCTCACAATTTATGGCACCATTTGTAGGATAATTGAAAGTTCAAAACATGGTTCAAGTAGAATACTTGGACCATGTTATTGTATAAAATTAGTTCAATTTAGTTAAATGATAAAGGGGTTTTCTAAGATTTAAGGGGTTATACTATCGAAAAGGAGTGATCATTGTGAAAGCGCAAATTTTATATGATACAAATGTAAACAAGCTTGGGGAAGTGGAAGAATCAAAATGCGGTCCTAACGATGTAAGGGTAAAAGTTATGGCAGCAGGTATTTGTGGTTCAGACTCACACAAGATGCAGACAAAATGGAAGTATCAATTGCCAGCAGTTATGGGGCATGAATTTACTGGTGAAGTCGTTGAGATAGGTGAAAATGTAACAAATGTTCAACTTGGGGAACGAGTAGTAGGCATCCCTTTTTTGCCATGTAATAAATGCGAATACTGCGAACAAGGACTCTATTCTTTATGCGATGATTACGAGATGATTGGAACCCACTATCATGGAGCATTTGCTGAAAACTGTGTACTTCCTGCAAAAAATGTATTATCTATTGGAGATTTAGATTACGATCAAGCTGCATTAATAGAACCTTTATCCGTTGCACTTCATGGTGTAATAGGTATAAAGCCTGAAATTGGCGACACAGTTATCGTCTTTGGTTGTGGCGCAATAGGAATGCTTGCCATTCAAGTATTGCTTAACACAGGCGTAAAAGCTATTATAGCAGTGGATATCGACGATGAAAAATTACAACAAGCAAAAGATTATGGATGCCAATACACGATTAACTCTATGAAGGAAGATTTAGTAGGAAAAGTTAATGAGTACACCAATAATCGAGGCGTAGAAATTGCATTAGAGTGTGCCGGTTCTATTATCACTGAAGAACAATGTTTTCGTGTAACAGCTAAAAAAGGAAAAATTGGCTTCTTAGGGATTGCTTATAAAGATATTACAGTTCCACAAGAGTCCTGGGAAAGAATCTTTAGAAGAGAGTTGACTTTAACTGGATTTTGGAATTCTTACAGCGCACCATTCCCTGGCAGAGAGTGGTCCTCGGCTATCGATATGATTCGAGATGGCAAAGTAGATGTAAAGTCAATGATTTCTCATCGCTATAAACTATCTGAGCTTCAAAATGCATATGATATGATTGCTGGTAGAAAAGAAAAATACAATAAAGTTATTATAAAACCACAGGAGGTATAAGGATGAAGGCAGTTGTTAAAACAGCACCAGGCTATGATCAAATGGAGTTTTTAGATATTGAAGAACCAAAAGTATATGGAGATCGAATTAAGATTAAAGTTGCTTATACAGGGGTATGCGGTTCAGATATTCATACTTTTAAAGGTGAATACAAAAATCCAAAAACACCAGTTGTCTTAGGACACGAGTTTTCTGGACAAGTGGTAGAAGTAGGCCCAGATGTAACAAAATTTAAAGTAGGCGATCGAGTAACAAGCCAAACTACATTTGAAACTTGTGGTGTTTGCAGATATTGCTTAGAAAAAGACTACAATTTGTGTAGCACTAGAAAAGGAATAGGAACACAACAAAACGGAAGTTTTACGGAATATGTGCTTTCAAGAGAAGAAAGCTGCCATTTGTTGCCCGATTCTGTTTCCTATCAAGCGGCGGCATTATCAGAACCACTAGCGTGTACAGTACATGCAGCTTTAGAAAAAACTACTGTTCAACCACATGACACAGTATTAATCATCGGACCTGGTGTAATTGGACTACTTTTAATGCAAGTTGCTAAGGCACAAGGGGCAAAAGTCATCCAAACAGGTATTACAAAAGACGCAAAGAGATTAGCATTAGCAAAAGAAATTGGTGCGGATGTAGTAGTAGATACACTTACTGAGGATTTAGAAAAAGTAGTCATGGATATAACAGATGGATATGGAGTAGACAAAGCTTTTGATTGTTCTGGCTCAAAAGTTGCAGTAAATCAAGCATTACCATTAGTAGCAAAAAAAGGAACTTTCGTACAAGTAGGATTATTTGCACAAAAATACAATGAGATTGACAATGAATCTATTATCCAAAGGGAGATTCAATACATTGGATGTCGTTCTCAAAAACCAAGTTCTTGGCCTATTGCTCTAGATTTATTAGCGAATGGTAAAGTGGCTTCAGACAAATTAATTACCAAAGTTTATGATTTGAAAGGCTGGAGAGAAGCCTTCGAAACGACAATAGCTGGTACAGAAATTAAAGTTATGATAAAATCAAACGACTTAGAATAATATAATAGGCTTACCTCTGAATAAATAAAAAGCTATTGGCTTTTTAGAGGTAAAGCCTTTTTTAGAATATACTTAAATAAATAGGCCCATTGAAGAAATACAACTTATTAATTATAAGGTATAATATGTTATAATTAATAAGATATCTTGCATACGATGAGATAAAATTACGCAATAAGGAAAGGTGAAAAAATGAAATTAGTTATTGGTAGCGACCACGGTGGTATTCGATTAAAAGCAGCAATCGTAAAACATTTAGAAGAATTAGGTCATGAAGTAAAAGATATTGGACCTTTTGAAAATAAAAGTGTAGACTATCCTTCTTACGCATTTGAAGTATGTCGCAATGTAACAGAAGGACATGCAGACCTTGGCATCTTATGCTGTGGTACTGGTATAGGGATGTCTATGGCAGCGAACAAAGTACATGGTATTCGAGCAGCAGTAGTTTCTGATTGTTTCTCAGCAGAGATGACAAGACAACATAATAACTGTAATGTACTTTGCTTAGGCGAAAGAGTTGTAGGAGAAGGGCTAGCTCTTAAGATTGTAGACTCCTGGATGAACGCTGAGTTTGAAGGAGATAGGCATCAAAGAAGAGTTGACATTATTACAGAATATGAAAGCAACAAAAGATAATACGAGGAGGGAAATAAATTGTATCTTGATACAGCGAATATTGACCAGATAAAAAAATACATTGACTATGATTGGGTCAAAGGGGTAACGACAAATCCTACATTGATTGCAAGAGAAGGCAAAAGTCGAGAAGAAGTACTTCAAAGCATACTTGAAGTACTAGGAGAGCGTGAACTCTTTATACAAGCAGCAGGAGATACAAAAGAGGAAATTTGCGCAGATGCAAAAAAAATCTTAAAACAAGGCGATAAGAGAATTAAATTAAAAATTGCTGCTAATGAAGCAGGCTTTCAAGCCATGAAAGAAATCAAAGAAGTACATCCTGAAATAGGCATCATTGCAACTGCGATATTTTCTATTGAACAATGCTATATTGCAGCTTTAGCTGGATGCGAATGGGTTGCTCCATATATAGATCGAATGTCTAATCAAGGATTAGATTCAGAAGAAATTGTAAGCAATACAGCACAGCTTTATGCAAACTTAGGCTTAAACACAAAGATCTTAGGCGCTAGCTTTAAGAACACTTCTCAAATTATACACACTATGCTTGCAGGAGCAGATAGCGTAACGATTGCTACAAATTTACTAGATACAATTATGAATAATAAATTAGCTGCTGATAGTATAGCTGTTTTCAATGGGGATGCAAAGAAATTTGGATAATTCCTAAGCAACACCTCTCCCCTTTTTTATTACATAGTAGCGGGAGCTGGATTATTCATCATATAATCATTGAAACAGTAATTAAATACGTAGCACTTACAACTTAAAATAAAATAAAAATCACCTCAAGGGTGATTTTTATTTTATTATTCCATTATAAAAAATGCAATCAATAGGATCGATTAGAGGCTTAGAGATTTGCTCTTGTTTTAGAGCTAAGCCTATTTCTGTACAACCAGCGATGATAAGGTCTGCGCCACTATCTATGAGATTTTCAGCAGTTTTTTGTAGGAGCTGACTTGGCTCTTTACCAGTATTACCGCTTTTAATGCCATTTTTTCCATATATGGCTTCCATGACTTGCTTTTCTTGAGCTTCATCATCTGGTGTTAAGACTTCTATGTTTAAAAGATACTTATTAAAGAGACCACTTTTAATGGTTCCTGAAGTGGCCAAAACTCCTATTTTTGATACATTAGGATTATTATTTACAATATACTTGTAAAGCTCCTCTATAGCATTAATAACCGGTACAGACAGATGACTTTGTATTTCTTCTATAAAGTAATGAGAAGTAATACACGGCAGGAGCAGTAAAGTTGCTCCGATTTTTTCGAGGTTCTTCCCGCCAGCTACAATAGCGGAAACAGGGCTTTGCCCTCTGCCTAAAATGGCGGCTGTGCGATCAGGGATTTTGGGATTGCTATCAATGACAACGCGGTGATGATCTTGATCTTTTTCGACCTTTGTGCCCTTGATGATTCTAGTAAATAAACTCGCCGTTGCTTCAGGTCCCATACCTCCAATAATACCTATAACTTTATCGTCATTCATAGAACTACCTCTTCATTTTATAATATGCTTGTTTACGCAGTATATTTATTTTACTATAAATGTAGAGAAAATCATACCTTGTAATAAAAAAAAGTTGATAATAAGAAAGGTTATCGATATACTTTTTACTGAAAGTATACAATTATATAGGAAGTCGTATTATACAGAGAAACTAATTTAGTTTAAAGATTGCATAGATTTCAAATACAAAATTAGCATTAACAAAGTAGCTGTTTTTGCGGTGCAGATGTTGCAAACAGAAATGTTGATTTTTCGATTGTGCCTCAGAGTAGAAAAGTAAAATGAGGAGTTTAATAAAATGGCAAAAGCAACATAATATAAAGAGTTAGATTTGACACTGTATCGGGTAATACGATATAAATATATGATAGATTAACTAGAAAGAGGAGAAAGTAATGGAGTTTAAAGAAAGAGAATTTATTCCGGTCGTGTTAGGCGGAGATATCAATACGTATAGTGTTGCTAGAGCGTTTTACGAGCAATATCAAGTGAAAACATATACCTTTGGTAAATACCCATCAGGACCAAGTTACAATAGTAAAATTACGGAATATAGCCATAATCCTAAGAATGATGAAGATGCATTTTTCTTAGAAAATATAAATCGTTTTGCCAAACAACATGAATCCAAGAAAATAATAATCCTTGGATGTGGAGATAATTACGTTTCCCTTATTAGCCGATATCAAAAAGAATTAGCAGAGAATATTATTGCTCCATATATTGAATATGATTTAATGAATGAATTGCAGCAAAAACAACTATTTTATCAATTATGTGATAAACATGAAATTGACTATCCAGATACAATAGTACATACAAAAGATATGGGATTAGATTTTGAAATGAATTTTTCTTATCCTGTTATATTAAAGCCATCAGAGAGTGTAGAATATTGGAAACATTCATTTGCTACGCAAGAAAAAGTGTATAGTGTAAATAATAGAAAAGAGTTAAATAAAATCATTTCTGATATTTACGGGGCAGGATATGAAGATGCTTTAATCATTCAGGATACCATCCCAGGAAACGATGAACATATGAGGGTTCTTACTTCTTATTCAGATCAAAATGGCAAAGTAAAGATGATGTGTTTAGGACATGTTCTTTTGGAAGAGCATACACCAAGAGGAAAAGGAAATCACGCATTAATTATTACAGAGTTTAATGAAGAACTAATGTTAAAGGCAAAAAAATTATTAGAAGATTTAAATTATGTAGGGTTCTCTAACTTTGATATCAAATTTGACACTCGTGATGGTAAATTTAAGTTTTTTGAACTCAATACTCGTCAAGGACGAAGTAACTACTATGTAACAGGCTCAGGCTTTAACATAGCAAAATATCTTGTGGAAGAGCATATTTATGGAAAAGAATTAGAATTTGAAATGGCTAAAAAAGAACACTTATGGATGGTTATTCCAAAAACTGTAGCATTTAAATACGTAAAAGATGAAACATTAAAAGAAAAAATGAGACAATTAATTCGTGAAAAAAAAGTGGTCAATCCAATCTTTTTTCACAAAGATTTTGTTTTAAAACGTTTTATGGCGATGTTGAAAACTCATTTAAGTCATTTTATTAAGTTTAAAAAATATTATTATTAATATATAAAGGTTTGTTGATACCTATTTTAGATTCGGCAAGTATAGCTTATGATAAAATAAATGAGGTAGCAAAGGAGAAATAAAATGAAACAGATGAAAAGTTATACTATAAAAGAATTCACTGAGCTAATAGAGAAAGAATCGCTTCTTGTAGAATCAAAGTTATATGGAAGAGAAATGGAGTATATTGAAAATTTAACCTATAATTCCAAGGCAGCTTGCAAAAATACTTTATTTATATGTAAAGGTGCGAAATTTAAAGAAGAATATGTAAAAGAAGCAGTAAAAGCAGGAAGCATTTGCTATATTAGCGAAAAAAAATACGACTTAGAGGATCAAATTCCATATATTATTGTAAAGGATATACGAAAGGCTATGCCAATTTTAGCAGATACATTTTACAATTCTCCATGGGAAGAATTTAAGTTAATCGGAGTGGGAGGAACAAAAGGGAAAACTACTTCCGTATATTATATTAAGGCCATACTAGATGATTATCTCAAAGCAAATCAAAAGAATCCAAGCGGTATCATATCATCGATTGATGTATATGACGGTGTGGTTTCAAAAGTTTCACATATTACAACTCCTGAAGCTGTAGAACTTCATTCCCATTTTAGAAATGCAGCTGACAGCAATTTGGATTTTTTAGCAATGGAAATTTCCAGTCAAGCTCTAAAGTATGATCGTGTGGACCGCGTAAATTTTGATGTGGGAGTGTTTCTAAATATTTCAGAGGATCATATTAGCCCTGTTGAACATCCAGATTTTGAAGACTATTTTCAATCTAAATTGTCTATGTTTAAACAGACGAAAACAGCAGTTGTAAATATGGATGCGGACTTTGCTGAACGCATCTTAGAAGCCGCCAAAGCCGCGCAAGAGATCGTAACGTTTAGTATGCACGATAAAAACGCAGATTTCTATGCTTACGATATAATAAAGGATAAGAAAGGTACTTCCTTTAAGGTAAAGTACCAACAGTTTGATCGAGAATTTCAACTTGCAATGCCTGGATTATTCAACTTAGAAAATGCCCTTGCAATGATTGCAGTAGCATCCAAACTAAATATTCCTATAGAGCATATCTATTCTGGAATCAAAAATACCCATCCAAAGGGACGAATGGAGGTCTATACGAGCAAGGATGACACGATTGTGGCAATAGTAGATTATGCACATAATAAATTAAGTTTTGAAAAGTTGTTTGAATCCGTAAAAGAAGATTATTCAGATTATGAGATTGTAAGTGTTTTTGGATGTCCAGGACAGAAGGCATTAAATAGAAGGAAATATCTCGGCAGGATTGCAGGGGAAAATTCAAATAGAATTATTTTAACTGCGGATGAGCCTGCATTTGAACCTGTGGGAGATATTTGTAATGAAATTGCACAACATATTGATCCAGAACGCACATACGAGGTAATAGAAGATCGTACAGAGGCAATAAAAAAAGCAATAAAATCAGCAAAAGGAAAAACAGTTATCATGATAGTTGGAAAAGGTCATGAGACCAGTCAAAAAATTGGCAATCAATACGTAGACTACCCTTCGGACGCTGTAAATGCCCTTCGTTTTATCGAAGAGTATAATGCTCAAGTTTCATACAAGAGCATTGTAATAAAGCGCTAATATAAGGTACAATATCAGAAAACAAAATATGAACACACTATTGAGTAGCTCTTTTCTAGCAAGAAATCTAAGTGATTTAAACTAGGAGAGAGCTATTATGATTACAGACCTTAAAAATATTACCTACTATAAAATTAATTTTTTAGAATAAGTTCTAATTTGCTAAGGATACTATTAATAAGGTAGGTGTTTTCATGAAAAAACGAGTATTCTCAGTACTAATTATTTTTATACTTTCCTGTATATTAGTCGGGTGCTTTGGAAAAGAAGAGGCTACAAAGACAAAAAATAGTGAAAAAGATAAGCCTCCTAATCAATTAAAGGAATTACAAAGTGAAATAGACGAAGTTGTCAAAAATACGATGAAAAAAGATTGGACAGCAAGTTTAACGAAGACAAAGGACATTCAAACTACATGGAACGAACTATATCCAGATTTACAGGAAAAAGGAATTGCGCAAGAAAGTGTAGATGGGTTTGTAGAGGATTTAAATACTTTATCCAACTCTCTAATTGATATGACTTTGAAGTTACCAAAAGAAGAGCAACAGCAAGGTGGCAATCAAGAGCAAGACTCACAAGGGCAAACAACACCGCAAGGTGGTGACCAAGGAGAGGGAGGAGCGAATAAAGAGCAAACACAACAAACCAATAGTCAGTCATCAGATCAAGCCGATGGAGGAGAAGGTAAGCAAGAAGATAGTGGCGCGCACGGTGAACAAGAAGGGGCTCAACAACAGGATCAAATAAATAAAGACCCACAAAAGGCTCTTGAAAAAGTCGATCCTACGGTAGAGTTAAATAAGGAAGAGCTAAACATTGTAAGAAACTCTGCTGAACTGCAAAAACACATGAATAAATTTATCAGCCTTTTTAATGTGCAAGCGCCCGGAGATTTATATCAATTAAAGTACTTGTTACATGATATAAACATATCTTCAAAGGAAATTAATTGGGAAAAGGTGAATTCTTCCATGAAGAGCACTTTAAACTTGTGGAGTTCTATTGAACCGAAGGCCTTAGAAGCGGATAAAAACTTAAATCTACAGCTAAAACAAAGTATTAATGAAGTAGAAGATGTTGCCAGAGAGAAAAATGAAAAGCTTATTGGAATGAAGACAAAAATAAGTTTAGAACTTATCGAGAAACTTATAAAAGCATTTGAAGAAAAGTAGGGTTTAGTAACATTAGTTACAGAAAAAATATGTTATGAAGACTATACTAAGGGTATAGATAAAGTATAAAAAATTAGGAGGAATTAAAATGAAAATAGAAAAAACAATGACAATCGGTGAAATAATAAGAATGGATTCTAATTTAATCCCAGTATTACAAAGATTTGGAATGGGTTGCGTAGGTTGTCCATCAGCACAATCTGAAACATTAGAAGAAGCAGCCATGGTTCACTCTATTAATATTGACGAATTACTAATAGCATTAAACAAATAAGGGTTTTCCCTTATTTGTTTCATTCATAGGAAACGACACGCCCCCTGTCGTTTCCTATATTAAAAATTTACAATTGAGAATTTCTAATTAAAAATATGAAGAATTATTAATTGTAAGTTTTTAATTAGATCATGTGAAAAACATAGATTATTTTAAATAAGAGAGGATAATAAAAATGAGTTTATTTTTAGGAAAAATACACTACTGGTTATACGATAAAATTTTATGGTTTGAAGATGTAGAAATAGAAATTGCCAGATGGGCAAAAGAAGAAAATCTACCTATTGAAAAATGGACAATGGATATAGATCAAAAATACGGTGAATTAACAGGTGGTAGGCCTTTAGAAGATATTATTGATACGTCAAATATTCATGGCTGGTTACAAGGGAAAATTTTAGTAGTAGAAGGAAGACAGGCATATTTAGTAACTCAAATTCTAAATGAAAATGCTCAGTATAAAGATTCATTAATAAAATTATTTCAAACACAGGGAAAGGCCGGTGCATTAAAATATTCTGAAGTGGAATTAAGTACTCCAGAAGAGGTCTACAATGCACTAAATGATTTTATCTTAGAAGGCATGCCTTGTGACAGAGTAAATGAAGTGATTCATTCAGATGATGAAGAAATTCGTTGGAAGAGGACCACTTGTTTACATAGTGAACACTGGAGCTCTGTGGGTGGTGACGTAGCCATTTTTTATGAATTAAGAGAAGCTTGGATTCAAGCCTTCGTAAGTGCATTAAAAGGAAGCTTTACGTATGAAAAAGTATCGGATGATACACAAAGAATCATACATTAAGGAGGAAGAAAAATGAAAAGTATTGAATTAATGGTTACTGAACATGAATACATTAAAAGAATGTTGGCCGTCCTTAGAAAATATAGCTATAAAGTAGTAAAGGGCGAAGATGTAGATATAAACGACTTTTATTTAATGATTGATTTTGTGAGAAACTTTGCGGACAAGCACCATCATGGTAAAGAAGAAGAAATTTTATTTAAACAAATGATGGCACACCAAGGCCCTGTTGCAGATAAGCTTATAAGGCATGGTATGCTTGTAGAACACGATTTAGGAAGACTTCATATGATGGATCTTGAAGCAGCCTTAAAGGAACTTGAAAATGGCAATGATGAAGCAAAAATTGATATCATAGCAAATGCAGTAGGATATGCTGCCCTACTTGCTAGACATATAGATAAAGAAGATAATGTAGTATATCCATATGCAGAAAATGGACTTCCAGAAGAAGTCTTAAGAGAAATCGATGAAGATTGTGATCAATTTGAAAAGAATGCACAAAAAGAACAAGTTCGCGAAAAGTATATTGCTATGTTAGAAGAGTTAGAAGCAAAAATTGGATTGCTAAAAGAGTAACACCATTTACTCACCCCCAAAATAATATTAAAAAAGCTACAGAGAATCATTTTCTGTGGCTTTTTAATAGCAAAGTCCTCCTTTTGACCTGCAAAATTCAGCCCTATAGTAGTAACATTTAAGGAATTATTGTTAATTTTTTTTCTTTTAAAGTTATATAGTCAAATAAATGGGTATAAATACTATTGTAATAATAATCACTATAGCTAAGTGTTGAAATTAAGAGCTATAGAAAAATAGATAAGGAGAGTTTATATGGATTACAAAATTACAGACAAAGTAACTTGGGTGGGTAAAATTGATTGGGAACTACGTATGTTCCACGGAAACGAACTTTCTACAAAAAAGGGTTCTTCTTATAATTCTTATCTTATAAGGGATCAAAAGAATGTACTAATTGATACTTCATGGTTGCCATATGACAAAGAATATGTAAGCAATTTAAAAAAGGAAATTGACTTAAAAGAGATCGATTACATTATAGCCAATCACGCAGAAATTGACCATAGTGGAGCATTGAAGGAACTGATGAGAGAAATTCCTGATACACCAATTTACTGTACTGCAAATGGCGTTAAATCTATTAAAGGGCATCATCACGAAGACTGGAACTTTGTTACGGTAAAGACAGGTGATACTCTAGATATTGGAGAAAACAAACTTATATTCATTGAAGCAAGAATGCTTCACTGGCCAGACACAATGTTTACTTATATGACTGGAGAGAATATCTTATTTAGTAACGATGGATTTGGTCAACATTATGCTTCTGAAAACTTTTATAATGATCTAGTAGATCAAGAAGAATTATACCATGAAGCATTGAAATACTATGTTAATATTTTAAATCCATTTAATGCTATTGTAAAAAAGAAAATAGAAGAAATTTTATCTTTCAATCTCCCAGTTGATATAATATGTCCAAGTCATGGTGTTATTTGGAGAGATAATCCAGCTCAGATCATTGAACAATATATGAAATGGGCAGACAATTATGTAGAAAATCAAATCACATTAGTTTATGATACTATGTGGAACGGTACTCGCAGAATGGCAGAAACTATAGCGAAAGGAATTAAAAGCGTAGACGATGATGTTACTGTTAAGCTCCTTAATACAGCCAAAACAGACAAAAATGATATTATGGTAGAGGTTTTTAAATCAAAAGCTATACTAGTAGGCTCATCAACAATTAATAAGGGGATTCTTGTCTCAATGGCAGGCAATATTGAGATGATAAAGGGATTACAATTTAAAAACAAAAAAGCTGCTGCATTTGGATCATATGGTTGGAGTGGAGAGTCTGTCAAGCTCCTTACAAAAGAAATGGAAGAATCAGGATTTGAAATAGTAGACGAAGGAATCCGTGCATTATGGAATCCTGACGAAGATGCTTTGAAACAATGCTACGAGTACGGAGTAAACTTTGCGAAAAAAGTGAAATAACTAGCGGCTAGTTCCTAGTCTAGAGTTACTAGCACAGTTGCTACATTGGGTAGCTTAATAAAGTAAAATAGTTTAACAAGAGTCAGAGAAATCATATATTGACGAATTTCTTTGACTCTATTTTATTTATAAATTTTTATATAAAAAAAATATATATTATGGAACAATACAAGGCTTTTAAGGAGTACACGCAAGCTAGAGACGAAAAGCAATATGCCTTGAACTTTGTAGTTTATCGGGATATAATAGTACTAAGCTTTAAAATCCAGCTATCAATTTTGATGATTTAATGATTAAGAATAAAGCAAATTATCTAATCATGTCAATAGAAAGACAAGATATTGAAAGCATAAAAGTTTTAAAATATGCGAATATGTTGAATACACTATACCCCAATGTATTAACAACCCATAACCTTAGCGAGAGCATAGATATAGAAATCAAAGGTTATGAAAATGATACAAGAGAATTGTGGCAAATTTCTGAGGTGCGAAACCTTATTGGGGAATTAAACAAGGAGTTCAGTCAATGGTTTTATTTCCTAGACAAAAAGTCAGCGATTTTGTACTATATAACCATGTGTATCTGTGGCAAGAGCCTTGCAGAAAAAGAGAAATACAAGATGAACAATTTATTATTACATGATTTTATAAATGATCAACTGAAGAACTTAAATGAAGTATGCTACTATTTAAATGATATTGAAAAATATGACGAGTTAAAGAGGAATTCCTTTGCATATTATGAAATGTTTTTGCAATAAAGGTGATTGTTATATATATAAAAGATAAAGTATTGGTTTCATACTGGTTTAGCGATTAAAAGGGATTTTTAGGTTACATTAAAACTAAAAATTCCTTTTCCTTTTATGGAACTAAAATACAGATACGATAAGGAGTTTTTATATTGAAATATAAGGATTATTATGAAATATTAGGCTTGGACAAAAATGCAAGCCAGGAAGAAGTAAAAAAAGAATATCGAAAACTGGCCAAAAAGTATCATCCCGATGCAAATCCTGGAAATCAAAAAGCAGAGGAAAAGTTTAAGGATATTAGTGAAGCGTATGAAGTATTAGGTAATAAAGAAAAGAGACACAAATATGATACATTTGGATCCCAAGGTGGATTTCAAAATGGCTACGATTTTGACCCTTCTCAATTTGGTTATGGAGGTAATACCCATTACAAATATAGTACTGGTGGGGGCGATGGATTTAGTGACTTTTTCAATACGCTATTTGGTGGAGGAGCTAATTTTGAAAATATGTTTGGATCTTCATCAGGTAGAAGGCGCGAACACGGTTCTGCATACAATCGCGGTATAGATGGAAAAGACATTGAGGTAAAAGTCAATATTACCGCACAAGAGGGATTTCTTGGAGAGCAGAAAAAAATAAGTATTCGGGTTGGCGAAGATACAAAGACCATTAATTACAAGGTGCCTATAGGTATTCAAGAAGGTGAAAAAATTCGTCTAAGAGGCCAAGGGCATAAAGGTCGTTCTGGTGGTAAGGATGGAGACCTCTATATAATGTTTCACTTTAAGAAACAAGAGGGTATGATGTTAGAGGGTGCCAATCTTTATCTAGATATTGAAGTATATCCTTGGGAATCTGCATTAGGTACTCAAAAATCGGTACAAACATTAGATGATAAAATATCTATAAAAATACCTGCAGGAATACAAACGGGCAAAAAAATAAGAGTATCTAAAAAAGGCTATATTTCAAAAGACTCTAGCCGTGGAGATCTGTATCTAAACATTAAAATAGTAAATCCAGAATCTATAAGCGATGAAATGATGGAATTATTTAAGAAAATGAAAGATTTAGAAGACGCTTAAAAGAACTTAAAATCTTTTACGTAGAACGTATAACTTAAAGTGCCGAAGGCACTTTTTACATAGGAGCGATAAATACATGAAAAAATACGACCCTCACTTTGACGAATTGCAGTATTTGCAAGATTTAGCATCATCTTATTGGAATTCAGAGGTTTTGTTTTCTGCCCTAGAGACAGAAATTTTTGAAGTGCTACAGGAGACAAAAACAGTAGAAGAAATTGGACCAATATACCATTGTCAAGAGTCTGTTTTAAAACCATTTTTAGGAGCATTAGTCAATATGGGCTTCCTCTGTGAATACAAGGGAAGCTATTCCAATACGCTGCTAACAAATAAATATCTAATAAAGGATTCTTCCGTATATCAAGGAGATTTTATTCTATGGATGAAAGAATCACAAGGTCAGTGGCAAAGCTTAAGCAAGATTTTAAAAGAAGGATTTGAACTAGAAAAAGAGTATAAAGAACAAAAGCAATACACGAAAGCCATGAACACTCTTTTAAAAGGAATGGAAAATATAGTCGAAAGCTATTTTGAAGGTGTAAAAGGTGTAGAAAATATATTAGGAATAGGACCAGGTGCTGAAAAAGTTTGTCAAAAGCTCTTACAAAGATTTCCTCAAGGACAAGCAAAATCCTATAGCAATAGAAAAATACATGCAGAACGTCAGGACCCCATTTTAGAAAAATGGGATGAAGGGATATATGAGATAATCTTTCTGTCTAATCTAGGAATCCTCTACTCAGAAGAAGAAATTACCCATATACTTAAAGAAGCGAGTAAACAACTATCACAGGATGGATACCTAGTAATCTATGATGTGTTTTTAGACGAAGGCACCCTTATATCCAATATGAAAAGCTTAAACAGAGTACTTAAAACCAAAAATGGAAAGGCCCTTTCACCAAAGTGGCTTTCTCATGAGTTTGAAGATTTAGATATGAAGGAGAGCGGTATCATATCTCTTGAAGGAGGAAGGGGAATCTTATTTTCATCAAAGACAACAGAAAGAATTGCTGCCTTATCCATTGATAAAAAAGATTATTTTATTCAAAAACTAAAGAATATAGGCTTTAAAAGTGCAAAAATCATCGATCCTAAGGACGATGTATGCTTAACAAATGTAGCCCATTTAAAGTGTAAATACGGTTGTGAATTTTACAATAAAGAAACCTGCTACAAAGAATGTGATCTAGAATATACAAAAAAAATTCTAGGTGAATTTAGTTACGGTATTCTAGTTGAAGGGGAACCTCCTACAAAAGATTTTCAAATTTCCATGTTACAAGCTGAAAAGCAAGCCTTTAAGCTGGGGTACTACAAGGCTTTTGCATTATGGGCAGGGCCTTGTAGTATCTGTGAACATTGTATTCAGGATAAAGAAAACTGTACGAAAACGAGACCTTCTATGGAAAATTACGGAATTGATGTTTTTGCAACAGTACAAAAACAGGGCGATTCTCTAAAAACACTAGCTTCTAAAGATGGTTTTGTAAAATATTACGGTCTCTTATTATTAGAATAAAATTTATTTACTGCAAAGAATTTTCCTAATAAAATAAGAGTATAAGGAAAAGAATTTAGAGTAAAATAAGTTAATGAAAAATACTTTTTGTTGAGAGGAGTAATACAAATGAAAGCAGTTGTTGATAAAGATTTATGCATAGGATGTGGTTTGTGTCCTTCTATATGTGAGGATATATTTAGTATGGATGATGACGATTTAGCTATAGCGAAGGATATAGAAATCCCTGAGGATATACTAGATGACGCAAAAGAAGCGGAATCCTCATGTCCAACAGATGCAATAACAGTGGAGTAATAAGGTAAGGTGGCAAGCAAAGACTTTTTTCGTCTAAAGGTGAGGAGTAGAGGCGAACTGTGTTCGCCAATACGCTTCTGCTGACCACCTATTACATAGTATAAAACAAGGATTGTCTAAAAGTGATTTTGTAATGGATATTCAAAAATATAATCTACCCTATAACCCTATATGGAATTCTTGAATAAATATACAATTTAAGTTATAATGAAAGCTAAATGTATGAATATCACTAGGAGGTACTAATGAAGGAAATCGAATTGGCAAAAGAACACTTTGGGCGTCTCATTGAAGAACAATTTGCGCGCATTGAAAATATGAAAAAGGACAATGAATTTCTCAGCTACGAATCTTTAGATACCATCATCATTGGTATTGTAGGCGGCGACGGGATTGGTCCATTTATTACAGGAGAAGCTCAAAGAGTTTTAGCGTTTTTATTAAAAGATCAAGTACAAGAAAATAAAGTACGTTTTAAAGTTATAGATGGTCTAACTATTGAAAATAGAGCAGCTCAAAAGACAGCTATTCCAGCAGATGTTTTAGAGGAATTAAAACAATGCCATGTTATACTAAAAGGACCAACAACCACGCCAAGAGCGGGAGATAAATGGCCTAATATAGAAAGTGCTAATGTAGCTATGAGAAAAGAGCTAGACTTGTTCGCTAATGTAAGACCAGTCAAGGTTCCGGATCAAGGCATTGACTGGACTTTTTATAGAGAAAATACAGAAGGCGCTTATACACTAGGAAGTAAAGGGATTCATGTAAATGATGATTTAGCTATTGACTTTACAGTTACGACGCAAGAAGGTTCTCATCGAATTATTAAGGCGGCTTTTGAATACGCTAAAAAAGCAGGAAAGACAAAAGTTACAGCAGTAACAAAAGCAAATGTTATAAAGACTACAGATGGTAAGTTCTTGGCTATTGCAAAAGAGATCGCTAAGGATTATCCAGGAATTGAATTAGATGATTGGTATATCGATATTATGACAGCAAAATTAATCGACCCTAAGAGAAGAAGAGATTTTCAAGTAATGGTACTCCCTAATTTATATGGAGACATTCTTACTGATGAAGCGGCAGAATTTCAAGGTGGCGTAGGTACAGCTGGTAGTGCCAATATAGGCAAGAGATATTCTATGTTTGAAGCCATTCATGGTTCTGCACCTAGAATGGTAGAAGAAGGCAGAGGAGAATACGCTGACCCAAGCAGTATAATGAGAGCTTCTATTATGCTATTAGAGCATATCGGTTTTATAGATGAAGCCAAAAAGCTGCAAATGGCATTAGATATTTGTGGATTATACGAAACAAGGGTTTCCATTACTGGCCGTGAAGATGGGGCGACTGGTGCAGAATACGCACAGTATGTTTTGGATACGGTTCAAGATGAACATCTTGAAGAAAAATGGAAAAATTACCAAAAGTAAGAGTCTCTAGACTCTAGTCCTTAGTCACGAGCTTCTAGAGATTTGTATGGGGTCTTTGCTACCGTAGATAGCTATAAGGTATGTGATACGGAACGAATAGAATTTTAAGTGTATAAAGAAAGAGGCTTTGGTTAAATAAAATAACCAAAGTCTCTTTTTTAGTAACACATGTAAGCTAGAGACTAAAGCGTCGCAGACGCTTTCTTTCCTCTAGCTAAAGATGCAAATACCCCTAGTAAACAGAGAAAAGCTAAAATGGCGAAGGTTACTTTGAAACTCTGCATAAATTGAGGAATTGTTTTTGCGCCGATTTGTTCATTGCCCATGAAAATTGAAGTGATTAAGGCTGTAAGGGACATACTAAAGGATTGACCTACCGTTCTAGAAGTCCCCAATATTCCGGAAGCGACTCCATGATGTGTTTTATCTACACTGGACATAATAGAGTTTGTGTTAGGGGAACTGAAAAATGCAAAACCTGCTCCTACTAAAGCTAATAGAAATACGACAAGGGCAATCGGTGTATTTTGGTAGAACAAACTAAATACAAATAAAACAAGGGCAATAACGGACATACCAATAGATGCTAAAACCTGTGATGGGATTTTGTCAGATAGCCTGCCTGCAAAGGGCGATAGAATGGCTTGAACTGCAGGCTGGGTTAATAGGATTAGACCAACAGTAGCTGGTTCAAGGGACTGGGCTACTTGTAAATATAAACTCATCAAATAGCTTATGGCATATGTGGAGCTGTAATTAATTAATGCTGCTAGAGATGAGAAAATAAGCAATTTATTGCCTTTCATTAATTTTACATCGATAATAGGAAAAGAGATCTTGCTCTCGAAGTACATAAAAGCACATAGCATCAGGATGCCTAATATTAAGGTATACTTACTCCAATTTCGTAGAAGTAAATTGGATAAGCTGAAAATGATTAAGAAAATGGAAATGCCGTAAAGACCTGCACCTTTTAAATCAAATTTACTTTGTGATTTATCTATGATATCATCTGTACGAAGGACCCTAATGAGTAAAAAAATCAATAGAAAACCTATTGGAATAGGAAATAAAAAGATTCCGCGCCAGCTTGTAAAATTTAGAATAGCACCACCGATAATTGGACCTGCTGACAAACCTATGTATACACAAGCTACATTTATTCCCAGAGCCTTGCCTCTTTCATTAGGTGGATAAGCAGCACATACAATAGATACTATGGCTGTACTGATCATAGCACATCCGATGCCTTCTAGTACTCGAAAAACCAGTAAAAAATAAATCGATTGAGATAGTGCACACATAAATGTAGATATAGTGGAAATAATTGCTCCAATCAACATGAGTTTTTTCCGACCAATCATATCCGAGAGCTTTCCCATAGGCAGGGTAAACATAGCGATAGCTAAAATAGTTGATGAGGTAATCCAATTTACTAGTGAAGAACCAATTTTTAGGTATGTACCCATATAAGGTAAGGCGATATTTACAGAAGTGGTAATAAACGGTGTCCAAAGAGCGCCTAAAATTGAAATAATCAAGATGATTTTTTTATTGTCATTCAATGTTTGTAATCCTCCTTTTAGAATGATTTTGTATTTGATTGCGATATTATATCATGAAATAAGGTAGATTGCCTCAGCTGCTTTGCAGCTTCGGTCGTAGGCACTTGCTCATAGAAACCACCTCATTTTCTCGTGCAAGCACAAAAAATGTTTTGGTTTCTGCGAGCCAATCTGCTGATTCGAATATTATATCACAAAGAGTGTAGAGGAAAGGACTGATAGCATGAAAAACATTTGGCGCATTGTGTTAGTTGTAGTTTTTTTGTTCGTAAGCTTTTTTGGATTAGGTCCAGTTTTGATGGCTGATGGTGTATTGACAGAGAGATTGATGACACTATTCATTGTCTTGCTTCTCTACGGTCTGATTGTTTATCTGTGGAAAAAAATATCTAAATAATAGGTGTGATTTGTTGAGAAAATATATGGAGATAGCTTTAAATATCGCAAAAGAAGGTATGAACGCAGGAGAGGTTCCCGTCGGGGCAATTATCGTAAAAAATAATGAAATTATTTCAATGGCTCATAATGAGGTAGAGACTAGTACAAATCCAATTGCTCATGCAGAAGTGTTAGCGATACAGAGAGCCTGTGAAATAGTAGGAAATTGGCGCTTAAGCGATTGCACTTTATACGTCACCTTAGAACCCTGTATTATGTGTATGGGAGCTATATTTAATTCTAGGATTTCTAAACTCGTATATGGGGCTGGAGACAATAAACTAGGCGCAGTAGAATCACAATCGGATTTTATTCACAATCCACTATTTAAAAATATAGATATTTATCCGGGGATTTTGGAAGAAGAGTGTATACATTTAATGCAACAATTTTTTAAAAAGATTAGGTGATAAGGTGGTAAGGAGAAACAAAAGGCCACCAGAGGTGGCAATACGCTTTTGCTTACCACGCCTATCTTAATCCAAATTATGAATAAACAGTCCGCTTCTAAGCTTAGGTTCAAACCATGTAGATTTTGGTGGCATTAGTTTTTGTTGGTCTGAGATCTTCATCAATTCTTCTGCAGAGGTAGGATACATTGAAAAGGCTATTGTCATATCTTCTTTACAACGCTTTTCTAGCTCTTCTAATCCTCTAATTCCACCTACAAAGTCAATTCGATTATCTGTTCTCACATCTTTTATGCCTAATACTGGCTGTAAAATGAAGTCTTGTAATAGGGATACATCTAGATTTTTTACGATATCAGTAGAGAGTTTGTCTTCTTTAATCTTTAACTCGTACCACTTTTCCTCTAAATACATTCCCATGGTGCCCTTTTGAAACGGTTTTACTGGAGAATCGCATAGCTCTACATGAAAATCTACAGAGATTTTCTCTAAAAATTCATTGCTAGAAAGTCCGTTTAAGTCTTTGACCAATCGATTGTAATCCATAATGTGGATTTGATCGTGAGGGAAAAGAACACTCAGGAAAAAATTAAACTCTTCCTGGCCAGTATAATCAGGATTTTCTTTTCTTCTTTTTAATCCAACCTTTACAGCAGATGCAGCACGGTGATGGCCGTCTGCTATGTATAGGGCAGGAATTTCACTAAAAATATTTTTAAGAGTATTTATAGTGGGAGTATTATCGATAACCCAAATCTCGTGTTTGATTTGATCATCGGATACAAATTCGTATTCTACAGGATTGGTTTCAATCCAAGAGCTGATGATTTCATTGATCATGCCTTGCTTCTTATAAATCATGAAGATAGGACCTGTATGGGCATTGCAATAATCGACGTGATTAATTCGATCTAATTCCTTTTCTTCTCTTGTAAGTTCGTGTTTTTTAATGTCTCCATTTAAATAATCATCAATATCACAACAGCAAACAAGACCTGTTTGCTTGCGACCAGACATGGTTAAACGGTATATGTACAAAGATTTTTGTAAATCTGCTACAAGGATATTTTCTTGTAGCAGATAATCTAAATTATCCTTTGCCTTTTGATATACTTCTTCACTGTACATATTGACAGATTCTGGGAAGTCAATTTCTGGTCGATCAACACGCAAAAAGGAGTAGGGATTTCCTTCTACAACCTTTCGAGCTTCAGATGAGCTGTATACATCATAAGGAAGGGCAGCAACCTTTTGGACATAATCAGCACTTGGGCGAATTCCCATAAAATCTTTAATAATTGCCATTATTCGTCTCCTTTAATTATTCTCACGCGTATTACTTCTTGAATTGCCATTAAATCTTTTGTTAATTGTTCACTTACTTCAGAGTCTACATCGATGAGCGTATAAGCATAGTCGCCTTTTGATTTATTTAACATATCTGAAATGTTTAAATTTTCTTTTGCAAGAATGCTAGAAATTTGACCAACCATATTCGGAACATTTTTATGATGAATGGCGATTCGGGCGTAGCTTTGGCATAGACCCATATAACAATTCGGATAATTTACAGAATTGATAATATTTCCGTTTTCTAAATACTCTTTTGTTTGACTTACAGCCATTCTCGCACAATTTTCTTCAGATTCATGAGTAGAAGCACCTAAGTGTGGAATAGATATTATGTTTTCCATGTTTACTAGATCGTTTTGAGGAAAATCTGTTATATAGCATAGGATCTTTCCGTCCTTTATAGATTGTTTTAAATCTTCAATATTTACAAGGCCATCTCTAGCAAAGTTTAGCAATCGAATTCCGTTTTTTGAAAGAGCAAACTTTTCAGCATTCATAAGGTTTTTGGTTTGTTCAATAAGTGGAACGTGTAAAGTAATGTAATCACATTCGGTCATAATTTCATCAATGTTTAGAATTCTGTTTACTTCACTGCTTAGACCCCAAGCAGATTCAATAGATACAAATGGATCGTATCCATATACCTCCATGCCAAGGGATATGGCAATATTAGCAACTTTTACGCCAATGGCCCCAAGACCAATAACACCTAGTTTTTTTCCTGTTAATTCTTGACCAGCGAATTTAGATTTTTCCTTTTCTACTGCTTTTGAAACATCTACTTTTTCTGGGTTGACATCATGAACCCACTTAATTCCTTGTATGACTTTTCTAGAGGATAATAATAATCCAAGAACGACAAGCTCTTTGACGGCATTAGCATTGGCACCTGGAGTATTGCAGACTACTACACCTTGTTCAGCGTATTTTTCGACAGGGATATTATTAACACCAGCACCTGCTCGTGCTACAATTTTTACTTTTTCAGGTAAAGTAAAATCATGCATTTTAAAGCTTCTAACAATCATAGCATCTGCTTCTTCATCTACTGTAGCAAAGCTATAGGTATCTTTGTTTAATAATGCAAGACCTTCATCAGATATATTATTTAATGTTCTAATTTTATACATATAGGTACTCCTTTATTTATGTTTGGCTTCGAATTCTTTCATAAAAGCAATAAGTTTTTCCACACCTTCTACTGGCATTGCGTTGTAAATACTTGCCCTCATGCCACCTACAGAGCGGTGACCTTTTAAATTTACAAGGCGTTTTTGGGCAGCTTCTTTTACAAAGGCAGCATCTAGTTCTTGATTGCCAGTAACAAATGTGATATTCATAAGTGAACGATCTTCTACTGCAACAGGATTTTTATATAAAGTACTATTGTCAATATAAGAGTACAATAGATTAGCTTTATATTTGTTCTTTTCTTCTATAGCCTTTAGACCACCTTGTTTGATCAACCATTCAAAGACTAATTTGCACATATAAATAGAATAGCATGGTGGTGTGTTGTAGAGAGAATTATTGTCTGCGTGAATTTTATAATCGAGCATAGTAGGTGTAATATCCATAGCATTACCGATTAACTCATCTTTTACAAGGACAATGGTCACTCCTGCTGGACCCATGTTTTTTTGTGCGCCAGCATATATTAATGAAAATTTATTTATGTCGTAACACTCTGATAATATATTGGAAGACATATCCGCTACCAGTGGTGTATTTCCTGTATCTGGTATGTTTTCTGGAGTATATCTTGTACCATAAATCGTATTGTTTGTAGTAATGTGAAAATAATCAACATCTCCAGGGAATGTTGAAGAATCTAATTTTGGAATATGTGAATAATTATCTTCTTTTGAGCTGGCAAGAACAACTGCTTCTCCATATTTATTTGCTTCCTTTGCTGCCTTTGAAGACCAGGAGCCAGTGTCTATATAAGAGGCTTTTTTGTGTTTTGTAAATAAATTAAGGGGAACCATTGCAAATTGTGTAGATGCTCCACCTTGAAGAAATAATACTCTATAATGATCAGGTATATTCATTAAGGAACGCAAATGTTTTTCTGCATCTGAAATGATGGACTCATATACTTTCGAACGATGGCTCATCTCCATTACAGACATTCCTGAGTTGTTGTAGTTTAACATTTCTTTTGCTGCTATAGATAGAACTTCTTCTGGTAAGACGGATGGGCCTGCAGAAAAGTTGAAAACTCTATCATTGTTCATATTATCTCCTCCATTAATTTTATGTTGCTACAGATTTATATCCCTATATTCTAAATTATTTCATAGATATTATCAAGTTACTTTGTTATATATTTGTTTTAATGTATAATTATATAGGTGGTAAGATGGTAAGATAGTAAGGCAAAAATGCGACTTATGTCGCGGTGAATAATGAGAAGCATATGAGGAACTAAAAAAGATTCCATATTTGTATCGTTCAATGAAGCTTTTGTATTACAAATAATTGTTCAACTACCGTTTAACCATCATTAAACTATGGTTCCTATACATACAATATAGAACTAATAAGGGGGTAATATAGATGTTATCAGTTAAAAACGTAAAAAAATCTTTCAATGGCGGAAAGACTTTTGCAGTGGATAATATAAGTTTTGACGTTCATTCATCGGAGATTTTTGGGTTTTTGGGGCCTAATGGAGCAGGGAAGACGACGATGATAAAGATGATTACTGGGCTGTTACAATTAGATAGTGGGAGCATTGAAATCAATGGAGTCGACATCGAAAAAGATTCTATAGAGGCCAAAAGGCAATTTAGTTTTGTACCGGATAGTCCAGAGGTTTTTGATAAGCTAAAGGGAATAGAATATCTAAATTTTCTTGGAGATGTGTATGGAGTAGAGTCAAAAGATCGAATAGAGCGGATTGAAAAGTACGCGACTCTTTTTGGACTAAAAAACGCTTTAAACGACCCCATAATGAGCTATTCCCATGGAATGAAACAAAAGATTGTCCTAATTGGTGCCCTTCTTCATGAGCCTGAGATATTTGTTCTCGATGAGCCCATGGTAGGCTTAGACCCTAAGTCTGCTTATAATTTAAAAGAAATTATGAATGAACACTGTCAAAAGGGAAAAAGCGTATTTTTTTCAACCCATGTACTAGAGGTAGCTGAAAAAATCTGCAATAGAGTTGCTATTATTAACAAAGGTAAGATTATCGCTCAGGGCACCATAGAAGAGCTAAAGAACATGACGAAAAATAATGAAAGCTTAGAGAATATATTTTTGGAGTTGACAGAGGAATGAAACAAATTGTGAAATTAGTGAGAATTTCTTTACTTTCATCTTTTGGATTTTCGTCCATAAAGTATAATTTTATGAAAAGTAAGAAAGATATTTGGAAGCCTATTATATTGGTATTGGCTTTGGCATCCCTTATCCCATCTTATGTTATGTATGTCCAATTGATTAAAAACATATATATACAATTATTTGCTTTAGGACAAGAAAGTTCAATATTCACATTAATCATCATGCCTATTTCACTCATCATCTTTGTCTTTGGCTTGTCTTATGTACTGTCGGCCTTTTATTTTTCTAATGATGTGGAAAAGCTCATTCCATTGCCTATAAAAGAGGGTAATATTGTCATATCAAAATTTATTAGTATGGTAATCTTTAATTACTTTATTGTAGTGCCTATATTATTGCCTGTGCTAATTGTAGCATTTGGAGATTTTGGTGGTACTCTTTATATTATTTACAGCTTACTCACCATATTGCTTTTACCTGTCATTCCTCTTGGCATTGACACGATTATCATCATGGTACTTATGAAATTAACCAATATTCAAGGAAGAAAAGACTTGCTGAGAAATCTCTCCATGTTCTTTGTCTTGTTTATTATCATTGCACTTCAAGCAGTACTTAATAACACCCTTACCTCTATGGAGCCAGGTAAAGAGGGAGAATTCCTGAATGCGCTTTTACAAAGAAGTGATGGCATTATGGTTTGGTTAGGAAGAGCTTATCCACCTGCTATATGGTTTAGCAAAAGTATATCAAATGCACATAAGATATCGGGTCTTATTTATTCCGCGCTTAATATTTTATTAGGAGTGGGCATGGTTTATTTAATCGGTCAAATAGGCAGCAAAATCTATCTTAAGGCTTTATTAGAGAAAAACAATTTCAAGAAAAGCCTAAAAAAAGTTGAATTAGGATTGCTCATAAAAAATAGATCTCCTATTATTGCAATCTTTCTAAATGACGTAAAACTAGTTTTAAGAACACCTATTTACTTATTTAACTGTGTGAGTATTTCTTTTCTATTGCCTATACTAGTTATAGTAATGCCTTTAATATCTGGAGGGCAAGACGCAGATTTTAGCCAATTGTATTTTCAGTTTAAAGAGTATATTACTTTAATATTAATTGCCTTTTTCGCTTTTATTGCTACAGCAAACCCTACAGCCTCTACTACCTATTCTAGAGAGGGAAAAGCGTATTGGATTCATGCTGTACTTCCCGTGGCTCCTGGGAGTATGTTTGTAGGCAGGATGTTACAGCCTATGCTATTAGAGCTTATATCTATCTTTATTATGTTAGTCTCCTTAGCTTTTGTCTTGCCCCTTGATATTGGTGAGATGTTCATTAGTCTGGTAATTGGTATGTTGGTTAGTTTACCCATATGCGCAATAGGAGTATTCATCGACAGGTTGTATCCGAAACTAGACTGGGATCAGCCACAAAGGGCAGTAAAGCAAAATATCAATGTCCTTTTGAATATGTTAATAGGAGTAGGGTATATCTTGTTATTAGGTTTTATGACTATGAAGATGATGGAATATGAAATAGGAGTAAACCTGATTTATGGCTTAATAAGTGTTCTATCTATTATTTCTACAGGTGGGATTTTTTGGGCCTTTCATAAAATAAAATAGAAGCTTCATAGTAAGGAGAGTTATGGAAGAAATTACGAATAAGAGTTTTAAAAAAGGCCTTTGGCTCTTTCTGATTTTGTTTATCGCATTTTTAACGTTAAATGTACTGATTGGAGTATATCTTTATCCTTTGGCATTGTATCATGAAACGATAGATATACTGATTCCTTGTTTAATATATCTGCTAGTGACTAAAAAGCCAATTTTATCAACTTTAAAGCTTGATAAAAAGATGAATAAAAAAAGTGTGGTCATTGTCTTTCAGTTGTTTTTGATTAGTTTTTTATTAAAATTAGGTATCAATTATCTTGTTATGTTAACAGGTAGTATTGACCCTTCGAGAGTGACTATGGAAGTAATGGAATTAGCTCCAGATTTTCTTACTTTATTCTTTGCAGTAGCCATTATGCCGTCCTTTTTAGAGGAAATTATCATTAGAGGTGTAGTATTAGACCAATTTCAAGATACGAGTCTTTGGCAAGGGGCCATTATGACAGGTTTATTATTTGGTTTTATGCATGTAGACATTGGTCAATTAGGTTATACAACTGTTCTTGGTATTTTAATGGGAGCTATCGTTATTGCTACAGGTTCCTTGTGGGGAGGAATACTATTTCACTTCCTCAATAATTTTACATCTGTAGCTACCCTAAGTTTTTTTAAGCTTATAGAAAACACTCTACCTAGTGAATTCGAACAAATGGCGACAGAAGCACAGGTTCAATCTACAGCAAATATAGGTATAGTAGGGGAGGTCTATACATTTGCATTTGCAGTGATTTGCTTAGGCATTGGAATCCTACTTTCTGTTCACTACATCAAAAAATTACAAAAAGTCAATGTGGGAAGAAAAGACATTAAACTTGAAGAAGGTGTCCTTGAAGAGAACGAGAATGAAGGAAAAGAGAGCCATATAAAAGTTTCTTGGAAAAGTTTGTTTTTTAATATACCGTTTTTTCTTATTGTGTTGGTGTATATTGGGATAAATCTAATTAGGTAGTATGTCGCCAACCTTAACAGGGGTAATACCTCTCGATCTTCCTCACCCTTCAGGCAAGACAAATCGAGTATTACTCTCAGGTGGTAAGCAAAACCTTGAAAAGCTGAAAGAAAACCCTACTCTCCTTTAGGCGAGTAGGGTTTTTCTGGCCGTATTCAAACTAACTTGGTAGTCTTAATTCTTCATGACATTTTTTTAATGCCTCAATAATATCTATATGCTGAGGGCATTGGTCCTCGCAGTTTCCGCATTCGATACAATTATTAGCTCTTTTGTCTTGGCTGATTTGGCTGTATTTTTTCTTGCTGTAGTCCCAATCATCGTACATATGAGCATCATTTATGATTTCAAAGACATCATAAATAGGGATTTGTTGTGGGCAATCTATACAGTATTTACATGCAGTACAGTTTACCTTTGTCTTTTCTTCTATATATTTTTTAATATCTTTAATGAGCGTTTCTTCTTCACTGCTTAAGTCCCCAATATTTGCAGTAGAAGAGGTATCTATATTTTCTAGCACTTGCTCCATAGTAGACATACCGCTTAGAATCAAATTGACCTCTGGTAGATTGTAGAGGAATTTTAGTGCTAATTGGGCTGGCGAAGCTTGGACATCGTGTTTGTCCCATATTTCTTTTAATGCCCCCTCAATTTTAAAGGCGAGCTTTCCACCCTTTAGTGGTTCCATAATAATTACAGGAATTCCTTTAGAATGAGCATACTGTAAACCTTCTAAGCCAGCTTGGTAGTTGACATCCATATAATTTAATTGGATTTGACAGAAATCAAATAAATTAGAATCACATATTTCTTTAAAAAGATCTAGTGAATCATGAAAAGAAAATCCTAAGTGTTTTACTTTTCCAGAGCCTTTTGCTTCAATAATAAAGTCTTCAATATTTTGTTCTTTTAGTTTTTGCCAACGCCCTGCATCAAGAGCATGAAGTAAATAAAAGTCAATATAATTTGTTTGCAATTTTTTTAATTGTTTATCTAAATATAAGCCAAAATCATCATAAGTTTTACACAGCCAGACAGGTGATTTAGTAGTCAAATAAATCTCTTCACGTAAATTGTTTTCCTTTAAGAATTCTCCTACAAACAATTCACTCATCTCACCATGATAGGGCCATGCTGTATCTAAATAATTCACACCTTTGTCGATTGCTTCTTTTAGCATTGCCGAAGATTTTTCTTTATCGATTTGTTTGGGATCATTATCTAGAGTGGGAAAACGCATACAACCAAATCCAAGTTGCGATACTTTTTCATTGCATAAATCTCTATAAATCATAGTCGTTACCCTCCTTTTATCTAATTTAAATACTAATAAGAACAAAGAAGGATGTCAAGTTATGTTCTTTGAATATTTTCTCTTGACAATGAAATAATAAAATAATGGAGGTGTGTACGTATGAATTCAAAGCAAAAAGAAATAAAAGAGCTATTAAGCACATTTTTAGAGGGAATGAGAAATTTATCCTCAGAAGATCAGCAAGTTTACAGGCCGTTTCAAGATTTAATCAATGTCATTAATAATCCAGGTGAATTAGAAGAAAAAGCAAAAGTGCTTATTAGCATTGGTATCGCAACATACAGTAGAAATGAACAAACCCTAGCTTATCATATAAACGAAGCCTATAAACTAGGAGCAAAACAAGAAGAGATTGCAGAAGCCGCTATGGTATCGGTTATACCAGGTGGTATGGATGCTATGACCTTTTTTGTTACCTATGTAAAAGATGCTATTGAAGCACTACAAACAAAATAGTTGTATGTGCTACGTTTTAAGAACTATGTAAAACTTAGGCCACCCTTGGTGGCCTGAATACTTTTACGTAAAACTGGCAACGTAGAACTTACACAACTAACGTGTTGACTTTTGAGAAGTGAAAAGGTATAATTAAAATCCGAAGTACGGAGAGATGTCCGAGTTGGCTTAAGGAGCACGCCTGGAAAGCGTGTGTTACGTCACAAGCGTACCGGGGGTTCGAATCCCCCTCTCTCCGCCATTAAATGAATAATGCATGTCGTTTAGACATTTAGCATATACCCATTTGTCGTGCTAGACGGGGAGTTAGCGGTGCCCTGTACCTGCAATCCGCTATAGCAGGGTTGAATTCCTGACCGAGGGTATAATCTTTGGGGTCTGACCTTGGCAAGTAGTGTTGAGAATCGGGCCCTGTGCAATAGACGCTTGTGAACTCCGTCAGGTTCGGAAGGAAGCAGCGGTAAACAAGCTAATCTATGTGCCTCAGGTCTACCTGATTTGAGCCAACTACCAAGGTAACGCTCGAAGATTATATTCGACGAAAGGTGCACGACTCTATATTTAAAAAAGAACTTCAGTAGAAGTTCTTTTTTTATATGAACAAACAAGTATGAACAATTGTTCATACTTGTTTGTTCATTAAAACTACTCTATCTGTGAAGAATTTGATATAATAGAATGAAAAATATTCTCCCATGGAGTGAAGAGATGGAACATATAGCATTATATCGAAGATATCGACCTACGAACTTTTCAGAGGTTATTGGTCAAGATAATATTGTTAAGATATTAAAAAATCAAATTATAACAGAAAAAATTGGTCACGCTTATTTATTTAGTGGAACTCGAGGAACAGGGAAAACTTCTGCTGCTAAGATTTTTGCAAAAGCTGTAAATTGCGAAAATCATGGGACTGGTGAACCCTGTCAGAAATGCGAAACTTGTAAGGCAATTGACAATAATAATGTCATGGATATTGTTGAAATTGATGCTGCTTCAAATCGAGGAGTAGATGAAATCCGAGAGTTAAGAGAGCGGGTCAAGTATCCACCTACAGTGGGAAGCTACAAGGTCTATATTATAGACGAGGTTCACATGTTGACTACGGAAGCCTTTAATGCCTTACTAAAGACTTTAGAAGAACCCCCAAAGCATGTTATCTTTATTTTGGCCACTACAGAACCCAATAAATTACCTACGACCATACTGTCTAGATGTCAAAGATTTCACTTTAAAAGATTGGAATTGAAAGACATCTATAGTAGAATGGACTATATCTGTACAGAACTCAATGTACAAATTGAAGAAAAAACCTTAAAACTCATTGCTAAAAATGCAGATGGAGCTATGAGAGATGCTCTAAGCATATTAGAACAATGTCTATCTATTAGCAACGATAATATAGTAGATTACAATAGCGTAAAAGAGTTATTAGGTATAAGTGGCGATCAGTTGGTCTATGGACTTATTGAAAACATTATTCATAAAGACGTTCACAGTGCCCTTAGCACGTTAGAGGAAGCCTATGGAAATGGAAAAGAAATTGCCCAATTAGTCAATCAGATGGTAGTCTGCCTAAGAGATATGCTCATACTAAAGGTAACAAATTCCTCTGACAATCTAATGGAATCAAGTGAAGAAAATACGGATACATTAAGAAAGCTAAGCACTCAGGTAGAAAATGAATTGCTATCTTATTATATTGAAAGCTTAGCCGAAATGGAAAGTAAGATTAAATACAGCACGCTACCAAAGGTCTTAATGGAAGTGCTTTTGATTAAGCTTTGTAGTGTAGGTTTATCTACAAATACAGTGATAAATTCTAATGTAGAAATATCTCACGACAAAATATCAAATAGAAAACCAATGGAAAAGATTATAGAAAATACGCAAAGTAAAAACAATAGACATGAAGAGCCGAAACAAGCAAAAGGAAATATGGACTTTGAGACATTATGCAATACGATAAAAAAAGACAGACCTCTCATAGGAACGGCTCTTGAAATGGGAACATGCAAAGAGATTTCAGATGAAAAATGCAGTGTTGCCTTTAATAAAGACAATTCCTTTCACTACAATACGGTACACAAAAACAGACAGTATATTGAGGGCCAAGTAAAAAAACTAATAAATCCAAATTGCTATTTTAATTGTGGGACTGAAGAAAAGGGAGGAGACGACTTCCTAAATCGCACAAAAGAAGTATTTGGAGAAGATAAAGTTTTTTTAACAGATAAATAGCAAAATAATGAAGAAGGTATATTAAGGAGGAATAAATTATGGCAAAAAAAGGATTTCCAAGTGGAATGGGTAATATGAATAATATGATGAAGCAAGTTCAGAAGATGCAAGCAGATATGCAAAAAATGCAAGGTGAATTAGAAGAAAAAGAAATGGAAGCTACCTCTGGTGGTGGAGCAGTAAAAGTTATAGCTAATGGCAAGAAAAATATTGTCTCAATTAAAATCAATCCAGAAGTAGTAGATGAAGACGATGTAGAAATGCTAGAAGACTTAGTACTAGCTGCTGTCAATGAAGCGTTAAGAAGTGCAGAAGCAATGGTAAGCGACGAAATGGGCAAAATCACAGGGGGAATGAATCTACCTAAGGGCTTATTCTAGTATATGTAAATAGCATATTATTTAAAAATAGGATCACTACGTAGGATGGCAATTAGTGACCAGTACTTTCTGCCAATAGCGGTATTTAAAAACTGGAAATAGTTGCGAATAGTGGGTTTGTATACCGGAACGAAGAGGGTGTCGTTCCCTACAGATCTACTAGATAAAACAAATGCTAAATTTCTAGTACTAGCTACTAGCCATCGCCAAAGTCATCCTGAGCATTAGCGAAGGATTTAAGTATGGCTACCAGAGCTAGCTATACTTATCGCTGACGCTGGTGGCTGTATTATTGAGAAGAGAGGAAATTATGTCGTATTATTCAGAGCCAATTTCAAAATTAATACATGAATTTAGTAAATTACCTGGCATAGGAAATAAATCTGCACAGAGATTGGCAATGCATGTGTTGAAGATGAATAGTGAAGATGTAAAAAATTTAGCTGATGCAATAGTAGAGGCAAAAGAAAAGGTAATCAACTGTTCTACTTGTTTTAATATTACATCAAATGACCCTTGTTCCATTTGTTCTGATATGCGAAGAGACCAGGGCACTATTTGTATTGTTCAAGAGGCCAACGATATCATCGCTATCGAAAAGACAAAAGAGTACCATGGCTTATATCATGTATTGCAGGGAGCAATCTCACCTATGGAGGGAATAGGGCCAAACGAAATTCGAATTAGAGAGCTTATATTGAGACTTCAAAAGGAAGATGTTCAAGAGGTAATCCTAGCCACAAACCCTAATATTGAAGGGGAAGCCACTGCAATGTACATCTCTAAACTAATAAAACCTTCGGGAATCAAAGTCACCAGAATAGCCCACGGCATTCCAATAGGAGGTAATTTAGAATACACAGACGAAGTAACCTTATCAAAAGCTATTGAGGGAAGACATGAAATATGAGCTTGCTTGGGAGTAATACCCGATTTCTCTTGCCCAAAGGGTGAGAGAAATCGATTGGTATTACATCTGTCAAGGTTGGCGAGGTTTGTAGCGACTAGAAGGAGCTACAAGCCCGCAACCTACGACATGCCATGCTACGAAAAAAAGTGAAAACGTATCCAATTGAATCCCTCTGCCTTACCCTGTATACTATTAAGTATAAATACCAAAAACAGTAGGAGGGCTAATATGAATTACCAATTAATTTCCACTGATATGGATGGAACTCTTTTAGATAGCGATAAATTGATACCAAAAGAAAATATTGAAGCTTTACATATTTTACAAGATAAAGGGATTAAAATCATGTTTTCTACTGGGAGACCTATTCAATCTGCAATGACTTATGCCGCGTCTATAAATATTGATGCTAGCTTTGGTGCGAGCAATGGTGCGGCCATATCCTATGAAGATTATTTAGAAACCATCCTTTTAGATAAGGAACAAATTATTAAAACAGCTAAAATATGCGATGAATTAAACTTTGAATACATAATCTATACAGAAAATATGGGTTATTATACTTCTCTAGATATCTATAGCGAATACCATAGAGACAATAACTTGGTGCGAGCAAATGCTGTACCCAAAATAGTATTTAATACAATACAAGATATTATGGATTTAGACGATATGAATAAAATCATCAAAGCAGATTTCTTTGATCCTAAATCTCGGATAATGGACATATATCCTCAATTTCCCATTGACTTGAATAAATCAAATGTAATCTTACAAGATGAATCGATTATCGAAATAATCAATAAAAAAGCCAGTAAAGGAAAGGCAGTCAAAAAAGTTGCGGAGTATTATAAAATACCAAGGGAAAAAATTATCGCCATAGGTGATGGTGGCAATGATGTGAGCATGCTTGAATACGCAGGCTGTGGTATAGCCATGGGCAATGCGGGGGATATAGTAAAAAGCAAAGCAGATATGGTGACGGATGCTAATGATAATCTTGGTTTTGTAAAAGCTCTAGAAAAATTAAATATGTTATAGTTACTTTTAAGAAGCTTTTTGGTTATCCAAAGGCTTCTTTTTTATATATGGAAAGCAAAATGGTTGATTCGTTAGACGGAAAAAACCAACTCGCCTTTAGGCGAATGCTTTTGTTTACCACCCTACCACCTACTTTTAATGGTCACATAATCCCTAATCAAGCGTATATTATAGTAAGGTTCTAGGAATGGAGGCGAGTGTATTTGGAAGAAAATACAAATTATAGCACAAACAATAATGAAATTGATTATTCACCAGAATTTGTAAATATTGAAGGTTTGCAAGGAGTAAATTCAAGTCAAGGAATGGAGAGTTTTATGCAAGATATGAATAATTTTGGTCCTATGTATGGGATGGATGAAACCAGTATGAATAGTGATGTATGGTCTGTTGATGATAATATGTACAATATGCCACCGATGCAAGGTGGAATGGACAATATGTATAATATGCCACCAATGTATGGTGGAATGGATAGTATGTACAATATGCCACCAATGCAAGGTATGAATGGATACAATATGATGCCTATGGGGGGTACTTGTACGGAAGTGATTCGATGTGTTGCGTCAATGTGTTATATGGCAAGTGTTTTCTTTATGCAAATGCTACAAAATAGCAATGGCTATGATATGGGGATGTATCAAAATCCAATGTACCAAAACCCAATGGGAGGATGTGGCTGTAACAACTACACTCAAGATGACAGCTACGGCTATCCACCAATCTACTAAATTTTGATAAAGGGTTCGAGGAGTAAGGAGTACATATCGCTTTCTCGAACACCTTTTTTTGTTTGACTGAATTGGTAAGTTGGATGAGAAAACTTTAATAGTGGAATGTGGAAATACTCGCCTTAGGTGAGACAAGGACCCTAGCTTCTGCTTCGTCATCCAGAGTATAGCGAAGGATCTCTACTGCATAATTATTAAAAGAAAAATAGAAGACGAAAAAAAGGAACGACTTGCTGTCGATCCTGATTATGACTACTATCAGTAGTTAAGTATTGATAGCTGACCACTGATGGCCAAGGCGCCTCTCGTGCTTTACGGATTAATAATCTTACTAATCTCTACATTGAGCTCATTAAATACAGCGAAAGTTTTCCTTTGAAATTCATCAATAGCATTTCGGTATTCTTTCATTTCTCTTGTCACAAGAAGTCCTTGATATTCTTTTGCAAGAGAAGTCATTAAGGATTGCTTTTTTTCTGGAGATGTGGACATGTTGACAATCTTCACTTGTTTTGCTTCGTAGTTTTTTACGGGAGTACTAAATTTTGGATGTGTGTAAAGCTCCTTTCTTTTTTTATTCATCCGCTGGTATTCTTTTGTTTCCATCAATTCCTTTGCCATTGCTTTTCCAATCGCTTTAAGGCTCATAAAATCCCTCCTATGCTATTTATTTATTGTATTAGATAAGTTGCAAATAGGTTCCTATTATATAGACTTTGGTGAGGATGAAGAAGCACAATTTTGGGTAAGAATATCCATAGGTAGCATGGGAAAAGCAAGGAATTCGCCTTGAAAATATCTAGGCTAGCTTATTGAGGTATGCTATAATGGAAGCAAAGAACGAAAAGGAGAATGAAAATGTCAAATTCTCATATGGATGCCTATCTATTTTGTATACATTGTGATAATGAAACGAAACATAGTATTTATTATAAGAGCAATAAAATCAATATGATTAAATGTACTAGTTGTGGTGTAGAGGTAAAAATTGATCAAGATTACGTACAAAAGCACTTTAAAGAAGAATTTGTTCATAGAGTTTTGACAAAGCCTGCTAGAATGACAAAGGAAATGGAAGCAGACCTAACAGGGTTTTTGAAGAGTTTACCATTTCGAGTGGTGACAAAACCCTTTAGGGTATATAAGGAATTTAAAGAATAGATGTACAAATGCAAAGTGTAAAATTCCTAATTAGATAAAAAGGAGTTTGATATGCGAATAGGAATAGGGTACGATGTTCATAAATTAGTGGAAGATCGAGAGTTGATTATAGGTGGGGTGAAAATTCCTCATTGTAAAGGATTATTAGGTCATTCAGATGCGGATGTATTAATACACGCTATTATGGATGCTATTTTAGGAGCTCTTGGCCTAGGCGATATCGGCAAGCATTTTCCAGATACAGATGAAAAATATAAAGGTGCAAATAGCATGGAGCTACTTGGACATGTATATACATTAATGATAGATTATTCTTATGCTATAGGAAATATTGATGGAATTATTGTAGCTCAAAAACCTAAGATGGCGCCTCATATAGAAAAGATGAAAGAAAATATTGCAGGAGTCCTTCAAATGCCAAAAGAAAATGTAAATATAAAAGCTACTACAGAAGAAGGACTCGGCTTTACAGGTACAGAAGAGGGTATAGCTAGTCACGCGGCAGTAATCTTAAAGCAGAAAATGGAAAACGGAATGGTTGGACGGGAAAACCTAACTCGCCTATAGGAGAGAAAGTGCAGGGAAGGGCGATTGGCAGCAAGCTACGGTAGAACCTAGAATTAAATTAAGGAGCGAAAAATGAAATTATATAACACAATTCACCAACAGAAAGAAGAATTTAAGCCTATTGAAGAGAATAAGGTGAAAATGTATGTATGTGGGCCTACAGTTTATAACTTCTTCCATATTGGGAATGCTAGGCCTTTTATTATTTTCGATGTATTGAGAAGGTATTTTGAATATACAGGATATGAAGTTACTTATATACAGAACTTTACAGATGTAGATGATAAAATTATTAATAAAGCCATTGAAGAAGGTGTAGAAGCATCGGAAATCTCTGAAAGGTATATTGAAGAGTATTTTATTGATGCCGATGGTCTAGGAGTCAAAAGGGCCACCATACACCCTAAAGTCAGTGAAAATATGGACGCTATTATTTCCTTTGTTCAAAAATTAGTGGACAAGGGTCTAGCCTATAATATAGATGGAAATGTATATTACAGGGTAAACCGATTTAAAGGATACGGCAAATTGTCTAAACAGTCTATTGAAGACTTAGAGCAAGGTGCTAGAATTTCTATTCGTGAAGAAAAAGAAGACCCTCTTGATTTTGCACTATGGAAAAAGGAAAAGCCAGGAGAACCTTCATGGGAAAGTCCATGGGGAAAGGGTAGACCAGGTTGGCATATTGAGTGCTCCGCGATGAGTCAAAAGTACTTAGGCGACACAATAGACATCCATGGAGGTGGGCAGGATTTGATTTTCCCTCACCATGAAAATGAAATTGCGCAAACAGAAGGGGTTACAGACAAAACATTTTCAAATTATTGGGTTCATAATGGATATATCAATATAAATAACGAAAAAATGTCTAAATCTAAGGGGAATTTCTTCACCGTTCGCGATATTTCCCAGGAAATCGACTTAGAAGTCGTGCGTTTTTTCATGTTAAGCGCCCATTATCGACATCCAATTAATTTTAGTAAAGATTTACTAGAACAATCGAACACAGCATTAAATAGATTGTACAATACTAGAGATAATTTGCTGTTCTTATTGGAAAAAGCGAAAGATAATAATAATGAAATAGAACCCTGGGCTTTAAAATTGCCAAAGTACAAAGAAGCATTTAAAGATGCTATGGAAGACGATATCAATACGGCGGAAGCGATTGCGGTAATCTTTGAATTGATTAAAGAGATTAATACGAATACCAATGAGAAAAGCAATAAAGTAACAGTGAAAGCCTCATTAGATTTTTTTACAGAATTGACAGGAGTCCTAGGAATTGTGACAAAAAAAGAAGAGAAACTACTAGATGTTGAAATCGAAGAAATGATTGAGCGAAGACAAATTGCTCGAAGTCAAAAGGATTTTGCCTTATCCGATCAAATACGAGATGAGTTAAAAGATAAAGGCATTGTTTTAGAAGATACAAGAGAAGGTGTAAAGTGGAAGAGAATTTAGAAAATCAAGCTTGTTTTGACCTGTTTTCAAAGAACCTTTCATTAGAAGAGGTCAAAGCCATGAATCCACTCACCTTAGCCTATATAGGGGATGCAGTGTATGAAATCTGCATTAGAAAATATCTGGTTTTAAAACACCATTTTAAGGTAAATGAGCTCAATAAAAAGTGCGTAAAATTTGTGAAGGCTACTGCACAAAAAAGTGTTGTAAATGCTATAGAAGGGGAATTAACAGAAGAAGAGATTCGCATAATAAAAAGAGGTAGAAACTCCTCTCCAAAAACCGTTCCCAAACACACCCAATTAATAGACTACAAGCTTGCCACAGGATTCGAAGCCTTGCTAGGCTACTTGTACTTGCTTGGAGATCAAAAAAGACTTGAATACATTATAGAACAAGCGATAAAAATAACATTAGCTGCTGATTAGTAGTTAATGTTTTTTTATGCTATAAAACTAGTGGTTTTGAAGTATCTATTGCTATAGTCACTATAGTGACCAAAAGAGGTTTTACTTAGAGATTACAACATAAAAGGTAGAACGAATAAAATAAGGCGTGCGCTATTTTATTCTGTATAAATAAGACAATTAAACATAAAATAACCTTGAGAATTTTAAACACATTAATGTCAATGTTTTAATATGTAGGAGGTTCATTATGAAGGTTAGGAAGAAAAAGCAGGTTGCTTTACTGTTAACTTTAACGATTCTCGCTTTTCTATTTGTAGAAGGATCCGTATTAGCGCAAAATGTCATCTACTATGGAAGCGATTCTGATGCAGTTGGAAAAGTTCAAAGAAAATTAAAAGAATGGGGCTATTATGACTACGGTGTAGACGGATATTATGGCTGGAGAACAGAAGAGGCAGTAAAGAATTTTCAGAAAAAAAATGGCTTAGAGGTAGACGGAATTTGTGGTGCAGATACATTAAGGGAATTGGGTTTAGGTAATCTAGTCAATAAAAGTAGAAGCACCTCTTCTCCAAAGAAAGCAAGTGGAAATAGAAGCGAAGCCCGCTTACTAGCACAATGTATCAATGGAGAAGCTAGAGGAGAACCTTATGTAGGACAAGTTGCAGTAGCCTCAGTTATTTTAAATCGAGTAAATCATCCTGAATTCCCTAATAGCATAAGTGGTGTTATTTATCAACCAGGGGCATTTGATGCAGTTTCAGATGGTCAAATATACCTAGAGCCTTCAGAGTCGTCCGTTAAGGCTGCAAATGATGCATTGGCTGGCTGGGATCCTTCTGGTGGGGCTATATACTATTACAATCCAGTAACGTCTACGAATAAGTGGATTTTATCCAGGCCAATTATTGCAGAGATTGGAAAACACGTATTTTGTGATTAAGGGGGGATATGTATGAAGAATAAAAATATTATTATCGGTGTTCTATTGGTATCTTTAATAGGTATTGGTGTATTCGGTTATCAACAAAGGCAGGAGACAACAAGCTATCGAACAAGATTAGAAAATAATTATCAATATGATTTTCAATCCTTGCTCAGTACCGTAAAAAATATAGAAACTAATATGTCAAAGGCTATCGTTAGCACATCTCACTCCATGTCTGTTGAACTGTTGACAGAGGTTTGGAGACAGGCCGATTTAGCTCAAACCTATTTGGGTAGATTGCCACTTACTCATTCTACACTAAAGGATACAGCAAAGTTCTTAAATCAAGTTGGGGATTTTTCCTATGCAATGGCAAAAATTCATATGGACTCTGGATCTTTGACAAAAGAACAGCAAAATGATTTTCAGAGGCTAAATAATAGCTGTAATTATTTATCACAGCAATTACAAGAGATGAATGAACTCGTCGCCTCAGGAGAGATTATATTTTCACAAGGATCTAGAGAAAGCAATGAAGCAAATTTAGATGAAGCAGCTGAAAATTTAGTTACGCGAAACTTCAAAACAGTACAAAAAGAAATGGTAGATTACCCTAAGTTAATATATGATGGACCTTTTTCAGATCACATTTCAGAAATAGAGCCTAAATGGATAGAAGGGGAAAAAATCACAATAGAAGAAGGCCAGAAAAAGGCGATAGAGTTTATTGGTAGCGAAAATGTTGAAGAGGTAGAAAACTCTGGTAATATTGAAGGTGTCATAAAAGCGTATAAGTATAATATTAAAATAAAAGATCAAGAGGAAAGCGCCTATGTAGAGATTACGCAAAAGGGTGGACATGTGCTTAAAGCAATGATGAATAGGCTACCTCATGAGCAGAAATTATCTATGGAAGAAGCTCAAAAGAAGGCAGATGAATTCTTAAAAGAAAAAGGATACAAAAATATGGAGAACTCCTATTATCAAAAATATTCCAATGTAGGTGTATTCAATTATGCTTATACAGAGGGAGACGTCCTTTGTTATCCTGATTTGATTAAGGTTCAAATAGCCCTAGATAATGGCGGATTTTTAGGAATCGAAGCGCAGGGTTTTCATTACGCTCATCACGAGAGAAAAATAGAAAAGCCTGTCATTACGATGGAACAAGCGAAAGAGAACCTAATAGAGGACTTTGAATTAACCAGTGAACGACTGGCCATTATACCAACAGATTTTAAATCAGAAGTGCTATGCTATGAATTAAAGGGAACCTATAATTATAAATGGTTTATCATTTATATCAATGCAAAAACAGGCGAAGAAGAGCAAATACTTCAAATTATAGAGGCAGATGAATCGGTGTTAACTCTATAATAGCTGAAAGCGGAAAAGAACCCTTAGAATCCTACAGCCACCAACGGTGGCTCATATGATTTTGCTGACCACCTACGACAGACCACCTAATTTTCACAGAACTTAGAACTATACAACGTAGAACTTTTTCATGTATAATAGATATATCAATACATGAGAGGAAGTAGTAAATGAAAATAGGAATAGTTGGCTTACCGAATGTAGGTAAGAGTACTTTGTTTAATGCAATAACAAAAGCAGGAGCCCAGTCAGCAAATTATCCCTTTTGCACAATTGAACCAAATGTTGGCGTAGTATCTGTTCCTGATTACAGATTAGATAAATTAGTAGCTTTGTATAATAGCGAAAAGACTGTACCAACAGCCATTGAGTTCTTTGACATAGCTGGTCTAGTAAAGGGAGCTAGTAAAGGCGAGGGTCTAGGCAATAAATTTTTAGCTAATATCCGTGAAGTAGATGCCATTGCTCATGTGGTAAGATGTTTTGAGGATACAAATATTGTTCACGTGGATGGTAAAGTAGATCCTACTCGAGATGTAGAGACCATCAATCTTGAATTAATATTTTCAGATTTAGAAGTATTAGAAAGAAGAATTCAAAGAACTTCTAAAAATGCAAAATCAGGCAACAAAGGCGATAAAGTAGAATTAGAGATTCTTATAAAGATTAAAGAGGTATTAGAAGGGGGCAAATTTGCCTCTGAAAAGAATTTTGATGAAAACGAGTGGGAAATCATTAAATCCCTTCAGTTGCTCACGACAAAACCTGTTCTTTACATTGCAAATGTCTCAGAAGAAGAGGTAGCAAGTGAAGACAATGAAATGGTCAAATCCTTAAAAGAATATGTCAAAGACGAGGGTTCCGAAGTAATAAAAATCTGTGCTAGCATCGAAGAGGAAATATCTCAATTTGAGCAAGAAGAAAAAGAAGAATTTTTAAAGGAATTAGGTTTATTTGAGTCGGGGCTAGACAAAGTAATCAAATCTGGTTATAAACTGTTAGGTTTAATTACTTATATTACAGCAGGTCCCAAGGAAGTAAGGGCATGGACTATAACAGAGGGAACAAAAGCTCCAGGAGCAGCTGGAAAAATCCATACAGATTTTGAACGAGGATTTATCCGAGCAGAAATTACCCCCTATGAAAAATTAATGGAAGCAGGTTCCGACGTAAAGGCAAAAGAATTAGGTTGGACCCGAGTAGAAGGTAAAGATTACGAAGTAAAAGACGGGGATGTAATACTTTTCCGATTTAATGTTTGATTTGAGATGTGAAAAATGTAGGCTCCTAGTAGCCTACATTTTTAATTTAACAGAAAAATCTTACTTTTAGACGTAGATATTCTTTATATGTGATTAGATTTTTGACCTGTAAGACTTGGCTCTAGCGCTGGTGACTGGTAGCTGATTGTTGATGGCTAGAGTACGGTTGGCACGTTCTTGTTATTCATTCATTTACAGTGCTTCACTATATAATCCTTCTATTACTACATCAAATTTCTCCATCAAATCTAAATCCACTAAATTTATATCTGTGCAGTTATCCTTTATTATAGACACTACAGGACGAAGGACATATCTGGAGTTTGTTTTTTTGATTACCGCAAGATCCTTATTGCTTAATTTGACTATGCTACCTACAGGGTAAGGATTGATTCTCTTGATAAAGGCGTTTACCATTTCTAAATCAAAATCGCTTCCACAAGAACCCATAAGCAACTCTAAAGCCTCGTTTGGAGATACCGCTTTTCTATAAGCTCTATCAGAAGTTAAGGCTTCATATACATCGCAAATAGAAACCAATTTTGCAAAAGGAGATATATCTTTTGCTTTTAAATTATTGGGATAACCTAAGCCACTGGATTTTTCGTGATGTTCATAGACAATAGATAGAGAAATAGGGTCGATATTTATTTGATTTTTCAAATAGTCATAGCCTAATGTAGGATGTCTTTTTATGATTGTAAATTCTTCAAAGGTCAATTTTCCTGGTTTTAACAAAATTTCTGTTGGAATAAATAATTTCCCGAGATCATGAAGAAGTGTACCCACTGTTATAGAATGCAAGTGCTTTTTTTCATAACCAAGTTCTATAGCTAATACGATTGCCAATAATGCTGTATTAACGGAGTGATCGTAGGTATCGTTGTCTCTATTTTTTATATCAACTAAATGTAATGCAATTTGCTTAGTAAATAATATATTATCTACTAATTCACCAGCTAGAGATGAAATGTTATTTATGATTTCATAACTTTCTGCTGAATTAGGATTGATTTCAGTAGATAATTTATGTAATTGTTCAAAGCTTTTTTTCACTGTAAGGATTGCTTTTCTTCTCAACTCTGGTTTGATGATATTGTCAATTAATTGTTCACTATATGAATCCTCAATATATAAAAACTCTATTCCATTTTTTCGTGCGGTATCAATCATCTTTTCATGCAAAGGATATCCGGATCTGAGTAGTAATGCACCACTTTTACTATATATGGTTTTTGATAATACGGCCCCTGGTAAGATCGAATTTATTGGAACCAATCTCATTTGTCATCGACCTTTCTAGATTTATGATCTATCAAACTATTTTTTAATCACTTACTTACTTGAAGTGTATTGGGAATATACTTGATGTTTGTTTGAAATATATTTGATATTTATAAAACAATATCGACAAATTTTGATAATAGTTAATAATTTGTGTCGAAATATATTAATTAATAAAAGAAAAACACGATATAGTACATATAGTGTTAATAGGAGGAATCGCCATGGAACAATTTATCGTATTTATAAACAATGGTCAACATTTTGCTCTTGATATTTCAAAAATTGAACGGATCATAGAATTTGAACAACCTAAGAAAATACCAGAAGCATCTGATTATTTATTAGGCGTGATACAGCATAATGGAGAAATTTTACCCATTATTGATTTGACAAAGAGGTTATATAATAACGACTCTGTGAATTCAGACAGTAAAAAGGTGATTGTCGCTACATGGAAAGAAAAGCAAATGGGATTTGTAGTAGAGGATATAAAGGAAATAAGCAATTTTGAGTCAACGCAGTATGAAAAAATGAATCAAGATATATCTATTTCAAAAGCATATATTAAAGGTTTTATTAAGACAAATGATGATATTATCATTGTTTTAGATATAAATCAATTGTTTACCCTTGAGCAAGAAAAAGAAATTAGAGAGGGTATTGAGTATGCCCTTTGAATTGGAATATCAGTTCTTCACAGAAAGTGTGGTGAAGAACTGTGCTCGATGAAATAAAAGTGGGGATTTCGGAATATAAAGTAGGAAAATCACCTGATAAATTAATTACTTTAGGATTAGGCTCCTGTGTGGGAATTGCCATCTATAATAAAAGCAGTAAAGTAGGTGGTCTAAGCCATATTATGTTGCCAGACAGTACTTTTTTTATGAAAGATTTAAAACCTGAAAAATTTGCTGATTTAGCAATACCTAAGATGATAAACGAGATTACAAAGGGTAAATCCTATGCAAATCTAATAGCCAAGATTGCAGGAGGAGCCAGTATGTTTAACTTTCCCGATAAAAAAACAAATAACAATATTGGGGAACGAAATGTATTGGCTGTTCAACAAAAGCTAAAAGAATTAGGAATTCCTATTTTGGCTAGTGATACAGGTGGAAGTATAGGGAGAACTATGATTGTGGATTTAGAGAGTTTTGTAGTGAAAATAAGAACGGCAAATAGAGAAATAACAATATTATAGCTCTCAAAGGAATCAATATGAATTAGCTAAATAAAGGGAGAGAAGTATGAATACAAAATTACTAATCGTCGATGATTCTGCTTTCATGAGAAAAGTGATTTCGGATTCTATAAACGAAATGTCAGGAATAGAAGTAGTTGGCATCGCTCGCAATGGGCTAGATGCTCTAGATATTATTCCAAAACTCAAACCAGACATTATCACTTTAGATGTAGAAATGCCTAAATTAAATGGGCTAGAAACATTAAAAATTATAAAACAAAAATATGATATTCCCGTGATTATGATTAGCTCTCATACTGGCGCGGATATTACGATTGAAGCTCTTCAAATTGGAGCTGTAGATTTTATTGAAAAACCACAAGATATGAAATCTAATTTAGGTGATTTAAAAGTAGGGTTAGAAAATAAAATCAAATCCGTTTTAGGGAACACCAAGGGTAAATATCTCAAGAAACAGGATAATAGCAGTACGTCTTATGGGCAAATACATGAAATCGAAGCAGTAGTCATAGGAGCATCTACTGGTGGGCCTAAGGCCCTTACTCAAATTATTCATAAATTGCCCTCAAAAGCTAAGGTACCTATTTTTATTGTTCAACATATGCCAAAAGGCTTTACTACCTCTTTTGCAACTAGATTAGATCGTGAAACATCCCTTAACGTGGTAGAAGCGGAGGAAGGTATGCTCATACAAGCAGGAACGGTATACCTTGCCCCTGGAGATTTTCATATGACAATAGATAAAAATAGAATTCGATTGAATAGGGAAGACAAGATTTACGGGGTTCGACCAGCAGTAGATTATCTGTTTTCAAGTGCTGCAAAAGTATACAAAAACAAATTACTAGCCGTAATAATGACAGGAATGGGCAAAGATGGAACCGTAGGCCTTAAAGAAATCAAAAAGGCTGGAGGATATACCATCGCGCAGAATGAAGAGTCTTGTGTGGTATTTGGTATGCCGGGGCACGCCATATCTTCCAATGTCATTGATAAGATTATGAACTTACCAGATATTGCAAGCACTATAAGTAGACATGTAGGGGTGTTAAGATGAATTTAGACTTTGATTTCTTCTACAGTTGGGTTAAATCAAATTTACATATAGACCTAAATGCATATAAGGAAAAACAGCTTCAGAGAAGAATTGCTACAATAATGAAAAACTCTGGGGCATCTGATTTGAGAGAATATGCAAAACGCATTAGCCAAGATCAGGAAATAAAAAATATATTTCTAGATTACATCACCATTAATGTTACAGAGTTTTTTCGAAATAAAGAGATCTTTGAACAATATGAAACAGTAATAAAAGATGTGCTTATTCCTAGATTTAAAAGTATAAATATCTGGAGTGCAGCTTGCTCTGTAGGCGCAGAACCTTACTCTATAGCCATAATACTAGATAAATACAATTTATATAAAGGAAATAAGATTCTTGCAACAGATATTGACGATAATATTCTGAAGAAAGCTCAGAAAGGTGTATTTTACGATCATCAGTTGAAAAATGTGAGCTCAAAAAATTTGGCTCATTATTTCAAACAACAGGACAATCAGTATATTATTGATGAAAAAATAAAGGATATGGTCTCCTTTAAAAAACATGATCTTATACTAGATCAATACCAAAAGAATCTGCATTCTATAGTGTGTAGAAATGTAACAATTTATTTTAAAAACGAAGCCAAAGATCAAATTTATGCAAAGATAAGTGAATCTCTAGTTTCCGGAGGAGTACTTTTTACAGGTGCTACTGAAAGCATCTACAATCCAAAGGAAATTGGATTGAAAAAATTATCTACATTTATTTATGAAAAGATATAGTTTATAGATAGGAGGGTTACACATGGACGATAATAGTAAATATCGGGATTTGTTTTTTGAGGAAACAGATGAGTACTTGCAGACTTTAAATGATTGTTTGCTCCAATTAGAGAAAGATTCTCAAGATAGTAGCCTCATAGATGAAGTCTTTAGAGCAGCCCATACTCTTAAGGGAATGGCAGCCACAATGGGATATGAAAGCATGGCAGAATTAACTCACCACATGGAGAATGTATTGGAGTTATTTCGTAGTGGAGATTCCGCAATTGATTCAGAAATCATCAGTTTACTTCTCAGTTGTTTAGATAAATTATCTGAAATTGTCGAGGATCTAAGGGAAGAGAAATATACTGATTTTGATATTGAGGACTTGGTAAAAGTCCTTGACCAAGTAGCCAAACAAAATAAGACACCGGATTATGCAGAGAAAGAGTCGAATTTTAGCATTGGTGAGGATATAAGTGACACGGATTTGTTTGTTATAAAAAAAGCTCAAGACAAGGAGTATAATGCTTTTCATATAGGTGTTCGCATTTCTAAGGACAGCCTTTTGAAAGGAGCAAGGGCTTTTTTAATAATCAATAGACTAGAACAAGGAGGAGAAGTTCTCCAATTAAGCCCTTCAGCAGAAGATCTAGAAGAGGGGAATTTTGAAGATCGATTTACATTGATTTATCTAACAAAGCTTGAAGGAGCTGAAATAGAGGAGACCATTGGAAATATAGCAGAGATTGAACAAGTAATTATTGAGAGCGTAGAAAAAAGTGAAGTTGCTGCCACATTAACAGTCGCAGAAGAGCTTCCTAAAGAGGAAATCCAGGAATCAAAGATTACACCTATGCCCACAAATAAGATTGAAAAGAACAAAGACAAAAATAATGCTCATCATGTCAATCAATCCATACGAGTAGATTTGAGTAAGTTGGATAGTTTTATGAATTTGGTCTCGGAGCTGGTAATCTATAGAACTCGATTAGAAGACCTTTGTACAGATTTTAAAACTACGGAAATAAATGAACACTTAGAACATGTTGCAAGGATCACCTCGGAGCTACAGGATTTAGTCTTAAAGATTCGAATGCAGCCAGTAAATGTAGTATTTAATCGGTTTCCAAGGATGATTCGAGATTTATCTAAAGAATTAAACAAAGAAATTGAATTGGTCATAGAAGGTGAAGATACAGAGCTAGACCGAACAGTGGTCTCTGAAATTGGTGAGCCTTTGATTCATTTACTACGAAATGCAGCAGATCACGGTATAGAATCCGTAGAAGAGAGAGTGGCTTTAGGAAAATCTGAAGTAGGAACCGTAAAGCTTTCTGCTTATCAAGAAGGTAATCGTGTAATTATAACCGTTAGCGATGACGGAAAAGGCATTGATCCAGAAGCCGTGCAGCAAAGCGCCATGAGAAAAGGCATTAGTACAGAAGGTATGAGCTCTAGAGACATGGTCAACCTAATTTTTAGTCAGGGATTTTCTACAGCAAAAGAAGTAACAAATGTCTCGGGTAGAGGCGTAGGAATGGATGTAGTTAAGCAGAAAATCATCAAATTAGGTGGGAGTATAGAGGTACAAACAGAAGTCAACAAGGGAAGCACTTTTGTCATTAAATTGCCACTTACCTTATCTATTATCCAGGCCCTTCTTGTAAAGGTAGGAGACGAAACGTTTGCTCTGCCATTAGGCGTTATTGAAAAAGTTGTAAAAGTAGAAAAGGATCAAATCCTACAATCTCATAATAATGAGGTTTATATTTATAGAGATAAGGCCATTCCAGTTATAAGGGTAAATAAAAGTTTGGGTATTGAATCGGAGCGAGCAAATAAACACATTATCTTAGTTTTGTTAGGAGATCAATATTATGGACTCTTAGTAGATGATCTAATAGGACAACAAGAAATCGTTATTAAAAAGCTTAGTAGAGTTCTTGGCAAAATGAGAGAGTATCTAGGTGCTACCATACTTGGAGATGGAGATATTACCCTTATTTTAGATGTCAGCAATCTAAGCAACGATGTGAAAGGAGAATATCTTGAATAAGGATAATTATACTCTTTTACAAATAGACACGATAAAGGAATTGGCAAATGTTGGTGGGGGAAATGCAGCTACGAGCATATCTCAATTAATAGGCAAGCCTGTAAGTATGGAAGTACCTATTATTGAAATCTTAAATTACAATAATGTATTTAAAGAAATCATGTCGGAAGATACCCTGATTGATGCTATTATGATGAAAATGTTAGGGGATGCAGAAGGGATTTACTTATTTGTAACCAGACCAGAAGCATCAAAAGCCTTGATTCAAATGATGTTGCCTGATCTTATAAAAGAGGAAAATGAAGAATTGAATCATTCGACTTTAAAGGAATTAGTCAATATTGTAGTATCTTCTTATTTAAATGCCATCTCAAAGATGGTCAATGTAAATCTCATTTCTTCTGTACCGTCATTAAGTGAGGATATGTTCGGTGCCATACTAAGTAGTGCCTATATAGAGTCTGAGCAATACGACGAGAACATTATGATTATAAAAAATGAGTTTCTTTATCAAGGTAAGAGAATAGAGTCTTCTTTATACTTTATTCCTAAACCTGGCGTGCTAAAAAAATTATTCAAAATATTAGGTGTTTGAGAGGAGAAAAGATCATGTCAAAGAGAATTCTAATAGTAGATGATGCGATTTTTATGAGGATGAAATTAAAGGATATATTAGAAAAGGGTGGATACGAGGTCGTTGCAGAAGCTCAAAACGGTGTTGAAGCTATAGAGAAATTTAAAGCAGAAAGTCCAGATTTAGTGACTATGGATATCACGATGCCTGAGATGGATGGAATTGCTGCATTAAAGAGCATCAAAGAAGTAAAGCCTGATGCAAAAGTTATTATGTGTAGTGCAATGGGGCAACAATCTATGGTAATGGATGCCATAAAAGCTGGAGCCCTAGACTTTATCGTCAAACCCTTTGATAATGACCGAGTCATACAATCAATTAATAAAGCGTTACAGTAATGGAGTTGAAAAAAATGCAGATAATTGTATTCACATTAAATGACAAATACTATGCTATAAATACAGAACATGTAGAGGAAATTAGTAAAAATATACCTTCCACAAGGGTACCTAGTGCACCCTACTGGATTGAAGGTCTTATCAATTTAAGGGGCAATGTAGTATCTCTCGTTAATTTATGTAAACTTTTGCGCAAAGAAGAGGATAGATGCTATAATAATATCATTCTTATTAATGATGAAGATGAAAAGGTAGGTCTTTTAGTAAAAGATATTATTGAAGTTATCGATATCGAAGAAGATAGTATTGAAAAAATTCATACACAAATAGTTGATGGGATAGTAGGTATTTTTCAACTAAATGAGTACATTGTCAATATCATCGATATAAGGATATTACTTGCTGAAAATGAGGGATAGATTTGAATGAAGTCTTATCACAACAAGAAATAGACACGCTGTTACAAGCATTAAATACTGGAGAACTAGACCCAGATGCTGTAAAGTTAGATGAAGAAAAAAATCGCGTCAAAGCTTATGATTTTAGGCGTCCAATTAAACTTTCGAAGGAATATATTAATACATTGCATATGATTTTTGAGAATTTCTCAAAAATTGCTGGCAATTTATTGACAAGTCAAATCCGAGTCAATGCTGGTTTTACTTTGGGAGCTGTAGAGCAAATTAGTTTTGACGAATTTATTCGTTCGACTCCTAATCCAACAATGCTAGGTGTATTTCATTCAAAGCCTTTAAGTGGCAATCAAATGTTAGAAATAAACCCCCAACTCTGTATGCAGATTATTGAACTTATGTGTGGTGGATCTCAAAGTGAATTTAATAAAGATATACCTACAAAAGGCTCCTTTACGGATATTGAAGTGGGAATACTAGAGGAAGTCATTTCTAGTTTGTTAAAAGCCTTTGAAGCAGCATGGAACGAGATTACAGAAATTAACACGGTTATTGATAATTTAGAGACAAATCCTCAATTAATTCAAAATATGTCACCTAATGAACCTGTTGTATTAATTAGTTTTTCCGTCGTTATACTTGAACACAAGAGTTTTATGAATATATGTATACCTTATATGTCTATTGAAAATATTATGGAAAAATTAAGTTTAAAAAATTGGTTTGATTTAGATAAGAGTGAAAGCAATGAAAATAGAGAATTAATAGAGCAGAGTCTGATTTATTCTGATGTAGAATTAAAAGTAGAGTTGGGAAAGACGATTATTACCGTAGATGATTTCCTGCAACTAGAAGAAGGAGATATTATACAATTAGATATTCAAACCGATTCTCCACTTCGAATGTGTGTAGAGGATCGGTTGCACTATTATGTTAGGCCTGGTGAAATGAACAGAAAATTAGCAGTAGAAGTATTACAATATGTAGAAGAGGATGTTGAGCAATGAACGAAAACTTTTTATCTCAAGAGGAAATAGACGCTCTACTAGGCAGTGAATCTGTAGATGAAGAACAGTCTCAGTTAAGTGAAACAGAAAAAGACATTATTGGAGAAGTTGGTAATATCTCCATGTCTACAGCAGCAACAACCCTTTCTTCTATACTTAATAAAAAGGTTTTAATAACTACACCAAGGGTTTCGTGGATACCTTTTGAGCAGATTATCAAAGAATGTGATGTTCCTAAAGTTGTAGCAGAGATAAAATACAAAGAAGGACTAAAGGGCATCAATTTACTCATGATGGACGTTACAGATGCTACAATTATTGCAGACCTGATGATGGGTGGAGATGGAACGAATAAAAAGGATGTTCTTTCAGAGCTGGAATTAAGCGCTGTTGCAGAAGCAATGAATCAGATGATTGGGTCTGCATCTACATCTATGGCTACTATGTTAGGAAGAAGTGTAGATATTCTCCCTCCGGACGTTTCTTTATGGGATCATGAATTCAATATTAATATTACAGAGATTAACAAGGAAGATTATATGTGTAAAATTGCATTTGATCTAAATGTAGAAGGATTGATACAAAGTCAGATCATGCAAATTTTCACGAAAGAAACAGTAAATGAAATTTCAACTTTACTCATGGGAGATACTGTGGTGACTTCTTCAAAAGAACAACCACCCCATTCTTTAGAGGAGCAAGAATACATTGAGGAAATTCCTTTAATAGAGAAAGCAGAAGAAGTAAGTACAGAAAAAATATCCGTACAAAAACCTGCATTTCCACCTCTAACAAAGCCTTTAGAGGAGAGAAAAGCACCTAGAAACCTAGATTTAATCATGGATGTGCCCCTAGAACTCAGTGTAGTTCTTGGGAAAACTCGCAAGACCATTAAAGAAGTCTTGTCCTTGGTAAATGGTTCCATTGTAGAATTAAATAAACTAACCGATGAACCATTAGATATTTACGTAAATGGAAAACTTATCGCACAAGGCGAAGTTGTAGTTATAAACGAAAATTTTGGTATACGAATTACGAATATACTCAGCAAAGAACAGAGAGTAAAAAATCTTAAATAAAGAAAAAATCCCTTGGGGATTTTTTCTTTTGGTTTACTATTAAATTATGCTCAATAATTCCGATATTAATATACAAAGGTACAAGGAGGATATTTAATGAAAATCAATCATTCTCATAGTCGTTTTATAAGCAACAATCCTTACAAAACACAAGAGCAACATGAACAGACGACAAATATTAAAAAAGAAAAAAATATTGATATAGAAATTTCGGACTCAGCTAAATCTTTAGCCCAAAAGATCAATCAGACGGAAGGCAACAAGTATAGTGAAAAGGTAGAAGAGATTCGAAAGAGCATTCTCGAAGGCTCCTATAAAGTCTCGCCTGATAAAATTGCAGATAAAATTATGAATGCAATAAAAAACCAAAAGGAAAGTGTCAATAATGAATAGTACACAGGAAGTAGCCAATCATTTAAAGTCCCTTTTGACATTATTACATGAAGAGAAAGAAGCATTGATTCACAATGATGGAAATGCAATTGCTCAAATTGTAGAGAGTAAAAAAAGTTATATTGAAGAATTATCGAATGTAAAAGATTTAAATATACAAAATAACAATAAAATTATGGCTATTATAGAGCAAATTAATGGATTACAAGAAACGAATTTGCTTTTGACAAAACAAGCCCTTAGTTTTCAAAATAATTTATTAGAGAGTATGTCAAAAAATGTTCAAGGTAGTGCAAGTACTTACTCTCCTAAGGGGAACTATGAATCAAAAAATACAATCAATTTAATTGATCAATCAGTATAGAGGTGGAATATGGGAGGAATTTTTAGTTCATTTAATGCAGCAAATAAAGGTATTATTGCTCAACAGACAGCGCTCCAGACGGTCATTCACAATATTTCTAATGCGAATACAGAAGGCTTTTCGAGACAAAGGGTAGATCTAAAAGCAGATAGAGCCTCTAACTACACAGGAGTAGGACAACTGGGGACAGGGGTCAAGATGGAGTCGATTGTTAGGCTTGTAGACGATTATGTTTCTAAACAAATCAGGCAAGAAAATGGTACCCTACAACAGTATACAACAAAATCTCAGGTTCTAGACCAGCTAGAAGTCATCTTTAATGAGCCCTCAGATACAGGACTCAATTTTAATTTAGGAGAGATGTTTGACAGTTGGCAAGAACTTAGTTCAAACCCTGAAAATCTTTCATCGAAAACCATCGTTGTAGAAAAATCTAAAACATTGACGGATACCCTAAAACACATGACAAGTCAAACAGATTCTTTGATAGGTGAGACAAAAGGACAAATAGAAAAGAATGTACAGGACATGAATTCTATTATCAAAAAATTAGATTCTTTAAATAAACAAATATTTAATATATCTCTAAAAGATCAAATTCCAAATGATTTATTAGATCAGAGGGATTTAATGCTAAAAGACTTGTCCAGTATTACTGATTTTAATGCTACTTTTGATACCTACGGTAGGGTGACATTATCTTTAAATAGCGCATCAGATTCCGTAGAAGTACTGAACATTTCAGAAGGTGCTAAGGAAGTACAGGCAAATGTAGAAGGGATTTCTGTTTTGTTTTCAGTTGGTGAAGAGGAAGTCACAGTAAACTCAGGGAATATCAAAGGGAATATGGAAGCCCTCAGTGATTTGCAAACGAGAAGAGAAGAATTAAAAATATTTGCAAAGACTATGGCAGAAGCTGTAAATACGGTACATAGTGGAGACGTAGATTTAAAAGATAACTTGTTTTTTATCTTTGATGACGATACAGGGACTATAAAAGTAAATGATACCATTCTAAAAGACAATAGCCTAGTGCGTACAGGAAAAGAAGATGACTCGCCAGCAGGGGATGGTACGAGAGCTTTGGCCATTGCTAGACTTCGAAATACGAAGCTTTCTTTTCAAGAAGGTGCGACGATAGAATACGATATTGATACCATGACGATTAA